>Ga0209057_1001529_pt1 | contig 18498 bp, 17 predicted proteins | sample GraSoiAngelo_146_FD_185903 | JGI IMG/M metagenome (GOLD analysis project Ga0209057, IMG submission 185903) | Grasslands soil microbial communities from the Angelo Coastal Reserve, California, USA - 14_1009_05_30cm (SPAdes) (version 2) | ecosystem: Environmental > Terrestrial > Soil > Grasslands ... | reverse complement strand
TTGCGGTGACCCTTGAAATTCCTTCAAACGGATGGCTTCCATGCGAGGATGCAACTAAAGAAGGAGATACGACGCTTTTGCAACGAACGTCGGGGAGAGAACTCCACCTTTTGAAGGGTGAGCCCAGGCATCGAAGTTGCTGTTACGTGCGCTCACATCAAGTGGTGCCGATGGAGTTCCGCATGTGGAAATTTGAGCGGTCAGCTCGATTTGGAGGGGTTGAACCCGTCCGGTCGGCCCAAGGCGCGGTAAGAGGGGGAAACATGTGGGAGCTTCTCGAGACGCTGCTTCACCAGGAAACCGCCCAGGATCTCGCGGAGTACGGGATTGCCTTGGCGACCATCAGCATCGTCGCGGTGGTCGTAGCCGTCATCATCGCCAAGGATGTCGGCACGCTCTGGAGTAGGGCGCAGAACGTGATCGATTCCGCGGCATCGTAGCGACAACGGCACTGGTTGGGTTTGGTCGTGATTTACACCCTCGTGTGTGCTCGAACGGGCCGGGAACGCAGCGACGCCCCGGCAGCGAACTCGGGGCGGGACCCCGGAAAGGAGGAGACCATGTCAATGCTACTGAAGAAGTTGGTCGCCGATGACGCGGGTCAGGATCTGGCCGAATACGGCATCGCGCTCGCGGTGATCGGCACGATCGCGGCCGCGGCTGCGATCGTCATCGCCAAGGACGTCGGCACGCTCTGGAGCAAGGCTCAGAACGTGATCGACAGCGCCGCGTCCTGACTCGAGACCCGACCATGTGTCGGGTGGAACCGGCTGAAAGAGGGGGGCGGACCGCCGCCCCCCTCATGTCCGGCTGTATATGTACCGAGAAGCGACATTGACATTGACGTCATCCCTCATTGCGGCCACGGTGGTGGTCTTCGTCGCGGTCTGCGTCGTCACCGACTTGCGGACTCGGCGAATTCCAAACGCGATCTCGGGCCCGGCCATGCTCATCGGGATCGCGCTCAACACGGCCCACATGGGGACGGCCGGCCTGCTCGACAGCCTGAGCGGCCTGGGGGTCACGATTGGCGTGCTCCTCTGGCCGTTTGCGATGGGCGGGATCGGGGGCGGGGACGTCAAGATGATGGGCGCCATCGGGGCCCTGCTGGGTCCGCGGCTTGCCCTTATGGGTTTGGCGGCGGGTGTGATATTGGGCGGGGCCGCAATGGTCTGGCACCTCGCGCGCCAGGGGCGCCTTCGCGAGAAGGTGATGGCGACCGCTACCATGTTCCAGGCGGCCGCCCTGACCCGCTCGCTGGGGCCCCTGCGGGTCTCGGCCGCCGACCAGGGTGCCGTCGCGCTCCCTTACAGCGTCCCCCTGGGTCTGGGGACGCTCGCCGCGCTCATCGGCGCGGCGCGCCTGGGGCTCTGATGTTCGGTCGGCTGGGCTTCCGGCGCGCGGTAACGTTTTGCAACGGCGGGCGGTCGATAGGCCCGAAGATGGAAGGGTGGTGGGAGAATGAAGCCTGGTAACGTCTTTCTGGTGGCGATTCTCGTCGGGGCGCTGGCGGCTGCCATGGGCGTCCGGTACGTGCGCAACCTGCAGCAGCAGATCGCCGAGATCCGCAACTCGGGGAACCGTCCAACGGTCGACGTGGTGGTCGCCGCCGACCAGATCCCGATCGGCGCGCGCGTCGAGGTCAATCAGGTGAAGCTGGTGGCGTGGCCGGTCGAGGCGCAGCCCGAGGGCACGGCGCGTGCGACGAAGGACGTAGTCGGCAGCATCGCCCGCGTCACGATCGAGAGGAACCAGCCGATCCTCCAGCAGGCCCTGGTCGCGCAGGGCGCCGGCCTCCTCCCGCTGATGATCCCCGAGGGGATGCGCGGCATGTCGGTCCGGGTCGACAGCGTGACCGGCGTCAGCGGCTTCATCACGCCGCTCAGCCACGTCGACGTCATCATCGCCGGGCAGCCCGAGGGCGATTCGGACCAGAAGAGCAAGGTGGTCCTGCAGAACGTGAAGGTGCTCGCGACGGGCAAGAGCATCGAGCAGAAGGACGAGAAGCCGGTCGAGGTGCCGACGGTCACGCTGCTGGTCTCCCCCGAGGACGCCGAGCGGCTGACGCTCGCCGCGCGCTTCGAGCCGGTTCGCCTCGCACTCAGAAACTATCGAGATGAGGAGGTGGTCAAGACGTCGGGCATCGCCACGAGGGTACTCTTCGAGGGGGATGGCCGTCCGGTCCAGGGCGTGACGAAGGTCGCCCGGGGCAGGGGGCCCGCACCCTATTCGGTGGAGATCCTCCTGGGAGAGAAGGTGACCCGGCAGCCGCTGTTCTGACCGGTTCTGTGACTCGAACCGGCACCAGGGGAAGAAGGGAGGAGCTCATGGGGGGTTGGCGTCCGGGTCGCGCGCTCAGCGCGGTTGCGGCCTCGATAGTCGTGCTCTCGTCGTGCAGTGTGAACAGGAACGCGCCCGTCGCAAAGGAATTCGACGAGGCGTCAGGCCGGCCCGGTGCCACCAGCGCCGTGTCGGAAGGTATGGACAAGGAGAAAATTCCGCTGGAAGCAGTGCCCGCGCCGAGCCGGGCCGGGGCCATGCTCGAGGCCGGCGAGGCGATCTGGGTGCGCAGCGGCAAGAGCCGCGTGCTCCAGCTGAAGACCGCCATCAAGCGGGTGTCGCTCGGCGATCCGTCGCTGGCCGGCATCGTCGTGCTTGGGCCGCGCACCATCATGGTCAACGCCAAGGAGGTGCCCCCACCCCCCGGCGGCGCCGAGGGAGGCGGGGCGCGGACCTCCGGGGTCGTGACCGGCAAGACGCTCACGCCCGAGCCGAGGGTGGCGGAGACGACCCTCATCCTGTGGGACGGGAGCCAGACACCGGACATCCACTCGCTCTTCGTCGCCGACTTCGTCGATCAGCAGATCCTGCTCGAGGTCACCGTGGCCGAGCTCGACCGGACGGCGATGGAGGAGCACGGCATCGACTTCCGGGCTGCCGCCAACTCGTTCGTGAACGCCTACTTCATGGGGGGCGGCGCCGGCCCGAGGCCCGGTGGGCAGAACGTGCTCGTCCCGCCGCAGGGGAGCCCTCTGCTCCCGCTCGGCACGACGACTGACCACCCGACGTATGCGTTCAACGTGCCACAAAGCGACATCACCGCGCTCATCCAGATCCTCCAGAGCGAGCAGCTCGCCACCATCCTCGCGCAGCCGAAGCTGATGGCGATGAGCGGGCAGAACGCGGTCTTCCAGGTGGGCGGCGAGATCCCGATCCGGATCGCCACCGGCTTCGCGACCGACATCGTGTTCAAGCCCTTCGGCACCATCGTCAACTTCATTGCGCGTATCTCGGACGAGGGTGACATCCTCCTCACCGTCAATCCCGAGGTGAGCCAGCCCGACTTCTCGAGCCCGGTGGAGGGCATCCCGACCTTCCGCACCCGGCGGGCGTCGACCGCCACCCGGCTGCGCAACGGCGAGACCCTGGTGATCGGCGGCCTCCTGCAGCGTGCGCGTAACGAGCTGGCGAGCGGCGTGCCGTACCTCCAGGACATCCCCGTCGTCGGCTACATCTTCCGTCACACCGTGTACTCGGATTCCGTGACGGAGCTCATGATCGTCGTGACGCCGCGCCTGGTGGCACCGATGAGGCCCGGGACGGAGGTGGCGTTCCCGTCCGACCGACCGCCGCTCTCGAACGAAGACATCCGAACCAAGGCAGACCCGGCCGAGGTGACCCGGCCGCGCGTTCCGGGGCTGCCCTAGAAACCCCAAGGAGCTCCACACCGGGACCGAGCACATGGTTGCAAACGGGACGAACACGGAAGGCATGCTCATCTGGGCGGCGCCGGGCCCCTCCGCCAGCCGCCAGCTGGTGGAGACGGCCGCCCGCGAGCTCAGGCTCGCGGTGCGCTTCTGCACCTACAAAGAGCTCCTCGACCTGCTCCACACCGAGCGCTGCCACGTGGCGTGCATCGAGTTCGGCTTCGACGCGCACCCCGGCCTCACGCTGCTGAAGAACGTCTCCGAGCGGATGCCCCGTCTCACCTCGGTGGTCGCCTCCAACGACGCCAGCGTCTCCATGATCCGCACCGTGCTCGAGGCGGGCGCCGCCGACTTCCTCTCCCTGCCGCTCAATCCCCAGGAGCTCAACAAGGCGCTCATCAAGCTCTCCCAGACCGCCCTCAAGGGCCCATCGGCACGGGGGCAGGCGGTCGGCAACATCATCACCGTGTGCGGCGCGCGCGGCGGCCTCGGCGCCACCACGCTGGCCGTCAACCTGGCCTTCTCGCTCACCACCCTGACCAGGGCGGACGTCGCGCTCGTCGACCTCGACCTGCAGCGCGGCGACGTGGCGGCGTTCTTGAACCTGACGCCGCTCAATTCGATCGCCACCATCGCCGAGGCGAAGGGACCGGTCGACGACATCTTCCTCGCCGGCACGCTGACGCGCCACCCGCGGGGCGTCTTCGTGCTGCCCGCGCCGACGCAGGCCGAGGAGGCGGACGCGGTTGGCCACGACCACGTCGAGCTGACCCTTCAGCTCCTGCGCACCCAGTTCCCCCACACGGTGGTCGACACCCCGCGCACGCTGACCGGGGCCATGCTGGCCGCGCTCGAGCAGTCGGACCACATCTTGATCCTGACCGATCTCTCGGTGCCGGGGGTGCGGGCGGCCCGGCGCATGATCGAGCTGCTGCTGCGCCTCAACGTGTCGGCCCCGCTGATCGAGCCCGTGTTCTCGCACGTGATCCCCGGTCCCGTGACCCCGCAGGACGCGGTGCGCGCGATCGGCAAGGAGCCGTTCCTCGTCATTCCCCGCGACGATGCCGCCGCGAGCGGTGCGATGAACGATGGTACCCCACTCAACGGTAAGCAGTCGGCCCTCTCCTACGCGATCGCCGAGCTGGCAGCGAAGCTCGCGGGCGTCGCTCCGCCGCCCAAGCCGAAAGGGCTCCTGCAGCGCGTGTTCAGCAAGGAGGCGCGAAGATGAAACTGAGAGACCGCATTGGTCTCAACAACCGGCCGGTGCCCGCCGCCGGCCGCGAGGCGGCGCCCCGCCTCTCGCCCCACGGCCGGCTCACGCCCGTCGACCGGGCCTACCAGGACCTGAAGCTCCGCATCCATCGCGAGCTGCTCGACCGGGTGGACCTGACCAACCTGGCGCGCGTCGAGATGGACCAGGCCACCTCGGAGCTGAAGAGCGCGGTCGCCATGCTCATCGAGGAGCAGGCGGTCCCGCTCAGCGCGCGTGACCGCGAGCGGCTCGCCGAGGAGATCCTGCACGAGGTCTACGGCCTCGGGCCGATCGAGCCGCTCATGCGCGACCCGGACATCTCCGACATCCTGGTCAACACCTCGCGCCAGGTCTACATCGAACGGCTCGGCAAGCTCGAGCCGACGCCGGTCATCTTCCGCGACGACCAGCACCTGCTGCAGATCATCGACCGCATCGTGTCGCGGGTGGGCCGGCGCATCGACGAGAGCTCGCCCATGGTGGACGCGCGCCTGCCCGACGGCTCGCGCGTGAATGCCATCATCCCGCCGCTCGCCCTCGACGGGCCGCTGCTCTCCATCCGGCGCTTCGGCCGGACCGCGCTCACGGTCGAGGATATGCTGCGCCTGGGCACGCTCGCGCCCGAGATGGTGGCGGTGCTGCGCGCCATGGTGCGCGCGCGGCTCAACATCCTCATCTCCGGCGGCACCGGCTCGGGGAAGACGACCTTTCTCAACTGCCTGTCCTCGTTCATCCCGGACCAGGAGCGCATCGTCACCATCGAGGACTCGGCCGAGCTCCAGCTCCAGCAGCCCCACGTGTGCCGGCTGGAGACCCGCCCGCCCAACATCGAGGGGCGCGGCGAGGTCACGCAGCGCGACCTGGTGCGCAACAGCCTGCGCATGCGCCCCGACCGCATCATCGTCGGCGAGGTGCGCGGGGCGGAATCGCTCGACATGCTGCAGGCCATGAACACCGGCCACGACGGGTCGATCTCGACCATCCACGCCAACACCCCGCGCGACTCGCTCTCCCGGCTCGAGATGATGATGCAGATGACGGGCTTCAATCTGCCGAACCGCGCGATGCGGCAGCAGATCAGCTCGGCGCTGGATCTGATCGTCAGCACCGCGCGCCTGCCCGACGGCTCGCGCAAGGTGACCAGCGTCTCCGAGGTGGCGGGGATGGAGGGGGATACCATCATGCTGCAAGAGCTGTTCGCCTATCAGCGCGAGGGGGTGGACGAGCAGGGCAACATCATCGGACGCTTCGTCGCGACCGGCATCCGCCCGCGTTTCGCCGAGAAGGTCAAGGCGTCGAGCCACGACATCGATCCGCGCATCTTCGAGTACCTCGGCTGAGGTGAGGTGAGCTGATGACGGGCATCGTTGCGTTGCTCCTGTTCGCCTTCTTCGCGCTGGTCGGCTACGCGGTGTCGGGATGGGCGCAGGATCGGGAGGAAGCCAAGGAGGCACTCGGCCGCCGCCTCACCACCATGACCGGCGCGTCGGTCGGCGCCGCGTCCGCGGCGCTCATGAAGGACCGGCGCCTCTCGCGCATCGGCCTCTTCAACGCGATCCTCCAGCACCTCGCGATCACGAAGAACCTGGTGCGGGTGATCCGGCAGGCGGGGCTGAAGAAGCGGGTGGGCGAGGTGCTGCTCTACGTGCCGCTGCTCGCCGCCGCGGCGTTCATTGCCGCCACGCTCCTGCTCGGCAAGCTGATGTTCGCCGTGCTGGCGGCCGTGTTCGCCGGGCTGCTCCCGCTCATGATCGTGCTGCGCCTGCGCCGCAGGCGCATGGCCCTCTTCGGCGAGCAGCTGCCCGACGCGCTCGACCTGATCCGCGCGGCGCTGCAAGCGGGGCACGGGTTTCTCTCCGCGCTCCAGGTGGTGGCGGAGGAATTTCCCGACCCGATCGCCGCCGAGCTCACCGAGGTCGCGGAGGAGATCCGCCTCGGGCTCACCGTCCGCGAGGCGCTCCAGCATCTGAGCGAGCGCATGGAAGATCCCAACCTGCCCATCCTTTCCACCGGGGTGGTGATCACGCAGGAGGTGGGCGGCAACCTCGCGGAGGTGCTCGACAACATCAGCTACACCATCCGCGAGCGCTTCAAGCTCCTGCGCGAGGTGCGGGTGCTCACCGCGCAGGGCCGCCTCTCCGGGATGGTGCTGACCGGGCTTCCGTTCTTCGTCGCCGTCTGCCTGATTCTCTTCAACCCCGAGTACTTCAAGCCGATGATGGAGAGCCGGACCGGTCTGTACATGATAGGCTACGGGATCTGCAGCATCGTCCTCGGTCACGTCCTCATCCAGCGCATCGTGCGCATCAAGGTGTGACATGGTGATCATCGTCATCCTCACGCTGCTCACGTTCGGGATCGTGACGATCGCCGTCGTCTCGGGGTACTACTGGGCGTCGGCGGAGTCGCCGGTCGCGCAGCGCTTGAAGACCCTCGTTCCGGAGCTCGGGTCCCAGGCGAAGGCCAAGAAGAAGGGGCCGAGCCTGGGGGCGCGCCTGCTCGCCCTGCTCGGCACGTACAGCTTCGGCGGGCGCGAGAACTCGCTCGCCCAGCGGCTCTCCTACGCGGGCATCCGAGGTCCGCGCGCCGTGGTGCTCTTCCTCGGCATGCGCACGCTCTTCAGCTTCGGGCCGGCGCTGGTCGTGCTCGTGCCGCGCATCTCCTCCGGCAAGCCGCTCGGGTATGCCTTGCTCATGGCCGCCCTCGTGTGGGCGTGCGGCCACGTGCTGATGAACCTGTGGCTGCGCGTGAGGCTCACGCGGCGCGTGCAGGAGCTCACCAGCGCGCTTCCCGACACGCTCGACCTCATGGTCACCTGCCTGGAGGCCGGCCTTGGCCTCAACGCCGCCATCGCCCGCATCGGCGAGGAGCGGTCCGGCAGGGAGGACGCCCTCGGCAGGGAGTTCGCGCAGGTCGCGTTCGAGCTGCGCAGCGGGCGGACGCGCGAGGACGCGCTCCGCGGGCTGGGCGACCGCAACGGCGTCGAGGACCTGAAGGCGCTGTCGGGCCTCATCATCCAGAGCGATCGGCTCGGCGCGAGCATGGCGCAGACGCTGCGCTCGCACGCCGACCTGCTGCGCACCAAGCGGCGGCAGCGGGCGGAGGAGGCAGCCCGCAAGCTGCCGATCAAGATGCTCTTCCCGCTCGCCTTCTTCATCCTGCCGGCGCTCTTCATCGTGGTCGGCGGGCCCGCCATGCTGCGTCTCAAGGATCTGGTCGACCTGGTCGTGAACCACTGAGCGCGCGGTCCGGGCGCCGATGAGCGGGGCGGTGCACCGCGCGCGCGTCGCAAGCGGCGGGGCCGTGCTCGCCGAGCGGCTGCGCCTCGCGCACACGCACTGGGCGCGGCTCCGGGGCCTCCTCGGCACCAAGCGCCTGGATCCCGGCCACGGCCTCTGGCTCCGGCCCTGCCGCCAGATCCACATGTTCGGCATGCGCTACGCCGTGGATGCCGTCTTCTTGGACGAGCACCAGCGCGTGGTGCGCGCCCTCTCCGAGCTCTCCCCGTGGCGCGTCTCGCCGCGGGTGGCGGACGCGGAGAGCGTGCTCGAGCTGCCTGCCGGGACGGTCGCACGCACCCGGCTCGCCAAGGGGGCCCAGGTCGTGATCGAGGGCGGCCCGGTCGCGTCGCGTGCCGGCGCCGGGGGCCGGGCGGGGACGGCGCTCTGCAACCTCGCCCTCGCCGTCCTCTACTCCCTGTTCGTGGCGGCGCACGTCTCGCGCGCGCATGGGCCCATCGACGTCGCCCGGGTCGTCAGCTACGCGATCATCGTCCAGATGACGATCCTGGCGATCCTCTTCGTGGCGCGCCGCCCGAGCGCCGACACCTCCGACCGCCCGCTCGACTGGGCGATCGGCATCGGGGGGACGTTCCTCCCCCTGCTGCTCCGTCGCACCGATCCGCCCGCCGGGCTCGCCTGGCTCGGCGGGCCGATGCAGCTGGTCGGGGCGTCGGCGGTGGCGGTGGCCGCCGTCTACCTCGGGCGGAGCTTCGGACTCGTGGCCGCGAATCGCGGCGTCCAGCTCGGTGGCGCTTACCGCCTGGTGCGCCATCCGATGTACGGCGCGCACGCGCTCGGCTACCTCGGCTACGTCCTCACCTACCCGAGCGCGGCGAACGTCATGGTCGTGGGCGCGACGCTGCTCTTGCTGAACGCGCGCGCGGTCGCCGAGGAACGCATCCTGGCGCGCGATCCAGCCTACCGGGAGTACCTGCAGCGGCTGCCCTGGCGCTTCCTCCCGTACATCTTTTAGGGACGTACGTGCATGAGTGAGCCGGGGACGGGGGTGGCCTACGCCGTCGGCCCGACTGCGCGCCCCCCGGTCGCGCCCCTGGCGCGCGCAGCGCAAGATTCGCTCGCGCGCGCGAACCGCGCCCTCCTGATCGTCGGCTGCCTCGTCGTGCTCTCGATCTCGCATGGGGTCGACGCCGACCTCTGGGGCCACGTGCGCTACGGGCAGGACGTGCTCGCGGCGCATGCGCTCCCCGTCACGGCGAGCCACACCTACACGGCGGTGGGGCACCCCTGGATCAACCACGAGAACCTGGCCGAGCTCGCGTTCGGCTGGATCGAAACCCACCTGGGGGCGGCCGGCCTCAACGCCTTCAACACCCTGCTCGGCTTCCTCGTGCTCGGCCTGATGGTGCGGAATGCGGTACGGCAGAGGGTGAGTTTCCTCGTCCTGTCGGTCGCCATCCTGCTCGCCACGTGTGCGATCGGGCCCGGGTGGTCGATCCGGCCGCAGCTGTTCACCTACACGTTCTTCGCGCTGCTGGTCGTGATCCTGGGGCGCTGCTTCCGCGACGGCGAGAGACCCGACGCGCGCGCCCTGTGGCTCGCGCCGCCGCTGTTCGCACTCTGGGCCAACACGCACGGCGGCTTCCTCGCGGGTCTGGCCGTGCTGGCCATCTACTTGGGCTGCCGCGCGCTCGGGGCGCTGCAGCGCAGGGGGCGGAGCGGCCTCAGCGAGGTGGGCGCATATGGCCTCGTCCTCGCCGCCTGCGGACTCGCCACGCTCGCCAACCCCTACGGGCCCCGTCTGCTCACCTGGCTGATCACCGATCTCGTTCCGCCGCGCCCGGAGATCGGCGAGTGGCACCGGCTCGCCCTGCCGGATCCGCTCTTCGTCGTTACCGCCGCCCTGGTAACGCTCACCGTGGCGGCGTTCATCGGCAGCGGCCGGCCGCGCGACCTCGGGCAGGTCGTGGTGCTGGCGGTCACCGCCTGGCAGTCCTTCCTGCATGCGCGCCATCCGCCGTTCCTCGGCATCCTGGCGGGCTTCTGGCTGCCCTTCCACCTGGATGGGCTCCGGGGCCGTCTCAAGAAGGCGAAGCCGGAGCGCGCGGGGACACCGCCGTCCGCGCGCGCGGTCCGCTTGCTGCTCGGCACCACGTGGGCGATGGCGCTCGTCCTACTCGTGACCCTCGCCGTCCAGTCACGCACGATGTGGGTGAACCGGAGCCGCGCTCCGGTAGATGCCCTGCAGTACATGGCGGATCGACACCTCGCCGGGAAGCTGGTCGTGCACTTCGACTGGGCGCAGTACGCGCTCGCCGCGCTCGCCCCCGAGACGACGGTCGCGTTCGACGGCCGGCTGCGCACGTGCTACCCGCAGGAGGTCGCCGACCTGTACTTCGACTTCCTGCTCGGCAACCTGCCCGCCTTCCGCTGGCGAAGCCCGACCTCGCCGCCGTTCGACGACACGGCCATCCTGCGCCTCGGCGACCCGGACCTGGTCCTGCTGAGCCGGCACTTCAAGCACGGCGTCAAGGTCATGGTACGACGCTCCGGCTGGGTCCTCCTCTACCAGGATGGGATCGCGCAGCTCTGGGGAAGGCCGGAGCGGTACGGCGATCCGGCGAGCCCGGACTACGTGCCGCCGGCCGTGCGCACGATCGGCAACCAGAAGCCGCGCGGCTACGTGCGCTGGCCGGCCTTCCCGTCGGGGGCGCGCGCGTGAGCCTTCTGGCTCTCGCTCGACCCCCCTGGCGGTCGGCTCGTGCCGAGCAGGCAGTAGCCGGCTGCGGCGATCGCCGGCACCGAGAGCTGGAGGCTCGGCCCGCCCGCCGCGCGCGTGAGTTCGGCGAGCGGCTGCGAGAGGATGGTCGCGGCCCAGACCGCCGCGATGCCGCCGCGCCACGTGGCCTCGTCCTGGGTGCCGGGCCGCACGAGCAGGGCCGGGAGGACGAGGAGGGACAGATCGTAGAGGGGGACGTGGGGGCTCACCAGCACGGTGCCCCAGATGGCGGCGGCGTACCATCGGTCCAGTGTGTCGGCCGCATAGGGCGGTTGCCGGAGGCGCACGAGGGCGAGCACGGCGAGCGACGAGACGAGCGCGAGCGCGGCCGCCGCGCTCAGGTGGCCGGGCAGGAGCAGCACGAAGAAGCTGTAGAGGGAGTGCATCTTCGCGGTGGGAAAGCCCCGCTCGCCGAGCATGGTGGCGAACGAACGGCCGAGCGCGAGGTAGGCGAGGGTTGCCGGAACGCTCAACGCGAGGGCGACGGCGGCGAGCAGGACGGCCGTCGCCCCGAGACCGGCGAGCGCGCGCCAGCGCCGGTCGAGCAGCAGCAGGGCGGCGAGGAGGACGACGAGCTGGGGCTTGTAGAGGAGGCAGCCCAGCACCGCACCCGCGATGCGGTCGTGTCCGTGCCGCAGGAGCACGTACACCGCCGCGAGGATGAACAGCGACAGCAGGCTATTCTGCCCGTAACTGATGGCCGCCCAGACGGGGACGAACGCCAGCACCCATGGCGCGGCGTCGAGTCGGCCGACCAGCCGGAGTGTCCCCATCAGCAGCGCGATGCCGAGCGCGCTCCAGAGCGCGAATGCCGCGAGGTAGGGCAGGGCCGCGAGCGGCACGAAGGGCAGCGCGAAGAAGGGCGGGTTGATCAGGCCGTGACGCCCGGACCGCTCGCCGGTCAGCCCGTGCTCGATCTGCTCCTGCAGGTCCGGATCGTAGAGATGGTCGGTCTGGTGCGCGGCGACGATCTTGCCGGCGGCGTAGAACAGCACGAAGTCACCACCCTTCACGTTGCCCGCTCGATCGAGGAGGCCGGGGCCGGTGGCCAGGGAGACGAGCCAGGCGATCCAGACCGCAGCGCCGATGGCGGCCGCGAGGAGGACGCCGTACCGCCCGCGCCCGGAGCCCAGAAGACGGCCGAGCGTGGCGAACGCCGCACACATGGGCCCCGCCTTATGGTCGGCGCCGCCGACGCGAGTCAACAGCTGCCTGCATGCTGACGTTGCGACGGGCTCGCGCTTACGCGCTGGTGGTGATCCTGATCTTCGCCACCGTGTACGCCGTCGGTATCCTCCGCCGCAGCGGGCTGGTCGACGGGTTCGGGCATATCATCGGCGGTGATCTGCTCACCCCGCGCATGGCCGCGAGGATCGTCCTCGATGGGCGGGGCGCCGAGCTCTACGACTTCTCGCTGCAGGGCGAGTACCAGCAGGCGGCGGCGGGGCCTCAGCGGCTCCCGGGCATGATTCCCTTCTTCTGGCCCCCCTTCGTGGCCGTGCTCTACGTACCGTGGGCGCTCGTCCCGCAGGGTCCGGCCCTCGTCCTGTGGACGGCGTTCTCCCTCGCCTGCCTGGTCACGGCGCTTCTCGTCATGGCCCGCGCCGCGCCGCTCACCGGACGCCACTGGCCGAGCACCCTCCTGCTCTCGCTGTCGTTCTATCCCGTTCTCGAGGGGCTGATGGCGGGGAACGACTCGCTCATCGCCCTGCCGATCTTTGCGCTGACGTATCGCGCGCTGCGCGCGGGGAACGAGGCGACCGCCGGAGCCCTGCTCGGTCTGCAGTTCTACCGGCCGCAACTCGCCGTCGCGCCGCTGATCCTGTTCGCAGCCAAGGGCCGCTGGCGGATCCTCACGGCAGCCGCGGCAGTGGGAGCGGCCTGGGGGCTGCTGAGCGCTCTCTGTGTGGGCCCGCGCGCGCTCCTCGACTGGCTCGCGCTCGCGCCGGAGCTCAACCGAATGATCTTCGAGCCGGGCATGCCGCACGCGCTCCTGAGCTCGGTGTCCGCGCTGTTCCTCCTCCCCCTCGGTCCGCAGCACCTGGGTGCCGGGATGGTGGCGGGCACAGTGGCGAGCCTCGGGCTGCTCGCTCTCCTTCTCAGGATATGGGCGGGTCCATGGGAGCCCCGCGCCGACTGCTTCGATCATCACGCGGCTCGCGCCCCTCCCCCTTGTTCCCCTGGCAGTGCTGCTGCTGGGGTGGGTGGTGCTGGACACCTGGCGCGCCGCCGAGAGGCGGGCGTGACATGGACAATCTGCCCCACGCCTTCGACGCGCTGGTCTTCGCGAAGGGCTGAGCCTGCAGGCCATGACCCGTCGCCTCCGGATGACGCAGGCATGTCTCGCGGGCATCGCGCTGGGCTCGCTGATCGCCGGCACGCTGCCACCGCGGTCGTACAACAAGGACCTGCAGGTGCAGTATCTTTCGGCCCGAGCCTTGCGTGATGGGATCGACCTCTTCACGCCGGTCAGCGAGCTGGCGGCGCGCTACCTTCCGGCCACGACCGACACCTTCCCCCACCCCGGCCCGCACCCTCCGGTGCTGGCGGTCCTGAGCGTGCCCCTGACGCTGCTCCCGTTTGCGGTGATTGTGCCGCTCTGGCTGGGGCTCAACCTGGTGCTGTTGACGACGGTCGGCCGCTGGCTGGGGCTGTCCCGCCGAGCGAGCCTCGCCCTCGCGGCATGGCCGCCACTGTGGTGCCTCCTCTACATCGGCCAGCTCGAGCTCCTCATCTTGACCCTCGCGTTGCTCGGCTGGCGGTGCGCCGCCGCTGGCCGCGACGGTCGTGCCGGGTCGTGGCTCGGCCTGGCTGCCGTCCTGAAGCTCTATCCCGTGTTCCTGCTCGTTCCCTTCGTGGCCCGCCGGCGGACGCGGCTTCTGCTCGCCGCGGGTACGGTCATTACCCTCGGTCAACTCGCGAATCTGGCCACGGTCGGCCCAGCGGGTTTCGTTCGCTACTACGTCGATGTCCTGCCGCGCGTGGCTGCCCTCTATGACCACCAGGGACTCAACAGCTCGCCCTATGGAGCGCTGCTGCGCGTGTTTGGCGGGGCGGACGACGTCTCTCCGATCATCCACGCGCCAGACGTCGTCCTCCCCGCGACGATCGTGATCGCTCTCGTGGCGATCGTCACCCTTGCCATTCTCGATCCGGAGGCGGCCCCCGCTGCCGCTTTGGTGGGTCTCCCGATCGTCTGGTACTACTACGCGCCCCTGGCTCTCCCGCAGATTCTCGTTCTCTTACGCTCTCCGAGCTTGAGGCGTACGACGCTCCTCGCACTGGGCGCGATGTCGTTCGTACTTCCGCTGGTGAACGTCGTGGTCCAGTGGTGCGGTAGAACGGCACCTCCCATGGCGGTGTTGCTGGCCGTTCAGCCTGCCGGCTTTCTGGTGTTGCTGGCGCTCTCCGTCGTCCATCATGTGACTGCGCGTACCATCCTGCCCCCGAGGACCATCATCGTCCCGGGCAAGAGTCCGGCCGGTGCGTCCGCCATTTAGCGCCGGCCGAGGAGCGACCGGGCTCGTTACCGGCAGCAGGTTGAGAGGCGGGGAGGTCCGAGGTTGACGCGCGTGCATATCGAGCGCAACGGCACAGGCAAGTTTCTCCTGGTGTCCTTGGCGGTGCTGCTGCTGAGCAGCGCCTACTTCCACCGCCTGGGATATCAAGTGCTGCCGCAGGAGGCGCCCCCGGCTCGCAATGCCGAGGTTGCCCGGAGCATATGGAGGACGCACTCGCTCGAGGCGGTGTCCTTGGCTGTGCTGCTGCTGAGCAGCGCCTACTTCCACCGCCTGGGATATCAAGTGCTGCCGCAGGAGGCGCCCCCGGCTCGCAATGCCGAGGTTGCCCGGAGCATATGGAGGACGCACTCGCTCGAGGCGCCTGAATTCCATGTTTTCGAGCAAGAGCTTCGCCGGCTCAGCCGAGACACTCAGCGGGAGTACCGGCAGGATGTTTTCTCGCTAGGCAGGCACGGCGAGCTCTTCCCGAAGCACTCTCCCCTTTCCGGAGTCGTCGGCGCGCCGTTCTATGGATTGTTCGGCGACTCCGGGTTCTGGATCCTGCAGCAGGTCGTTGCCCTCCTCCTCTTCTATTCCACCTTCCGCATCACCTCGCTGGTCGCCAAGCGGGAGAGCGGGGTACTGACCGTGACGACCATCACGCTCTTGACCCAAACCCTCATCGGCTTCTTCTGCTACATGTTTTCATATGACCTGCATGGCCTTTTCCTGCTCATCTGTGGGCTTCATGTGATGCACTCGAGGCCGCGGTGGGGCAGCGCGCTGGCAGCACTCAGCATCTTCGTTCGGCCGAGTTACGTCGTTCTCCTGCCATTCCTCCTCAGCGCTTGGCACGGCCTCCCGGAACGTGTCGGGCGCCCTCGGGACTTACTCGTCGGCACCGGTGCTGTGCTTTGCCTCTATTTCGCGGCGAACGATCTGATGTGGGGAAGTCCGTTCGCCACCGCGTACCACAGAATGGTGGCGTTCAGCCCGCAGGGCGAGCCGTTCATAGAGCAGCACCCGGGCTTCAGCCTCGACGTGCTCGTGGCCGATTGGTGGCGGAAGCTCTTCGGCGCCCGGGTGGGGCTCTTGCCATTCAATCCGGCGCTGTTTGCATTTCCCTGGGTATGTGCGTGGGCCAGCCGATCCGAGCACAAATGGTTTGCCTTCTCCACGTTGACCGGAAGCGTCGTGTATGGGCTCTACATGTTCTCATACCAATGGTGGGACGTCTCCTTTCTAGGCAATCGGCTACTGCTGCCTTCGATCTACTTGTATCTTCTGAATTTCATTCCGTGGTGTTGCACCCTACGCGATCGGGTCGGGGGCGGTGGATGAGCGCGGCGCCCCTCGATCCGGCGCGCCGCGCGCTCCGTGGCTTCGCGGCGAAGCTGCTGGTGCTGGCCGGCGTCATCGGGCTGGGACTCGGGACCACGGTGAGTGCGTTCAGGACGGCGCCCTTCGGCGTCGTGGTCGCGAACGGGCGGCCCGAACGGCTCATGGACTTCGCCTCGCATCGGGGTTTTGCGTGCGCCGCGTGGTCGGGAAGCCTGGCGCGCACGGGCGGCACGTCGATCTACACGCTCGATGCCCACCTGAAGGCCACCGAGCGATGGACGGGGCTGCCCGCATGGATCGCGCTCCCCTTCGGCTACTCCCCGACCATGCTGTGGGTGCTGGGGCCGTTCTGTACGCTGCCGGCGCGATGGTCTTACGGGGCTTGGTCGCTCGCTGGCCTCCTGGCGATCGGCTGGATGATCTTGCGCGCGCGCGTCCACTGGATGGCGCTGCTCCTCCTCGTCACGCCCCTCACGGTCTACACCTTCGCGCTCGGCCAGACCGCCTTCCTCACCACCGCCGGCCTCTTCTTCCTGATGGTGCGGGATGCCGAGGGCGAGCGTTCACACGGCGCGTGGCGGGAGAGCCTCGTCCTCTGGCTCCTCACCGCCAAGCCTCCCATCGCGGCCACGGGAGGTCTGGCGCTGCTGGCGCGCCGCCGTGGCAGGAGCGTCGCTGGTGCGGCCGGTTTGACCCTCGTCACCACGCTGGCGCTCACTCCCTGGCTCGGCACGGGCTGGGTGCGCGACTACCTGCACCTGCTCGGCAGCTACGATCGCGTCGGGCTGCCCTCGGCCTTCGCCTGGTCGATCGTCCCGCAGTCCATGAGCAACTTCCGCGCCGCCCTGCATCCCGACCTCGGGCTCGGCGACGACGTCGCGGCACGCCTGAGCACCATCGTCTGGAGCGCGAGCCTCGTTGCCATCCTGCTCGCGGCATGGAAGGGCCCGCTTCCCGCAGGGCCCACCTGGGCGCTCTGTATCATGACCTACCTTCTCCTCTGCCCGCACGTGAGCACGACCGAGGACGTTGCGCTCTTCTGCGTGCTGGCCGGCATGGAGGCCGACCGCGTCCCGAAGACGCTTCGGATCGGCGCCGCGACGCTCGCCTTGGTCGGCCTCCTCCTCACGCCCGCCATCGGGCCGGCGGCCGGGCGGCGACCGCCCGTGCTCTTCTTCGCGAAGCTCGCCCTCCTGGGATATGTCCTCGTCGCCGGGCGCCTTCTCACAGCGCGAGAATCCAAGGGGTCACGACCCGATCCCGGCTAGAGGCTGTGCCGGGCACTCGATCAACCGCTGCCCATTGATGGGGCAATTCTGGCGTAACGGCGGCGTCGGCCTGCTCGTCTTCTGCACGGGCTTGTCGGCGCTGGCCTATGCGGGGCACACCCTGCCGACGCTGCTGAACGGCTGGGACGAGCAGTTCTATTTCGCCGCCGCCCACAGCCTCGTCTACGACGAAGACCTCGACATCACCAACGACATCCGCCACTGCCCGCGTAGCGACCGGTTCGATCCGGGCGGCGACGGTACGTATAGGGTACTCGCCGTCAACCCGGCGGGCCGATACCTCAACAAGTTCCCGCTCGGGCTGTCTCTGGCCGAGGCGCTGTGGCTGGTGCCGGCGGCAGGCGTGCGGTGGCTGGCGACGGCATTCGGCTATCAGTCCCCCGAGCCGCCGGGCTTCTCTCCCGTCGAGATCGCGGCCGTTTGTGTCGGCATGTTGCTGCTGGTCAGTATCGGCGTGCAACTCCTCTACACCTTGCTCCGCCGCATCAGCCCGCCGAGCTGGGCGCTGTTCGCCGTGTTGGCCACCTGGGTCGGAACCAACCTGCGGTGCTACGCGGCGGTCACCCCTCTCATGCCGCACGGACTGGCATTCCTTCTGGTGGTCGGCATGGTGGCGGTCGCCGCGGACACCCCCGCCGCGCCACGGCCCAACCGCCGGCTATTCGCCCTCGGTGTCCTGACCGGGCTTCTGTTCCTGACCCGGCCTCAACAAGTTCTGCTAGCCCTGTTCCTCGAGACGCGCGAGGGCCCGGGCCGCACGCCAGCAGCTGGCCATGGCTCCTCCACCTGTGCTGTATGTCGGCTCCATGGACGTCGCTCAGGCCGACCTTCTCCTCACCACCACGCGCTCGGTGCGCAAGCGGCTCGACCTCCTCCGCCCGGTCGAGCCGGCGGTGATCGAGCGCGCGATCGAGGTCGCGCTCCAGGCGCCGACCGGCTCCAACTCGCAGGGCTGGCACTTCGTGGTGGTGACCGACGCGGAGAAGCGCGCCGGCCTGGCCGCGCTCTACCGGCGCGCGTTCCAGGCCTACGTGAGCCAGCAGGTGCCGGGGCGCCCCCAGCTCCCGCCCGAGGATCCGCGCGCCAGGCAGCTGCCGCGCATCCTCGACTCCGCGACCTACCTGGCCGAGCACCTGCACGAGGTGCCGGTGCACGTGATCCCGTGCGTCGAGGGCCGGGTGGAGAACGCGGGCCCGCTGGCGCAGGCCTCGGTCTACGGCTCGATCCTGCCCGCCGTCTGGTCGTTCATGCTGGCGCTCCGCGCGCGCGGTGTGGGCTCGGCGTGGACCACGCTCCACATCATGTTCGAGCGGGAGGCGGCGGCGTTCCTCGGCATCCCGCCGACCGTGACCCAGGCGGCGTTGCTGCCGGTGGCGTACTACACCGGCGGC
>Ga0209057_1001523_pt1 | contig 18536 bp, 17 predicted proteins | sample GraSoiAngelo_146_FD_185903 | JGI IMG/M metagenome (GOLD analysis project Ga0209057, IMG submission 185903) | Grasslands soil microbial communities from the Angelo Coastal Reserve, California, USA - 14_1009_05_30cm (SPAdes) (version 2) | ecosystem: Environmental > Terrestrial > Soil > Grasslands ... | reverse complement strand
AGCGTGCCCGGCTTCGCCGCCTCGGCCAGCACCGCCTTGTACTCCTGCATCGAAACCGGCGCCGGCCCCATGTAGCGCGTGCTGGCGTCGGCGATCTGGTCGCTGCGCGTGCGGCCCTGCTTGGTGATGGCGTAAGCCATCCGTTCGGAAAGCGGCCGCCCGAGCCAGGGACCCTGCTCCTGCGCGAGGCCGAGAGCGTCGAGGAAGTTCGTCCCCGTCAGCGCCTTGAGGATCGGCTCGATCGCGACGAACGGCAGCGCGAGCGCCTCGGCCACCTCGAAGCCCGTGACGCGCGTGGCGGAGGAGGCGATGCGCAACACCATGCCTTCGATCAAGGTGCGGTTGATCTCGGGTGGTGGGGGTGGCTCGATCTGGTGGGCCGTCGAAGGCACCGCCGACGGGACGGGCCGCGGCGCGTCGACATGCTCGAGGATCGCGGCGAACAGCTTCTTGCCGAAACGCGCGCGGTCGGCGTGGTCGGGCGGCTCGCCCTCGCGCCGGCGGCTGATCCAGTCAGGGATCTCCTTGAACACCAGGGTGTTGCCGATGAGCAGCTGGACGATGTCCGGCTCGTCCGCCGCCACGCGCACGGCGATCCGGATCAGGTAACCCTGGCTCTTGAGGGCGGCCCAGCTGCGCTCCCATGCGACGTCGTTGCGGCCGGACCAGGTCTGCCGGACCGTGCGGTCGCGGGCGATCGTGACGTCCTTGCGGTTCTGATAGCGCCGCCGCACCAGCTCGGTCACGTCCTTGTCGACGTCCTCCGCCACGAGCGCCGCCAGAGGCAGCGCGCGGTCGTCGACGGCAGGCCGGTTCTTGATCTCGAAGATGGTGTTCGCGGTCGGCGCGAGCGCGCGAATCACGCTCGCGTGGCGTGGACAGAACGGCGTCCGCTCGATGAACTGGATGTGGCGGCGGCACCACCAGCTGTTGCACTTCCGCCCGGTCAGGTCGGTGTAGGCGCACGCCCAGCCCCGGCGCTCGTTGCAGTCGCTGTAGGTGCAGACCCCGGCCGGCTTATGGCCGTCGGAGCGCGCGGGGAGCGGGGTGGGCTCCTCCATCTCCTGTTCGACGGCGACCTCGGCGGAAAGCGTCTCCACCGGTGGATGCGCCACGCCGGCTTTCGGCATGTAGTGGAACGCGCCCGCGAACTCCTCACAGGTCTGGAAGCGTTGGCTGCGGTCTTTGGACGTCGCCTTCCAGATGATTTCCATGATCGGCGAGGGGATGGCGGTCGAGGCGCGCGGGCGGTCGAAGACCTGCGAGTGAAGCACCGCGGGGAGCTGGCCGGTGAACGGCGGCTCGCCATGGAGCAGCTCGTACAGGATCATGCCCAGCGAGTAGATGTCGGCTGTGGCGTCGACCGGCTCGCCCTTCACCTGCTCCGGCGCCATGTAGGCGGGGGTGCCGACCATGCTCCCGGTGGCCGTCAGGCGGTGTTTGTCGTCGATCAGCTTGGAGATGCCGAAGTCGAGGATCTTGGTCTTGCCGCGGTTGGAGATCAGGATGTTGTCGGGCTTCAGGTCGCGGTGGACGACCTGGTAGTCGTGCGCCACCCCGACCGCCGACAGGAGCTGCTGGATCAGGTCGACCGAGACGTCGACGCTGAACCGCCCGTACTCGTCCAGCCAGGAGCGCATCGACCGGCCGTCGACCCACTCCATGACGATGAAGAGGACGGGGCCGTCCTCGTCGAAGTCGTAGACGCGGACGATCCCGGGATGGTTCAGGGCCGCGACCGTGGCCGCCTCGCGGTGAAAGCGCTGGCGGAAGCTGGGGTCGCTCGAATACTGGTCGGAAAGGACCTTGATCGCGACCGGGATCTCGAGGCGGGGATGGGTGGAGCGGTACACCACTCCCATCGCGCCTCGCCCCAGCTCGGCTTCGATCGGGTAGCGCCCTAGCTGTGTCGTGCTCACCTTTGCTCTATGGGGTTGCCAGTATGCCCGACAGCGCCGGGGATACCTCCCGCTTGGGCGAGCTACAGACTAGGAAAAGACGCTCAGCGGCAGATAGAACGAGACCCCCCAGTTCGGTTGGTCGACGATCTGGCTGATCCGCAGGTCCCCGGCCAGGCTGCACAGGACGTAGGCGTCCTCGCGACTCAGCCCGTGGTCGGCGACCAGCCATTCGATGGTGTACCGCACCGAGTTGCGGGCGTTCTCCATGAGGTCGGGTCCCAGCGCGCACACCGAGTGATAGCCGGCCGCATCGCTGCGTGGCTGCAGGGGCGCGGCCGGCGTCACAAAGTGGTAGCTCCAGGGCCGAGGCGACCCGCCCTTGACCACTCCAAACCGGAGTGAGAACGTCATCGGGCATTCGATCCCGGTAACGCAGACTTCGCCGTCTCCCTGCGCGGCGTGACAGTCACCCGCGGAGAACAGCCCGCCGGGGACGAAGACAGGCAGATAAAGCTTCGTTCCGGCCGTCAGGTGGCGCGTGTCCACGTTGCCGGCGCCCTTGGTCGGCGGCAGGACGGCGATCGGGCCGGCCTCGTCGGTCGCGACGCCCATCGTGCCGCAGAACGGCGCGATCGGGATGTGCACGTCGTGGCGCAGCTCCGCCGACGTCCGGTCCCCCAGGTCGAAATAGCGGACGTAGGGATCTGGGAAGTCCGAGGCGAGAAGGCCCAGCCCGGGCAGGATCGCGCTCCAACCCCACGAGCCGGGTTTCAGCTCCAGGATCTCGACCTCCAGCGCGTCACCCGGCTCGGCCCCGCGCACAAACACCGGCCCACCGAGAGGGTAGAGCCGGTCGAAGTCGAGCGTGCCCAGCCGGGAGGCGGGGTCGCCCTTCTGCAGCTGCCCCGCCGTGACCTCCTCGGTCTCGAAGTGCACCACGTCGCCGGGGTCGATCACGGCCACCGGCTCCAGCGAGTTGTCCCACTTGTGGTGGAACTTGTCGCGGCCGATCCGGTGCTCGCGGACGCCCACGCGGGCGCTCACTTGCGCGCCGCTTGGGTCGCGCCTTCCTTGATGGGCACGGCGCTCGCCCGCAGCACCTTCTTGTCGAATTTCCCGACCGAGGTCTTGGGCACCTCGTCGATGAACCGGACCTCGTCGGGCAGCCACCATTTGGCGACCTTGTCCCTCAGGAAGTCGATCACCTCCTGTTCGGTGACCTGGCCCTTGAACTCCGGTCTCGCGACCGCGTAGACCACCGGCCGCTCGTCCCACTTGACGTGGGGCAGTCCGATGACCGCCGCCTCCAGGATCTTGGGATGGGCCATGACCGCGTTCTCGAGCTCGACGGAGGAGATCCACTCGCCGCCCGACTTGATGACGTCTTTGGTCCGGTCGACGATCTGGATGTAGCCGTCGGGCGAGATCTTGGCCACGTCACCGGTGCGGAACCACTCGTCCTCGGTCAGCTTGCCGGGGTCATAGCCGTTGTGATAGCCCCGGGCGATCCACGGCCCCCGGACCTGGATCTCGCCGAACGCGACGCCGTCCCAGGGCAGCTCTTCGCCGCTTGCCGGGTCGGTGATCCGGATCTCGACGCCGGGCACGATCACACCCTGGGTCAGGCGCACATCGAGCTCGTCCTCCTTGGCGGTGCCCGCGCGAGGCCGGCTGACGCTGCCGAGCGGGGAGGTCTCGGTCATGCCCCAGGCGTGCAGCATGCGGAGCCCAACCGCGTCCATGGCTTCCATGAGTGAGCGGGGAATGGCCGAGCCGCCGCAGATGACCGTGTGGACCTTGGGCAGCCGCTGGCCGGTCTCCTTCAACAGGGCCACGGTGTTGATCCAGATCGTGGGGACGCCGGCCAGGATCGTCGCGTCCTCCTGCTCGGCCAGGTCGACCACCGATTTGGCGTCGCCCATGAACCGGTCGGGGAACAGGACCTTGCAGCCCGCCATGCCGCAGGCGTAGGGCAGCCCCCAGCTGTTGGCATGGAACATGGGCACGATCGGCAGGACCGTGTCCTTCTCGGTCAGCCCGAGGTTGTCCGCCTGCAGCACGCCCATCGTGTGGATGAACTGGGAGCGGTGCGAATACACGACCCCTTTCGGGTTGCCGGTGGTGCCCGAGGTGTAGCACATGGCCGCCGCCATCCGTTCTGAGAGCTTGGGCCAGGGATAGCTGTCGCTCTCGGCCTGGAGGAGGGCTTCGTAGTCGAGCATCTCTCCGATGCCGTCCTGGTTGTGCGACGGCGCCGAGGCATCGGTCATGAGGACGAACCGCTTGATGCTCGGGATCTTTCCGATCAGCGGCTTCAGCAGCGGAAGCAGCGCCTGATCGACAAATAAAGTCTTGTCTTCCGCGTCATTGATGATGAATTCGAGATGCTGAGGGAACAGCCGCAGGTTCAGCGTATGCAGCACGGCACCCATGCAGGGCACGGCGTAGTAGAGCTCCAGGTGGCGGTGGTTGTTGAACGCCAGCGTCGCCACCCGGTCCCCGGGTTTGACACCAAGCCGTTTCAAGGCGCCGGCCAGCCGGTTGATGCGAGGCACCATCTCGGCGTTGGTCATGCGGTGTACGCCTTGCTCGAGCTTGGTTACGACCTCTTTCTTCTGGTGCAGTCGCTCAATCCGCCACAGCACGTGCTGCAGACTGAGCTCGTAGTCCTGCATCAAGCCTTCCACTGCCGCCACCTCCACCTTTCTTCACCCCAGAGGCAGGTTGTTACGGGTCGATGGTAAGCCCGCCGGGCGTAGGATGCACACCCATGGTTTCGCGCGGTCGCGCCGATCTGCACATGCACACCACCGCAAGTGACGGTTGGCCCTCACCGCACGAGCTGGTCGATTACGCGCGCGCAACACGACTTAACGTGATCGCAGTCACCGATCACGACACGATCGAAGGTGCGCTGCGCGCCGCCGACCACGCCGCGGGTTTGTCGTCGAGGTTGCAGGTGGTCATCGGTGAGGAAGTCTCCAGCCGTGACGGCCACATCGTCGGCTTGTTCGTCGCGCGCCGGATCCGACCGGGCATGTCCGCAGCCGCGACCGTGGATGCGATTCACGATCAGGGCGGTATGGCGGTCGCGGTGCATCCCTTCTGGCGCACTCAAAGACGCGTCCGGAACGGGCCGGTGCACGGGGTCGGCTGGCTCGCGGCCGAGCTCGACTTCGACGCGATCGAGGTCGAGAACGCGACGCCTGGGTTCTACTTCTTCAACCAGCTCGCGCACCGGCTCAACATGGGCCTGGGCTGCACGGAGCTGGGCGGCTCCGACGCGCACATCCTGGACGCGGTCGGGCGGGCGTATACCGAGTTTCCGGGCAAGACGCCGAAGGAGCTGCGCACCGCGATCGAGGCAGGCACGACGGTGGCGCGCCGCCGCCGCTACCGAGCGATGGGCCTGATGCGGTACGCGGCCTGGGGCCTGAACCACCAGAGGTACGCGGTAGGCTGATCGGGCCCTAATTACGCCTCGCTGACGCCACCGGAGCCTAATTCCCACCGTCGATACGCTCCGCTGGATGCGGCGGTGCGGAATCAGTCGGTTCAGACCGCCATACCATGAATGTGGCGCCCGCTTAGCTCAGGGGACCAGAGCATCTGTCTTCGGAACAGAGGGTCGGGGGTTCGAATCCCTCAGCGGGCACCTTTCTCAGGAGCGGTTTCGAACGCGTGGAAGACACCGAGTCAGCTAGGTTGCATAACCACAACCGCAGCAACAGGTTCGGATCAGGAGGTTGCGAGTTCGAGTCTTGCAGCGGGTACCAACCTCGTTCCGCCAGCGTTCAACGATGGTGGTTTGCCCCTTAAGCAATTACGCTTAACGGCCGAATGAAGAAACTGCGGTTTGTCACGGCGCGGTGAGCCAAACACCCGGCCAATTGGCCCCACTGGCCATCGGGAGCTTGTCCGCTGATGGCCGTTTCCGGTGGGACGGCGCGAACTGGCTACCTGTGGCTGTGGTCAGTGCACCATCGCAACAGCGGGTGGTTGTCTCGGCCGGCACTGCATTCAAAATCGGGTTCTTCGGGTTTTGGGGAGCGGCTGTTGCGAGCATCGTTGTCTGGATCCTCGCTTTCATCGTTTTGGGAGCGTGCGGCGCGATGCTGGCGGGCGCCCTTCGTGGCACGCCCTCGCCGCCCTAAGGACACGCAATCAAGTAGGCCGCGTAAGTGTCCTGAATGCCACGCCATGTAGTGCTGCTGCGTGGCATCAACCTCGTCCGTCACAACCGGATTGCGATGCCCGAGTTGCGCGCTGCGCTCGGGGCTGATGGATTCCGCGATGTGATGACGTACGTGCAGAGCGGCAATGTCGTCCTCTCGAGCCGGGCCTCAACAGAGCGGGTAGCCAAACGGGTCAACGCGGTCATCAAGCAGCGACTGGGTTTGGACATCGTGGTGCTCGTGCGCTCGGACGATGAGCTCGCTGAGGTCGTGCGTCGCAATCCGCTCGCGCACATCGCGACCAATCCGAGTCGCCATGTCGTCACCTTTCTATCTGATGAGCTTCCGCATGGCTTTGCCGACGACCTCGCGAAGGTCGCGCGACATGAGCCTTTCGCGATCATCGGCCGGGAGGTTTACTCATGGCACCCGGACGGCATCGGCCGCACGCCACTCTGGGAACGGCTCGCGTCGAAGTCCCTCGGCATCGCCGCGACCTCCCGCAACTGGACCACCGTCACGACTTTGTTGGCGATGGCGCACGACGGGTAAAATCAACCGGCTCACAGCCGGGCGGCTGGCGGAACTGGTAGACGCGCACGTTTGAGGGGCGTGTGGGGTAACCCATCCGGGTTCGAGTCCCGGGTCGCCCACTTCAATTCGGCGGGCTTTCCATAACGCGAACCGACGTCGGGAGAAGGCGGAGCTCCGCTGCCCGCAGCTACAGGGATCGTTTGATCCGGGTGTTGGTCGCGTCCAGCTCGAAAGGATCGAGTCGAATGCCGTGGCCCACGATATGACCCGAAGCCGAATCGCGTGTCACGCCGGTGATCCATTGGTAGCCCAGGTCCAACGTGTTGTTGAACCACTCTTGCGGAAACACCTCGACTGCACCTTCGTGAGCCCGCCAGGAGTAAATGCTCGCAGCAGCCTTTGCGCCTGGGGGCCCGTCGCCCAGTAGCAGAACCTCGTCATCTCGGCACATCTCAAGTCGCGGCGCGGGATGCGTCCCGGGCTCTAAGGCGTCGCTGAGACGCTCCACCTGCATTGGTCGCGACCTGGTGATCACGGGATGGCGAGCCTTCTCGGCTTCGCCTTTCGCGAGCTCAAGGTCATCGATTGCCGTCAGGTTGGCGACATCGTGAACTTCGACTGTTAGAAAGCCGTTTGCTCGGAAGTAGGAGACGAGGTAGCCATCAGTCGCAGGGAGTGACCATGCCACGTATGCGAGCGCGTACAAGGCCGCCTCGCTGGACTGGTCCTCCAGCAGGACGAGATAGCTGACGGGGCCCTTGGCCCCGGAGAACCTCCATCTGAAGAGCCGGTTGCCCGTTGGATCGACAGGTGTGGTACGCGGCATGAACCACGGAGCCGGCCCAGGCGCAGACAAGGCGACTTCTCTAAGGCGTTGCTGCTCTGGGTCAGGTGTCGTAATAGCAATTCTCGCAGCAGTCTTGGGACATCGAGTTGTCAGGGCTTCCCGGGTTTTAGAAGCGCGTCGCCGGGCTGACCTAGGCCGATTACTTTTCCGAGGATGCTGGGCTGGTTCGCGTTACGGAAACTGCGGCCCACCACGCTTTCCGTAACGCGAACCGAGGTCGCGGGAAGACGGAAGGTCGGGATGATGCTGTCGCGGCTCTCGACCCTGACCTCGACGATCAGCTCCTTGAGCAGCGCTCTGCGCTGACCGGGCCGTTCCGTTGAGCATCGCATCGCGGAGCGCCTCTTCCGCGTCCCGCACGGCCTTCTTACTCGGCTCCTCTGTACTTTCAATTACTAAGGACTAGGGGTGCCTCTTGTCAGCCGCCTTGCTCAGGACGATTCCGTCTGGATGCCACAGAGCCGGCCTGTCCACATTCGGTGAGGGCTTGGTCGAAGGCGGCTGCCAGCTCCACTTGCCCATCGTCCGGCCAAGGGTCGACCACGTCGCTGAGGTTTATGACGCCGCGCCTCTGAGCTGGTCCGAGCCGAGCTAGCTCGCGCGTCATGGAGCTGAATGTGTACTCGCCTGCCTTCGTCTTGTGATCTGCAAGCAGCGCAATGGTGTGTTCGAGAAAGCACGGAAAGTCCTCCACCGCGAGGTGGTTGATGTCACGTGGGAACACCGTGCGGTCGAAGTTCAGCCCGTAGAACTCGCATTCCACCAGTGAAGTTCGACTCAGATCGACGCCATCGAGCATGTCCGGGCGCCGCGGCACGCGTGCCGAGTCATCGGTCGACCGGAACTCGGATCCCTTGATCTCGCCTGCGAAGGTGCAGTCGACGAAACGAGAGCCGTACCAACGCGTGTCTCTGAATCTGGTGCGCGAGAAGTCACACGACGTGAACTCGCTGCCCCAGCTAAAGGTGAAGCCCAGTGTGGCATTGGCAAATTGACAGTCGATGAACTGGCTGGGGAGTGGTCGCCCTAGCGGAGTCCCGATTTGACCCAACGACACCACGCTTAGCTCTGCTCGAGCGAACGAGCAGTGCTCGAAACGGCAAGCACCGAACTTTACGTTATCGAGATCTCCGCGGTCGAACAGGCAATCGACGAAGGTGACCCTGTGAAAGGTCAGGCCCGGAAGGCGAGCATGCGTGAAGTCGACTGACTCTAAGCGCGTGTTCTGGAGAGTGATCCAGCCCTTACCGCCAGCCCGCTTCAGGAAGTCGAGAATTCCGCCCCGATTGCCTGGGAGGACTCCCGCTGCGCGTGACGGCGGCGTGTCGAAGGCGCGCATGTCGACGCGACCTTCATACAGCCCGAGACCCGAGCGGTCGAGTCTCCCCCCGCGAAAAGCATCCATGGCCACATGCTCGAGCTGGAAATCCTCAGCGATCCAGCGCTGGCGAAGGTCAGCGGGCGGGTTCCACATCGGCTAGAGCGTGGTCAGGATGTAGACCGCAAGGCCGGTGCTTGAGTTTGCCCGGACCGCCAGTCGGCGCATGATCTCGACCACGCCCACCTCGTCGGCCGACAGTTGAAGCTCATCTGCTACTTCGTCGCCAATCGGGTCCGGCAGGCTCGCAATCTTGAAGGTGAAGTCGTCGCCCAACCGTACAAGCCATTCTTCATCGCTGTCGCCGATCGGCGACCAGGACTCGCGGCCGATCATCCGCCTCTGCAGCGTGCCGAGGTCGGTTGGCAAGAGGGCTGGACCGTCCTCCATGATCACCTGGCTGGGCCTTTCTCCGCGTGCAATCGCGTCAGCATGATCGCGACTCGCCACGAAGTAACTCGCCAGGAGGCTCACGTGCCCAAGTATGAGAGGCTCTAGAGAGTCACTCGGTGCGCTCAGCAGCCGCGCCAAGGCTGATTGGACGCCCCACTACCGTGGGAGGGTTCGCGTTACCGAAACTCCGGCCCACCATCTGCTCGAGATCCCGCCGTTCGGGCACGGATGGCCAGGTCCTGGATGCCGGATCCCGCCATTCGGGCCCGCTTGGTTGGTAGTTAACTTTCAAGTCTGATGAGCTCGGGCTTCGTCGGACGCCGAGTCGAGCTGGCTCTCCTGGATTCCGTATGTTCGAAAGCGAACGCCGACAACAGGCCGGCCGCCGCTCTCATCTCCGGAGTTCCGGGATCAGGCAAGAGTCGTCTGCTGGCGGAGCTGCGCAGCCGGCGGCGAGCCACCCACGTCCTTGGCGTCGTGGGATACGAGTCTGCATTCCAGGTCCCACTCGGCGCGGCGGCCAACCTTCTGCGCGGGCTCGGCAAAGTCAGCGATGCGGGCGAGACGTTGCGCGAGTTTCTCTTCAGTCCCAATCCGGTTGACGACCGCTCGCTGGAGCCACTTCGTCTTTTCGAGGCTGCGCGGCGGGCGCTGCTCGGACTCGAAGGTTCGATCCTGCTGGTCGCCGATGACCTCCAGTGGGTCGATGACCTCTCGCTCGCGCTGTGTTCTTACCTGGTCCGCTCAGCTGCGGAAGAGGAAATACCGTTCGCCGTCATCGCCGCCACCCGGCCGACCAGTCGGGGATTGGCCTTCCACGACTCCTTGCTCAAGGATCTCGGCGAAGACCGAGTGTGGATCATCGACCTCGGCCCGCTGGAACCCGACGAGGGTGTTCAGCTCATCCGGCAGCTGGGTCCACAGCTCAGCGCACAGCGAGTTGCCGAACTCTGGACCCAGTCGAATGGCTCGCCCTTCTGGCTTGCCTTCCTCGCCCGCAGCGGTGAAGAGCATGACCTTGCCGACTACATAGCGACCAGGCAGCGTGGCCTCCGGCGCGACGCCGCACGAATGCTTGCGCTTCTCTGCGTCGCCACTCGCCCGTTGGCGGCCTCGGAGCTGGAAGCGGTGATGGAATGGGACCACGCTCGGACCGAAGAAGCGATCGCGGACCTGGAGCGGGCAGGCCTCGCGGTCGTGCATGGCGTCGCCGTTGGTCTGGGCCATGACTTGATCCGGGCGTCGGCGATGGGCCAATTGTCCGCGCCGTCACGTCGCGAGCTCCACGCCCTGCTTGCGACATTTCTCGAGCGACACGCGGCAACCGACGTACAGCTGCTGCATGAGGCTCTCGTCCATCGTCGCGAAGCCGGCCTTGACGCGGCTGAGCTGGCGCTGCGTGTTCTGCAATCGCCGCGGCGAAGGCTTCTGGGGCGCGAGGGACTGTTGGAGCTCGCGCGCCTGGCCGACGCGAGCGGATTGGCTGAGCCGGTGGCGATCGCGCTTCGGTTGGCGGTCGCCCAGCTGGCCACCGAGATGGGCGAGCAGGAGATTGCCCTGGACCGGTGGACCAATCTTGCGTCTGGCGTCACAGATCCGACGCTCCGCGCCACCGCTTTTCTTGCCGCGTCGCGTGCCGCGGCCAGCCTCATGGAACGAAAGGAAGAGGCGTTTTCATTGCTTGAGCTCGCCCTGAGCCAGGCCACCGATGACCCCGTGCTGTCAGTCGAGATCGAGTCGCATCGGGCAAATTTGCTTCAGGTCCAGAAGCATCGCGCGGAGGAGGGCCGAAAGGCTGCATTCGATGCGGCGGAGAAGGCTCGGCAGCTGTGGGGCACACCACCCGTCGAAATCGATTCCCGCGAGCGCGAGGCTTACGTGGCCGCCCTGCAGGTCGCGTTCGATTCTGCGGTGGTTGAAGAGAATGGCCCTGCCCAGCTGCAGATCGCCGACGAGTTGGCCCAAGTGGCCGGCGGCTCAGAGGAGGGTTCGATCTGGGCCGAGCAGGACCGCGCCACAGCCCTGATGTTCGCTGGCCGTGTCGGGGAGGCCGTCGCCAGCGCACGTGTCGCATGGACTCAAGCGCGACAGCGAATGCTGCCAATGCTCACCCTCCCAGCAGGCGCAAACCTCGCCAGCAAGCTGATCGATATAGGTCACTTGGACGAGGCGGACGAGGTCATTTCGGAATGCGTGGAGTTGGAGCGGCGGGTGGCGGGCAGCCAAGAACGATTCGCGATGGTCAAGGTGGGCAACTGGTCGATCCATGACCTTCGCCACCAGATCTGGTTGTCTCGTGGTGACTGGCGCGATGCGATCGCCAGTCTCGAACGCGAGGTGATGCTCCAATCGCAGCCCCATTTCCGCATGCATCTCCACTGGCATATCTCTGTCTGGCTGGCCAGGTGTGGCGATCCTGGTCGCAGCATGGAAGTTGAGCGGCACGCCGAGGCAAGCCGGCAAGACGCCTTGGCCGCCGACTGCCGGCGATGTTCGCGCGAGCTGGAGCTCAAAACAGCCGAGTTGTCAGCGCGTTTGGGCCGCCTCGAAGAGGCGGAGAAAGCGCTGCAAGCCTGGGACGAGGATGGGCGTCCCGCATTGTTGAACGACATGCTCTGGCGGAGGCACGTGGCGGCCCTGATCGCGGTCGCCAGGGGCGACCCCGCCGGCATTGCAGAGATCGAAGCGGTCCTGGCGGAGAGGGACCGACTTGGCTTGGTCGGCGCATTGCTGTGGACCAGACTGGACCTCGCCGGCGCATTGGTCGGGAGCGATCGGCGGCGTGCGGCAGAGGAGTTTCGAAAAGCCGGTGACGAAGCGGCCGCCGTAGGTGCGGCCACCGAGCAACATCTGGCAGAGCTTGGGCTGCGCCGTCTCGGCGTCCGCACGTGGCGGCGCGGCCAAGCCCGAGCTGGAGAAAGTGCGCTCGACAGGCTCAGCGAGCGCGAGCGCGAGATCGCGACCCTGATCGGCGCCGGGCATAGCAATCCCGAGATAGCGAGCCGGCTGTTTCTGTCGCGCAAGACGATCGAACGCCACGTGTCGAACATCCTGGCCAGGACAGGCGCCCGCAACCGCACCGATCTGGCCCGCCTGCTGAACGTCCAGGAGGCACGCCCGGCCTCCCGCTGAGAAATGAGGGAGCTCACCGATGAACGGTCGAGCTCGCAAGCGGAAGCTGGCCTCATCAAGCAGGAGGTCGAATCAAATGCAAAACGTCAACACTCTCGTCAGCCGTCGGGTTCCTTTCGGAACCGCCGCCGTCAGCGGATTGCTGGCCTTCATGGCCGGTGCGGTAATCGCAGCGAGCGCGCCTGCGGTGGTCGCGACGCTGTCCGCCAGCCACAGCTCGAGCGCCACGGTGTCCGCGCCGGCCGCCGGCGCCGAGCAGATCGCCCACAACCGGTCAGAGGCGGGCCTGGGTGCGTCGAACTCGGTCGGTGCCGAGCAGATCGCCCACAACCGGTCTGAGAAAAACCTCTAATCAAGTCCTGAGGCGATGGCGAGGCCGGCATCTCGCCATCGCTTCACTGTTACTAACATCTCCGTGCGTTGACCGTCACCCCTCGCCGGCCCAGTCGCACCGCGGTCCTGACCGCCGTTGCGAGGGCGCTGCATCGCGAAGAGCCTCCGCCGTGGGTCCTCGACGACCCACTCGCGATGGGGCTTGCCGGAGACGACGGTCCGGTGGTCGCCCGGCGGTTTCGAACAGAGCTCGGCACCGAATCGCTTCTCAGCTTCACACGTTGGGTGTGCGTCCGCGCCCGGCTGCCGGAAGACATCGTCGAGAAGGCGGTCGAGCAAGGTGTCGAGCAGTACGTGATCCTCGGCGCCGGGCTGGACTCCTTCGCTTATCGCCGTCCAGATCTGGTCAGCCACCTGCGCGTGTATGAGGTCGATCACCCCGCGTCACAGGCGTGGAAGCGACAGCGCCTTCAAGAGATGGGCATCCGACCACCCGCCAACCTCACCTACGCCCCGATCGACTTCGAGCACCAGACTCTCCGCCGGGGGCTAACGACCGCCGGCTTCGACTTCGCCGCCCCGGCCGTCTTCTCGTGGATCGGCGTGACCATGTACCTCACGGTCGAGGCGATCCGCTCGACACTGGCCACGATCGCGACTTGCGCGCCAGGCACGCGGATCGTCATGACCTACAACCAACCCCTGTCCGCTCTGCACGGCATCGCGCTGGAGCTCGATTCGGCGATCCGCACGTTCGCGACCGAGGCGGGAGAGCCGTTCTTGAGCCTGTTCATTCCCAAGGAGATCGAGGCGCTGCTGAGGGAGATCGGGTTCGCCGAGATCATGCATTTCGGTCCGGAAGAAGCGGTCCGCACCTATTTCCCGGGGCGAGCCGACGTCCGCTTCGGCGGCGCCCAGCGTCTGATCGCGGCGATGGTGGCAGCGAACCCGTAGACGCGGACGGATGAGGGCCAGGTGGCGTAACCGGTCCGGGTTCGAGTCCCGGGTCGCCGCCTACTGATCAAAATAGTGTACAATTTGGCCGTGGCTAAAATCCTGCCTTTCACTGAGGCGCGCACCCACTTGACCGAGCTGCTCGACGAGATCGAGCGCGTCCATGAGCATGTCGTAATCACGCGAAACGGCCGGCCCTCGGCGGTTGTGATGTCGCAAGCCGAGTACGAATCGCTGATTGAGACGCTGGAGATTCTCGGCGATGCCCAGCTTATGGCCGATCTGGCGGCGAGCGACGAAGATGTGGCAGCAGGTCGTGTGATTTCGTGGGGCAAGGTCAAGCGCGAGCTTGGGCTTGCCTAAGCTTGTATTCACGCGCGGCGCCCACGAGGACATACAGAAACTACCAGAACCCCTCAGAGTTGCCGTCGCCAACACACTTGAAACGCTTGCCGTCGAGCCTCGCCGCGCCGGAGTGCCGTTACTTGGTCGGCTCCGAGGTCGCTGGTCTTCACGCGTAGGCAACTACAGGATCGTTTACACGATTGAAGGCTCGTCTGCACATGAGCGCGTGGTCGTGAGAGCTGTGCGGCACAGGTCGATCGCCTATGGGCGACGCCGGCGGCGCCCATGACAGAGTTGAGAGCCCGCTCGCGACGCACTTCCATCGCTCCGACCGGGCTGGGGACCTGGGAGGCAGAGTTAGGAAGTCCGAAGTCATTGACGACCTTTGTATCGGCGTAGGTCGCAAGCCTTTGTCGGTCGGCCGATCGACCTCTTCAGGTCGACCAATGCTAGGCAGCGTAAAGGGCGACGTCGACGTCGACGTGCAGAGTGGTGTTGGCCGAGACCGGCACCAGCCGACGCTGTCCGCGGAAGGGAACCGGTCTGGTCGTCACGCCCCACAGGTAGTACTGGCCCGGCATCAGGCGAAGGTTGTAGCGTCCGCTTGAATCAGCGACAGCCTGGGTTGACGACCCGCCTGCCGCGGGTGAGGCCTTCACTTGAGCGCCAGCCGCGACCATGGTGTTGCAGTTCTTGTACCCCGGTGGCGGATTCGCGGGCTCGGTGCCTCCGCACGCCGTGAAGTAGACAGTTCCTTCCAGCTGGCCGGTCCACGGCTGCCAGACAAGAAGTGCGACCGCCACCAACGCGACAGCCAGTGCCGCCAACAACAGGCGGAAATTCATCGAGGACTAGAAGGTCCGGATCGCGCCATTCGGGCATGCATGGTCGCATCCAGCGCGCTGCATAGCGCCATTCGCGCCCACTTGGTCGGCTACTTGGCTCAAACCCCGTCTCTTCACGAAACTCAGGGGGCGCCCGTCAAACTACTGGCGTGCCCGACGGCGAACAGCTCGACCCCAAAACCCAGTTTCGTCAGCTGTACGACCAGGAATTCCACTCGGTCTTCCGCTCGATCCGGGCCGTCGTGCTCGATTCGGCCGCGGCCGAGGACCTCACCCAGGAAACCTTCGTCCGCGCCTACCGCGCGCGCAGCCGGTACACGCCGACCGCGCCGCCCGGCGCCTGGCTCCGCCGCATCGGCATCAACCTCGCCATCTCGTACCTCCGGCGGCAGAAGCTTGCCCGCTTCCTGCCCGCCCGCCTTTACATGGCGCCCGACCGGCGCGACTACGACCGCGCCGAGGCGCGAGACGTGGTCGAGAAGGCAATGGCGGCGCTCAGCCCGAAGCTCCGGGCTGCGGTCGTCCTCCACTATTACGAAGGATTGACGCGGGAGGAGATCGCCGAGGTGCTCGGGGTGCCCGCCGGGACGGTGGCGTCCAGGATCGCCAAAGCGGTGGCGATAATGAGAAAAACCATGGGAAACGACCCGGCGCGCGATGCCACGCGTTCGAGTAGTGAAGGTGCCCTACGTGGAAGATAAAACCACTTCAGGCGGGCGAAACACGCCCTCCGAAACAGACGTCAGCCGGATGATCCGGGCGACCGTTGAAACCTGGAAACCCCGGCGCGGCCCGGACTGGTCGGACATGATGATCCGTCTTGCCGCCGCCGGGCCATCGCCGTGGGTCGTTTACACGACTGCAAGCGCAGCACTGGTCGTGATCCTCGTGACCGCCTTTTTGGTGGGTTCCTGGCTGCAGATCGGCGCACTGGCGCAACCGATCGACAGCCACATGCACCACTAGCCCAGGAAGTCGACCTCGTCGTAGCCCCCGCGGCTGCGGGCGGCAGCGACCACGGTCGTCGCCGCGGCCAGGTCCCACAGGGCAAGGCCGTGTGACTCGAACAGGGTGATCCCCGGCCTCTCGGGCTTCTCCCAGCGGCCGGCGACCACCGCACCGAGCTCCACCGCCTGGTTCCAGTCGAACTTCCCGGCCTCATGGGCCTGGATGAGGTCCCCGCTCTCCATCTGAGCATCGGCCAGCTGATCGACGACCACCGTCTGCGCCCGTTCGACGAGCTCCGCGGGCACCTCGGCCCTGTTCCGGTAGTTGGAGCCGATCGCGGCGACGAGGGCGTGTGGCTCGACCCAATCGGCCTGGAGCACGGGGGATTGGCTTGTCGTGACCGTGACCACGATGTCAGCGCCGCGGACCGCGGCTTCGGCGTTCGGTGAAGCGATCGTGGACACGCCGAGCTGCTCTTCCTGCTCGGCCGCGAAAGCCGCACGGCGGTCGGCGTTGCGGCTGAAGACACGGAGCTCCTTGAGCTCGAGGACTCGGGATAGCGCCAGAGCCTGGGTGGCGGCCTGCCAGCCGGAGCCGATCAGCGCCACGGTCGCCGGGCCCGGCAGTCCCAAGGCCTTGGCCGCCACCGCCGTCGCCGCGCCGGTCCGGTAGGCGCCCATGAAGTCGGCCTCGATCAACGCCTCGAGCGCGCCGTCCAGCCGGAACATGGCGACGAGAAACCGCACCCGGCCGTTGGCGACCGTGTAGGCCTTCAGGCCGGTGCACTTGCCACCCGGGAAGGACGCGAACAGCACGTTCAAGAGACCGCCCGGGGCGAATGCTCTCCGCCGCGGCTCGTTTTGGGCTTCGCCCTCGCCCAGCTCCCGCATCGCCTGCTCGAGCGAGGCGATGACCTCGTCCATCTCGATCAGGTCCTGGACGTCGCTCTCGCGCAAGATCAGCGCCACGGCAGGGAGAATAGCGGCCTGAGATGTCGCAAGCCCGCCCTCTCAACGTCGGCCTGATCGGCCTCGGCACCGTCGGCTCGCAGATCGCCGAGCGGATGCTCACGTGGGGCCCGCAGCTCTCGCGCCGGGCCGGCGTCGAGCTGTGCCTGCAAAAGGTCCTCGTCCGCGAGGTCGCCAAACGACGTTCGATCGACATCTCGCCCGACCTGCTGACCGCCGACCCCGACGAGATCCTGGACGATCAGAAGGTCGAGGTCGTGATGGAGGTCGCAGGCGGCGACGAGCCGATGAGGTCGTACATCGAGCGCGCGATCCAGGCGGGCAAGCACGTCATCACGGCAAACAAGGTCGTCATGGCCAAGCACGGCCCGGAGCTGCTCGACCAGGCGGCGGAGAAAAACGTCGACGTGTATTTCGAGGCGGCCGTCGGCGGTGGCATCCCGCTGATCAGCACGTTCCGGACCGACCTCCAGGCCAACCGAATCGAAAGCGTCTCCGCGGTGATCAACGGCACGACCAACTACGTGCTCGGGCGCATGGCCGCGGCCGGCCTGTCGATGGCGGACGCGGTGCGCGAGGCGCAGGACGCGGGCTACGCCGAGGCTGACCCGACCGAAGACGTCGGCGGCTATGACGCGACGTACAAGCTCGCCATCCTCGCGTCGATCGCGTACGAGATCAAGGTCCGGCCCGACGAGATCTACCGCGAGGGGATCGAAGGGATCGAGCCGGTCGATTTCCGATACGCGCGCGAGCTCGGTTACGCCATCAAGCTGGTCGCGCACACGCAGCGTCACACCGGCAGGGTGGAGGCGCGCGTGCATCCGGCGATGATCTCGCTCGACCATCCGCTCGCCCGTGTCGAAGGCGCCGAGAACGCGGTGTTCGTCGAAGGCGACCTCGTCGGGAAGGTGCTGCTGATGGGACAGGGCGCGGGGGGCAGGCCGACCGCGTCAGCAGTCGTCGGCGATCTCATCGACCTGGCTCGCTCCATCCGGCGGGGCGTGCAGAGCCGTCCGTCCTTCAGCTTCGACGACCGGATCGGCGTGGTCCCCATCGGCGAGGTGAAGACGCGCGCGTATTACCGGATCCGCGTCGACGACCGTCCCGGCGTGCTGGCGGCCATCGGCCAGGTGTTCGCCGAAGAGGGCGTCAGCATCTCGAGCTTCATCCAGAAGGACGCGTGGTCGCACGACACGACGGCGGAGCTGGTGGTCACGACCCATCCATCGCTCGACGCCAGCCTGCAGAACGCGCGGGCGCGGATGGAGCGGCTCGAGCCCGTGCACGCGGTGTCGTCGTTCCTTCGCGTCTTTTAGAAGAAGCGACGCATGGGTGTCATAGCGCGCTATCGCGAGCACCTGCCCATCGGACCCGCCACACCGGAGGTGGACCTCAGCGAAGGCTCGACGCCGCTGGTGCCGAGCCGCAACATCGGCCGCGCGCTCGGCCTGAAGCACCTCTACTTCAAGTACGAGGGCCTCAATCCGACCGGCTCTTTCAAAGACCGGGGCATGGTGGTCGCGGTGGCCAAGGCGCTCGAGGCTGGCAGCCGCGTCTTCATGTGCGCGTCGACCGGCAACACGTCGGCGTCGATGGCCGCGTACGCGGGACGCACAGGGGCGCGCGCGATCGTCGTCGTGCCTTCCGGCGAGATCGCGCTCAACAAGCTGTCGCAAGCCCTCATGTACGGAGCCAAGGTGGTCGCGCTCAAGGGGACCTTCGATTTCGCGTTGGAGACGGTCCGCGAGCTGGCCGGCCGCTACCCTGTCGCGCTGATGAA
>Ga0209057_1001522_pt1 | contig 18545 bp, 16 predicted proteins | sample GraSoiAngelo_146_FD_185903 | JGI IMG/M metagenome (GOLD analysis project Ga0209057, IMG submission 185903) | Grasslands soil microbial communities from the Angelo Coastal Reserve, California, USA - 14_1009_05_30cm (SPAdes) (version 2) | ecosystem: Environmental > Terrestrial > Soil > Grasslands ... | reverse complement strand
GTGAGGACCACGACGACTAGGCATCGGTTTATGGGTATATCCGTCGGATCGGCGCAACCGCGACGTTGGCTGATAAGTCCTGCGACGATTACTGCTTGTCGTAAACAGCGACATTCTTGAACTTTTTACCTTTTGGAGTGGTTCCATTCAAGGTGACGGTGCGGCTTCTGCCATCGGCTGAGACGACAATCTGACCTGTGACCGTAACTTTGCCATTTTTCTTGTTGGTGGTCCTAAGCGTCCGATCATTGACTTTCGTGTAGGAGCGAGCGTCTGAGTTCGGGTCGCCAGTAACGGGATAATCTTTCCCGTCGAACTTCCCTGACCACTCTGTGTGCGACGGCTTACCATTCGCGTCGATGCCATCTGCCTTGATTTTCACTTGCCCCAACATACTCGAGTAAACAACCTGCGTGTTTTTCAAAGTGCCCGGTGTAATCTTCGATTTCGAATCGTTAAGCTTCCAAGTGCCCATCTGCGGATCGGCGGCGAGGCCCGCTGCAGCTCCCAAAAAGCAAAACGCCAGAGTTAATCCAATTGTCTTTATCTTCATGCGCGCCATCGAGACAGGATTTCGATGGACGGTCAATATCTTTCCAAGCTACCGCAACTGCTGAAATCCGAAAGTCAGCGGCAGGTGGTCAGGCATCTAGCGATTGTGCTTTGGCAGTAGGTAGTGAGTAACAGTCCATTCAGCGATACTGATTCCTGCGTGCAAGCCATCTTCGCTTGCCGATCGAAAGTGAATGCCCCCGTATATCCTGCTGACTGCTGCCTCCTCGGCTGCGTCGAGGCACGTTGGAAAGCTGCGGTACACGCCTGGGAGAAAATCTGAGCCGGTTGTGAAGGGCAAATCTTCCGTCCCATAAAACAGTGGAAGGACGGTCGCAGCCGCGGCGCTGAATGTACTGTGGCCGGAAACGTAATCTGGGAAGGGCGGTGTCACGATGAATGACATCCAGTTCAGCTCTGGTTCGGCGAAGGCAATCGCGGTCACGGGCCGCCAGAAGTCGAATGTGTACTTTGCATCCCAAGCGCAAATGGCAGCGTCGGCCATGGCGATATTCAACAATGCAAACAGCCTTGCATTTTCTTCCAGCGTATTGCCTTGTGCGTCGGCGATAATCTGCGCAATGCTGTTCCAATGGCCGGGAGGCGTCTCGGTGCCTGCGCCATCGGCCCAGAACAAGGCGATCTCGGTTTGATCTTCTGTGCGAGTGGAGCCGACAGCCGCGCCGAGTTCCTTAACCTCGTTGTAATCCGCCGCGTACTGCTGGCTATCTAAAGGAGGTGGGCCCGGAGGACGGAACTGTGAGCTGTTCCTCGTTCCAAACGGCACAACGAATCCCCATTGCGGCAGCAAATAGGGAAGTAAGGCTGGTGGAGTCGGTATCCACACCCCGGGGCCACTGCCACTGGGTGGCGGGACTACAGCATTGGAACCATCATTGGCGCGTGCGAACAGTATCACGGTGGCGACAAATTCTCCCCAAACGATGCCAGCACGCTTGCGCGGTCCGTCGGGAATTCCAGCAAGAATCGCAGCATTAAGCGCATCGAAGCTGGCTGCATTTGCCGGAAACAAATGGACGAGTGCATTATGTGCGGCGGCACTCGCCGCGGCCGGACGCGACGCAGTGGCCGGGGCTACGCTTGGCACCAGATAACGTTCATGGGTCCGCGCAATGCCGTTAACTGCGTCATAGATTGACGCGTGAAGAATAGCAAGAGCGCGCGAGGCGATCGGGGGGGAGGTGTTGCCCGCACGAATCGCATCCAGCGCAGCGTTGTTCCAGTCGGTCACGACATCTGCATTCGCCGGAATACAGATGCTGGACGCAAGACTTATTGTGCCGATATAAGCGATGAACAGTCTGCCCCTAAAAAAAGTATTCATTGGTGCGCTCCTTTGAGAATGAGCGCCCCGGTTCTACGCTTTAGGAGGATTTCGTGTCAAGACTTATTCCCGCGCCAGCATTTCCAGGCAAGAAGACGCCAGTCACAGCATCGGCAATGATTTCCTGGATTTGGGCGGTGGAAATTCCTGATCGAGATCGGCGAGATCCTCCCCGGTTAGTTTGATCTCGATTGATCGCGCGTTGTCACCGACATGCTTTTCGTTGCTTGCTTTGGGAATAGCAATGACTCGCGGTTGGCGCAGCACCCACGCGAGCGCGATTTGGGAAGGGGTCGCGTCATGGCGCTTGGCGATCTTTTTGAGCGTCGCGCTCTCGAGCAATCCACGGCCGTGACCAACCGGAGAGTAGGCCATTATTGGAATCTCATGCTTCTGGCTCCATTGCAGGAGACCGGATTCAATCTCCCGGTTTTCAAGATTGTAGAGAACTTGATTGGCGGAACATGCGAAACCGTTCTCGATGTCGAGCAGCTCCTTCATATCGTCGACATCAAAATTCGAGACACCCCAGCGTTTGATCTTTCCAGCAGCCCGGAGTTTCTCGAATGCCTCGACTGTCTCCGCGAGCCGCGTGCTTCTTTCTCGCCAATGCAAAAGGTAAAGGTCGATCGCGTCTGTTCGAAGACGTTTGAGACTGCGCTCGCACGCTTTTGGCAATTCGGTGCGTGACGCGTTATGCGGATACACCTTGGAGACAACGAACACGCGATCGCGCTGATCCTCGATTGCATCGGCCACGACTTCTTCCGCGCCGCCTTCGCCATACATCTCTGCGGTATCGATCAATGTCATGCCCAACTCGATTCCGAGCCTCAATGCGGCGATCTCATCCTTGTGGGCTCGTGTATTCTCGCCCATGCGCCAAGTACCCTGACCGAGTACTGGAACGCGCTCGCCATCCGGAAGCGTGACGGTTTTCATTTTCATGTCCATGCTCGCGTCCGTAATCATAATCGATTTGGTTGACGAATTCGGCGGTCACACGGTCGCTACAGATCTTGCGTTTTCGAGAGAGGAGAACGATTGGAGAACTCATGGCCAAGAAAATGCGGGCAGTGCAGATTCCAAAGGCAAAGGGACCGTTGGAAGTGGTGGAGCGGGAGATTCCGGAACCCAAATCAGGTTGGGTCCGGGTGAAAGTTGAAGCATGTGGCGTTTGTCACAGTGACTCGTTAGTCAAAGATGGACTCTGGCCCGGGATCCAATATCCGAGAATTCCCGGCCATGAGGTGATCGGCGTGATTGATGCCGTCGGGCGCGACGTTCCGGATTGGAAATCTGGGCAGCGGGTGGGCGTTGGGTGGCACGCTTCGCATTGCGGACATTGCGATTCGTGTCGGCGCGGCGATTTCTTTGCCTGCCAGGTGGAATTGCTTACGACGGGAATCTCGTTCGATGGCGGTTATGCCGAATACATGGTCGCACCGGCGAAAGCGCTCGCGTCTGTGCCGGACGATTTAAACTCAGTTGAGGGCGCGCCATTGATGTGCGCGGGAATCACAACGTTCAACGCATTGCGTAACAGCGGCGCGCGAGCCGGTGATCTTGTCGGCGTACTTGGGATCGGCGGACTTGGTCATCTCGGTGTTCAATTCGCGGCGAAGATGGGGTTTAACACGGTGGCGATCGCGCGCCGAAAGGACAAGGAGCCGTTGGCGAAAAAGCTCGGTGCGCGGCATTACATCGACAGTCAATCGTCGGATCCGGCGGCGGAACTGAGCAAGTTAGGTGGCGCCAAAGTTGTCATCGCGACGGTGACCAACGGCGACGCAATGGCGTCGGTGCTGGGCGGACTTGGACCTAACGGAACGCTCATCGTGATCGGCGCGGCCGGCCCGCTCCCGGTCGATCCGATTCTACTGATCACGGGACAGCGTTCCGTCAAAGGCTGGTACTCGGGGACCTCAATCGATTCACAGGATACGCTCAAATTCAGCGCGTTAAATGGGGTGCACTCGATGAACGAAGTTTTTCCGCTCGATCGAGCAGCGGACGCCTACGACCGAATGATGAGCGGCAAAGCGCGGTTTCGTGTGGTTCTTGATATTGGAAAAAAAGCTGAGCTCTGAAACTTGCGAACGCGAAGTCTCCTGGCGCGAGTTGCAAGAAAATTTCGAAACACTTTATTCGCTGCGTTTTCCGTCTGGGGCTTCACTTTGCTTGAGAATAATGGTCACTGGTGTTCCCTTGCGGATGAGCAGGGCGATGTCCGCAATATCCTCTTTCATCATGGCAATTCCCTGACCCGGACGATTTGCATCGCGGGAGTCCATTGTTTGCTCGTTGTCATCGGTCGTGACAGCAATTTCGGAAGTGCTCGCCTGTCGCTCTTCCCCGACCCCATAAAGCACATAGCCAGCGTGCTCGAGATCGATTCGCGGCGTGGCTTCTTTCTGCATTCCATGATCTGCCTGCAGCGCTTTGCCGTTTTGCCAAAAGGATTTCGTCGCTACTTTCGTCTCAATCTCTGACCTTCGCGTCGGCGGCAGCTGCGCAGAGACAATCGGATATTGAGTAAAAAAACCACGGTTATCGTGCACAACCAAGCGGTTGTTTGGAAGATCAATCGTAATGGCGAAATCGAGCCGCGGCACCAGCAGTTTTTCTCCCGGCCGGATCAATGTGGAATCGAGATTGTTTACACGCATGATCGCCTCAGCGCTCGAGTCGAGTTTTCGCGCGATCGACGAAAGCGCGTCGCCCTGGTTCACGATGTATTCCGTTTTGCGCGGCGAAGGTTCTTTCGAGAAAAAGATTTGCGTATCGACGTTGCCGAGAAGGTCGCGCAATTCACGGGTCACCGGCGATTTGGGCTCGAGGACGAGCGCCTTTACCAGAATTTCGCGGGCTTCGTTCAATTTTCCTTCACGTACCGAGTCCTGCGCCTGTTTCAGTCTTTTTACGTTAGGGTGAACGTACTTTACCCACGGAATCGACTGCAACCTCGCCAGTTCCACTGGGCGAAAAGCGACATGCGCGAAATAGCCAGCGCCGCCGAAGATCGCAATGGCCAACAGGACAACCACACATTTTTGCCAGAATGACATTCCCGTTCACCTCCCCCGGGTGCCCTATTATTAATATCGTATCGCATGCGCGGTTTATCCGTGTTCGCTACCGCTTAGTTTTGCGAAGATGTGCTCGGATTAAGGCTGTCAGCGCTCGGCCTTGGATCCCGCAGTTGAGCCTGAAGAACCTCGACCATCTCAGCCACCTCGATTCAAACCAGTGTCTGAAAAATGAATAAGCTGATGATGATAGTTTGGAGGAGAAAGAAGATCGCGTAGAACTCGTGATAGCGTTGGTTCCGCGTGATTGCAGCAGTCATCAGACCGGCGAAATAGAGCAGGCCACTAACGAAGTATACTGGTCCTAGTGCAAGAAAGTGAGGGACGCCTTTCAGCAGCGAATCAACAATATCGACCGGCGTAAACAGCCCGAAAAGGACAAAAAACGCGCGGTGATTCGCATAGTAGTGCGTCTTGTAATCGATGGCACGATCGACGTCGCTTTCCCGCGGAAACAATAAGAGTGACGCCAAATACAAGACGGTTGGCGAGATAAGGACAAAAACGAACAGAAAAAACGTCCATGGCTGCTGATTGCGCCATCGGTAGAAAATCCACCAGGCGATCACCAGGTAGAGGAAGAGATTAACGATCCAGATGGCATGTACCCAGTAAATCCGGCGATGGGAGCGGGCTTGCAGCATTTCGCCCACGCCGCCCAGCACTCGCGTCATACCCAGGGCGAGAATGATTGAGATAAGAACGGAGAGATACTCAAATGCGGCCATCAGCTAGAACCTTTGCCTTGCGAGTGTCAGTGCAAGCATGAATTCGCGAGTGCAAGGTCTAGTGACATCAAGCATGTTGACCTCGTCAATAACATAAACAAGGGCGCTCACTTTATGACCCTCCTGCGAGGCATCGTTCGATCAGGCAAAGGCAATTTTTCGTTCTGGCTTGCTAAACTGGAGTCTTACTACACGCAAAAGACAGGGATGAAGCTCTATCCAGGAACACTTACCTCACCGACGCAATCTTTCCAACGCCAAACGATAGCATTCGGCTTGAAAAGGAAGAATATGGCGGACGAGTCTCGGTGAGCCTGGCTCCGTGCAGGATATTTGGCAGAAAGGCTTTCATCCTTCGGCCGGACACAGACCACGGAAAGTTCGGTGACTCGCCAGAGAGAATTCTTGAAGTCGCAACGGATGTCGGGATCAGAGAGACGTATGGCGTCAAAGATCGAGATATTGTCGAAGTGGAAGTCTTCTGATGCAGACGTTGATGTGACACACACCCGGATACTTCCTATCGCTTGGTCTTGAATCAACGTTTCACGTGGCGGAAGTGGTCAGGCGCGCCAAATGCAGCACTTTACTGACTAAGCAAAGCTGGAAGGTAGGACAGATAAGCGAATTTATTTTGGAGCCAAAGCATTCACAATTTTCTCAAATCGCGGGTCACCGCGGAGCGGGCTCCACAGTGGGTGTAACTTCAGCCGTCCGTAGTTGATGTAGCCCGGTATCGTCAGAAGTTTCTGGACTAACTCAATCGCGCGATCGCGGTCGCCGCTCCAAACGTAAACCTGGGCGAGACCTTCCAAGACCAACGCGCCATCGTAAATATCTTTCGAAATCGGCATGAGATCGATCGCGTGTTGCGCTTCGCGAATGGCCAAATCCTTTTGACCCAGTCCTGCATCGACTTGAGCGAGGACAGCAATCGTTCGCGCGTGTTCGGGTTTCACGACCAATCGCTGCGCGAGAATTTCTCGACATTCGCGAAATGCAGCTGTCGCACGCGCTGAATCGCCTTTCGCGCGCGCGACCATCGCTTGATACCAACTCTTCGGGAAATAAAAGCTGAAGTCGATGTCTTGAAAATCCTGCCGAGCCGAAGCAGTCAGGACGCGTTCCGCTTCGGCATAATTGCCGTCGAGTATGGCCATCCAGGAGCGAGCCGGCGTTTGGCCACCGGCAAACTCCATGTCTGGATATTTCGTCAGAATCTCGCGGAACGGTCCAGTGTCGCCGGTTCTCCACAAGATGCATGAGGCGCGCCGGAACCGGACGATTGGCGTCTGTTCACCGGCGGCAAGGACGTTGTCATAAACGTGGACCGCTTCAGGAAACCTGCGTTGCAGGACGTAGGTGTCGGCCAGAAGATTGTAAGCATTTGGATTTCGCGGATCGAGCGCGAAGGCGGTGGAGAAGTCACGTTCGGCTTCGTGAAAATGGTTGCGGCGGCGAGTGATGTAGCCGGAGAGAATAAAAAACGGGGTGCTGTTCGGCAGACCCAGCCGCGCGATCGCGAGTTCTTCCAGTGCGCGATCATAATCGCGCAAACACCGGAAGAGATAATCGGCCCGGGCGAAATGCGCCTCAGCTGAATCGGTGCGCAGACGGAGCGCTGCCTTGACCGCGGCGTCGGCGCGGGAAATGCGGTCCGGTGTTGGATCGAGATCGAAAAAGAACAGCAGATCGTTCGCGCGCGCTGCGTAACAGTATGCAGAGACGAAGTTCGGGTCGCGCTGGATCGATTCATCGAGTGATTTTAGCGCCTGAAGCAATGCTGCCCGCACGTCGGTCGCGTTAACATAACTGTCGATGATTGCCTTTGCCTGGAGGTAGAGCTCGAACGCATCCAGGTCTTGAGTTGGGCGCTCTTCAATTTCCGCCTTCTGCTGCGGCGAAAGTTTGGCCTTGAGCTGAGTGACAATCGATTGGGCCAGCTCACTCTGGATTGCGAACAAATCGGCCGCGGTTCGATCGTAAGTTTCGGCCCAGATGTGAGTGTCGGTGCGTGCATCGATCAGTTGCGCGTTGATGCGAAGGCGATCACGAGCGCGCTGGACCGAGCCTTCCATGATATAAGCGACGCCGAGCTGTCGGCCGATTTCGCGCATGTTGCGTTCGGCACCCGTCTTGTATTGGCGCACGCTGGTGTGGCTGATCACTTTCAAATCGGAGACCTTAGCCAGGTTGTTCAGGATCTGGTCCTGAACGCCATCGGCGAAGTAAGCGTCATTTTTGTCGTCGCTCAAACTCGCAAACGGCAGGACGGCGATCGATTTCTTTTCGTCCGAGGACGTGATTCTGTTTCCGGCCGTGTAGCGACCGAGGAAGAACAACCCGACTGAGATCATTGCCCCGGCAACGACGATGTAAATCCAAGCACGATTCATCGGCCGCGCCGATCGCGGCATTGCGTCGGCTTCTGCCGTGCGTTTGACTCCTTCGGGCGTGATCTCAAATGCCCAAGCGAAAATCAGCGCGAAGGGAAAGCCGACGACAATTAAAACAACAATCAGTCGGACGATCCAATCCGGAACGTCGAAGACCGGGAAGACCTGTGCGATTCCCTGGGCGAGCGCCCAGCCAGCCACGATGTAAGCGACGGCGACCTTGTAAACGTTGCGCCGTTTTAACTCGGCGAAAATGTTGCCGCGATTCATTCGTCGTCTGCAATTTACGTCTCGATTCGAGACACTGAAAAGTGGAAAGCGGAAAAGGAACACACCGAGAACAATCGCTGCGCTTAGCCATCCCTTACAAAAACTAGATAGGATTGCCGGATTTTGGCAGACCTAGTGCCAATCAGGTGCCGAAGAAATTGCGTTAAACCTTTCGTCAACTTTTGATCTTTGCTTTCGGTTGACGTTTCACGTGGCGGAAATGACGGCGGTACTGCCCCGGAGCAATCTTTAGCGCTCGTTGAAAAACGTTGCGCATTGAATTCACGTTTCCGAAGCCGCACTCGCTTGCGATCGACTCCATGCTGTTTTGACTTTCTTCCAGTCGGCGACGCGCACTCTCGACGCGAAGACGCTCGACGAACTTCGCAGGCGTGGTTTTCAATTCTTTGGTGAAGACGCGCGCGAAATTTCTCGGACTCATCGCCACGCGTTGCGCCAGCACCGGCACAGTCAGCGGTTTGTTTAAGTTATCGAGCACCCATGACTCGAGTTCGCGTAATGGTTTTCGGTCGGTCAGTTGCAGTGATAACGCGGCGCTGAATTGCGATTGTCCGCCCGGTCGGCGCAAATAGAGCACCAGATTGCGCGCGACCTGCAATGCAAGTCGTGAGCCATGGTCTTCTTCCACCAACGCCAGGGCCAGGTCCATCCCGGCTGTGACGCCCGCTGACGTATAGATATTTTTGTCACGAACAAATATTGGATCAGGATCGACCTGTGCGCGCGGCGCACGCCTGATCAAAACCTCGCACCAACTCCAATGCGTTGTGGCCCGGCGGCCGTCAAGCAAACCGGCTCGCGCCAGCAACATCGCGCCGGTACACACCGATCCGATTCGCCGAATCCGTCCGGCGAGGGTCTTCAACCAGCGGATTACCTGAGCGTTTACTTCATCATTCTCAATCGCGCTGCCGCCGGCTACGAGCAAAGTGTCGATGTTTCCGCGCAGCTGGCGAAACGTCTTGTGGGCCACGATCCGCAAACCGCAATTCGCGACAACTGAGCGGTGAGGGGAAGTAGTCACGACTTCAACGGAATAGATTGGTGATGCGCCCGGATTTTGCCTGACGAAGATGTCCGACGCCCGCGCAAAGACTTGCAGCGGTCCGACCAAGTCGAGGATCTCGGTGCCGGCCGCAGCCACGAAAACGATTCGGCGTGTCGCGCGAGGCGGACTTTGATTCATCGATTCCTCACTTGTCTCAAGAAGCGTCACAAGCTTTTCCTGTCGGTGTTCACAAATTTATCCGGCGCGGCATCGAATGTTTTCTTGTCGTTATCGGAACAAAAATAGTAGGTCGCGCCTTTAAACACTGATTTTGGCGCTTTGGCGGGATCGACATCCATTCCACAGACTGGGCAGAGCGGGTGTTCAGCCGTGGAAACCGGCATCGCGGAGTAAGCCTGATTTGAATCGGGATTCATCCAGCCGAGTCCCTGATATTCCATGTTATAAGCGGTCTTCTGCGCGATCTCGTGGCCGAAGTAGCGCTCGACCACTCGGAGGGCCAGATCGATGCCGGAGGAAAGTCCGCCCGCGGTGGCAAGGTTTCCATCTTCGACGAACCTCGCTCCGCGCTTAAGGTCAATATCCGGAAACTCATTGGCGAAGGAAACAAACGCGCCGTGAAATGTGGTCGCGGCTTTGCCCGACAAAAGACCGGTCTTCGCCAGCACAAATGCGCCAGTGCAAACCGACATGGTCACGTCGGAGGTCTTTGTCGATTTACGAATCCATTCCAGCGTCGCCTCGCTCGGTTCACTCTGTGCGGGGATAACGATTACTTTCGGAGCCGGAGCATTTTCAAAGGTGTAATCGGGGACAATTTTCATCCCGCCGCTCGCATGGATGGGCGAAGTCGATTCCGATACGGTATAAAGGTGGAAAGGATGATCCGTTCTTCCGGGAACCATCACATCTTGAAAAACCTCCCAAGGCCCGGTGAAATCGATTACTTGTGCGCCGTTCGAGATCACAAAAGCAACAGGTATGCTGCCCTGTGCGGGCGGCTTGAGCGGGTTTATTTTGACCGCAGCATGATTGCCTTCCGACGCGCTCGGGGCTTTAGCTAGATTTGAACCCGAAAGTTGACCCAGAACCACCAGCGTAATTGCAGCCAGCAAGCCGAGTTCCGCTGTTGGATTTAGTAATCTTCGATTCGTGATGTTTGTTCGTGCATTCATGACACTCAAATTCTTCGCGCAAAGAGCTGGCAGCAATGACATTTATCATCATATTTCTGCCAACGATACTTAAATACAATCTTTTGCGCGATGGCGCTCGCGTGCCATAGACACAAAGTCTTCTGCCAGGAAATGTTTGATGTTTGCTTTGCGATGTTTGATGTAAGCATGCGGCCATGAAATCGCAGTACGATGTGGTAATTCTCGGCGCAGGCCACAACGGGCTTGTAGCAGCGAGCTACCTTGGGCGCGCGGGTCTCAGTGTTCTACTTCTGGAAAAGAACAATTACATCGGTGGCGCGGCCACTTCGCAGAAAGTGTTTCCAGATTACGACGCGCAACTGTCGCGATATTCATATCTCGTCAGTTTGTTGCCGGAGAAAATCATTCGTGACCTCGGATTGAAACTTGAATTGCGCCGGCGCGCGACGGCGTCGTTTACGCCTTATCTCAACCACGGGCAACACGATGGTTTGCTCCTAAGCAACGTGGACGAGGAAGTCGGCCGCCAGTCGATGTTCGACCTAACCGGTAGCAACACGGAATTCACGCAGATGAAAGAGTTTTACAATCTGTCGCGCGTTTTTGCGGAGCACGTTTGGGACACAATGTTGGAACCGCTGAGTGCAAAGGCAGATCTCCGGCGTCGTTTTGATATCGATGATGCTTCCCGAGAAGCCTGGCGTAGTCTGGTGGAGGAACCGCTCGGAACCGCAATCGAACGGTATTTTCAGAACGATCTCGTGCGCGGCCTTGTTTTCACCGATGCAAAGATCGGTGTCCTGACGCATCCACACGATTCGTCACTCCTGCAGAACCGTTGTTTCATTTATCATCTTATCGGTAACAAGACAGGTGAATGGAAGGTGCCCGTCGGCGGCATGGGTGCGGTAGTACGCGAACTGGAGCAAGCGGCGCGTAATGCCGGCGCGGAAATATTGACAAATGTCGATCTTCGCGCGCTCGGCCTGGCCGGGGCGCAGCGAACAGTTGAATTTTATAAAGATGGAGAACGACAAACCGTCGAAGCGCGATATCTCCTGGTAAATTTTGGTCGCAACGTATTGGCAAAGTATATCGGCCAGTTGTACCAGCCGGATGCCACGGACGAAGGTTCTGTGTTCAAGATCAACATGCTCCTGCAACGGTTGCCGAAGTTGAAGGCGACGAGATATGCATCGGACCAGGCTTGGTGCGGGACCTTTCACAGCGACGAAGGCTACGAGCAAATGAATGCCAGCTACGATCGAGCGTGTAGCGGGCGGCTGCCGAACAAGGCACCATGCGAAGTTTATTGCCACACATTGACCGACGACAGCATTCTTGCGCCAGAGCTGCGAGAGAAAGGTTTCCATACGATGACGTTGTTCGGGCTGGATGTGCCATGGAACTTGTTTGCGCGCGATAACAGGACCATGCGAAAGCATGCCGAGAAAAGATTCATCGAGAGTGTCAATCAGTGGTTGGACGAGCCGCTGGAGGATTGCCTGGCCGTGGCGCGTGATGGCAGCCTTTGTATCGAGAGCAAGAGCCCGGTCGATATCGAGGACGCGCTGGGGATGTTCCAGGGTAACATTTTTCAAAACGCGCCAACGTTTCCTTTTGCTGAGCGCAAAGAGCATGTCGGAACTTGGGGTGTCGAAACTGATTACGAAAACGTGTTTCTCTGCGGATCAAGCGCCCATCGCGGCGGGGCCGTCAGCGGGATCCCAGGACATAACGCAGCAATGAAGGTGCTGGAGCTGATTCAGAAAACGCCCAACGCTCAACGCCCAACATCCGATGTCGAAGTCAGAAGCTAATCCTGATGATGTCGCCTCGATCGATGCGATTATTGGGGCTGTTTATGATTCGATTTCAGGCGCCGCCGGCGAAAAGCGTGATTGGGATCGAGAACGATCATTGTATTACCCGGGTGCGCGCCTGATTCCGACTGCTAAGCCGGGCGCGAACGACGGTCTCGCGCCGCAAATGTTGGACGTAGATGGTTTCATCGCCCGCGTGGAGCCCTATTTTGCCGAGAACGGATTTTTTGAAAAGGAGATTTCCAGGCGAACCGAACAATTTGGACACATCGCTCACGTGTGGAGCACGTATGAATCGCGTCATCACGCGGACGACCCCGAACCGTTCGCGCGCGGAATCAACAGCATACAGCTCTTTTACGATAACAATCGCTGGTGGATCGTGAATATCTATTGGCAGCAAGAGAGTGCAATTCCGGACAAATATTTGTAGCGAGGCCAAGCGGTCAGGCTGCCAATTCCGACCAGTGGCTCAACACCTGCGCAAAGCAGCTTGCTATGGCAGCGCCGGGCCACCGGGGAACACCAGGAATTCCGGACCACCATTACCTTTGGGGCTGCCCGATACCAGAAGCGAAGACCGTTTGGCTGCCGTTCGCTAAGAATTTCAGAATATCGCCTGGGGCTGCTGCTTTTAGTTCGGCCACAAGAAGATCGCCCGAAGGGTCAAAAGCTATTCCTCAGGGTTCCCGAGGTCAGTAGCAAACGTGCTCTCAGTTCCGTCCGGCGCAAATCCAAAAAGTGAGCGCCGAGCTTGAAGCGAGCAAGCCTGCGCCGCAAGTGGTCAACAATCCTTAAAGCCGGTTGGAGTTGGGACTGTGTCTCAGCCGTGGATTCTTGCGGGCGAATGATCTGGATCGCTGACGCACATCGCGATGACGGAAAGCGTTTCGTTGCGGTGGCATCGGTGAATCGTTCGACTGCTTGCCGCAATGCTCGGATGGCCGCGCGGCGCCGTTCAAATCGTTCGGTTCTGTTGATCGAAGGCGATCGTGCGCTCGAACTACGCGGCACGCGGGCCAGGCATCCAGGCCCGCGCCGTCACAAAGCGCCGACGGCGCGGACCTCCCACGCTGCTCAACTCAGCGCGCCGGCATTGCATCTCCCCACGCCGAGGGCGCCGGGTTGAGTGGAGTGACCAGCGACCGGGAATCGAACGCCTTCATTTCCGGCCCCGCCGCTTTTGTCGGCGGTGTGCCTCTGACGCGAGCTATGAATCCGTGGGCAATGCCGGCAGCATCGACGTAACGACCAGTGATATTCCCCTGCGAACTGATTCCGTTTAGCGATGTAAAGGTTGAGCCGGGAAAATCGAAAGTGAAAAAATTGTTTGGCGGGACAAAGAAGAGTCCATGCGTCACGCCTGAGGCGTCCGCATATCTGCCCACCACAAAGTTCCTATTGTTATCTCCAAACAGGATTGTCCCAACAGAGCCCGGAGGATCGATCGGGAAGTGCAACGCCCCATTGGCGTCCCGGTAGTAGCCGTGAAGGATTCCTGAGCCGTCTATATAGTATCCCACCACCAACCGCTTTGAATTATTGATGTCGTAAGCAAGGGTCGCGGCAGCTCCCGGGACGCTAAACAACGTTACGGTTCCGCCAACGCTGACGAACGCCTGCTGGATCCCGCTGCCGTCAATAAACGTGCCGGTAAAGTCGGCGGCATCGTTTATCGAAAGCACAGCGGTGAAGACCGCGCCGGGAACATCGTATTCTGTGAAGGTGCTGCCCGACAGGAAAAACCCGTGCAGGTTGCCATCGGGGGCGGCGTAGTCACCGACTACTGTGCGTGAGTTATTGATGCCTCGTCCTTCGGTAAAACCCACGGTATCGTTCGGATCGACGATCGGCGCGCTAAAGCTACCATCGCTGAACCGGACAAAACCGCGCGTCACCCCGAGCGAATCGATGAAGACGCCAACGATGTCGCCTCTTTCGTTAATCTTTTGCGGCAACGTTAAGTTTCCGGTCCCGGGATAATCAAAAGTCGTGATCACTTCGATAGAACCCGAGTTCGGTGCTTGCTGAGCGAACGTCTCTATCAATGGGAACACGAACAGAACCGCTAGAATGCTGACAAATATTTGTTTTGGTTTCATGATGTTTATTGTCTCCTTAGTTGAATTTCCATTCCTAAAACGCCGATATGGCAAAGGCACAATGCCCAGTTGGCGAATTTCGATGTGACCAGTTTGCGGTTATCTGGGTCCACTATTAACGGCAGCATCTCACCTTGTGAAAGGATTCTCTGGATGCGAAAGTCGTGTCGGGAAATGAATGGCGCAATCTACGGAAGCACAGTCTCATCGGTCCCAAAGCAGCGCCGGCGTCGTTTAATCATGTCGTTCGAAATGGTGCGGCTGGATCGCGCGTCGTCCGAGCCGCTTTACCAACAACTGTACCGTCAAATACGAGAAGAACTTGAGAGCGGCAGTTTTGATTCAAGTGCTTCCGGTGTGCCTTCCTCACGAGTTCTCGCTGCAACTCTCGGGATTTCGAGACCGACCGTGAACCAGGCGTTCTCAAAGCTGCTTGCAGAGGGCTATCTTCAAGTCCGGAAACGCTCTGGCCTCTTTGTCGCCGATCATTTACCGGCAACTTTTCTGAAGGCCGTCAGGCCGGCGACGATCGCGCGCACCGAGCATTCCCCGCGTGTCGCTCGACGAGTTACGAGAATGACCGATTTTCGCAGCGGCCGACAACTTGATGTCGGCATTGGCGGCCCGCCATCTGTCACGCTCATCGCCGGGTTGCCGGCCGTGGATGAATTCCCGATTGCTGTTTGGGAGCGCTTGCGCGAGCAGGTTTTGGCAAAGAAGGGAGCCCACCTATTACGTTATGCCTCGAGCCGTGGCGAGATCGAACTACGGAAGGCGATCGCGGCTTACTTGTGCGACTTCCGCGGCGCCAATTGTCGTCCCGATCAAATCGTAGTCGTGGGCGGCATGCAGCAGGCGATGCTGGCGTGCGCGCTCGCGTTAATCAATGAAGGTGACGTGGCATGGATCGAAGACCCCGTCTTTCTTCAGGCACGTAATGTCCTGGCTTTTGTCGGGGCCAAAATAATCCCCCGCCCGATCGATCGTGAGGGGCTGGTAATCGGGAAGTGCTCACGTCAAAATTCTCCCAGACTCATTCTTGTCACTCCATCGCACCAGTTTCCCTTAGGTGTGACGATGAGCCTGAGGCGACGGAAAGCTCTGATCGAGTTCGCGGAGTCGCGCGACGGCTATATCCTGGAGGATGATTACGATTCCGAGTTCCGTTTCGATGGGCCGCCGCTGCCGTGTCTTCAAGGTTTGGACAACACCGGCCGGGTTATTTATACCGGCACTATGAGCAAAATCCTTTATCCATCGCTGCGCCTCGGTTTTCTGGTCGCACCGCCACAACTTGTCGATACCCTCGTCAAGGTACGCGCGGTTATGGACCAGCACTCCCCAGCGATTGATCAAGCTACCCTGGCGCGTTTCATCACCGAAGGATTCTTCCTCAGCCATGTGAAACGGATGCGCGAACTCTATGCCCGGCGACGCGTATTTTTTGTCGAACAATTCCAAAAATGGCTGGGCGATTATTTCGATCTGGAAGTGACGCCAGCCGGTTTGCACTTCATCGCCTGGCTGCGGCGCGGGGAAGATTTCCCGTTATTCATGCGTGCTCGCGAGCAAACCGGCATTTGGCCCCGCCCTCTTTCTTTCTTCTGCATCAAGGCTCAGTTGGACCCGGCATTCGTCTTTGGATTTGCGGCCTGGTCGCAAGCGCAAATTGAACAAGGTTTGGCAAGACTAGCATCGGCGGTTAAACGACTGAAGCAGCGCGGCGCGGGAAACGGTTCATCATTTCAAATCCACCCTGTCCCACCTGTCACGAGTTCATACTGGCCGTCGACAAGCTGACCGATCAAATAAACTGGCTAACGAAAATTGGATTGAGCAGAACAGCCGGGCCCTTTCGAGCCCACGCGATAATCAGAAAGACTTGTGAACGCAACCGCTCGGTTGCGGCTCATTTGCGAAGCGCGCCGTTGTCCACGTGATGAGCAGCTCCTCGAGCGGCGTACCGGGCTGGACAATCGTGAAGTGGTCGCGCCCCGCAAATGTCCAATACTCGAGTCGTTGACCAGCAGAGCAGCGCTCTTCGACATACGCATCGGTGGCGGACGGCGGCACGACGATATCCGACAGACCTTGCGCGATTACGACGGGAGCCTGTATCGACCCATCTGCAGTGTTCTGCTCAAGCCGACCTTGAAGCGCTTTGTTCGAACTCGTCGCCAATGCCGGACCGTCGAACGTCGCCGCCAGTGCCTCGATGCGTTCCGGATCCTCGGGCGGGACGAAGTCGCATAAGTTTACTATCTGACGCGCAGCATCGAGCGCCTCGGGCCGAACCGCTTGCTCGAATGTTATGTCAGGGTAGAACCGGCTGTACGACAGCGCGAGATACGGTCCGAACCGCTTGTCCATCGCGACGTTCATCGCGAGAATGTTCTTAATGTTCGCGGCGGGTGCGATTGCCACGACGCCTAGAATTTTTAGGTCCGGCGCGTAGCGCGGTCCGACAATGCCGGTCCAAAGCGCTGCGTGTCCCCCTTGCGAGTAACCCCACACCACCATGTGTTTGTCGAGCGTAAGGTCGGCCATCTGCCGCGCGGCACGAACCGAATCGAGCGTCGCGCGCGCTTCGCCTTCGCCGATCAGGTAGGGATGCGGGCCACCCTTCTCTGCGAAGGAGTAATCTGTCGCGATCACAACCCAGCCAGCCATTACGATCCGGTCGCGCCAAGGGATGCCCTTGCTCGGCATCGACAAAAGCGACGGCATGCATTTCTGCAGCAGGCCCGTCGTGCCGTGCTCCCACGCTATGACAGGACGTGGTCCTGCGGGAGGATCGGTCGGCGCGAACACTGTCGCGACCGCCGTCGCTGGCGTGTTGTCGTCCACAGTGGTTGCATAAAGGATGCGCCAGCCTCGGATGCCAGCTGGCAATATCACGTCTTTGAGCGGCTCGCTCCTCAGTAATGCGCCAGGCTGGTGCGACATGTCCGACGGCGGATCGTAGAATGCATCTGGCGCGTGCGCGGTAATGCGCGCGGGGATTTCGTGGGGTGTCGGCGCGGGGCCCGACTCTGACGACGCTCGTTTGGGCCGATTGCAGCCAGCTCCAGCGAGCAAAACAAGAAGCATCGCGGAGCCAATCGAACGAAGTCCGGCAATGTTCATAAGCCCCTTCTCCTAGCAAGCTGTGATCCGCTGTCCATCCGGCGGGCGGGACGAGCTAACGAGAATTAGACTGCATGACATACTCGCCGGATCATTCACCGTTTGGCAATTAAAAACGATTCTAACGCCGATGATCGAAAGCCGTTTATGTGCGGCATTAACAGCATTCAGTTATTCTACGACGGTGCTCGCTGGTGGATCGTGAGCATTTACTGGCAACACGAAAGCCCCAAGCATCCCATTCCCAAAAATTATCTGTAGCGAGGGCGCCGTCCTTACCGGTGTACGGCAAATGCGCGCACTTCTTTCATAAACCTGTCGAGAGCTACGCCCGCTGGTTCGGGCGCATAGCGCAGCGCGATGTAGATATCCGAAATTTGACGAATGCGCTCCGATTGATCAGGCAACAACAGCGCGGCGCGTCTTGAAAAATCTGAAGGGCCTTCCCAGGGGTCGCGCCGCGCGCCCAGGCGGGCGGCCGTTCGACAAAAGCGTTCATATGACGCCTTCACCTGGTCCGCGCGTGAGCGTGTCTGCAATTGCATCCAGCCGAAATAGATTACGAGTAGTGCAATTGCGACAATTAGGATTTCGATAATAAGAACGAGCGGTCCGCGGTTCGCGAGCCCCATTGAGTCCAGCAATACGTCTTGTACGTCCGCGTCGAACGCTAATACCCGAGTGTCCCACTCGTAACTGAGTGTCTCCAAGGCGAGGCGAGCGTTGGTGAATAAGGCGGACCGGGCTAACTGCGTGAAGAACCCGCCTCGGCGAGTTTCCATTTGTCCTGAAGCGATGCTTCTCTCTAAAAACGAGTGTAGATCGAGACTCGCTCTTCCGGGTGCAACCGCAGCGGTTGGATCCACTCGTGTCCATCCACTGTCTGGGAGACAGACTTCGCACCACGCATGCGTGTCTGCCTGTCGC
>Ga0209057_1001517_pt1 | contig 18584 bp, 18 predicted proteins | sample GraSoiAngelo_146_FD_185903 | JGI IMG/M metagenome (GOLD analysis project Ga0209057, IMG submission 185903) | Grasslands soil microbial communities from the Angelo Coastal Reserve, California, USA - 14_1009_05_30cm (SPAdes) (version 2) | ecosystem: Environmental > Terrestrial > Soil > Grasslands ... | reverse complement strand
CAGAGGACACAGGAGCGACACGAGTTAAGAAGGCAGATTTAAGAAGTAAGAAGAAAAAGCGGAAAAGCGAATCTGGAAGACTCGCCACGGCGAGTTCGTCCGCAGGCGAGCACAATGCCTGGAATGTCCCAGGAAAGCTCGATTACTGGAAAAGATAGAAAACCGATCGACCAGTCACGGGCGAAACTTTGTTGAGAGCAAGAGGGAGGACCATGAAAGCAAGTTCCGAGAGAGCGACGGGAAAGACTGGTCAGGACCGAATGAACCTAGACAAGGAAACGGCCTATTGGCGCGAGCAACATTCGAAACAACCATACGCGAAGAACTATTCCTATGAACAATTCGAGCACGCGTATCGCACCGGCTACAACTCGTTCCTCAAATACCCGGGAAAAAAATTCGAAGAAGTCGAAGATTCACTGGCGTCGGATTACGACGAGGCGAAACCCACTTCGGCCTTGCCATGGGATACCGTCCGTCCCGCAGTAAGCTCGGTCTGGGAAAGAATGACCGGCGTGCTCAGTCCGCGCGAACCCGGTCGCGGCGTGCGGGATTTCATTTGAGTTCGTAGCCGCTGGAAAGTAAGACCCAGAATTTCGTCTAAAACTTTGTAGCCACGGCGTTCTGTGCGTGCGGTTTGGCGCCTCGACTGAGCGAGGCGGCTATAGTTTTTGGCAGGAAACGGGACGCAGGCCGCATCTAAGGCGAAATGACCGGAGTAATTTGGTTGCAGACCAGTTCCCCGCCCGACGGCAGTTTTGCCCAGACAAAGCTGCTTTGGAATTGGCCGCTGGTGGCTTTGCCGCTGTATTGCCCTTTTAGCGCCCATTCGATCGGCCAGCCTTAGACAAATGGGCAGGCCGAGCGGAGTATCGGAACGACAATGGAGATTCATCAGCTCCGATACTTTATCGCTGTCGCGGAGGAGGGTAGCTTCTCCAATGCGGCGGAGCGCGAGCACGTATCGCAACCTTCTCTCAGTCAGCAAATTCATAAGCTGGAAGAGGAACTAAACCAACAGTTGTTCGATCGACTGCCGCGCTCGGTGGTTCTTACCGAAGCCGGCAGAACGCTGCTTTTTTACGCGCGACAGATTCTGAGCGGGATCGCCGAGGCGCGCCAGGCGGTGACAGCGCTCGAGCATGAGGTCGCCGGAAAGCTCTCCGTCGGCGCAATTCCATCGATTGCACTTTATGTTCTGCCGCGACTGATCGGAAGCTTTCAGCGTTCCTATCCGAAAGTGACCTTCGAGCTGTTCGAGGACACCACCGAAAAGATGGCGCAACAATTGGAGGACGGGACGCTGGACCTTGTCATTGCTTCAGGATCGGACGAGATCCCAAACCTGGCGCGTCATTCGCTCGGTAGGGAGTCGCTGCTCATGCTGCTACCGGAGAAACATCGGCTCGCGCGCAGGAAGAGCATCAGGTGGAGCGAGCTTGCCTCGGAGAAGTTTCTGCTCTTGCACGAACAGCATTCGCTCTCGATTCAGGTTCGTCAGTTGCTCGTGGCCAACCACCTGAAACCGGAACTGGTACTGCAAGGTGCTCAACTCGTCACCATCGCCCGGATGGTCGCGGCGGGACTTGGAGTTACCGTGATCCCGCAAATGATGGCGAATACGGAGTTCGTGAAGGGATGCGTGGCCGTGCCGTTTGCCAAACCGGTGCCGACGCGTGAGCTAACCTTGCTGCGTAATCCCTTGCGGGCCGAGAGCAAAGCCGCCGCAGCGTTCCGCGAAGAAGCCGCGGCAGCTTTTTTAAGTTAACGCTTCGCCGATCAGCCTCGAGAAAGATCCCGAGGCGAAGCCGGCGTCGTTCCTGTGGCTTACCGGGTCAAACTCATCGCGTGAGCGAGGGAACTCATCGCGTGAGCGAGGGAGAACATGGACCAGGTTGCGGTAAGGACGATCAGGACAAAAAGAAAAAACTCGGCGGCGTAACTCGAACGATCGCGCTGGGCAAAGCGTTCGCTTAGAAATCGAAAAGCCCGCAAGCGCGTAGACATTTTCCGATCAAGCAGCCGACCATTTCTACCATTGCTGCTTAAGGTTAGTGTTTGCATACCAGACGAAACAGCAGGCGGGGTTCTCTTTGAAATACTTAGTACCTCTGACAGCTATAGGCAGCGCCTATGTCTGGCGTGACGGTCCCGGCGTGGAGCTACTGTCGTGCGCCCTCAACTCCGGATGCGACTGGCCTCGTGCAAGGCTCTGCCTGAGTGCGTCTTGCCGGGATTTCTCGATTAAGGAAGAACGACCCTATGGTAAAGCGACCGGGGTAATCTGGTTGCAAACCAATTGCCAGCCGGAGGGCGTTTTTGCAAAGACGATGCTGCTTTGGAATTGGCCGCTGGTGGCTTTACCGCTGTATTGACCTTTGATTGTCACGCGACTGATCGCGATCGCTACATCACCGCCGTAAACCCGAATTTTCATGTTCGGATCACTTTCGATGGTGCCGAGGTTGGTAGCGCCTGATTTCGCGTTGGCCAGGCGCTCTGCCTTGGTAAGGACCGTGCCGCTGGCGTTGATGAAGGTGTAATCGTCCGCCCAAATCCGTTCGAGCGCGGCCGTATCACGTTTCATCAGGGCGGTGCGATATTGTTCGATCGCTGCGCGGACTTCCTGTTCCGCGGTTTTGTTGTCTGCTGAACTCGGGGTTTGTGTTAACGCGAGCGGTAACGCGACTAAACTGATCAGGCCGGCGAGAAGTAAAGGTTTCATGCAATCAGCGTCACTCGTAACGGAGAGGTGTCAATGAAATCAGGAGGGCGCACGGGGCATGGAGCGGGCAGTTGGGAGGTCAGAAATCAGCCGTCTTCGTCAAAATGCCGCGGCTGATGTGGCGGTGACCTGAGTTGGCTCCCATGGCTGCTTTTGAGCCGGCTCGGCAGCTCTAGGCGGCTTGTGGCTTCACTATTGCGAACCGTTCGGCAATTACGTGAACGACCCGAACAGCGTCTTCATGACGATGGAGCTTTGATCGCGCTGCGGAAAGCACGATGCCTCCGATCGTGACCGTGTGTTGCCGACGATCAGCCTGTTCTCCGCTGGGGTCTCCTGAGGCCCTCGTCCGTCTGAAAAAGCGCGGCACGCCAACTATTCGTCAAATTTTTTGTAACGAACTGCGCATCGTACGGGTCTCATCTGAACGGCGCTGTTGCTGCCGGGGAGATGCGCATGAACCGATTTTCGTCCGCTGTTCTAATCGGGATCGTGTTATGCACGAGCGGAAATGACCGGTCTTTCGCGGCCGGAAACGGCGATGCAAATGAGAACGTCGCATCAACAGCAACGCCTGAAGAAGCGGCCATGCAGGCCGCTGCCTACAAAGCCAGACTCGCGGCGCGCGCGGCCGCCGACGAAGGTTTTTTTCTTGGGCGAACAGGAGATTTTCGTGCGGCCAGGAAGAAGTTCAGTCAGGCGATCGAGCTCGATCCTAAATTTTCCCCTGCGTATCGACTTCGCGCCGACACATGTTTGAAGATGTCCGATTGGGCGGGCGCGATCGTCGATCTCGACACCTTGATCACGCTCGATCCAAACGACGCGGACATTTTCAATGAGCGCGGTTTCGCGCGTCGACAGCTCGGCGATTTGCACGGCGCCCGGGATGACTTCGACCGCTGCATCACACTCGGAACAGGTCTTCCGCTCGCCTATGGGAATCGCGCCGAAGTTGAACTCATGCTCGGCGATGACAGCGCCGCGGCAGGGGATCTCGCCCAGGCGCAATCGCTCGCTGCCACGATGTCGGATCCGCCTGCAGCGAGTTCCACTCCGAGCGCACGCAAAAACCAAACTCACCATAAGACCCCCAAGACCGGAACAAGCAACAATGCGAAAGGAACAACGCGATGAACGAGATAGGTCTCTTCGACGTCAACTTCGACACGGGCGAATGTTATTGGTCCTTCGAGCTGAAGCGGATGTTAGGAGTTCGCCACGATGTGCCGGCGGAGTTTCATCTGCTCTTGCAGCGCATACATCCCGACGACCGACGCGCCTTCTGCAGGACTGCGATGCAGCCTTTTCAGGCCGATTGCCCGAGGCACTCATCGATCGAGTTCCGCGTCGTGTACGATGATGGCCGCGTGCAGTGGCTGCACACGGAACGGCGAGCGATCGTGCGTGAGGATGATTCGAAAGACGTCGTGCGGATCGTCGGCTTCGCGCTGGAAATCGGCGCGCCAGCACGTCTGCCGCGCGCGGCGTGACTGGAATCGCTGGTGCGGTATTTTGCCGTCGCGTTTGCGAAACGTGGGATCACCGGTCAATGCCATCAGTCCAGGTTGGACGGAAGATAGCGTGTTTAACTCTCTGCCCGAGTCTGTGCAAAAACTGATTCGCGACTGACATCAACAAGGTTGGACACCAATGCGTCGACTTGGCACGCCTGCCGATGTTGGAGATGTCGTGAGACTCTTTTGTTCGCCGCAGGCAAACTGGATCACCGGTCAGGTAATATTTGCAGATGGAGGTGCTTCGCTGATGTACTCTGAAGTGCCGCCGGAGATCCAACTCCGCTAGTCGGCAACGGATCAAAGTGAAATCGCTAGTGAAACGAACTCTCGTCCTTTTCTCCATCGCCGGGGCCTTCGCGCCGCCGAGGATAATTCGCTAGAGCGTCCGGACATCACACCCGTTCAAGAAAAAGTTCCGGGTGAATCCCGTTAAGTCCGAGCTCGCCACGGCGAGTCTTCGACCGGACTGGCATTGCGCGCCGGTTCAAATCTCGGCGCAGCATAACATTTGCTCGAGCCACGCCGGCATGCCCATCGAAATTTGAGTTCACGGCCCATTCGAAAATGTACCAACTCCAAAGGGACTCGCGAGCGAGCCGTTGAGCTATAGGCCAATCTATCTGACTATAACAGCTTAAAAGATACGCTGCTTGCTGCTCGCGAGTCGAGGACTTACCTTCATAAAAACAATTGTATGAAGCTCAAGTTTTACGGTACGCGTGGATCCATCCCCATCTGCGATGCCGGTTTTCAGAAATTCGGCGGCAACACCACCTGCCTGCAAATCACGTTCACCGATACGAACCGCATCGCCATCATTGACGCGGGCACGGGACTGCGAAATCTGGGCCGAGATCTTCGCGCCATCGGCCACAAGCAGGAACAAATCGTTATCGCGTTCACGCACTTTCACTGGGACCACATCCAAGGCTTTCCGTTCTTTGCCCCGGCTTATGATTCCAGGCACAAAATCACGCTCCTGACGCTCGGCCGGGACCAGACGATTGGCAATTTGCGGGAGATTTTCGAAGTCCAAATGCAGGCGCAATATTACCCGGTGCAATTGGATCACATGGGCGCCAATTTCGAGTTCCTGCAAATCGCTGATGCCAGCAAACACTTCACCGGCATCAACAATATAGACACCATCGTCACCGCTCAAAGGCATAACCATCCCGGCGGAGCGTATAGTTTCCGGGTCGAGCGAAATGGAAAGGTGCTCGTCGTTTGCATAGACGTCGAGCATGGCGAGCAGATCGATCCGCGGCTGGTGGAGTTGGCGCGCGGCGCGGACTTGTTGGTGCATGACGCGCAATACACGGCGGAAGAACTACAGAAGCGGCGCGGGTGGGGACACAGCAGCTTCGATCAAGCCATGCAACTTGCGGAAATGGCCGGGGTAAAGCGCCTGGCCCTGACGCATCACGACCCAGACCACGACGACGAGTTTCTTGATCGCATCGAAAAATTATGTCGAGAACGGTTCTCCAACACGGTGCTTGCCCGCGAGGGAATGGAAATCCAAATCGGGGAGGCACCTGAGGCTATGCCGCGTGCCCCAGGCAGGCTGTCCCGGCGAACGCGATTGACTTCATCTTCGCGAAGGTAAAGTCGCGATCCTAGCAGGCTGCGCATTAATTACGACGCCGTTTCTCGTTGCGCGCGATTCGAATACGCACTCCTATGGCGTAGACCAAATAGTAGCCGATCAAGCCGGCAGCGACTGCGACAGAAAGTTGGGTCCCGGAAGCCGACAAAAGCCAATGTTGTTCATCGGACGCGCCGCGGTGCATGGTGTGCCACCAGCTGTAGACAAGACGTGCTGCGATTGCCAGCATGACGAGAGGCGCGAGCCACCGGCTCGGAGTGTAAAAAAGTCCGTCCGGCTGGCTTTCCCACCGGGTCAACATCAGACCGAGCAAGCCGAGTACGGCTCCAACGGCCATACCGGTCAGGGCGAATTGCAAAGTCGGCCCGAGCCAGAAGGAGATCAGGAAGGTGAAGCAAAGAAAGAGAACAGCGGAGAAGCTGGTCGCCCACAAATTCATGGTAGCGACCCAATGCCGGCCTTGTCGTCGAGCGGTGCCGGCGCGGTAGCGCAAAGCGAGCGAAAGTAAAATCACGCCGGCAAAGGCGAGGAGAACAAAAAGCAGCAGAGCGAAAAGGATGATCGGCACCGGGCTATTCTCGAGTGATTAGTGATTGGTGAAAAGTGATAGGCTATGGAGAATGACGAAGCCCGAAACGGAGTATTCCTGCTCCTGCTCATGCTCATGCTCGTGCTCGTGCTCGTAATTGATGGAGCCGCTATAGAGCGCCCAAAGATTGATGTAGAGGCGACAGTGCGACGCGCTAAGTTCACGCCTTAATGGCTAACGAGCAGAAAACGAAGCTGCGTCTGGAGATTGCGCACGTTCTCTTCATCGACATTGTCGGGTACTCGAAACTGCTCATCGATGAGCAATCGGAAGCGCTGCAGGAGCTGAATCAGATCGTGCGTAAGACGGACGCCGTGCGGGGAGCGGAGGCAGCGGGTCAGCTCATCTTTCTTCCGACGGGTGACGGCATGGCGCTGGTCTTCACCGGCTCAGTCGAAGAGCCGGTGGAGTGCGCGCTCCAGATCAGTCAGAGGCTGCGTGCACAACCAAGTTTGCCGGTGCGGATGGGCATTCACAGCGGCCCAGTGCATCACGTGGCCGATGTAAATCAGCGGGAGAACATCGCCGGCGCCGGCATCAATATCGCGCAGCGAGTGATGGATTGCGGCGATGCCGGACACATCCTCCTGTCGAAACGTGTCGCGGATGACTTAGCGCAATACCGCCGTTGGCAGCCGTATCTGCATGAGCTCGGCGATTTCGAAGTGAAACACGGTGTCGTCGTTTCCATCGTGAATCTCTATGCCGATGTCGTTGGCAACCCCAATCCGCCCGAACGATTGAAACATGAGAAGCAAGGTGCGCCGCGCGTGGCGACTTCCGCCGGGCGCGCGAAGCGCTCGCCGATCCCGGTCACGCTTTTCGTCGTCGGCTTCATGCTCTTCACTCTGGCCGTTCTTGGGATAATTTTCGCGCCGGCAATTCTAAAGCAGATGCAGGCGCGACAAACGACTGCGCCAGCGCCGGCTGCTTCCACTGCTCCGTCAGTTGCTTCGATTCCCGAGAAAAGCATCGCGGTATTGCCGTTCGAGAATCTCAGCGACGAGAAGCAAAACGCCTATTTCGCCGATGGTGTGCAGGACGAAATACTCACTGACCTGTCGAAGATCGCGGACTTGAAGGTGATCAGCCGCTCGAGCGTGATGCATTATAAGAGCGGCGTAGAACGCAATCTGCGCAAAATCGGCGAAGAGCTTGGAGTGGCGCATGTGCTCGAGGGCAGCGTGCAGCGCGCAGCCAATCGCGTGCGCGTTAATGCGCAGCTGATCAATACACGCAATGACGCGCATCTTTGGGCGCAGACTTACGATCGCGATCTCGCGGATGTCTTCGCCATTCAAAGCGAGATCGCAAAGACGATTGCTGACCAGCTCCAGGCAAAGCTTTCGCCGCGGGAAAAGAGCGCGATTGAGCGTCCCCCCACAAACGACATCGCTGCGTTTGATCTCTACAGCCGGGCGAAGGATCTCCTGCTTAGCACAGTTTTTAGCGCGATGGGTCGTGAAGGCGTTTTTCAAGCGGTAGATCTGCTGAACCAAGCTCTGGCGCGCGATCCCTCTTTCCTTCTTGCTTACTGCCAATTGGCCGACGCACACGACCAGCTTTATTTCCTGGTCGCCGCTGACCACACTCCCACGCGACTGGCGGCCGCAGAAGCAGCGTTGGCCGCTGCGTTTCGCCTTGAGCCCGACGCGGGCGAAGCGCACCTCGCTCGCGCCACGCATATTTACCGCGCATACCTGGATTACGACGGAGCCTTGGCTGAGCTCGAGATCGCTCGGCGAACACTTCCCAATGATTCACGCATTTTTGAGCTGATCGCCGCCATCATGCGCCGCCGGGGCAAACACGAGGAAGGATTGCGCAATTACGAGCGCGCGCTTGAGCTGGACCCGCGCAACTTTTTCACACTCCAGCAAGTCGCGCTGAGTTACCTGATGCTACATAGCTATTCCGAAGAAGCTGCCATTCTGGACCGCGCGTTATCGATCAAACCCGATGATGTCGACACCAAAGTGGCTCGGGCTTTAGTTGCCATGGATTGGAAGGCTGATACAAGACCGCTGCACCAAACGATTGACGAGATCCGGGAGAAACATCCGGAGGCAATCCGAAGAGTTGCGGATACCTGGCTGTTATGCGCGCTGGCAGAACGCGATGCGGGGGCAGCGAAGACCGCACTCACCGCACTTGGTGACAACACTTTCGGTGACAATAGCACCCAGTTTAGCGCCAAATTCGGCGAAGGTCTCGTCGCCCGAATGATGAAAGATGAAGCTAAAGCGCACGCGGCTTTCGGTGTTGCTCGCATTCAGCAGGAGAAAATCATCCAGGAACAACAGGAGCCTTTTGGTCCATCATTTTGCATTCTTGGTCTGATTGACGCTGGTCTCGGCCGGAAAGAAGAGGCCCTGCGCGCAGGCCGCCGCGCCGTCGAGCTAATGTCCGTTGGCAAAGACGCATTAAACGGACCGGACATGATCCAATACCTTGCCGTCATTGCTGCCTGGGTGGGCGAGAAGGATCTCGCCTTCGAACAACTCACTACTGCTACTCGGCTACCGGCTTTGAACAATGTCACCTACGGCCGCTTAAAACTTCTGCCTTGGTGGGACCCACTGCGGGGCGATCCGCGCTTCGAAAAAATCGTCGCCTCGCTCGCACCAAAATAATGAGTTAACGATTCCTGGGTGAAGGTACTTGGAATCATCGGCGGGACAGGGCCGGAATCGACAGTGGAATATTACCGTCGATTGATCGCAGATTACCACGCACGCGTTTCGAAAAGCGGCGCACCGCCGATCATCATCAACAGTATCGACAATAAAAACCTGGTGAAATGGTTTACGGCCGGCGATCTGGCGGCGGTTATCAATTTTCTCGCGGCCGAGATCGAACGGTTAGTGCGCGCGGGCGCTGACTTCGCGTTGATTGCAGCGGTCACGCCGCACCTTGGCTTCGACAAGCTCCAGCAGCGGGCCAGTATTCCGCTGCTTAGCATCGTCGAAGCAACGGCCGATGCCGCGACGAAGGGCGGTTTGCGCCGCCTGGCGCTCTTCGGGACGCGATTTACGATGCAAGCGGCGCTGTTTCCCGAGGCGTTTGCGCGCCGCGGAATGACGATCGTCGTGCCGAATGAGGAAGAGCAGGATTTCATCCATGAGAAATACATGGGTGAGCTGTTCGTCGGAGCAATTCTCGAGGAGACGCGCACAGCCTTAATCGGCATCGTGGAGACAATGAAGCAGCGCAACAATATTGATGGTCTAATCCTCGGCGGGACAGAGCTGTCGTTAATTCTGCGTGAACCAACAGCTGCGGGCCTGCCGGTTCTCGACACAACGCAGATCCACGTCGACGCCGCGATCGACTGGATGCTGCGCGAATGAAGCGTCCCACCGTGCAGTTCTTGCCGATGTTATGGGCGAGCTAACGGCCGATTGGAATAAAGCAGACGTGATTTTCGACAAAGCCAGCGAAACCGTGACTGTGTGTGGTTAGCGTTCGCGACAGATGTTTTTGCCTCTCCCTTTGCCAAAAAAGGAGAGGATAAAGGTGAGGGATTTCTTCTTCGAGGATTAACTCATTCCAAGAATGGGATCTCCTTTTTCGACTCCTCGCCTTAGTCCTCTCCTCGATCGAGCAGGAGAGGAGGCCGTTTCAGCGCGCCCCGGTAGCTAAAGAGTACGAAAAACGTACCCGTGACTCGCCACGGTTTTGTGCCGCTCTATTACCGCACGTCGCGCCGTTATTGTTTCGCGATCTGCGTGCCCTGATCGATCGCGATCTGCCATTTCCCACCGCGCTTAACGAAGACATCGAGCCAACGATACTCGCCACTGATGTCCTTACCCTTATAGGTCCCCTTATCGTTGCTGCGATAGACCACCACAGCCATGTCGGGGTCGGAGACCTGGACTTTCATATCGGACATCTCCGAGGATTCGAGCTTCAACGTCCCGGATTTAACGTCGGCCATGAACTCGGACTTATTCTGTGTGACGCCGTCCGGGCCGATACCCAGATAGTCGCTGGTCAGGTGTTTCTCGAGGACTGAGGTGTCAGATTTGAGTATACCGTCGAGTATCTCCTGCTCGATTTTCTTAACCGTAGCTTCAACGTCGGCAGTCGCGCCTGTTCCCTTCTCCTTCGCTAACGTAATCGTGGGAAGGGCGAGGCTGACAGCAAGAATGAGAATGAGGTGATGGTATTTCATGCTGGCGAGGCTATCGCCGGCGTAAGCTTCGAACAAGCCGAAAGATACATGCTTAACAAGTCGCTCAAACCAACCAGCAGATCGCAATCATATTTTGCACCGGTGTGTGCAATCTCTCGAAACCCAAACGCCAAAACCCGAATCCCAAGGAAAGTCCAGAGCTCAAAATGGAGAAATTGGGCTAACTGCGCGGCTCGACGGAGTCTCGCCCTACCGATGCGTCGCCGCCAAATTTCACTGGTAGGGCGACGCTCTGCGGAGCCGGTGTAGCGGCTTATGATGTAGTCTGATCTTTGGTGTTTTGCTGCGTGCTCGATTTTTTTCGATCTGGTTGTTATCGTGCCCGCATGGTTGAGCCAGCGAAGAAGTTGAAATTCTCGACGATCATTATCGCCGCAATTGCCGGTCTGGTCGGTTTCGGCGTGTTTCTTTTCATTGGCGCGTTAATTGCCAGCTTTGCCGCCGAGCCCCTTCACGTCTCACCCATGGAAGGCGGCCGAGGGGTTTTCGCCATGCTCATCGGTATGCTTGTAGGCGTGATCGGATTTGTCGGCGCGGTCTGGCTGGTTTTGCGCCGATGCGGGGTGCGCGGCGTGAGAGTCGCCGTGGGCGGAATCGCGGCGTTCATCCTTATTATTGTCTCCGCAGCATCTGCGGTCGGCATTTGGTATTCGATGCAACCGCACGTGCTCAATCGCAACGGCCCGGAGCCGCTGCTGCGCCTTGAAGTGCGCGCGCCGGAAAATGTCGCACCGGATATTTTCGCCGAGGTCACGGCCGAGCTAACGACTGATAGGAATGGCGCTGATGCTGTCCTGGAAAAAGCCGCCGAAACGGACCGGCTGACCCGGCACGGTTATGTGCCACTTTATTACCGCACGTCGCACCGTTTGCTGGCAGTTAAGTTTCCGGCTGGCGGCGCGCGCCTTTACAACCTTCGACTACCGGCGAATCCGATGCCAAAGAAGTATCATGCGTGGTCGGAGTGGCAGAAGCCTGATTTTGTCGATGAACCGGGGTCAACAGGACCGAAACGAGCTGGCACCGGTCCGGACATCGAAGTCCGCTACCACGTCGAAACCGCCGACGATTAGGTCCGAGCTGGACTGGCGATTTCGAGCCGGCCCGGCGTTTCAGGAGCAGAAAGCGGCTCCGCAGAGCGTTGCCCTACCAACGAAATTTGGGCGAGGGCGCATTGGCAGGGCGAGACTCTGTCGAGCCGCGGCGCCAAGCGAGGCCTCGAACAAAGATGTCCGCTGTCGTTGATGCGCTCGCTCTGAACGGCAATCAGACGTCCAGCGGCCAAAAAATCGGATCAGGCTGCTGTAGCCGCTTTGGCCCGAAGCTTCTCACTCCATTCGTCGCGCAAGACTTGCATTTCCGCGCTGACCTTGACCATTCGCGACGCGACACCCTTATATTTTTTGATGGCGCCGGTAACGGTTCGCGTGACCGCGCCCTGGCTGACGAGGCTCTGCAGCTTCTCATAGGTGCGCAAGCGCAACATCTCTTCGCCGCCACTGGCAGCGTTCCGCTCCCGGAGATTGAGGAAAATGACGTCGAATAGGCCCTTAAATTCAAAGGACGCCTTAGAAGAAAGGACTGCCACAAGTTCTTCGGTGATGTTGTCTGGGGCGCGACGCGAGAAGGTTGTTTTGGACATCAATGACAATAGCCGAAGTCTCGGAAATAGCCATCCGACAGAGGTCGGAAGTCAGCGGGCAGATTTCATTCTGCGGCTGACACAGCCGCCTTCGCAGCATACACAAGGCGAATCTGAAATCTAAAATCCGACTGTTTAGAGCTCTGATCGCGCTGGTGGGCGTCCTGTTCATCTTCGCGCTTAGCGATTGTTCGAAACATCAAGGCTTCGGTGGATTGTCCAGGCTCAAGCCATGCCGGTTGGCGGGAATCGATGAAAAATTGCTCTGCGGCCAGCTCACCGTTCCTGAAAACCGGCAGACTCGTGTCGGTCGAACGATTGGGCTGAACGTGGTAGTGCTGCCTGCGTTCGATCAGAAAACGAAAGCGGAACCGCTATTCGATCTTGCGGGCGGTCCCGGTGCGGCCGCGACGGAGGGTGCGAGGTTTTATGCGCAGCAAGGCAAAGAATATCGTCGCCGCCGCGACGTGGTATTGGTCGATCAAAGAGGCACCGGAAGATCGAATCCGCTCTCCATGCCGACAAAGAAAACTCCCCAGCATTATGTCAGCGAGATGTATCCGGTGGAGTACGTGAAGAACTTACGACAAACATTGGAGCAGCGCGCCGATCTCACGCAATACACCACCTCCATCGCGATGGATGATCTCGACGATGCGCGCGCTTGGCTCGGCTACGATCGGATCCATCTTCTGGGTACATCCTACGGAACGCGAGCGGCGCTGGTTTATATGCGGCAACATCCGGAGCGGGTGTGCACTGCGACGCTCATTGGTGTGGCCCCGACTTATCTCAAGATGCCGACGTATCACGCGCAGGCGGGGGCTCGCGCCATGGACTTGCTGCTGCAGCAGTGCGAGCAGGACGCGCAGTGTCATGCGGCTTTCCCGCAAATTGGCGACGATTGGACAAACGTACTCGCGCAATTAGAACGCCAACCAGCACGAGTGGAATATTCGCTGCCCGACAAAAGCGGTCCTGTGATGCTTGAAGTCCACAACGGCGTTTTCGCCGAGAAAATCCGAACGTGGATGTACGGCCGAGAGCAGGCCAGTCGCATCCCATTGATAATCCATCAGGCTGCGCACGGCAATTTCGGGCCGTTTCTGCGCGAGGCAATCGGTCCATCAATCCCCGATTTCATCGCGGACGGGATGTATCTTTCGGTGACCTGCGCGGAAGACGTTCCCTTTATCGATCAGGCGGAAGCCGCGCACCTGAACGCGGGCAATCCATTCGGGAACTATCGGGTCTTTCAGCAAACGCGGGCCTGCAGCATGTGGCCACAGGGGAAAATACCAACCGACTTTCGCGAGCCGGTCTCCTCGAACATTCCGGTCCTCATTTTTTCCGGCAACATGGATCCGGTTACACCGCCGCAGCGCGGCGAAGAAGTCGCACGTTATTTACCCAATAGTAGACATGTCATCATTCCGCAGGCCGGCCATGGCGTGGAAGGTTTGACGGAGCCCGAGTGCGTCGACCGTATTATCATGGAGTTCATGGAGAAGGGCGACGCCAAGAATCTCGATTTTAGCTGCGTCGAGCGAATGGTTCCGCCGCCTTTTGTGACAGAAGCCGGCGATCAAAAGTCCGACGAATGAAAGCCTCTCCATAAATAACGGCGGTAGCTGGCAGAGGTTTACAACTTGAGCGCGTCTTAACTTTTCGGTTCGTCAGCGACTCGTAGCACAACTTTCCCGCGGGTATGGTGCGTGGCGGCTTGTTGTTCCGCCGCGATCGCTTCACTCAATGGCAGAACTTGCGTCACAACTGGCTTGATTTTCCGTGTGTCGATGAGGTGGGCGATCTCAGCGAGATCTTTGGCTTTCGGCTGAACCCACACGGTTGCGCCGCGAATCTGGCGTTTTTCGATCTCGACTGGATCTGGGGCGCAACCAATGAAATGACAATGCCGCCTTTTTTCACTACGCCGTAGGAACCTGCGAGTGTTTCCCTGCCTACTGGATCGAGCACGGCATCCACATCCTTGGCCACATCTTCGAATTTGGTCTTGGTGTAATCAATCGGCACGTCGGCCCCAAGTTGCTTGAGCAGGTCCTGGTTTGCAGTCGATGCGGTCGCAATAACCTTGGCGCCGCGCGCTTTCGCGATTTGAACCGCGAAGCTACCGACGCCGCCGGAACCGCCGTGGATGAGAATGGTTTGTCCGGCTTGCAATTGCGCCGTGTCCACCAATGCCTGCCACGCGGTCAAGGCGCACATTGGCACCGCCGCGGCTTCTGCAAAGCTGAGGGATTTCGGTTTCGCGGCTACTTCCCACTCCTTGACCGTGACGAACTCCGCCCATCCACCGCCGAAAGTTGGGTAACCGTAAACTGCATCGCCTACTTTGAGGGTTGTGATCTTGGCGCCGACTTTTTCCACGACGCCGGCGATATCGTAACCCGGGATCAGTGGAAGGTGCGTACCCCATTCCTGTGCGTATTTGCCGTTGAGGGTTAGCGGGTCGGCTGGGTTAACGCCGCTAGCGATCACGTGCACGAGCGCTTCATCGTCCTTCGGCTCCGGTCGCGGCACCTGTTCGAACTTCAGCACCTCGGGTGTGCCGTACTCGTGCGCGACTACCGCTTTCATCATTGGTTTTTCGTCAGCGGATGCAGCCTGAACGGCGAACGCCAGTCCAGCTCGGAAGAAAAACGCAAGTAATCGATTAGGCATCATAGTCAGAGGTCGGGAAAAGATTTCACTCTGCGGATGCCACAGTGGCCTCGACAGCATACACAAACCAAACCTGAAATCTAAAATCCGACTTCTTACAGGTCTCATCGCGTTGGCAGGCTTGCGAAGACAACACGTGAGACGCCTGCGCACAGGCGGGCAGGCAGTGCACTACCCAATCCGCCCCAAGTGAGCCGGTTGTGTATTGCCCGTACAGTTCACCCCGGACTGACCGCGAGTCCGGAGCGTGAACCAAAAGGTGCTTCCTTTTCCGGGTTCGCTCTGGACGCCGATCTTTCCTTGGTGCGCTTCCACAGCAAGCCGGCAAAAGGCGAGCCCCAGGCCAGTCGAATGCCGATGTTGGCGGCCACTGTTTGTTTGTCCAAATTTTTCAAAGATGTGTTTGTGCTGGTCACGCGGTATCCCCTCGCCGTTGTCGCTGACAGAAATGGTGACATCAACCCCCTTGCGCTCAACGTTTATCTGGATTGTTCCATCTGATTTTGTGAATTTTAGCGCATTGCTGATGAGGTTCTCGAGAATCCGCCGGATGAGATCACCGTCGCAAGAGACTGCCACTGGCTCGGGCGACATCTCGCAACGAAGGGTGCGATCTCGTAGGACAGGGATAAATCGATCCGCAGCCTCGCGCGCGATCTGCCCGAGGTCGTGATCTTGTAAGCGGAGTGGCATTTCACCCGCCTCGAGCCGACCGACATCCAGAAGCGTCGTGATCATGTCGCACATATTCTCCGCGCCCTGTTTTGCCCCAGTGATACACTCTGCTTCATCCGGATTCAGTTTATCGGAAGCCATTTGTTCCAGTATATCGACGTAGCCGGTAACCAGGTTCAGGGGCGCGCGCAGATCGTGCACGATCATATGGGTAAGGTCATCCCGCGTCTGCAATGTCGACTGAAGTCTGGCTTTCTCGATACGTTCAAAGGTGAAATCCGTAACCAGGCAGAAGAAAACGGTCGAGTTGAGTGCCAGGAATGGCGCCAGGCAGGGAAGATAAAGGTTTTGGTGGTTGTAAAACCAAAGGACGAAAAATGGTGTAGCGGCGTCAATCCCCCCGAGAGCAAGTAAGCGCAGCCACGGGGACCGGATGCTTAGCCACAGGGCAGATGCGAGGATGGCGGTAAGAATTGTCACAGCTGCCCTGGCAAACGGCGAAAGGTCTCGGATCGATTCGCGATGGAGCAGACCATTGAGAACGTTGAGGTGAACCTCGGCCCCTGGCATCGGGCCAAACGGCGTCAGCAATTCATCCTTCTGCCACTTTCCTTCCGCCCCGATGACTACGATCTTGTTGCGGACGAGCTCGCCGGAGCGAAAATTGTGTTCCCAGTATTCCGGAACAAAGATTTCGAAGAGCGGACGGGAACGAAAAGTTCGAGGCGGGCCGGTGAATCGGATCAAATGCTCGGCGAGATCATTCGGAATCAGTTCCGGCTCCCCGGCTTTTAAAACAACGCGTGCCGACAACGAAAAGTAAGTCGCCATCGAATTCTCGCGCTCACGAAAAGCAACTCGATATTGAGCTCCACGCACAACTTTGTTTTCATCAGCAAAAAAATTCGTAAACCCGACGCGTTCATCTTGCGTCGGTGTCTTTGGGATCAGCGTTTCGGCCGGCGGCTCGTAGCTGGAAGGAATTCTGGACGATCGCGTGACGTTGTCAGGAGAAACGAAATTGCTTCCAATAACCGCCTGAGGCTTGAATTGCTCCAGTGCAACACGAAAGGCATCATCACCGGGGGCGGAAGCGGAAAATAGGCAATCGAAAGCGACAACCTTTGCGCCAGCGCGGACGAGACGCTCCAGAATCATGGCGTAGATTTCGCGGTTCCAAGGCCAACCTTTGCTCATGATCTCGAGAGCGCGGCGCGATCCGGGATCGCTTGAACTGGACGAGAACAACCCTTGGAGGTCGAGTGTTTCATCCAAGGTTACAGAATCGGAATCAATGGCGAGAAAGAGCAGGTCCGGATTCGGCGGAGTCGTGCGGCCGGAGCGGGCGATGGCGTCGCGAAGCCGGGATTCGGTCTGCCCATAATAGCTGGGAAAGGTGAAATCCAGCAAAGTCGCGCCTGCGGCACAAAGGGTTGCAAGAAGAAAGACGACCAGGGTGCGCCTATAGGGCATGACGGTCGGACGCAGCGGGAAAAATGCCGAGAGCGGGCGCGCTTTCGGCTGCGTCCTACGGGTGGTGGGGTCCACTGACGGGACCCGGGGTTCTCGGGCTGAGGCCAAAACTGGTTGATGATTCGATTCTAAATATATAATTTATACCACAATTGCCACAATATCTATGCTGAACACCAGGTTTGCTCTCGCCGCTGTCGCCCTCTATTCCGGCGTCTTTGTTCAGCAATCCGCTGCCGGCCCTCTCACCTCCGCCGAGGTCACCAAAATCATCAACCGGGTCAGTCTGATCGAGCCGGCAAAAGGCGCGCGTCCCGCTGTCGTGCGCGATGTCATCAAAGATGATCGCGGTCTACAGACGGGCGCCAGATCCCGCTCGGAGTTGCTTTTTCAGGATAACACCCTGACGCGCGTCGGTGCGGAGACCTTCTTCAGTTTCAAAACCGGCACACGGGATCTGACTCTGGAGAAAGGATCCATGCTTCTGCAAGTGCCGAAAGGATTAGGCGGAGCGAAAATTCACACCGCGGCAGTCACGGCGGCCATCACCGGCACCACGATAATGATGGAATATAGCCCTGGGCAATACCTCAAGGTTTTGGTGCTCGAAGGTAGCTTGCGTTTATCGCGAAACGGATCCGGTGATTCATTAGTTTTGCCTCCGGGAAAAATGGTGATCATGCGACCGGACGCAAAAAAGATTCCCGACCCGATCGACGTTGATCTGGCACAGATCGTTAGGACATCGATCCTGGTAAACTTTCCCGGCAGCAATATTTTGCCCAGCATGCCGCTTATTCAGGCGGCAATCAACGACCAGGCTAAGGAGCTGACAAAAGGAACCCTTGTTCCGACAAACTTGGTCATGGGTTACGGAACCAACGTCGTTTTGGCTTCAACGGATCAGCTGAATAAAACCATCGGCTCGCTCGCCGGCTTAGCCACGAGTCAGAACGGCGCGCCCGTAACAGCAACCGTTTCCACTACCACCTCGACTGCCGCAAACAAGGTCCTTGGCTCTGGCCCTGCAGTTTCGGTCTCCAGCAGCGCTCAACTTGTGTCGCTCCTGGGCAACGCTACGCCCGGTTCTGGCGGGACAATCAACGTTACTCCGGGCGCCGTTAACATTGGTGGAAATGTGGTGGGAGCAGTCAGCGCCAGCACCGGCGTTGGTAGCGTGAACGCCGGTGCCAACGTCTCGTTAGGTGGCAATCACCGATAAGCTCCGCTGGCCCTCTCCCAACACTCGCCGGACCGCCACCATTTGCGACCGCGATCACCAGGTAGTGAGACGGAACCGCATAGTCAGAAGTCAGAGTTCAGAGTTCAGAGTTCAGGGGCAGGCGATCGGGTGTAGGTGAAGGTTCGTGACGCGGGATCATAATTACCTTCGAAGATCGTCGGCCCGGTGCTGGCGTTGTCGATCCAAATAGAAATGAAGTTCTGTTTCACGTTGTCGTAGCCTTCGATA
>Ga0209057_1001510_pt1 | contig 18665 bp, 16 predicted proteins | sample GraSoiAngelo_146_FD_185903 | JGI IMG/M metagenome (GOLD analysis project Ga0209057, IMG submission 185903) | Grasslands soil microbial communities from the Angelo Coastal Reserve, California, USA - 14_1009_05_30cm (SPAdes) (version 2) | ecosystem: Environmental > Terrestrial > Soil > Grasslands ... | reverse complement strand
TCATTTCCTGACCAGATAATCAAGGAACTCGACAGAATCCAAGACACGGGTGGTTTCACAGGGAGGTCAGAGCTGGTTAGAGCAGCAATCCGCCTTTTGATCGAGGATCGAAAGGAGAAGGATTCTCTGTTTGGCCATGTAAACGCAGTCGTTGTAGTTACTCATGATGAGTCGAACGAAGCACCGATTACGAAATTGAAGCATGAGTTTGAAGATATTGTGAAGACGCACATCCATAACAAGATCAGCCATGGAAACTGCGTAGAATTATTCCTGGTTGAGGGTGAGGGGAAGAAGGTTGCGAGCATGACGAAGGCTTTTCAGAGGGAAGAGAAGATGAAAAGCGTGAAACTGATCGTGATATAGGACACCGGCATGACTAGGCTTAAACACCTAGGAGAATAGTTCCTGATTCTAAAGAGAGAGTCAAATGATCAAGGGAATGCATGGCTTGTTCTACACGCCGAATCCGGAGGAAGTACGGGCGTTCATTCGTGAAAAACTGGGTCTTGTGCATAATGACATTGGCGAGGGCTGGCTTATCTTCGACTTGCCAGAGGCCGATCTGGGGGTTCATCCTTCTAACAAGTCGTTCCACTCGATCTCTTTCTACTGCGACGACATTCGCCAGACTGTTGAGGCTTTGAAATCACGTGGGGTCGAATTTTCTTCAGGCATCACTGATGAAGGATGGGGACTGCTAACCCACTTCCGCATGCCGGGAAACCTAGAGGTCGAACTTTACCAGCCAAAATATGAGAAGCACTCAACTCGAAAAACGCCGAAAGCGCAAGGCCCTCCCAGAGATCGGCCAAAGAAAAGAAAGACGAGCAGGTAATTGCTCTAACCTCTGGGCGCAGGCATCTGAATCCGCCGTCTAGGCCGCCATGAATCGAAGACTAAGAGGATCCGATTGGCCCATTTAACGCGCCTGACCTGAATGTTAGACGAGGCCATTCACTAGTTCGGGTGAGGAGTCTAGGACCCGTACAGTCTACTTCGTCCCATCAGGTCGGTGAGGATGGGCATAAGGTCTAAACCACGTATTCGTCCGAAGTTTCCGCGGCTGGCGCTCGCCTCGCTGAGTTTGAGAACTCTGCTCGCTGGAACGTCTGGTCCTGCGATTACTACTGGGACGGGGTCGCCGGTGTGGAATCCATATCCAACGGGTGTCGCGTGGTCGGATGTGAGCGCGACATAGTTGGCTCCGATATCTACCTCGTCGATAACGTGTCCCACTAGGGTGTCGACCTCCTCGAGGGCTCGGACTTTGCCCTTGAAGTCAGCGTCGTGGCCGGCGATGTCTGGGGCTTTGACGTGTACGACGACGAAGTTCTTGTCCTTGGCTCCCTCGATTACAGCCTTCGCCTTAGCCTCATAATCCGTCTTAATGCTGCCAGTGGCTCCTCTCACGTCAATAACATCGATGCCTGCGGCACTTGCAATGCCCTTGATCAGGGCTGTTCCTGAGATGCAGGCTCCTCGTAGATCAAACATTGATTTGAAGCTAGGCAGCGAGGGACGAGTCCCTGCGCCTCTCGTCAATATGATATTTGCAGGCTTCTCGCCATCGTTTGCGCGTTCCTGATTGAGAGGATGCTCTCTTAGAGCCTCATGTGATCTCTTTACGAACTCGTTGACTGCTGCCGAAGTCCTCTTCGCCTCCTCTGAACCGTCGGTAGCTCTGGATATCACCAGCTTCAGCCCTTCTTCTTGAGGATCAGTATCAGTCACATTCTTCGACAGTCGCTCTCCTCGCAGAACGAGGACGGCTCTGTGGTCGACGGTTGGCTTGAAGATCGTCTTAATTCCAGGAACGCTCTCGACCTTGATCTCACTCACAGATTTTGCGAGCTTCGACGCGCCCTTGCGAATTCTTCCTGCGCGTCTATCTTCAACGCGGAAGTCATCGTCTACAGTTGCGAAGTTGACTCTGAATGCAATGTCGTTGGGTCCAAGATCTATTCCTGCGCCTAGTGCTTCCAGTGGTCCGCGTCCGGTGTAGTATTTGGCTGGGTCGTAGCCGAAGAGTGCCAGGTTTGCAACGTCACTGCCAGGCCGTACGCCCGGGGAAATAGGATCTAGTAGTCCGACTAGTCCTCCCTTGGCGAGTCGGTCCATGTTTGGTGTGTTCGCGTACTCTAGGGGTGTCTTGTAGTCGTGGTCGATAAGTGGTCTGTCGCCCATTCCATCGACAACGATCAATACTGCTCTCTTGTCAGCCATTTCTGAAACCGTGTAGCCGACAATTTTACCGTAATAGGGTTAAAACGCTTTCCCATGAATCCTACAAGCGTGAACTATTGAATTTTTTCGACGCTAAACAAATCGTCGGAATTTCTCGAATCGTTTTCAAGAGGATCAGTTTTCTTTGCGGAAGACAAAGGATGTCAATCCAGGCGCTCAATCGCGAGTGAGAATGCTTGGAACAGATCAACGCGAAGAGCGACAGGGATACCAATCTCAGAAATTCGTCCCTCCATGCCAGGCAGATCGGGGTAATCGTTTGACTGCCTCGAAATTAGGAATCTCAGTCGTGATTGAATTTTCTATAAGAGGATAGGTGAGAAGTCGATTTGAATCTATTCGATTCTACTAGAGCAGGGGACCCAGAGTTACCTTGAAGTCCTCGAGCGTGCCGGTTTCGGCGATGATTTTCACCCTAACATAACTGGGTCTGAAGTATGAAATGTCCAAGTCCACTATCCAGTGCGAATTTTCCTTCCTAGCCGACATTGGATAGACGAACGAATAGTACTTCCTCACAAGATCGACAGCTACCTGAGTAGCCTGTTCAACGCTTTGAACTGCGGTCATTCGCTAAGACGCTCTCTATGTGGGTGCCTGTGACTCATAAGAATAGTGCCCAGTCACCAAGGGGCCGCCGAGGTCAGTCACTCATTTGCCCGCTATGGAGAGATAGTTACGCTGATCAAGTAGACTGGATTTAGAGGTTGTTCTGGATAAGCGGGTGTGTCAGTTGGAGCGTTCCAGATCGCATTGGCTGCGTTCATGCCGGTCAGCACTCTTCCAAAGACGGTGTATCCTCCGTTGGCGTAGTCGAGGTCGTTGTTGTTGGCCATGTTGATGTAGAACTGGGAGCTTCCACTGTCCAGTGCTTGGCCCCGGGCCATGCCGAGATAGCCCAGGCTGTTGTGAAGAGACTTGTCGAGTTCAAGTGGAATCGTCTGGGGAGATCCCCCGCTTCCCCATGTGGACCTGCTCGTATTGCCGTATCTCGTAAGCGGATCTCCTGTCTGGATTACGGGGGGGTTCCGGGAGAGTCTGTGCCACACGAGATTATCATAGAAGTGTTGGTTGGCGAGCTTCACGAAGTTGCTGACGGTTTGTGGAGTCTGCGCCCGGTAGAGCTCGACGACTATGGTTCCATTGGTTGTGTTGAGCGTAGCGTATACGGGAGTATCGACAACGGGCGTCACTGAATGCTTGAGAGTACCGCTAGTTCCCGTAACTGTGACTGTGTAAGTGCCGTTGGTTGCTGTTGACATAGTCAGGGTAGCGACTCCCGAGCCAGTGACGTTGGCCGGGCTGATGGTCGCTACGAGTCCTGCCGACCCTGCGGCGGACAGTTGAACTGTTCCGGCAAACTTGTTCACGGCTGTGACGTTGACCGTTGAAGTAACTGGACTGCCCGCGTGAATCGTTACGCCTGTAGGTGCGGCTATTGCGAAGTCCGGCGTTCCGCTTGATGATTGGGAAGTTGAATATACGTACCATCCGACCCCAATGGCTATGACGGCGATTGCGACTATCGCCAGGTAGATTCTTCCTCGGCTCTCCCGCTTGCGCGCAGTCTGCATAGCCCGCTTCTTTGGGTTGATCGGTTTCTTCTGACTATTGGGGCTCTTTGGGTGTCGTGGCATTCCGGGCGCTGGTCAATTCGATATCGGCTTCCCGTAGAAATATGATTCGGTTTCTTGGAGGAAATACACTGCTATTCCAAGAGACCTTTGGGGCTCTTGTCGGAGAACGCCTGCAGTCGTTGTGCCACCTTGTGAAGACCTATTTCCATTCCTCCCGCTGGCGAGTGATCATTTTATCGCGTTCTGAGCAGGTCTTCCAAAACGTGGCATTTCCCCGTGAGGGAAGGACTAGTCGCCCGGTCGGTACTCTCAGGGAGCCGAGAGTCGGTGGATAGTGCATTGCTGGGTGAGGGTCCAGACGGATCATGTTTGCCAGAGACTCCGCGGAAGTTGGGGGCAAAGGTTGCCTGGTCTCGGGTACTTGTTGACGGCGGCGACGGGATGATATTCGGTCGGTTGGAGTCTCGCGTAGTATACTGCCAGTGCGAATGCCCATAGGCGATCGTCATGAGTCCCTGGGGGATGTGAGAACTTGAGCTTGCCCGTTGCCTCTAGTCCGAACCGTTCGAGGTTCAGCTCGTTCATGAATTCCCTGTCGTAGGGTATGTGGACGAGTCCGTCTTCCATGCAGTGCTTCAGGAAGGTCATGACGTCCTGCTTCTTCGGCTGGGACAGGACGATGCCTCGTGCGTTCTTCAATCCCGAGCTGATGGCCATCGACATGAACGTCTCTCCCACGCCAGTCTGGTCGATCATTATCCGACGCAGGTCGTGGAGATTCTCGTTTAGGAGCTTGAGATATCCGAGTACGGACCCGTACTCCGTTCCCAGCTCGAACTGCTTGAGGAGGACCAGGTCAAATTCCTTGTCGCGCTTGTCCACAACAGCTACTGCTGAATGGTCCAGTTTCTGTCCCAGGTCCACGCCTGCGACAAAGAACTTAAGGGCCGGTGAGGATGGTGCCTTCTCTGATGTACTCAAGGTTCTGATCCACGCATCTAGTGATTAGGGCCATACTGAACCAGCTATCTTCGTCGTCGGCGAACTCTGCTTCCATCTCTCTTCTCCACCTCCAAGGATCGGTGGCGAACTGTCGCCTGAGCTTCTCAAGAATCTCAAGCTTGAGAGGCCCGTTTGGTTCGAGTGCGTCCAGGTAACTTACGTGGTGTCTCGAGAAGTCGAAGAAGTTTACGTCGTCAGTGCACATGGCGTAGAACATGCTCTCGCGCGAGCCGGGAGTGCTTGTTGCGAGAAACCTGCCGTTTGTAGTAGCCAGAGAGAAGATCGCAGCCTCATAGAGTTCCTTGTCATCTTTGATATACGAGAATTCGTCGGCGTAGAGTAGGTTGACACCGGGCTCTCCTCGTATTGTCTCTGGACTGTTTGGGAACGCTTGAATTCTGCTTCCGTTGGAGAACTCGATCTTCGTCTTGAGAGGTTTCAGCGCCACATATTTAGATAGTTTTGGAAGAAAGTTGGTGATCTTACGGATGATGATCTTGGATTGGCGGACAGCAGGTGCCAATACTATCACGTTGAATCCTCGGGTTCGGAGACATGACCAGAGAAGAAGGACTGCCACGCAGTGTGTCTTTCCGGACTGGCGGGACCATCGTGCCACGATGAACTGAGCCGGATCCTGCAAGAGTTTCTCCTGGTAGACTGTTGGCCTGAACCCGAGATATTGGACACAGAACTCGACCGGATCTGCGGGCCATTCCTTGGTTCGGCCTCGAACGGCCTTGACCCGTTCTAGCTTGTCATCCAGCCGTCGAAGTCGTCCTTTGAAGCTCATCCAACACTGTCTCCATCTGATCCATCTTCTCCTTGACACTCTCCAAGTCAAAATTCTTGAGAACACCATCGAGAACCTGCGTAAGGTACCCCATCACCAGGTACCAGCGCTCTTTTGGTGAGATTCCTCCACCGCCAGATCTGCTTCTCCTCCCTGATCCTTTCGCGAGACGCTCCGCTTCGTCGATAGCCTCGACGAGTTTAGTCACGACTCGAGTCCTGACTTCTGGCGCGACACCTTTCTGCGTCACTCTTCGACGGGTCAACCCTGGACTTGGCATCGGTAATGGTGCAAACAGTTCTCGCCGGACATTGCCGATGAGCCGGCGTAGAAGCGGAAGACCCTTAATCCTTGTCAAGACGAATTAGCTTTGATTCCCGAACCCGGGTCTAGTTATTGGGCAAGAGAGGGCGTCGAACTAGGCAAGCGAAAACCTGCCGATTCAAAACCGTCCTTGGGTTAGCGATGAGTGCCCCCTAATTTGCTCGTTATCCTTGCGGCTCCTGCTCGTTCCCGGACCCTGAAAAACGCCCTTTTGGATTCAAAATAGCCCCCAAAAACGCAGACCAAGCCTGAATCCGAAGAATCAACGCCAAGACCCCCCCTCCAAGGGGGGACCCCTCGAAATCAGGGCGGACGAATTCTTACTTAGACTGTCCGCCCTGGCTCACTGAGGCCGGCATCATCCGCGATATTGGCAATAATCGGCAAGTTTCCTTAAACCAGACTTTCCAGATTTAGCACAACTCTCGGAGAGATAATCGGCCACCGGGCTTCTCGCGATTGTTTCCCCGAGCGATTCCGCTACCTATTAGCCCGGGTTTTGGTGACGGTATGCTTTGGTACGCGCTTCCAGCCGAGTCTGTGAGAGCCGAAACTTTCAGGGATGCGAGGAAGCTCGGGATCAAAAGCAGTACTGATCACACTCCTAGCCCTCGCCATGGTCCTACTGCCAAACCATCTCCCCAATGTAGCTGCGCCAGGGACATCGCAACCAGCCACTTTCTTTTTCCACAGCCAGAACACAAAGACGCTGAACACGATAACGTCAAGTTTCTGGGCGAACACCACGCAAGCATGGTCTGGAACAGCTCAGACCGATCAGAGAACAGTTTCCAGTAGCACCCCTGGAATATGGCACTACTACTCCCAGCCCGGGCTGGCTGGAAACGTCAGTTTTACTGGACCACTCACATTCGTCCTCTATCTCGTGTCTTCGTCTGGTACTGGAGGAGGTACCGTGATAACTGCGAACGTCAACAAGATCACTTCGACAGGCGCGGTAATCCCGTTAGCTGTAGGCAGTCTCTCTGGCACACCGATATCCACAACGTTAGCAGCTTACACCATCACCCTCACCAGCAATACCTACCAGATCGAAACAGGCGCCATCTTCGACTTCCAAGCCACAGTCACAGTCGGCGGAAGCACGGCTCGCACAATCAGCCTTTACTACGACTTTGGCTCGGACCCCAGCCAGGTCTCAGTCACATTCCAGCAGAGAATGGGAATCGCCTTCTACTCAAGCCTCAATCAGACGGGAGTCCAGACGGCGTTTTTCAGCAGAAACTGGACGTCGCCCGGTCGACAGGTAACATTCAGGACGTCCTTATTCGACGCTCTCGGACTATACGACATAGCCTCGGCCCGTGCGAATCTTACCTCGCCCGTCGGGTCGACGCTCCTATCCAACTCTCCCCTTGCTCGCGTACAAGGGTCCGCGCAGAACTATACCGGATTATGGTCGCTCAACTGGACCTATTCGTCGAATACTCTCAGCGGAATCTATAGTTCAAGACTTGCAATGACGGACAACAACGGTGTCTCGGTAGCACTCTCGCTCTCGTACACGATATTCGCGACTTGGTTTCTCAACCTTCAAGCCGAAAGCCTGGACCCCGCGCCAGTCCCTGTTGCCGGCGCGTCGGTCACCTTGTTCGTCGGAGCGGTAGCAGTGTACAACGGAGCATCCGATAGCTTGGGCTGGGTATCGCCTCAGAATATTCTCCTACGAGACAATGCAAGCTACAACATCAAAGCATACTGGCAAGGATCCCTCGTCAACCAAACCACAAACTACAACCCCACATCCTCCCTAACGATACCTCTCCACCTCTCAGTCTATAGTCTAGACTTCAGCACCCGGTTTGTCGACGGAAACGCGAACCCCCTACCACAACCACCATCTGCCATTCAACTAGCCTACCCTAACGGCACCTCGTCAACCCTCGATCCGTCTGGAGCATTCCTCCTCCCAGCAGGAACATACTCGATCTCAACTGTAACTTGGAAAGGAATCAACGTAGCCGCTTCACCCATCACGTTCAATCCCAAGAATGGACTGACGCCCGTCAGCCTACAAATTTATGACCTTACGGTCGTCGTCGTGGACCCAAGCGGCCAGGCAGTATCCGGAGCCACAGTTGCTCTGACCCTATCAGGTCAGACGATCTCTCAAAATACGACCGGAAGCACAGGAGTTCTACTTTTCCACGCACTACCCAATGGACAATATGTCGTACAAGTTACCAGCCAATCACAGACTATCCGGAACACTCTTGACCTGTCGCAGAGCTCTACCAGCAAGATCCAGTTCAGCGCCAGCCCCGCACCCACCTCTTGGGTCGCCCAGTCTCTCAACTGGATCCTTCTCGGCGCAGCGGTTGGAGGTATACTAGGGTATGGACAGTTCTACAGGATGAAGCATCCGTTTCGCGAGGAACCCTTCGAATACTTGGACAACTTAACCGCGGGAGGTTTCCGGGATGGCGACACCGTCCTCATCGAAGGCGACACGAGTTCAGGGAAGACTACTCTCTGTGAAGAGCTCGCTTACAAGTCACTCCAGTCAGCCCACCCAGTCGTATTCTTGACTTACGAGAACCCTGACGCTATCAAGCAGACAATGAAGACGATGCACTGGGACACCTCAAAGGACGAGGCACAGGGATTCTTCCAACTTGTCGGCTGCGAAATAACCAAGACCCAGAAGGTAGACAACAGCCTCGGAGTCCTAGAGAACTTCTACGACACCACCGTCCTAGACATGACGATATCCTCAGGGCTTTCAGAGGTCAATGGTGAGAAACCGACTCTAATTGTTGACTCTGCATACCAGCTAGTCGAGAGAGCCAGCCTACACGGGTTGACTAACCTGATACTCGAGACATCGACAAACCTCAAGAAACTGAAGGGCCGGTTCTTCCTTGCGGTCAGCAAAACAGCGCCGAAATCAGCATTGATTGAACTCGAGGGAGTGGTGGACTGCGTCTTAGAGCTCTCGACAGCGAATGACGCAGGGCGCACATTTACTCAGCTTATGATCAAGAAAATGCGCGGACGAAAATTCGATAATCGTCCTGTGAAAATCCGGATCCATCCGGGAAAAGGAATAGTCTTCCAAGTCCCGAAGAGCCTCAAACAGAAACTGTCCAGCATCAAATAAGACCCGGAAAGCTTGAGCGAAAGCGTGAAACATAGCCGTTCTCGGTGAACATAGTTGTCCGCCCCTTGGGTTGTCTCGTATGCGGGATGGAGACTGAACAGGCCACCGCCGACCTATGTCCAGTGCACGCACGGGTACTCGACAGCGTAAAGAAGGCATACGAGGCATGGGCGAAGGCATACGGCAGTCTTCGACTACCTGACTTTCTCCAGCGCGTTGCCAAACTGCAAGGAACCGGCAGGACCACTAGGGAGATAGTTGAATTCCTCCAAAAGAATCCTGAGAAGTGGAAATGATGCAGACACTCATCGTGTGCGAAAAGCCAGATGCAGCCGCGCGTGTCGCACGGGCACTCGACGAGGACGGGGATCCACGTAGAATCGAGACTCAAGGAGTCCCGGTCTACGAGTCCAGGAACAGACACGAAACAATCATCGTCTGTTCAGCCCTAGGCCACCTCTACGCGGTCGACTCGAAGACCCACACAAGCAGACGCTACTACCCGGTCTGGGATTTCGAGTGGAAGCCCAAACACCTCATCGACAAGAAATCTGCTCGACTAGGCCGATGGATACAGATTATCAGCTCACTCGCCGAGAAGGCTGACCGCTACATCAACGCCTGCGACTATGATGTCGAAGGATCGCTTATCGGACACACAATCCTACGATACGCCTGTCGCGGCGCCGACTCCAAGGCTCAGCGCATGAAGTTCAGCACCATGACCGAGAAAGAACTCAAATCCGCATACAAGACCCTCGCGCCCCAACTCGACATACAACTCGTCGAGGCCGGCCGCACTCGACACGAACTCGACTGGCTCTACGGAATCAACCTCTCCCGGCTCCTAACAGAATCTGCGCTCAAACAGAACCGTGGATACTCAACCCTTTCCACCGGTAGAGTCCAAGGCCCGACCCTAAAGTTCGTCGTCGATAAAGAAGAAGAAATCCAATGCTTTACCCCGACACCGTTCTGGACAATTGACGCAACGCTAACACAGAACGGGCAAGAGTACACGCTGGAATACGAGAAAGAAAAGATCTCTACCCTTGCCGAAGCAGAATTAGTAGTGAGAGATTGCAAGAATTGCATTCTTGAAGTCGAAAGTACTGAGTCTCGAAATATTCAGCAGAGCCCGCCCTACCCGTTCGACCTCTCCACCCTACAATCGGAAGCCTACAGACACTTCGGATACACCCCCTCCAGAACCCTAGCCCTAGCCGAGAAACTGTACCTAGAAGCGCTAATCTCCTATCCACGAACCTCCAGCCAGAAGCTTCCCCCAGACATCGGATACTCGGAAATTCTCCACGGCATCGCAAGTATGGCTCAATATCGAACGCTCGCAACAAAGCTGACACTCCAAAACTCGCTTCACCCCAATCAAGGTCCCAAGGATGATCCCGCCCACCCAGCAGTATATCCTACTGGAGAGTCGCCCAAGCGGGCTCTCATCCAGCCTGAAGCAAACCTCCTCAACCTAATCATCAAACGTTTCATGTCCGCTTTCGCCGAGCCCAGCCTTCGAGAAAGCTCAAAGCTAACTCTCAAGAAAGACCCGCATAGATTCTTCCTCCGCGGAACCCGTCTCCTAAGAGAGGGCTGGATCCAATTCTACAGACCCTATGCGTCAGACGAGTCCCAGAACCTCCCGGACCTCAAAGTCGGCGACAAGACACCGATCACAAAGATCCAAGCAACGCCGAAGTTCACCGAGCCTCCGCCAAGATACAACCCTAGCAGTCTCCTCCGAAAGATGGAGGAGGAGAACATCGGGACCAAGGCTACAAGGGCTGAGATCATCGAGATTCTTTATCGACGAAGCTACATCAAGAACATCCGGATCGAGGCAACCCCCCTCGCTCTCAAGCTCATCAACCTCCTCAACAAGTACTGTCCGCTCATAATCGACCCAGCATTCACAGCCAACCTTGAAACCGCGATGGACAACATTCAGACACTCCAAATCACTAGAAGCCACGTCATAGCCGAGACTCTGGACCATCTCCGGCCAATAATGCTGGATCTGATCGCAAGAGAGGACGAGATAGGGTCCCAGCTAGCAGAGGCTGTGGTGTCTCAGAGAATCGCCAGGCTCACCTTCGACTATCCATGTCCCCAATGCGGATCAAAACTGAAGATTATTCGAAGCCGAACCTCCGGCAAGAGATTCATCGGCTGCACTGGATACCAGAATGGATGCAGGTTCACTTTGCCGCTTCCCCAATTCGGAAACCTCTCCATAACCCAGACCAATTGCAAGATCTGCGGATTCCAACTCGTCCAAGCAAGAACCAAGGGCCGAAGACCCATGACCTCCTGCGCGCGATGCTACTCTAACAAAACAAGGGCAAACGCGACAGAATTCCCTACCGCAGCCGCACCCTCAGCGGCTCAGCAGGCTACGGATAAGCTAGTTGAAGCTACGTCGCTTGTCAAGGACCAGTAGAAACGTCAGAGAAGCGAAGAACATCAGCACGAACAGGGACGCTACGAAGGCGATAGCGATCGGCTGCTGCCAGACTCCAGGGTAAGATATCACTGTCAAAAGCGTAGAAGAAGGGGCGACAATCTGCAGAGGAAATAGAAGCAGCCCTAACCAGAGACCCCATCTTGTCATCTTGAATATTCCAAAACTTCCCAGCAGGGATCCGGCGCCGATCACATACAAGTGCCACGCGCCAGTGTCCTGTGCCACAATCGGAAAAGCGAGGTAGTAGATTCCGGATAGAGCATAGAAGAATGACGAGATCGATAGTCCAACCGGCCTAAAACTCGTCGCCCCCGCGGTCTCCTCCTTTGCCTCTTGCTTGGGCGTCTGCTTGGACATCTCTCGAATCAGGCGCAAGCCCCGCAGCCTCCCAAAATAAGCCTTACATTCGGTACTATTACGGACTCGAAGAGACCTTGAGCCACTCTCAACTCTATCTATCCCCTCGACCAGCTTTCACAGGAATCTCGTCCCCTCTCGAAAAGTCGCGTTTTGTCTTCTTCGGCGTCCCATTCGATCGGACAAGCACCTACAAGCCTGGATCCCGATTTGCGCCTTCCGCCCTCAGGGACGTCTCAGCCAACATGGAACTCTACAGCATCCGGTCGAGTCTGGATCTTGAGAAAATCCCTGTCCACGACGCGGGAGATATCGACACTGTTGAAGATCTCAATGAAACCCTTAGAAGAATTACCGCGGTGTGGAAGGAACTAACCGAGGCTAGCAAGATTCCTATCATGGCAGGCGGAGAGCATACGGTAACAAAGGCCGCCATTGACGCCCTCCCAACCGACATTGGGCTTGTGAATCTCGACGCCCATCTCGATTTGAGAGATGAATTTCTGGGGGAGAAGCTATCCCACGCTACCTTCATGCGAAGAGTCGCAGAGCGGATAGATCCGAGTCATGTAATGGAGGTAGGGATCCGAGCCTTCTCGAAACCCGAACTCGACTACTGCCACGATTCCGGCCTCCAAATCATCACACCACAAGACATCAGGAAAAATCCGATTGACAAGACCGCGCAGAGAATCCGGACCTTCCTCTCAGGATTCAAACATAGCTACCTGACCGTTGACATTGACGTCCTTGACCCAGCATACGCCCCCGGAGTCGGGAATCCAGAACCGGACGGCATCACGACCGATGAGCTACTAACCCTCGTTCAAGCCGCGATGAGTCGTAACACCATGGGTCTCGATCTCGTCGAAGTCTCTCCCCAGTTGGATTCTGGACAGACAGCTGCCGTAGGTGCAAAGGTCATATTCGAGGCGATAGCAGCACTATCCTCTCGGAGCCCTACGAAGTGACCCTCGACAACTACTTCACGGCCTCAACGACCCGAGTCAAGGGCGACAAGAACGTCCCCCGGTACAAGTTCGAACGTCTGAAAGAAGCGGCAGAGAAGAAACTGAGCCTACATTCTCTTCGCTCAAAGGCGAACCTGAACGGGGTCAACATCGAGTTCCAGGGCAACAGCAAGCACCAGTACGATTTCTGGACCCTCAACTGGCATCAGGCATCACAAGCTTCGCCTATTCATTCGCGGGTCATTTCTGCGATCGGCGTAGAAGGTCGTGAGCCTTCGGCGTTCTACTGCCCCGAGACTCATGAGTCCCTCTTCTTCAATACTGAATACTACGGCCAGTGCAAGAGCTGGGCGCTCGGAATGGCGGCCGCGATTCTCGAACAAACGAAAAACACGCACTCGATACACGGCGCATGCGTCGATGTCGGGGGCAAGGGAGTCATCATAGTAGCCCCGACCGGCACAGGCAAAACAACTCAGGCATTCAAACTCATGGAACGGCCGGAAGGCAGGATCGTCGGAGACGACTGGGTCAACATCGACCACACTGAAGGCGAACGTCTCCGCTACTTAGTGGGCAAACAGCCCGAGAAGAGTCTCTACATGCGGACGGAGTCACAGCTCAACAAGCCCTGGCTGAGAAAAATCTTCGACGAGAGCAAATGCGAAAACGTCGTGATGAGTAAGAAGAACTGCGAATTCACACAGGGTCCGACAGGATGCAAACTCACAAATCAGCGCTGCGTCTTTGACGATGGATATGAGTGGTGCTACTATGCGTTCGGCAATAGCAGAGCTCTCGTTCCAAGAGAACGATTGTTCGGCAAAGACAAAGTGGCCGACGAGGCCAAAATCCGACTCTTGGTCTTGCTACGACGTGATGAGAAGAGCCCGGAGGAGGTCAAGCTGAACTCGGATGAGGCGATCCAGGTCCTCCGGAAGGGCGAGTACATGATCCGTCCGGGAGCCGGACCCAAGGAATTATGGGGAAAAATAAGCAACGAACCTTGGTTCAACCCGTATCTGCTCCACCTTGACCACGCGCGTCAGGAGGAATTCTTCCGTAGAATGATCTCTTCGTTCAAGGTCAATTGCATACTCTTGAACACAGGCATCGAAACTGTGGAAGGAACCAACAGCCGGATTCTATCTGCACTCGAAAACTGTTAGTCTCTCGTCCAATTTCTGCAATTGCTCAAGACAGGTCCGGCAATCGGAAGCGTTAAGACCGCGCAGATTGCGACCTAGAACCTAAATGGCAGCTAAGAAAATTTCAACCGAATCCAAGAAGCGGAAGGCCTATTATTACTACGCTGGGAAGGAATCGAAGGCAAAGAAGGTCACGAAAAAGTCCTCCAAAACCAAGAAGACTAAGCCTAAGGCTAAAAAGAAGCGCAAGAAATAGCGATCAGTCCAAGCTACAAGAATCTGGGTATTGTGCGTTCGTCGGTTATTGGATCGAAGACTCCAAGTTCATTCTTAGCCAATGGGATCACAGCTCTGCTTACCAGGCCGTTTAGCGAATAGGGTAGGCGAATCAGCCTCATTCCGCCGGAAGGGACCCATTCATCCATCACCAACCCTCGCTTTGTAAGCGACCGAACGAGGGCTAAACGTTTCTTTCGGCTCCAGAAATGGGTCTCATCATCTCTGATATGGACGTGAAATCCTCGACCCGAATAAACGAGACTGACGTCGGAGAAATTTCTAGACAGAATCTCTATGAGCTGAGCAGCCTCGTGTTGGGCCAATTGGAATTCCAGCCGACAGAACGACAATCCTTGATGCCTACGCATCTTCTCTTCAAGAGTTCCGTGAATCGGGCAGGTGAAATTCTCAGGATCAATGTCGAATACTAGCTCTTGGCCAAATGAGCTGCCCAGTTGTGTGGGATCGTTCTCGAGGTGCCTTGCCTGATCCCAATCCTTGTAGACATTGCGATCATAATACGCTGATTCTGGCATGAAATCAATCAAATAATTTCTCATTTCGGATAGGCTCTCGTACTCGTCGATAACTATAGTTCGGGCACGTTCGCGACGATATTTCATTGGAGAAATACCAGTGTGCCTTCCAATCACGACCGCGAAAACGACAGGTGAACGCCATCCGCGGAACCAGTCTCGTATCCTGGTGAGGCTAAACTCGTGTGAGTAGAATTCTCTCCTCTCACCAAGCGATGAAATCCGCAGTCCATCTGGAAACCGGTACTTCGCAATTCTCAGTGTCTAGGCCGCTTCCACGGGCTGCGTCTGGCTCAGTTGCTTGAGCTGGCTTCTGTACATTTCTACGACTTCCTTAGTTGTCGTCGCATCCTCTGGTGACTTTTCAGTTCTGTACTTTCCCGTAAATCGCGGAAACCTGATCGCCAAACCGGCACCTGGTCTAATCGAGTTCAGGCCACACGTATGTATCGGGCTGAGAGTTATTTCGGCTCCGATAACCTCCAACACCAAGCCGGGCACGAACCATGTGTCAGGGACGATCTTGGAATCCACTCTCGGATGGCGATGACTGATCTTGAATTTCTCCAATATGTCAGGAAGCTTTGCCAGATCTTCATCCTTGAACCCGGATCCGCACTTGCACGCCGTTCTGAACACATCATCTTTCTCATCGTAAGCCGCCAAAAGAAGCGCGCCATAGGTTCCTCCCCTTCTTCCTCTCCCAGCGAACGCTCCTACAACGACCAGATCGACTGTGTCCTGCATCTCAGATTTGTATTCTCGTTTGTACTTGATCCAACCCCATCCTCTCGCCCCTGCCTTGTAGATTGAATCTGGTCCGATCGACTTTATCATCAATCCCTCGCATCCATCCGCCACTGCCTGTTGCATGAAGTCATCCAGCTGCTCTGACTTGGTGACGATGATCTGCCGTGAGAGGTCGAGCTTTTCACTTCTCCGAATTATCTTTGCCAAGGCCTCTCGCCTGCGCGGAAACTCAAGTTGAGTGTAATCGACGCCATTATTGTAAAGCAAGTCGAAGGCGAAGAGCGCCACAGGTATTTCCTGGATCGTCTTCTCCAACTCGTATTTGCGTCCGCGTCGTTGCGAGACGAGTTGGAATGGTAAGAGCTCGCCTGTTGAAGGATCAAAAGGAACGGCCTCCCCTTCAAGGATAAGTTCGTCATCGGCAATTCCCTGCTTCAGAAGAGTGTGGAGATCGGGGAACTGGTCAGTGATATTCTCGAGACGTCTTGAGAAGAGCGTAACCTTTCGATTTGAAAGGTGTGCTTGGATTCTTAACCCATCATACTTGTACTCTGCAGCTGCTCTACCGTTCATTTTCTCTAGAATTTCTTGGGGCTCGGAGAGTCTTTCAGCCAGCATGGGTCTAATGGGCCTGCCTACTGTCACCTTGAACGACCTTATCGCGTCAATTCCGCCGCTTGCGAGAGCTTTCGCGACGAATCCTAGGTCGGAAGAGCGGTTGTAGGCTTGTTCCAAGAGAGCCTTCGACTCTTTTCCATCAGCCAGTGCGTGCGCAAGAGCGTCAAGTAGTGTCATGTCAGCCACGCCTAGTCTGAGTCTGCCTAGCGCTGTTCTGACGACGTATTTCGCCTCTATCGGCGAAGCTTTCCTTACCATCGATGTTAGTTGTCGAATCTTGGACTCGACAGATCCGGGTCCACTTGACTTTGCTATGCTCTCTAGGACTTCGTAGACCTCTTCCACGGTGAGTCGTTCATTCCTCAAGCCGACTTGTGTCTTGCCTGCGAGTAGGGCTTCAGCAGCATCCCCCAGATCGCCTCGTCCTCTATACTCGTCAGCTATTCTCGATTCTTTCGCTGCAGTAACTATTGCGAGGGCTTTGATCGCTAGTTTCTCAGCGATGCCGATTTCAATTCCGAGATAGTCAGGGTAGAGTTTGCCCTGGGTGAGGTAGACGACCTTGTCGATAATCCCGGAGGGTGTCTCTTTGAGAAGATCAACCAGCAGTTTTGTGATCTCGAGGCGCTTTGTAGTGGCCTCAATCTTCTGATAGGTCTCAACCACGAGTGAGTAGAGCATCGTCATCCCTCCACAAGTTGCGTGTCGTTCATCGCTTCGGAGTCTTGTTGTTAAATAGATGGGATCAGTGCACCACCACCAAGGCGATGAACTACCCATACGCTGCCTGGAGGAGGATATTGTTCGTCGCCGTACTGGTCGTGATCATCGTAATCGCTTTCGCCCCGGCGACAACGCAAGGAACACTTGTCCTACGGTTCTCCAGCTTGTCCTCTCCCAGCGTCATTAGCCACATCTATGTTGGATTTACTAGGATCTCGCTCCATGAAGTTGGATATGTCAACAGCAGTATCTGTGATGCCTGTGGTTGGATAACCATCTCCCAGTCTTTTCCTACCGTCGATCTGTTGTCTAACGTAATGATTCCTCCGACTGTGACGTCTGCGCCCATTCATTCGGGACGTTACGACGAGATCCGAGTGAGTTTCTCAAACTCTACTGTCATCATACCAGGGAGCCAGCCTATTCCAATTTCGGCGCCCCCTAGACTTAGCACCAACATGACCCTACCGGTTCCCCCCGGCGGAGTCGGGGACATTCTGTTGGTCGTTGGATTTGACTATTCCACGCTCTTCTCCGGCCAGCCCTCCCTCTCATTCGTTCTAGTCAGAGCGTCCGCAGTTTAGGTTCCCATCTAAGCAATCATTGACCGAAACCGTCAAATTTAGCCTCTTAGCGGGTCGAGAGCATGTGCGTAATCGGTAAGAACGAGCTCACCGAGCTCATTCGGAGCTACAAGTGCATCCACCCCTTTGATTACAGCCTCTTGGATGGCGATGGATACATTCTGACCGTAAAAGAGGAGCGAACACTCCACTACTTGGAGCACCAGAACCTAGTGTCGAACGAGGTAGTCTTCACTCCTCCGCAATTTGTCGCACATCTCACTGCCAAGAGCAAGTACGGAAGGATGGGCCTCTCATTTCTTAACGCCGCGAAAGTCCACAGCGGCTATGTGGGTAGACTCGCTTTAGAGCTCGTAAACCTGAGCAATGAGCGGCAGCCGATTACGATCAAACGCGGAGACCCGCTAATGCACATCGAATTCTTGAAGAGGGAGGGCGAGCCTTCCCCATACATTGGCGGTTACATGTTCCAGTTTATGAGCGAGGAGGAGATCGCCGACTATGTCACTATCCTCACTCGTGATTTCAAGAATGTGTTTCACAAAGATGAACTGGCAAAATCTGCCAAGGAACGGGTTGCCTTGGCTCCTCTGGTCTAGTTCTTGACAATTGTCGCTAGTGCGCGCTTCAATATCGGATCGTTTGTCTCTTTGATCGCCGACTCGTAAAAGTCTCGCATTTTTCTCTGTCCCGTTCTCTTTCCATATTTGTGGGCTTGAAAAGCCATTTCGACCTTGTCCAGCTGGTGGACCAGGCGAGCTTCCTTACTCCGCTTTTCTTTCAGATCTGTCCATAGTTTGAGATATGGTGCACGACTCTTGCTTGGTAGTTTCGACAGCAACTCTTGGATCGCTGTTTCCCGATCCTTCTGCACCTTTGTTGGCCCTAGGCGCGCCTTGTCCTGGGGCGTGAGGTCCCCCATTATCGCTTCCTCCAGATCGTGGATTAGCGCAAGTTTCAGAATTCTCTCCAGATCATAGCCCCGGCGCTCGCCCTCGTACAACGCCAACAAAGCCACTGCACACGTGTGATCTGCCACGGATTCCACCCTCCCTTCAACTCTCTTCCGCCATCCCTTCCGTTCCTCAAGCTTGAGTTCTGACGCGTACTGCCAAAACCTGACGAGAGAATCCAACCCGGTCGATAGGTTCGAGACACG
>Ga0209057_1001508_pt1 | contig 18685 bp, 13 predicted proteins | sample GraSoiAngelo_146_FD_185903 | JGI IMG/M metagenome (GOLD analysis project Ga0209057, IMG submission 185903) | Grasslands soil microbial communities from the Angelo Coastal Reserve, California, USA - 14_1009_05_30cm (SPAdes) (version 2) | ecosystem: Environmental > Terrestrial > Soil > Grasslands ... | reverse complement strand
ACCTTGTCTCAGCTGTCACAACCCCTGACAGCCTTGTCCACATGGTCTTCGAGCAGTTTACAACAACATACCAGATGGTCTGGGCCTACTACAACATCACAAGCGCCCAGTGGACCATAGGCCCAAGTTTGTACTCTTGTACAAACCAGTGTCTCTACCCATCCCTTAGCTCGGATGCTCTGGGAAACCTCTACGCGTTCTGGATGAGCCTATCGTCCGGCGTCCCCACCTACATGCTATACAGCACCCGTTTCAAAGGAGCGAGCTGGACCACCCCTTCTCAACCCTTCGGCTCAGGTGCCAGCATAACCAAAGCTGCATGGTTGAGCGCTGTGAGAACCTCGTTGAAGGAGGTTCTTCTGACATGGACGCTGAACACTACGTCACCGTATCCCGTCTACTGGGGATCCCTTCCCCTTCCCTCTGCGGTTGCTTCAGGACTGCCCCTTCGACCCTGGAGCAAGCTCGGATTATCGCCCTACGAGCAATACTTCACCCAGAACGGAGAATATGTCTCGCCTGGAAACGGACTACTAACAATCAGTCAAACTGACATCTCTGTTCAGGGCAGAAATGGCCTGAGCTTGTCGATAAGCAGAGTATACTCTCAACCCTTCACCCTGGTCCAGGGTGGCCCATTCAACTACGAGACCAGCCCCTACGCCAACCTCGGCAACGGGTGGCAGCTCAACCTGCCCTGGGTAGGCTCCACCTACCTCCACTTTCTCAGTGGAGAGACTTTTCCGTTAGTTTGGACCAGCTACAACGTCACGTCGAACACGTGGACCCTTGAGAACCATCAGACGGAGGACTTTGTTCTAACCAAGACCACGAGCGGGTACTCTTTGACAATGAAAGATGGGACAGTCTACAGTTTCAACGCTAGCGGCTCGCTTACCGCCTTGGTGGACAGGACGGGCCAGAACCAGATCAGCTTCAGCTACAGTGGCGGCAACCTTGCAAGCATCACCGACACCGTGGGCAGGGTAGCGACCCTAAAGTACGATTTGGGTAATCATCTTGCAAATGTCACATACGGCGGCCAGATTGTAAAATACGGTTACTCGGGAAGCAACCTTGTTACGATTACGGACGCGGTGAGTCGAATTAGCACTTTCAAATATCAAGCCCAGAACAGCTGGCTGCTGTCGGGCGTTGTCTATACGGCTGGTGGAAACTCCACATACAGCTATGGAAGCGCCACCATTGGGACCGATGCCGTCAACTACTACGTTACTCTTCAGACCGTCTATAATCCTGGACAAGTGGTGAAGTCCAGCAGCTTCTCATACAACATTACAGACGGCGAGATAGCAAATGTCAGTGTTAAACAGTCGGACGGAAACACGGTCCAAGGATACACTAAATATCTCTTCAACTCGCAAGCCAGCAGCCAGACCAGAACAGTTCTCAACGCAACTCTCTCCCAACTCCTCAAGGAACAGTTCTGGTTTGACCCAGCGACCGGCCGTTCAGTACAGGACGACGTCTACAGCGGCACGTCACTAGCACGCAGCTTCTACAACAGCCGGTTCTACGACCTCTGGGGCAACGTCATCTATACCCGGGACAACACGGGTCACGAATCTTACTCTTCCTTCGCCAATACAAACAGCCAGTATATGTTCCAGAGCCCTGGGGGCCTCACCACCACAACAAACGGCAAAATATTCTACGACGACTTCAATGGAGCATCACTGAACACTACTGCCTGGGTACAAGGTGGATCCGGGACCGGGAAGATAACTACGGTCGCCACTAGTCTTCTAAAGCTCACGACAGCCTCGTCGACCCAGGGAACCTGGCAGACCAACTGGGTCCGGTCAACGAGCACATTTAGCTATCCCTTCTATGCCGAGGTTCAGACAGACAGCTGGTACGACCCCGGCACCAGTACCATCGCAGCAGATCTCATAATCTCGCCCCAGATAACAGCATCAAACGGGAACCCGTTCAACAATAACGACTATCTTCGTCTGTCCTTGAAAGACTTCCCCACATACTACGTGCTGGACCGCGTGGGCGGGGCGACCGAGCACACTCTATGGTCGAACACGAACACAGGAACCCACTCGATCGCCTGGAAAATAGTCCTAACGGATAGAAACACTCTGAAAGTCTACCTCAACAGAGGGCAGAGTGTCGGCTACCAGGAGGTCTATTCGACCACGACCCTGGGTCTCTCCACCAGCTTCACGCCCTCTTATGTCTACTTATCATTCGGGAATCTCAACACCGCATCATACTATGCAACCTTCGACTACGTCGGCCTCTCCAGCTCAAACACCGCTACGGTGAATAGTCTACAGGCTGGCCAGAAAGTCGAGCTTTACGACTGGAACAACCTTCTCCAAACATCCGGAACCGTAGCCTCAGGCCAGACAAGCGTCAGCTTGAACGCCACTCAGATGCCGTTCCCCTATGGATATTTCAAAATCTACGAACTCGACAGTAGAACCGTACAGTTTACGTCATCCACTCGGGAGGTTTGGGGCGGCAGCACATACTCTTACACTACACCCTTCAAGTCGGGAGGCAATTCTCGGACGAGTACTGGATATTTGCAGTCTTCGACCGTCTATGTTGACGATGCGCTGCCTAGTGGAGCGACTGCATATGCTGATGGTAGTGACGGTTGGGCTTGGGCGACCAGCGGACTTGGACCGGTTGCCAGCGGGACGCAGAGCCATGTCGGGTTCGTTGCGTCCGGAACTCATGAACACTACTTCAACGGCAGCACAACGACGCTTACACCGTCTTCAGGCTCGTTCCTCATCCAGTACGTCTACATGCCATCGAGCTCGGTGCCGAGCGAGATTATGCTTCAGTTCCACACTGTATCTGGTACTTGGGAGCATAGGGCGTACTGGGGAAGCAACTTGATCACGTCGTGCGGAACAACCGGCTCCACGTGTGGGACCAACGGTACTCCATCCAGACTTCCCATGGGAGCTTTACCCTCCGTTCAGAATTCGTGGGTCGAACTTATCGTCAAAGCTGACGATGTTGGCGTCAACGGCTCGGCGATAAACGGTTGGGCCTATACCTTGTACAACGGTGGTGTCTACTGGGATTATTCTGCGGTGGGCTCATCATCAACTGGAACACTAGCCGTCAACAGTCTTTTGGCAGGACAAAAAGTGGAGACGTACGACTCGACCGGAGCACTCAAAGCCAGTGGTACGGTCGCCAGTGGCCAAACGTCGGTGACTCTGAACGCATATGGCGCTAGCATCAACGCGTTCCCCTTCAAGGGATACTTCAAGGTCTACTCGATGGGCGGTTCATTACAGTATTCCAGTTCACTCATGACCGACATTTGGGGATTCGACGCCTTCTCCTACAACCAGCCAGTATTCTCCAACTCGTTCAGTTTTGGGCCCATAACCTCTACGATTCATTTTCTGTTAGTCGGCATCGCGCAATACCAGAACGCAACCTCAACCCCCGAGCAGGGATACTCCAGCTTTGATTCATTCGGCAACATGCTCCAGGACAACCAAATCCACAGCGGCTCACCCCTTTCCACAACCAACACCTACGATTCGTATGGAAACAAAATATCAACAATCAACCCAGCGAACCAGAGAACATACAGCACATACTCTGCAACCTACCAGCGCGCGTACCTCACGAATGTAACTCGGGTCCTAACGCCCAACACGAACGTTACGACTAGCTACGTCTACAATTTCACGACCGGTATGAACACGGCCATAATCGACCCCTTGGGCAACAGGACCGACATCCAATACGACGCAATAACTAGAATGATAGTGTGGAAACAGCAGGCAATAAACGGTGCCCGGAGCGAAATCGATGCGACGTATCAAGATTCGCAAAATAACTTCTACACTAAGAACCAGAAGGGTAACTTCACATCGTACGGATACGATGGGCAAAGCCGGACCACTACAATCATGAATTACAATTCAAGCCTTTCGTCTCCAGTGATAGCAAGCATAAACGCTACTTACAGCTGGCAAAGTGCTGTCAAGACTGCGACAGTCCCTGGCGGCAACACAACCGCATATGTTTACGATTATCTCAATCGACTTCTGAAGACGACAAATCCGGATGGCACATATCAATTGATCTCGTACAATGATGCTGGACTTATCCAATCAAACTATGACGAAAATGGGCACAGAACAGACTATCTCTATGATAGTTTGCACCGACTAACCGCCCTGAAACAATACTACTCCAGCACCAATTACTACTTGACGTCATACCTTTACAATGGGATGGGCAGCCTCGCAAAAGTCGTCGACCCCAATGGGGCTACTACTACCTACAATTACGACGACTTGAATCGACTCGTACTAACCGTATTCCCAGATGGATTCAATGAAACCAGAACATATGACGGTGTAGGCAACCTTGTCGCCAAAAAGGATCCTAACGGAAAACCGATCCAGTATAGCTATGACACCCTTAACCGATTACTGAACGTTACCTATCCCGATGCTTCGAGAGCCACATACACCTACGACAAGAATGGGAACAAGCTTTCTCTATCATATGGCGGTAACTCAGCCGTCTTCAACTATGACTCGCGAAACAGGGAGACGAGCGAGACGTGGACCATATCCAGTATGCAATACACGCTCGGATACACCTACGACTCGGCTGGAAACATGGTTGGGATCACGTACCCGGACGGAACCAAAGTTACCTACAATATGGATCCGATGAACAGAATAACAAACATCAAAACCGGTAGTACCACCCTGGCCAGCTTCGCCTATGGTAAAGGCGCATCGATCGGCTCGATTACCTATGGGAATGGGGTCTCCACCAGCTACGCCTATGATAATCGGAATCGGATTAGCAGAATCAAAACCCTGCAAGGCTCCACCACGCTCATTGACCTGAATTATACTTACGATGCCGTGAGCAATGTCGTTGGTATTAACACAGAGTCATATTACTATGACTTCTTGAACCGCTTGACCTCATCCACCGGTCCTTGGGGCTCCATCCAGTACGGCTATGATGGTATTGGAAACCGTCAATGGCTCTACCAGAGTCCAACAAACACCACCTACGGATACGGGGCCTATAATCGTCTAACCTCGGCTGGGTCTACGAGCTACACATACGATAACAACGGGAACCGTCTAGCACAGGTCTCTGGTGGAATAACTACAAGGTACAACTACGATTTCGAGAATCGATTGACCAGCGTCTCCCAAGGCGCTTCCACCATGGGAAACTACACTTACAGTTCATTGGGACAGAGAATTCAGAAGGTGGAATCTGGAACGACAACAACCTACCTGAACAGCGGTGTCAATGTGCTCTATGAAAAGGCCGGAACGGCTGTCAGCGATTACGTCTTCTCAGGAAATGTGATCCTTGCGAAGCTAGCAGGAAGCACTGTCTACTACTTCCACCAGGACTATCTTGCAAACACAAGACTGGTCACCACGGGGACCACGACAACTTTTACTTCAAATTACCAGCCATTCGGAACCCAATATGGAGCGACAGGGACAGATCCAATTTACAAGTACACGGGCAAACCGCAGGACAACTCCACGGGCCTTTACTTCTACGGAGCACGATACTACGATAAGTCGATAGGCGCCTTCATTACAAGAGATCCCGCTAAGGAACAGCTTCAGGACCCCCAGACCCGGTGCCCCTACCCCTATGCCCGAAATAACCCTGAGAGCCTGACCGACCCATCGGGTGCATGCGTTAGCAAGCTATGGCTTGCGGGACAGCTTGTAGCAGTTCCGGCCGCACTATTCGGAATCTACTACTTGCAATGGACGGTGCCATGGGCATGGAACAACCTAGTTGTATACTTCCTATTTTCGTTGCTTCCACCAACCTTGTGGTACATAAGCGTCCAGGATTGGTGGGGATTGTTCTGGAATGTAATAGTAAGGGCTGCCTGGCAGGTCATATGGACACTTGGCAAGTACTTGGGATGGTTGGGATGGATGGGCTTCATAGGGAGAGTAGGTTCCGGCTGGTGGTGGGTGCCCTTAGCCGGAACCCTTGCCTGGTTCTCTATACAACTCGCGTGGCAGTACTTCAACCCCCCGTACCAGTACCAATTCTGCCCTTGGTGGTAGAATAGCTTGGCTAACCCTGCAGTAAGGCCTTGTCACATGTAAGATTCCTATAGGCATGATTTCCGAGCGACTTATCAGTCACAGCTCCTTTAGCTTTGGAATACCGACGAAAGGTGTCAAGTTCATTGCCAAGGGAATTCCCAGTTCACACTAAACTGATCCTATCAAGGAAGAAAAAGGCGATAGCTTTGATACTCTCATTCAGCTTCTGGGCAGCAATTCTCTCAACGGGACCAGCTACTAGCGAATTACCACTACTCATCATATGGGGGCTTGTTGTCCTTGCCGGGACGCTATTTTTTCTAAGACGGTTTATTGCTGGCTCGGACGCGATCCTCAGGTTCGATGACATGTCGGCTTCGCTTGGTGTAGCAAATGAGTGGCGTCAAATTTCGCCTCCAGTTACTCTTCAAATGGAAGAGCCGAGAAGATTCATAGTGCACTCAAGAGAGGTATCGTTTGACTTCACTTTCAAAGATGAGACAGAAACACTTGCCGCTGCTTCTCTCTTACGTAGTACCTACCCTGCCAGCTCCCGGTCCTCTTAGGACCAGCACGAGGATGGTTCGCGCTACTCTCACAACTGAAGTTGGATTTCACACCAGCTGAAGCCGCGTTCGGGGCCCTCTGGGGTTTCCGCGAAAGATTCGTTTCGTGACGCGAAGAACTGAGTTCTCGGGGAGACCCTTGCGAAATTGCTCTGCGTTCCGTCGTTCGAAAAATGATGGTGATCCATAACTCCGCCGAGTTCTCAACGACGGGCCCCTCTTACCACATGGAAACGAATGTTGGAGGCGTAACAACCAACGTCTGGACGGGTAGCGCAGGTGGAATGCACTCTCTCGTATGGAAGCTCGAGCTCACCGACCGAAATACCCTTAGAGTCTATTTGCGCGAATGGACAAGTTCGAACTATCAACTAGTCTACTCAACAACTTCGTTAGGATTGTCAACAAGCTTCACACCCGCCTACGCATACCTGTCATTCGGAACCACGAGAACCAGCACCAAGTATGCCAAATTTGACTACTTGGGACTTTACTCCTCAAACTCGATTACTGTGAACGGCTTGCAAGCAGGTCAAACTGTCTCATTATACGATTGGAACAATGGCCAGCAAGCGACCGGGACCGTCCCGTCGGGACAGACAAGCTTGACCTTGAACGCCACCCAGATGATCCTATGATTTGGGGCGCATGCGTGAGGTAGTTCTCTGATATTACCTCGGGTTACGCTCAAATTGGTCCCGGGAACCGTCTCGAACGGGAGATTCTAACCACGAGTCAAGCTCCCGCCCTGGGCGCCATACAGTCCCGAAGGCCCTAGCTGAACACCTTTTTTCAAATCAGTATCTGAAAACGGTCCTAAAAATTGGATCCTGAAACCCAGTTTTGAAATCAATATCCTAACTAGGTTCTCAAAATTGGACCCTGAAACAACTTCCTGAATCGGCGCCTGAAATCGGTAACCGTGAATTTTCCGGGCCCCCCGGGGGCCTACCTAAGTCGCGCGCCGCGCCACATCCACATAACGCCCAAGAAGAAATCCGAAGCGGCCAAGGCTTAACACAGGCGACCCCTCCTAACCCAGCCCGGACAGCACCTTGGTTTCCATAATCCATTCACCACCCCAAGAGATCGTCGTCACCGGCCTAACCAGCTTCACCAGCCAGGTCAACCTTGCCTCCATGGTCGCCTTCGTCATGAACGTCTCCGGCCAGCCACTAGCCCTCTACTGGGCCGAAGGAGTAGTCTTCCTAGCAGACTTCGTCGAACCGGAAGCTCTCCCCGAAGAATACGTCAAGGGAAGAATCTACGCCTCCAACATATCCCACGCGCCAATGGCAAAATACAACAACTTTGTACGCGTCGGAAACATCGAAGTCCCGGTAATCGACGTAACTTCGAACGTTGGCTTGCGAGACCTAGCCCGCTGGATTAGAGAAAATCACCAGTCTGATCCCGAGAAATCTTAACTAGACGCGAACCTCGCGTCTTGGTCGTGTCCCGGGGTAGCTCAGCCTGGAAGAGCTTCCGAGCCGCCCCCTAAAACAGTGGGCGACGAAGACGCTGTAGGTGTGCGCCCAGTGCGCAGCCACGTCAGCCTTACCAGGCTAACAGTAGACACCGGAGTGTCGCCGGAGAACCATTAAAACCGGTTCGGCGAATTCAAAATGGAGGCGATTAGCCTCTATGAGACTCCGGTCCCCGGGACCAATCCTGTTCGATGAACGAATCGATTAGTTCTTACTTCGACTTTACCGCAGGCGTTCGACCCTCAAGCTCTCTCAATATCAGCTCATTTTGCTTCATTATGATCCTGTTCTGATCGGTAAGGATCCGAAGTGCACTAGCAATTAGGGAGAGAGAGGGGTTGTCCCACTTGAACTCGTTTTCCTTAGCAGCCAAGGCTTGCTTGCCCTTGATAATGGACCCCCGGAGGTTCTCATCGCTCTCGTCATCAGCGAAGGCAGCACGGTTCTTCCGATCCATCTTGTCGGATATGCTAGCCGCTGCATGTTCGCGTTTGACGTCCGGGTAGCAGTCTTCGCAGAACCTCAGTCCTTTGAGCTCTAGGAGCGGGTCGATGAGGCTCAAGGTCTTACCGCATCTGGAGCAGAAATCTGCCATGTTACTGGTTCAGCTCTAATTGGCAGTTGGCCGTTCCAGCGCTATTAAAGAGTCTTGTAACCCGTTCGCGCCACTGTCCCCCTTCGAATCGGTCATACGAAAGCGGGGTCGGACGAGGAAGGCTGACTCTTACTTGTCCCCGCGGAGTCCCCATCCAGCTTTGAAAGTGGGACTAATCCGCACGAAGGGTGCCTCGCCTTCTTTCCATGGGTCGCGCTTTACCCAGTCTAGTTTGGAATGGAATATCTTGTAGAGTTTCCGGTACTCTTCTCCTTTTTCGATAATTGAGACCGGGCCGCTGATCAAGAGGAGTTTCTGGGTCCCGGCTGTGTCAACCAGTATTGCTGCGTGAGGATTTTCCCTCAGGTTCTTGAGCTTCCTCGTCCCGTAGTCCGTCACAATGACGGGTGAACCTTCATGCCAGACGTAAGATACTGGTACGACATGCGGCTCGCCCTTCTTGGATGCCGTCGCGAACCTGCACAGCTCGTTCTGCTCTAGAAATCTAATCTCTATCTCTGTTAACTTAACTCGGTCCACGGTTCTTTTCAATTTCAGAACATCCAGAGATTCGCCTGAGATTTCAAGCTATGCGTTTGGAAGAGGAAGAACTTTCGATCGGCGAGAAGTCTTCTCGATTGTGGCGGGCCCGCGGGGATTCGAACCCCGGACCTACAGCTCAACCCGCCCACGGGCATAGGGGGATCGGCCCATGAATAGACTGCCGCTCTATCCAGGCTGAGCTACGGGCCCGAAAGGGTTGGCTATGATGAATCCTAGTTAATTGTTCCTAAGAATGGCCGGTGGAGTGCGGACCTGTAAGGATTCTTCAAGCTCACTGAATGCGGATTTGACTCGGTGGCGCTCGCCCTGCGCTGAGATCAGTCATGTCTTGCAAAAACTCCTGCGGATCTACGACGTGAACCCGCTTTCCCTTCTTCACAAGCTCCTCAGCGACCTTCTCATTGCTAGTGAAGAAACAACCGTCCCCGGTGAAGAGCCTCAAAGTTCCATGAGACGATTCGTTGCAGACCATGAAATTCGCCATCGACTTATCATCATCAAGGTCTCCTCCACAGATCGGACACTTGAACTCAACCCACATGACTATTCTATCCGTTGCGCGTGGCGGACGCTAGTCCTATAAAGGAAAATCCCGACGGGAAGTCCTCGAGTTCCATCATGCCCGACGACAAGATAGTGATCAAGACAAAACACGGAGAGCTAAGCCTCGAACAGCTAGCCGAGGCGCAACACGGAATGGCGCATCTGATGAAAGAGATCGGAGAAAGATATCACGTCCTCTACTATGCCGCGAAAACGCTCAACTGGCGGCTGGCACAGTACCAGCTCAACCAGGTCATCGCCCTCTTCCGAATCGGCGCCACTCTCAGGCCAAAGTTCACCGAGGACCTGAACGGTTTCGTCAAAACACATTTTCATCCCATGAGCGAAGCCATTCGTGCACAAGACTGGAAGAGGTTTGAAGAGGCCTTCAAGAAAGGGGTACAAGGCAGTGATCAATTTCACGAAAAATACGGATACGGCTTCATCCATTTCGTCTTGCCAAAGAATCCGCCCGAGATGTACGAACTGAACCCTGACGAGTAATCGACTGCTCGGCTGGGAAATCCGCCTACTGTCTAGCTGATTCTAGTTTCTCTCTCGCGGGCTGGAGGGCTAGCCGGCTGCTACAGCGACATGAATGAGCCTAGTCTTGGATTCTCTTCTGACGCATCTCCGTCTCAAGTTCCTCGCCCTCGAACGAACACTCATCGTTTCCCTAGAAGCTGATAATGATCAAAGGGCCCTAATATATCGAACTGATAGAGGGATGATTTGTTTTCGAATTTTTTCTAGCTTATCCGGCAAAGGGGGCATCTGATTTTTCCAGTTAGCCTAGAAGGGAGAATGGTTCATGCGAGCGCTTTTTCGATCTCGTCGACTACGGAACTTAGTCTGACAGTTTTTTCTTGTCCTGTTTTCATGTCCTTCAGACGGACGCTTACTTCCTTTATCTCTCTAGGGCCCAAGACGAGAGATATTCTTACTTTCAATGCGTCAGCGTACTCTAGCTGTTTGCTGAGAGGGCGTTGCTTGAGGTCGTAGTCGGCCCTGATGCCTTGGTTTCGGAGTTGCTGCGCGATTTTCACGGCCTCATTCCATACAGTTTCGTTGACTGTGGCGACGAAGACCTGTGGGTTTTGTTGGATGTCAGGGAAAAGGTCTTTCCGCTCCAGCGACAACATGAGTCGTTCGTAGCCGCCTGCTACTCCTGTTGCTGGCATGTCTCGTTTTCCGTAAATCTTGCATAGCTTGTCGAAGCGGCCGCCTCCGAGGACCGCACCTACATCTTCTCCCTCGCTGTCGTATGCCTCGAACACCGTTCCGTCGTAGTAGCTTATTCCCCGTACGATTCCGAGATCGATCTTGATCCTGTTTTTCTTTCCGAGGGATTCTACGCGGTCGATTGTCCTCGAGAGTTCTTTGAAGCCCTGGTGGATCATGTCGCCTTTGGGCAGTTTGCTTTCTAGTTCCTCGAGTACCTTGTCTGGGTCTCCGCCCATATCGGCGAAACCCAGGATTCGCTTGACCTTGTCCTTCGATAGGCCTGCCCGGGTGAATTCTCTCTCGGCCTGTTCAGAGCCGATTTTTCCCATCTTATCGATTATCCTGATCATGTGATCGAGCTCATTCTGGGACTGGATTCCCAGACCCCGCAGGAAACCTTCGATCAGTTTTCGGTTACTGATTTTGACTAGGTGGTCTTTGAGGCCGACTGATTCGAGGATATCAGAGCTCAATGCTATGATCTCTGCGTCGGCCGAGGGATCTGCGACTCCATAGATTTCAGCGTCCCACTGTGTGAAGTACCGGTAGCGGGCGAACTGGGGCTCGTCGTATCGCCAGACTCCGCCGATGGATGATATCTTGATCGGTTCGGGGAGGTCGAACCTGTTCGCGATCATCCGGGTCATTCCGACTGTGAGGTCGAATCGTAGTCCGAGGTTTCGTTCTGCTTTGTCTTTGAACCAGTATATTTCGTCCCTGATTGTGGGGCCTGACTTTGCCTCTAGGGTTTCCAGGTTTTCTACGGGGCTGGGCTCGAGCATCTGGAATCCGTAGTTCCAGAGGACTTGTCGTATCTTGTCGGTGAGCCAGATTCTGCGTGCCATCTCTTCAGGGTCAATGTCTTTCATGCCTCGTGGAAGGGTGAATTGTGCTTCTGACAAGATACTTGCTTCTCCTTTTTCGGAGTTACTTTGCTTCGAAGCGTTCTGTGTTCAATGTATAATAGACGATGTCTGTGCGTCTGTCGATCACGGCGAGGACTAGGTCTTTGCCTTCCTTGTTCGCTTTCGCGGAGAGCCTTGCGAGCTTTTCGAGTGTGGATTCTCCTCCTTCGAAGACGATTGACACCTGTCGACGTGTGGCTCCTTTTCCGAAGGTTTCGAAGTCGAAGCCTTCTTCGGATTCTCGGACCAGGTAGCCTCTATCTCGGAGATCCCTGTACACCAGATATTTCGTCCATATTGTTGCTTTGCCAATTGATAGTTTTGTGACGAGATTCTGGAGCGTCTTTTCTTTTCCTGTCTTCTCGTCTGTCACGTGGGCTCTTCGTTTTTCGACGAGATAGAATGCCTCGTAGGGGCTGAGGAAGAGCTTGTCTTCTGCTAGAGTTCCGAACGCTTTCTCTCGGAGTTCCATGAGTTTTTCCGGTTCTTTGAGGTAGACTTTGTTCTTTGAGAGGAAGGCTTCGAGAACTTCTAGCGTCATCAATCATCGCACCAGTTATGATTTGAAAGTGGTCAGGCTCGGGCAGGCGTCTATAAAGGCATGCGAACAAATAGGATCGACAAAACGGAGTTCTTGGGAAGTGCCTGGGAAAAAACGGGACTCGCTTGAGCCTGTGCGATGGAAGAATGGAATGCTGGAAGCTATTGACACAACGAGGCTGCCGGGTAGGTTGGTGTATGTTCGGATGCGGACTGTGGACCAGGTCTGTGCTGCGATCCGTTCTATGAAGGTCAGGGGGGCGCCGTTGATCGGCGTTGTTGGCGCGTACGGTATGGTTTTGGCCGCGATGAATCTGAGGGGCAGTGATTTGAACCGGGCTATCTTACAGCTTCGCAAGTCCGCTGATGCTTTGATCTTGACGAGGCCGACGGGGGTGAATCTTCGCTGGGCTGTTGAGCGGGTCTTCAAGGTGTCTTCTCGGGTAGAGTCAGTTGTGTCCCTCGGTGATGAGTTGAGGCGGGAGGCTGATGCGATTCTTCGTGAGGAGCTTGAGTCCGCTCACAACATCGGACGCTTCGGCGCGGCCTTGATTGAAGATGGGGATACGGTCTTAACGCATTGCAATGCTGGGGCTCTTGCGACCGCGGGATATGGTACGGCGTTGGCGGTGGTACGTTCTGCGGTCGAACAGGGGAAGAGAGTGTCTGTGATCGCGACGGAGACGCGGCCGTTGTTGCAGGGGTCGAGGCTGACAGCGTTCGAGTTGGCGCGGGAGGGGATTCCTGTCCGCGTCATCGCTGATAGTGCGGCCGCGCAGCTGATGGCTCAGGGGTTGGTGGACAAGATTGTTGTCGGTGCGGATAGGATCTTGGGAACGGGGCACGTTACGAACAAGATAGGGACGTTGCCGATCGCGCTGGGGGCGAAGTTCTATGGTGTTCCGTTCTATGTCGCGGCTCCCGTGTCAACGTTGGATCTGGTGACTGATGTGTCGCGGGTGGTTATTGAGGAGCGGGATCAGCGAGAGGTCCTGTCGATTGGGGGGAGGCGTTTTGCTCCCCGGAATGTGGAGGCTTTGAACCCGGCTTTCGACATTACGCCGCCAGAGCTGGTTACGGGGATTGTGACGGATCGTGGCTTGGTGGGTCAGCCGTTGGCGGAGAATATTCGGGCCTTGTTTGGCTGATTCTTCTGGAGCGTCCGACAACTAATTTATTCATTCCAGGCAGCTCAAGCTAATTGCAGTGGGCAGTCCGGAGAGACCACTCTTGCGTCGCGAGGTCGAGTCGCTAAGACCCCCCCTCTTGGAGAGGTTTCCGGCTGTCTGGCACTGATTCCAGGCGAGTCTCGCGATTCAGGGCGTGGTCTGGGCTTAGATGCTAGGGCGAATCTAGCGGGCATCAAGAACGATTTGCTATGCAGTTAAGGGACATGGCACCAGATTCGAAAACAGGGCTGAAAACGGGCGAATTCCGACACGGATCGATGTTTCACGGAAGGCCGGGCGAGCGAAAAATCGACCACCCCGGGGGGGGCCTATGAAAAGAATGTTTGAGGATAAGGCTACCGCAGGGGCGGATCAAGGCCGGAGAAAATTACGAAGCATCTGATTGTAGGATTACGGCGGATGGCTAACGTATACCTTTTCTACCAATAAAGAGTAGGTTTAGGCGGATATTTCCCGAACTTCTCTCGTCTCTCTTGACTCTCTTTCCTTCTCCTTAGGCTCCTTCTTGATAACCGGGGTTACAACCTCCACGGGCACGTTTCCAGCCGACTCTATGCGAGCCTTCCAGTCAGTCCCAATCGAGACGAGAGCATAGATTCCGATGACCTCCGCCTTTGCCTTCTGGATAATCTTCATCATCGCCCGTTGCGTTTCTCCACTATCGATTATGTCATCTACAATGAGTACGCAGTCTGTCTTCTTGATCGCGTCCCGCGGAACGAACAAGCTCAACACAACCGCAGTCTTGGGAGGCACAAAAATTTCCTCAATAAACTCCCTCACTCCAACCTCTCTCTGTTTCTTAGCAACGAGCAATCCAACGCCGAGCCGGTGTGCCAGGAGAGTCGCAAGCGGTATTCCATCAACCGCAGCAGTCATGATTTTCGTAACTCTCTTTCCAGCGAACTTACCAACCGCATGTTGAACGGCTCGTTCCATCAGCATCGTATCCCCAATGATCGCGGTGTTGTCGAAATATCCTCCTTCGTCAAAGTGAATTCTCTCTAGGAGTTCTTTGTCCAGACTCATGTATCTCTGCAGTGTCTTGTTGATCTCTTCTGCTCTCTCCGCCGTCGGCAAGACATGTCCTTTCACGTACCGGCTTAGAACTGTTTCAGGTAGGTGCACCATCGCTGAGAGTTCTCGGTAAGTGAACCGTTGTTTGGCCAGGTTGAGCAGTTCGATCGTCATGAGTTTGTATTTGAGATCTAGAATGCGGGAAGTGTCCTTCATTTCTTGTATCGGCACCTTAGCAACTCGTACCCTGTATAACGCTTTCCATTATTTTGGCGTGCGTGATTTTTTTCTGCGACGACTCGCAACCACTCCGGTACTATTCTGGTAGCGGCCGGCGTACCTGTTGATTGCACGCTTTCCAAGTCTTAACAGGGAGAGCTGAATGAACCTCTCACCCTTTGCGAGATTGACAGCGCTGTCTCCGGAATTATAGAGACTGACGGTCAGCTGCCCGCGAAACCCCGGATCCACCAGAGCAAGACTCGCGAACAAACCTTCACGTGCCAGAGACGAGCGAAGATGTAAAAATCCGACAATACGATCAGACAGCTCGACCCTTTCCATGCTAGCCACTAGCGAATGTTGTTTCGGTTCTAGACGAACCTCTCGATCGATCCTCAGATCAATTCCCGCAGGATTTATCCTGAATCCGCGTGGAAGGATATCCAGTTCTCCTTTTCTCATCGCGGAAGCGATCTCTTTGTCCGAAAGGACCATTGACAGATACCGGTCAACCACCGTTCACTATTCAAGGCTTGGAAGAGGACACGATTGAGTCAAAAAATGGCAGAGCCGAACCTAGCTGAGAAACACGTATGGACCCGGGGAATGAGACACCTCAAGAAAAACGACCCGGCACTCGGGAAGATCATTAGCCGTCTGGGACCGTACGAGTTTCGACTGGATGATGATTACTACGAAGCGCTGGTCGGCTCGATAATCTTCCAGCAACTGGCAGGAGTCGCAGCGCGCGCAATACTCAACCGGTTCAAACAAATCTACGATGGCAAGATTCCACGGCCTCGCCAATACCTCGACACTGAGGAGAAACATCTGCGAGCAAGCGGACTATCCCCCCAGAAAATTCGATACATCCGAGATCTATCCGAGAGGATCGAGAATGGTGTACTGGACCTCAAACGATTGTCCGATCTTCCAAGCGACGAGGTCGTGAAAGAACTCGACGAGGTAAAAGGGATAGGCAGATGGACCGCGGAAATGTTTCTCATCTTCGTCCTAGGACGAACAGACGTCCTACCAGTCGACGATCTCGGGCTGAGGAAAGCCGCCCAGAAAATCTACCGACTGCGAAAACAACCGACAAAAGAAAAATTCGAACAACTCTCAAAAAATTGGCATCCCTACTGTTCGATAGCTACGCTCTATCTCTGGAGGAGTCAGGAGAAACCGCAAGACCCAGTAAAATGGTGACGTGAGATACCGGCAAACTTTCCGGCCTAGTTGAGAATGAAATCGACAGCATGTCCCAGTTTCACAGCGAAATCGTCCGGATAAGCATGGCCTAAACCAGGCTCAACAACATACTCAAATCTTAGACCATTCACTTTCATGTTTGAGTGGAGAATGCTAACCCGCTCGAAGAAACGATCCTTGTCACCAACAAATAGCCACGCCTTCAATCCAGGTTTTTCGGCTGCTTTGACAAAAGACGCGAACTCTTCCGAGTGAGACGGGATTACCGACGAAGCTGGAGCTACCGCAATGAATCCTCGAACGCGAATACTTCCTTTGAGAGCAAGATAGATCGCAAGCGTGGCACCCTGGGAGAAACCAGATAGAATCGTTTTCTCTTTGTCAAGCTTGTAAATCCTACTCAGTTGAGAGTACATGTCTGCGACCTCTCTTTCCGAACGAGCCAGGTCATCCCAGCAACGGCTGTGAGAGGAGAGGAGTTGAGAAGAACGCGGGAAAGCGACAATGACACCCTTCGATAGTGCATGCCTCCAGAGCCCCACAAAATCTTCGAAATCCTCTCCCCTTGGGTGGAAAGCGATCATAACAGGCCGGACCTCTCCGGGCGAGTAGCCGGTGGGAGTCAGAACAGTTAGCTCGGGCTTGGCTGTGCGGTCTGCAATGTGTTTCATACGCTCGCATTCAGCGAGGAAAATTTTGAACTCGGGCCTTTCACGAATTGGATCGAGATCCGTTTCAGTCTTCAGCGCTTCTTCGGACCACCAGAGCCCCCTTCTCGTAGCCTCATTAAGCACTTGGAGTGCTTCGCCCAATTCTCCTAGCCGGCTGCGCAGACAAGCTTTCCAGTAAGTGGTTCTGTCATCTTTTCCAGGAAACCTGGAGGCGGCTTCCTCTGCAAGAGTCAGGGCATCACGATATTTTCCGAGGTTGTAGAGTTCGAAGATCTGCTTTTGGAGGTTGTAGAAATTCTCAGGAGATTCTGACCCGTGGGTCGGGTTTGAAAAATCGCTACGATCTCGCATCATAGTTCTCTGGACATGATTAAGCCGTCGAAGTACTTTCCGTCTCTGAAGATTTTGTGAGGGATTATTCCTGCCTGTTTGAATCCTGCTTTCTCATAGGCTCGTCTGGCCGTTTCGTTCTGGGCGAGAAACTCTGCTTCGATGGTCCTTAGTCCTGCTCTCCGGCTTTCTCGGACGAGAGTCTCTATGATCCTGCGTCCTATGCCTTGTCCCCTGTATTTGCTGATCGTAGTTAGCCCCATGTGTCCGTGGCGACGTATGTCTTTGTATTTTCCCCGTGTAACCTCACCGTTTGCGATTATTTTTCCACTGATTTCAGCAATTGAGTTGATGACATCTCCTCTGTCCATTTCAACTAGGGTATGTGCTAGCCATTCGGCTTCTTCTTCACGGGTGACCTTCTCGTCAAATCCCGCGTATAGGCCTGCCTTTGAGTCTCTCCGTTTCTCTTTCACAACAGTATTGATGAACGACAGCAGACGGTCAAGATCATCCCACTTCATCACACGCAGAGTTACATGTTGTCTCTTAGGAGTAGTGAACCGTTCGTAAATATGACCAGGTTTCGACAAGGGTCTCAGGAAGGTTTCCTGATGAACTTACCAGACTATGCTACATCCGAAGGGCGTTGTCTCGGATACTCGAACCGGCCTGTTTGCTGTGAGATCTTCGATCGCGTTTCGCAGATCGTTGACCGTTACTCGTTCGGGGTTTCGAGAGTCGTCTATACGACCCCTATAACGAAGCCTCCGTTCTTCATCCAGCAAAAACACGTGTGGCGTGCATAGAGCTCCGTAGGCCCTGGCAACCGTTCTATCTTCATCTTTGATATATGGGAAGTTGAAGCTTTTCTCTTGATTTCTCAGAACCATCTCAGCATAAGTATCGGCTGGTGAGAGATACGAGTTGTTCGAGTTTAGGGCCACCAACTGAACTTTTTTCTCTGAGTAATCTTTCTGGATCTTGATCATCCGGTCTTGGCAAGCTTTCACTGTTGGGCACCCGTTCGAGATGAATAATAGAACGAGCAGTCTCTTATCCTGGAAAGATGAAAGTGAGTAGCGTTCCCCGTCCACACCAAGCAGGTTCCCGAAGTCCGGAGCGCCAGCTCCTATTGTGAAGGGTTCTGTTCTGGCTTGGGGAAGCTCCAATTCCAGCACCTATGGTACTCATCGGCCGTCGGTAACGGTTGATGAGCGCTAATTTTGGGCTCTGCTAGAACTTGTCGGGGAAGTGTTTCATGATGCCTTGTGAGATCGTGTCCGCGACCGTATTGATCTCGGTGAAGACATCGTCGAAGGCCACGACATCATCGTTCCATCTCTTGTCAAGCCGTGCTTCAACCTGTTTCTTCGTCAGAGTCAGATGCTGATGGAGCAGGTCGAACATGTCATCCTTGACCCAGTGAGGATTTGTCTGGCTTAGGAAGCCGGCTATCTCGTCTGCATTCACTGTCCATTTGCTATCTTGGCTCTCGAAATTCTTCTGGTCTCCAGCTTTTGCAAACTCGATAAGATCAACTCCCAG
>Ga0209057_1001505_pt1 | contig 18716 bp, 17 predicted proteins | sample GraSoiAngelo_146_FD_185903 | JGI IMG/M metagenome (GOLD analysis project Ga0209057, IMG submission 185903) | Grasslands soil microbial communities from the Angelo Coastal Reserve, California, USA - 14_1009_05_30cm (SPAdes) (version 2) | ecosystem: Environmental > Terrestrial > Soil > Grasslands ... | reverse complement strand
CAATCACACCGCGCAGTGCGGCGGGCTTCACGCTGCTCGAGCTGTCGATCGTGCTCGCCATCCTCGGCGTGGCGACGGCGATGACGTTTCCGACGATCTCCCGGATGACCACTCACGCGCGCGTCAATCAGGCGGCGATGGTCGTGGCGCAGGACCTGTCGCTCGCGAGCAGCGCGGCGGCGCGCGAGCGTAAGCCGATCCGGATCGCGCGCGGGGCGGATCGGGCGTCGATCACGATAGCCGAGCGCGCAGGCGGGAAGGTCCTGTCGACGCGGTGGCTGGGCAAGAGTGACGCCTACGCGCTGGACTCCATCGCTTTCTCAGTCTCTCCGGTGGACCTGTTTCCGTCGGGGATGACGTCGAGCGCGCTGAGCGTGACGCTGTGGGCCGGTGGGTACTCCCGGCAGGTTACCATGTCGCGCGCGGGCTGGGTCCGAGTCCCGTGAAGCGGGCGGATGCGGGGTTCTCACTCATTGAGATCATGGTGGCGATCACGCTGCTGGGGCTGGTGCTCATGGGCGTTGGGCGGCTGAACTTCACGCTGGCGCAGCGCTTTTACACCCTGTCGGGCGGTGGTGCCCGGGACGCGGTCCTGGCCCAGCAGGTGAACCAGTTCGCGGCGCTCCCGTTCGATTCGCTCAAGGCGAAGGCCGGAACGATCACGGTCAACAAGCCGCCCCTGCCGTACACGCGTACGATCACGGTGGACAGCCTGTCGCCGAAGCTCAAGCGGGTGACGATCATCGTCACCCCGCTCAACCCGGTCTTCAAACCGGATACGCTCGTCCTGCAGCGCACCAAACCGGGCAACAACCCATTCAACAAGAAGCCCTAGGGTGACGGGTCGGCGCGGCTTCACCCTGGCCGAACTGCTCGTCGGCATGGTCGTCCTGGGCGTGATCGGGGCGGCGCTCACACGCCTGTTCCTGTCGCAGTCGCGTTTCTACGACCAGGAGGCGCAGCTGCGCCGTGCCCGTCTCGTCTCGCGCATGGCGATCAATACGGTGCTGTCCGATGTGCGCATGGTCGAAGCGACGGGGGGGCTGGTGTCGGCGACGCCCACCCAGGTGACCATGCGGGTCCCGTATGCGATGGGGGTCGTGTGCGCTAACACGGGCGCACAGACGACGCTGTCCCTCTGGCCGGTCGACTCGACGGTGTACGCCACGGCGGGCTTCTCGGGGTATGGCTGGCGCGACTCGCTCGGCAACGTCACGTACGTCGAGGCCGGTACCGCGGTCGCCAACGACAACGCCTCGCTCTGTGTCGCGGCGAACGTCGTGACGCTGCCGGGTGGGCGGGTGGTGGGTGTGCGGCCACCGCTCCCCGCGACGCTGCCGACCGTCACCGCCGTCGGCACGACGGTGTTCCTGATCCAACGATTGACCTACGAGTTCAAGCCATCGGTCGCGCTCCCCGGTCGGATGGCGCTGTGGCGCACGACCGTGGTGACCGGGCAGACGGACGAGCTGGTGGCCCCGTTCGATACCAGCGCGAAATTCCGCTTCTTCGTCGTCGGGAGCGACACGGCCCAGGCCGCCGTGCCGAGCCTGCTGACCAACGTGCGCGGTCTCGAGCTGGGTCTCACGAGCCAGAGCGACCGGGCTCCGGAGGGCGCCACCGCGCCCCGGCAGGCGCAGGTGGTGACGGCGGTGTTCTTCAACAACCAGCTCAAATGACCCACTCCACCCGTAGCCGACGCGGTGTCGCGCTGCCAATGGCGCTGTTCGTGGTCGTCGTGCTGACGATCCTGCTCGCGGCGGGGTTCGCCGCGCTGTCGAGCGAGCGGCGCGTGCACGCCAACGACGAAGCGGCGCTGGATGCCTTTACGCTCGCCGAGACGGGGCTCGAGCTGTTCATCGCGAAGCGCGACTCGTTCGGTTTCACGGCGGCGCCGCCGGCCTGGAGCGAGTCCACCCGGGTCTCCCTCGGCGGCAGCTACGCCGACGTGATCCTCAAGCGCATCCGCTACGACTCCCTGGCGGGACGCTTCGGCTATGTGGTCCGCTCCCACGGCGTCAGCACCGTCGCTGCGCTGTCGGGCACACCGCAGGCCGAGCGCACGGTGGCGGAATACGCCGTGTGGCAGGCCGGCTCGATGAACGTGCTCGCCGGATGGTCCAGCCTGAGCGGGCTCCACAAGAACGGCTCTTCGGCCATGGGGAGCGGCGCGGACCAGTGCGGCAAGCAGCCGGCCGTCGCCGGCGTCGCCGTCCCCGGAAATCCCGGCTATACCCAGAACGGCGGTCAGCTCGCGCCCCAGGGGAATCCCCCGGTCGACACCGTCGCCCCCACCCCGGCCCAGATGTCCGACTCGGTGAAGATCGACTGGGCAGGGCTGGCCGGTGGGACGGCCATCACCCCCGACATCACCATTCCGCCGGGATCGTGGCCCTCGTTCACGAACCCGAACTACTGGCCCACCATCCTCGTGCAGGGAAACTTCGCGCTGCCCGGCGACGGGCAGGGAACGCTGATCGTGACGGGCAGCCTCACGATCAGCGGCAACATCACTTGGAACGGCGTGCTGCTCGTCGGCGACAATCTCACGTCCAACGGCAACAACGCGGTGAACGGCGCCACGGTGACCGGGTTGAACGTGAAGCTCGGCGCCACGTTGCCGCCGGACGACATCGGGAACGGGACCAAGTCGTTCAACTACAATTCCTGCAACGTCGCCAAAGCCATGGCCGCGATGGGGCAGCTGGTCGGCTATTCCAACGCATGGGTGGATAATTGGCCGACATACTAGCCGCAAGTCACAAGCCGTAAGCCGCAAGACACCGCGGCACCCTCTTACGGCTTATGGCTTGCGGCTTGTGACTTGTGGCTGAGTATTGCTCCCATGCCGTCCAAGCCCGCGCTCCGCACCGAGCTGCTGTTCTATCTCTCGTTCCTCGCCGCCGCCGCGCTGCTGGTGGGCGTGGCGACGATGCTGGTGGTCACCGTGCTGGCGCCAGAGCGCACGTTCGTGCTGCTGCTGCTCCTGGTCGCGCTCGAGGTGGCGGTGTTCGTCGTGTTCGGCCGCCACCTGGTGAACCGGCTAGTGCTGTGGCCGCTCGAGCGCGTGGTGGCTACGGCGGACGCGGTAGCGGACGGCGACCTAGCGCGCCGCGCCCCGGACGCCGAGACCAGCGACTTCTCCACCCTCGCCGAGCGTCTCAACCGCATGACCGACCATCTGCTCGACGCGCAGGGCCAGCTGGTGCGCTCGGAAAAGCTCGCAGGGATAGGTCGCCTCGCCGCAGGAATCGCCCACGAAGTGGGGAACCCGCTGGGCGCGCTCGGCACGTACGTCGAGGTGCTGCGGCGGCGGGGCACGGACGCCGAGGTGATCGCCGGGGTGACGCGCGAGCTCGAGCGTATCGACCGGATCGTGCGCGGGCTGCTCGACTACGCGCGGCCCCACGAGGAGGCGTTGGCGCCGCTCGACCCCGCGGCCGTGGCGCGCGGCGCGTACGGGTTGCTCGAGGCCCAGGGGGCGCTGCGACCCGCCCGCGCGACGCTCGATCTCGAGCCCGGGATTCCCCACATTCTCGGTCGGACTCATCTGCTCGAGCAGGCCATCGTCAACCTGGTCCTGAACGCCGTGGACGCGGCGCCTGGCGGCACCGTGGTGCTGGGAGGGCGGCCGTGGGACTACCAGGCTCACCAGCCGGGCCCGCAGCGCGCCACGGACCTGCCGCCGGCGCGTTTCCCCCGCGCGACCGTGCGCCGGCCGGTACGCCCGGAGTTCGCCCCCGGCCAGCCGGGTGCCTTGCTGTTCGTCGCGGACTCGGGGCCGGGCGTGCCGCCCGACGACCGCGACAAGGTCTTCGACCCGTTCTACACCACCAAGGCGCCCGGCGGGGGTACGGGGCTGGGCCTCGCGATCGTGGGCCGCGCGGTGGAAGACATGGGTGGCGTGGTGTGGGTGGACACGGCGCGCGAAGGCGGCGCCGCGTTCAAGATGTTCTTCCCCCGCGCGGACGTCAGGGGGTGAGGGATGAACCGGGTGCTGGTCGTCGACGACGAGCCTGGGCTGCGCCAGTCGCTGGGCCTGCTGCTCGCCGATGCGGGCTACGACGTGGTCGCCGAGGCAAGCGGCGCGCGCGCGCTCCAGCGCGCCCGCGCTGAACCCTTCGATCTGATCCTGTGCGACGTGCGCATGGCCGACATGGACGGGATCGCGTTCCTGCGCGCTTACAAGAGCGGTGGCGGACACGCGCTGGTGATCATGATGAGCGCATATGGTGGGGAGGAGGCGGCCCTCGCCGCCATGAAAGAGGGGGCGTACGACTACGTCGCCAAGCCGTTCCGGCCGGACGAAGTCGTGCTGACGCTGCGCAAGGCGGAAGAGCGCGAGCGGCTCGGTCACACCATCGCGACACTACGAGCACAGCTGGACAGCAGTCCCGCCGCCCGTGCGCTGATCGCCGAAAGCCCGGCGATGCGGCACGCGCTCGACATCGTGGCACGCGTGGCCGGGCACCGCACCACGGTGCTCATCACGGGCGAGCGCGGCACCGGCAAGGAGGTCATCGCCCAAGCCATTCACCGGGCGGGTCCCCGGGCGGCAGGCCCGTTCGTCGCGGTGAACTGCGCGGCCATACCGGAGACGCTGCTCGAGTCGGAGCTGTTCGGCTCGGTCCGAGGGGCCTTCACGGGCGCGTCCAGCGACCGTCCCGGTCTGTTCGAGCAGGCGGACGGCGGCACGCTGCTGCTCGACGAGATCGGCGAGCTGCCGCTGGCGTTGCAGGCGAAGCTGTTGCGCGTCCTGCAGGAAAGTGAGGTCCGGCGCGTGGGCGACCAGAAGACCCGGCGGGTCGACGTGCGGCTCCTCGCCGCCACGGCTAAAGACCTCGCCGCCGAAGCCGGGGCCGGCCGGTTCCGGCACGATCTGTTCGATCGCTTGAACGTCGTCACGGTCCACCTGCCGCCGCTCGCCGAGCGACGCGAGGATATCGTGCCGCTGGCTAGACACTTCGCGGTCCAGCTGGCACGCCGTCTCGGTCACGATCTGGCGTTGAGCGAGGCGGCCGTCGCATGGCTGCGCGAGCAACCGTGGCCCGGGAACGTGCGGGCACTGGAGCACGCCATCGAGCGGGCGGCGGTGCTGACCGACAAGGAGATCTTGGATCCCGTGGATTTCAGCCCTCCGCCCCAGCCCGGGCTTGCGCCCGGGGTCAGCCTAACCCCGGGCGCAAGCCCGGGGTCCCCGGGGACGCTCCGAGAGGCTGTGGAGGCGGCGGAACGTCAAGCGATCACAACCGCCCTGGCTGCGGCGGCGGGCAACCGTCGCGCCGCCGCCCAGCGGCTCGGCGTGAGCTTGAGGACGCTGTTCTACAAGATGGATCGGTATGGCATCGACTAGTGCAGTAGTCTGCACTTGTGCAATGAGTTGCAGTGCCAACCACCACATGCTGTAGTACGTAACATCAATAAATACATATCCTTACACTATGGCACGGGACGTGATAGCATAGTCGCCGCGGACGGAGGCACGTGCATGCAACGCTCGGGTTTCACGACAATCGAGATGGTCATCGTGGTGGTGCTGATCGGCCTTATCGCGGCGATCGGCTTCCCGAAGATCCGGCAGTCGCTCGACAAGGCGAACGTGCGCTCGGCGCGTGCGGCGGTGGGCACGCTCGCGGCCACGGCGCGGGCGGCCGCGATTCAGCGCGGCTGTCCCGGCGTGATCCACTTCCTCGCCACGAACGCCACTGTGTGGGTGACGACGAACTGCCCGACGAAAGTCGACACCGTCTCGGGGGTGCAGCAGCTGGGTACCCGCTTCAAGGTGACTCTGGTGGCGACACGCGACTCGGTGCGCTACGACCCGCGCGGGCTCAGTCTGGACAACCTCACCACCAACACGGTCGTCCGGTTGGCGGGGAGCGTGGGGTCGAACCTGGACTCGACCGTGATCAATCCCCTCGGCAAGGTGGTGCACTGATGAAACGCGAACAGGGATTCACGCTCGTCGAGGTGATCGTCGCGATTCTGGTGCTGACGGTCGGGCTGCTCGGGCTCGTAACGTCGGCCGCACTGGTGACGCGAATGATCGGCCGTGGACAGCACTCGGCCGTAGCGGCGCAGTACGCGCAGCGCCGGCTCGAGATGCTGCGGGTCACGGGGTGCAAGTCGCAGGCGGGGGGCACCGAGGTGTTGATGCGGGGTGGCACGGCGGCCGATTCGCTCGCCTGGCACTTCGTCCAATGGAACCTGCCCAACCAGACGGCCAAGCACTGGCAAATCGTGATGCGGAGCAAGTACCAGACCGCGCTCGGCAAGTGGCGTACCGACAGCACGGAGACGGAGCTCTCATGCCTGTTCTAGCCCGCCGAGGGTTCACCCTCATCGAGTTGATGATCGCCCTGGTGTTGCTGGGCATCGTCTCGACCGCCGTGTACAAGGTGCTGGTCAACAATCAGCGGCTCTATACGGCGCAGACGCAGACGATCGATTTGCAGCAGAACATCCGCGCGGCCGCGGCGATCCTGCCGGCCGAGTTCCGCGAGCTGGACGCGGCGGACGGCGACATCAAGGGTATGACCGCCACGTCGCTGCGCATCCGCGCCATGCGGGAGCTGGCGTTCGTGTGCGCGGACCCGGTGCTGGGCGGTGGGATCGGTCAGATCACGCTGACCGTGCGGCAGACGCCGATCTACGGCACCCGGCAAACGTTCAGCAAGGGCGATTCGATCCTGGTCTACTGGGAAGGCGACCCGACCACCCGCACCGACGACAAGTGGTTGCCGGCGCAGCTGCAGCAGGACGCCGCGCCGGGGTTCTGCGCCGACTCGCAAGTCGCAACCAATCCGGCGTACCTGTTGACCCTGCAGCCGCAATGGATCAACGACCCGACCCTGAACCGAGGGGGCGCGATCACGCGCGGCGCGCCGCTGCGCGGGTTCGACAAGATCGCCTATGAGCTGTACCAGGCACCCGCGCCGGACAACAACTGGTACCTGGGGCAGCGCAATCCGGCGTCGGGCGGCACCATCCAGCCGCTGATCGGGCCGCTGATCGGCGCGAACGGCGTGACGTTCAGCTATTACGACAGTGTCGGGGTCGTGACCGCCGATTCGTCGAAGGTGGCGCAGATCGGCTTCGTGCTGCGCGCCCGCACGGCGTCGCCGATCCGCAGTGCCGGGACCGGCGTGCAGGATTACAAGGTCGATAGCGTCGTCACCTGGGTAGCGCTGCGGAACAATCCGCGCTGCGGGCCGGGCGCGATGCCTCCCATCCCGTGCAACTGACGGGCGGGTCACACGTGAACCTCAAGGAGTCGGGTATGAAGCACGTCCTGAAGAACGAGCGCGGCATGGCGCTCGCCATCGCGATCGTCGCGCTCGTGGTCGTGGGCGCGCTCATTGCCGGCGCCCTCTTCTCCGGCACCCAGGAGCAGCGCGTAGCCGAGAACGTGCGCCGCACCCAGGCGTCGTTCGGCGTGGCCGAGCAGGGGATCTACGACATCATCCGCAACTGGAGCGATCCCAACAACAAGGCCACGTACGCGGGCTTGTATCCCTATCCCCCGGTGGCCCCGTCCAAGAGCACGTGGACGATCCTGCCGAAGACGGCCGCGAGCAAGACGGGGAGCTACAACGGCACGATCATGAAGCTGAACGATGGGCTGTACCTGATCGACATGACCGGCCAGGACACCATGAGCCTCGCGGGACGCATCCGCGGCGGCGGAGCGAGTCAGCGCATGGGCCTGATCGCGCGCATCCGCCCGCTGCAGGTCAACATCCAGGCGGCCGTCACGTCCGGAGGCGCGAACTTCGTGGCGGGCAACGTCACCATCAACGGCTCCGACAGTGCCCCCACCGGCTGGGCGGGCTGCCCACCCAAGGACTCGACCAAGGCCGGCGTCCGCATGCAGGTCGGCGACAGCATCACCAAGACCGGGAACGCAAGGATTACCGGGCAACCGCCGGTGATCCATGACCCGACGCTCAAGGACAGCAATTTTTCGGTTTATGGCGACGTGACGTTCACCCAGCTCGCCGCCATGGCGACGATCCCGCTGGTGGGACAGAACTTTGCCAACGGCATTGGGCCGGCGGTGAAAGCGGACGGCTCGTGTGACTATGCGGTGCAGACGAACTGGGGGAGTCCGACGAACCCGGCAGGGCCGTGCGGCAACTATTTCCCCATCATCTATATCAACGGCGACGCCCAGATCAATGGCCAGGAGGGGCAGGGCATCCTGCTCATTAACGGTGGCCTGTCGGTCCAGGGCGGGTTCCAGTTCTACGGCATCACGATCGTGAAGGGGTCGGTGAAGACGGCGGGCGGTGGCGGCACCCCGGCCCACTTCTGGGGGTCGCTCATGGCGCAGGACACGGTGTCGTTCGCCGACACCGTCAACAACTTCACCGGCGGCGCCACGATGCTCTACTCTAAGTGCGCTATTATCAAGGCGTTAGACAAGACCGGCACGGGCGCGATGCTGACGTCGCGGGGGTGGGTGCAGCTGTTTTGAGTGGCCTAACTATAGGCCAGCAAAGTACTTGTTGGTTTCGGCTCAAGTAGGTTCGAGGCTTGACAGGATAAGGGGCGGGGCTTACTGTAGTTTGCCCTCGCCCCATCCTTGTCTTTAGCTCATAGGCACTTATGGCCCTATTCGGGTTCCTGGGCGGCAAAAAAACCACGGTGGGCTTGGACATCGGCTCCGGCATCATCAAGGTGGCCGTGATCGACCATTCCGGCAGCGAGGCGGAGCTGGTCAAGGTGGCCACGACCGAAGTCGCCGCCGATGCCATCGTCGAGGGGGAGGTCATGGACCCCGGGATCGTGGCGGAAGCGATCCGGGGCCTCTTTTCCGCGGCCGGCGTCAAGCAGAAGTCGGTGGTCACCGCGGTGGGCGGCCGCGACGTGATCGTGAAGAAGATCCAAATGGACCGGATGAAGGAAGGCGACGCCCGGGAGGTGATCCGCTGGGAGGCCGAGCAGCACGTGCCCTTCGACATGGCCAACGTGGAGCTCGACTTTCAGATCCTCGACCCCGACGCCGAAGGCCTGCAGATGAACGTGCTGCTCGTGGCCGCCAAGCGCGAGCTGGTGGAGAGCCGCACGTCGCTCTTGGGCGAAGCGGGGCTCGAGCCGGCGATCATCGACGTGGACGCGTTCGCGATCCACAACGCGTTCGAGCTGAACCATCCCGACGCGATGCAAGGCGTCGTGGGCTTGGTCAACATCGGGCACGAAGTGACCAACGTGAACATCCTGGAAGACGGCGTGCCGGTGCTGACGCGGGACCTGTCGGTGGGCACGCGGCGGTTCCGGGAGGATCTGCAGCGCGAGAAGGCGCTGTCGGCCGAGGACTCCGAGCGGGTGATCCAGGGGATGACGCAGAGCGCCGACCTGGCGCAGTACGTCGACGCGCGCGGCGAGGAGATCGCCGTGGGCGTGGAGCGGGCGGCGGCGTTCCTCGCGACGGCGTCGCGGTCGGCGGGGGGCCTCGGTCGCGTGTACACGATCGGCGGCGGCGCGCGCGTGCCCGGCTTGAACGAGGCGCTCTCCAACCGGTTGCGGGTGCCGGTGGAGCTCGCGAGTCCGGTGCAGCGGCTCAAGGTGCGCGACAGCGTGTTCGAGTCGGTCTCGGTGGACGAGATCGCGCCGCTGCTGATGCTGTCGGTGGGTCTGGCGCTGAGGCGCGCCGCATGATCGAAATCAATCTCCTTCCCGGGAAAAAGAAAAAGCCGTCGGGGGGCGCTGGGTTCAAGCTCGCCCTGCCCGATTTCCAGGGCCTGCTGGCCAGTATCAAGAACCCCTGGCTGCTCACCGCGAGCGCGGCCTCTGTGATCGTGGTCGGGGGTGGACTGCTGCTGTTCATCACTCAGAGCACCCGCCTGCGCGTGCTCGAGTCGCGGCTCGACGCGGTGCGCGTCGAGAAGCGGCGCTTCGACGCCGTGATCGCGCAGAAGCGGCAGTCCGAGAGGATCCGCGACTCGCTGGTCTCGCAGATCAGCATCATTCGCGGCATCGACGCGGACCGCTATATCTGGCCGCACGTGCTCGACCAGATCACCAAGGCGTTGCCGCCGTACACCTGGTTGAACGGCGTGTCGGCGATGGGTGGGGCGACCGCGCCGGGCGCGTCGCCCGTCCCGGCGGGGGCCGCCGACTCGACGGGGACGCCCGTCGTCCGCGTCTGGATCACCGGCAGCACCGTCGACATCCAGGCGTATACGACATTCCTGCGGCAGCTGGCGGCGTCTCCCTGGCTCACCGACGTGACGCCGGCGACGTCGTCCACCGTGATCGAGGCGGACCGGCCGGTGACGGCGTTCAACGTGTCGGTGCGGTATCGCGTGGCGGACTCGGTCTATATCCGGACCCAGCCCGTGGCCCGGTCGGTGAGGTAGCCCATGGCCCTGTTACCGCAAGACCAACAGAGCAAGGTGATGCTGCTCATCACGATCGGCATGGTGGGACTGGGGTGGGGCTTCTGGACCTACTGGGAGCAGCCCACCGGCCAGCAGATCGACACGGCGCGGGTGGAGATCGACAGCCTGCAGCGCATCGTCGACCGTGCCAAGCAGGATCTCGCGAGCGGCACCGTGGAAGACCTGCGCCGCAAGGTCGAGGAGTACACGTCGCTGCTCTCAGTGATGCGCCGCCTCGTGCCGGAGAAGAACGAGGTGCCGGCCCTGATCGACGACATCTCGACCAAGGCAAAGCTCCGCGGCGTGACGATCGGGCGGCTCGAGCCCCTGGCCGTGGAGGCGGGCTCGCCCTTCGACACCTACAAGTACCGCCTCGAGATCATCGGGCATTACGATCAGCTAGGCGAATTTTTGTCCGACATCGCGAGCCTGTCGCGCATCATCGTGCCTCAGGACGTGATCCTCAAGCCGGCGCAGCAGCAGGCCCAGCACTTCCTCTCCGACACGCTGGGGGCGCTACTCGAAGCGCAGTTCGCGATCCGCACGTTCGTCAAGGCGGCGGCACCGCCGCCCGCGCCGGCCGGGAAGAAGCCGGCGGCGCGGCCGGCCGCCGAGCCGGGCGGAGGTGGACGCGAGTGAGCGCGCGCAGCGCGGTGCTGCTGGCGGCACTGGTCGCGGTGGGGCCGCTGGCGGCGCAGGCGAAGCCCAAGCCCGTCGCGAAGCCCGACAGCGCCAAGGCCGATGCCGCCAAAGCGGACAGCACGGCGCCGCCGGCGCTGGTGCGGGAGGTCTACTCGTACGAGGGCGGCGGGCGAGATCCGTTCCTGTCGCTGCTCAAGTCGGGGGACATCCGGCCGCTCTTGTCGGACCTGAAGCTCGTCGGGATCTACTACGACGGCCGGTTCACGGCGCGCAGCGTCGCGGTGCTGCGCGACGTGACCAACAACAAGATCTACCGGGTGAAGCCCGGTGACATCATCGGGCGCCTCAAGGTCACCTCGATCCGCCCGCGCGAAATCGTGTTTACGGTGCAGGAGTTCGGTTTCGAGCGGCAGGAGAGCCTGCAGCTCGCCAAGCAGGAGGTAACGCCATGAAGCACATTGCAGCCCTCGTCCCATTCCTGCTTGGGCTGACCGCGGCCCCGCGCGACGGCGAAATCAAGGCCGTGAGCGTGCTGCCCGCGGCGCGCAGCGTGGAGGTCGTGATCGATCTCCAGGGTGCAGTCGACGTGCAGGACTTCACGTTGGCCAGTCCGGCCCGCCTGGTCATCGACCTGCAGGGCGCCCGGCTCGCCGCGCCGGCCGTGCTGTACGACGGCCAGAATCGCGGCGGCATCAAGAACCTCCGCTACGCGCAATTCCGCCCCGGCGTGGTACGTGTGGTGATCGATCTCGACGTGCTCAAGGACTACCAGATCGAGCGGCGCGCCGGCCAGGTGCGCGTGAAGATCGGCACGGAGCGTACGGCGTTCGCGGCGTGGTCGAGCCAGGACATCCCTTCCCGTAACCCCGGACTTGCGTCCGGGGTCAGTGCACCCGGGGGGAAAACTGACCCCGGGCGCCAGCCCGGGGTCCACGGTGGTGAGGCCGCGCGCGTCGCCGCCCCCGCCGCGAGCGGCGCCGAGCTCTCGATCGATGCGTACCTCGCCGCCCACGCGCGCGAGGGCGAGCAGTCGCAGGCGCCCCGTATCACCGTCACGTGGGACAATTCCGACATTCGCGAGGTGGTCGCCGGCTTCGCCGCGTTCAGCGGCCGCACCATCGTGCTTTCGAAAGACATCAAGGGAACGGTGTCCGCCGAAATCAAGAACCAGCCGTGGGACCTCGCGTTCGCGGCGGTGCTCGAGTCGCAGGCGCTCGCGGCCACCACCCTCGAGGGCGGGATCATCCAGGTCATCGACAAGAAAGACCTGGCGCGCGCCGACTCGACCGTACCGGTCGAGACGCGTCTCGTGCGCATCAACTACGCCCGCGCCTCGGCGCTGGTGCCGTCGATCCAGTCGATCCTCACGCAGCGCGGCAAGGCGGTCGCCGACTCGACGACCAACGCGCTCGTCATCACCGAGATCTCGAGCCGCATCGGCCGGGTCGAGGACTTCGTCAAGGGGCTCGATATCCGCACGCCGCAGGTATCGATCCAGGCGAAGATCATCTTCGTCGACCGCACCGACGTGGAGCAGCTCGGCCTCAAGTACGATCTCGGCTCCCAGACCCAGTTCTTCAACAAGCTCATCCAACGGCCCGATCCGCGCACCGCCAAGGCGGTCGACACCAACGGCGACGGGATACCGGACGCCTTCGTGCCGCAGGGCAACTTCTCGCCCGACGAGGTGATCGTCGATCTCGGGGGCAATTCGCTCTCCGCCCTCGGCAACGCCGATCAGGAGATCGTCAACCCGGCGCTGAACCTGATCTTTTCGACGGCCATCGGCAACTTCAACCTGTCGACGTTCCTGCAGGCGCTGCAGCGCGTCGAGCTCGCGGACCTGCAGGCCGAGCCGACGATCACGACCCTCGACAACCGGCCGGCCGAGATCCTGGTGGGCGATCGGGTGCCGATCCGCGTGATCGATGCTGGAGCGGCGGGTGTCGCCGGCCAGCCGGCCCGCGCCACGGTGCGGTTCGAGCAGACCGGCATCAACCTCAAGGTGACGCCGCACGTGACGGCGAACCGCCAGGTGCTGATGGAGGTGCATGCCGAGAACTCCGCCGTGAAGCCCTCGTCGGTGGACATCGGCTTCACGTTCCAGACGCAGCAGGCGGACAACCAGATCCTCGTGAGCGACGGCGAAACGGCGGTCATCGGCGGCCTCACGGTGACCTCGGTCACGGTATCCAAGTCCGGAATCCCGTTCCTTGTAGACCTGCCGCTGCTCGGCAAGCTGTTCGGCTTCACGACCGAGCAGGAGGAACGGCGCGATCTCTTGATTCTCGTCACGCCACACATCATCGACGACCTGGTGACGCCCAGCACCGGGAAGTAACCGGGAGCGAGTATGCGGCAGGTTCGACCGAGTCGGGGCTGGTGGGGGATGGTTGCGCTCGCGGGTCTCTGGGCATGTGAAACCGCCCGCAACCCGAGCGGCTCGACGTTCGACCTGATCCCGCCCGTGATCCAGCTGACGGCGAGCGCCGACACGCAGCCGATCGCCAGCGGGCTGCAGTTCACGGTCACCGCGTCCGACAATCTCAGCCTCAAGGACATCCAGCTCACGTATTCAGGCGGCTACATCGCCCAGACCGACACCGTCTTCACCCAGACGACGACGACCTTCAACCAGGCCAAGAGCATCACGTTCCCGGCCAATTCGGGCGCGGGGGGGTTCATCAAGATCGTCGGCCGCGCGAGCGACGGCGCGGGCAACTTCGCGAGCGATTCGATCACCATCTTCCTGTCGAACGTGCAGGCGCTCACCGTCACGCTGCTCCAGCCCGTCCCCCCCGCGGTCGCGTCCTCGGGCAAGAACATCCCGGTGCAGGTGGAGGCGCGCCAGCTGGGTGGCATCGCGATCCTCGGGTTCATCATCACGCCGCGCAACGCCGTCGTCGACCCGACCACGCCGCCCACGGACTCGCTCGTGTTCACGCCGCCCGCGCGCCAGCCGCCCGACACGATCTACTCGGACACGCTGACCGTGCAGAACGGCTTCACGTCGTTCACCGTGACGGCGTTCGCCGTGGACGCGGGCGGGCGGCGGGCGCTTTCGCCTCCCGTCACCGTGACGGTGCAAACGCCCGGCAACGACCTCACGCCGCCGTCCGTCTCGCATTCGATCTCGTCGCGCGTCGAGGTGAACGACAACGTCACCGTCCACGCCACCGATCCGAGCGGCATCTCCTGGATCGGGTTCCGGGTGGACACGGCGCTGAACGCCGCCCCACCGTTCACGGGGATCGTGGCGCTCAAGGTCGACACGGTGAACGTCAGCGCGGGGAATCTCACCACCGTGGATTCGACGTTCGCGCTCGCGCTGCCGCTGGGCGACAGCGCGCTGCCGAAGAGCGTGGTGGTGCGCGGCTACGCATGCGACCTCGCCACCGCGCGTAATTGTGCCTACTCGCAGACGAGCACCGTGATCACCGGGACGGCGGCACGGCCCCGCGCGCTGGGCATCGGGGCGTTGTCGGGCAGCGGCGTGGACACCGTGATCGTCGTGGCCGGCACCACGAGCCCGCTGCCCCTGGGTGGGCACATCGCCGACGCGATCTACAACGTGAACCGGCGCGAGCTGTACCTCACCAACGATGCGCTGGGCCGGGTGGAAGTGTTCGACGTCGCGTCCAAGACCTTCAGCCCCACCGGCATCGTCACCGCCGGTCCGGTACCGTGGGGCATCGCGCTCTTCCCGGTCGACACGCTGGGCCACTACGACGCCAATCGCATCGTGGTGGCGGACGCGGGCGGCACCGAGCTGTCGATCCTCGACGCGAGCACTCGGCTGCTGCTGTGGCGTCAGGCGCTGCCCAACTTCCTGATCGAAAAGTTCTCGATCGTTAACAACCCGTTCATTCGGGCGATTATCACCGTGCATGATGTGTCCGACCGGCCGCAATACGTCGGCACGGTGTGCCGGCCGACGGGCGGCACCTCGACCTGCGCGGCGGACTCGATCTACGCGATCTACTCGACCACGCCGACCCAGAGCAGCACCTCGCCGTTCGCCGGCCGGGCGACGCTGCGGATGGAGAAGCTCATCAACACGAACAATCCGGCCCAGCTGTTCGGCCATCTGTTCTGGGAGCTGGGCGACCTTGGGGCGAACGTCGCGGGCGACACGCTGCGCATCGAGCTGCTGCGGCCGAGTTTCGGCGTGCGCCAGGTCGTGCTCACGGCGTGCGCGGCGGTGACGGTCGATTTCCAGTCATTCGGCCTGGGTGATCAGACGTTCGTGCGCAACACCGGGAACTTTACTCACGCGTTCGTTGGCGAGGGTGGCAACGTTTCCGCGGCATTCGCGCGCGTGTTCGCCTACTCGGCGAAGAAGTCGTTGACCAGCACGCCGCACGGCTGCATCATGGTGCCCCCCGGCAGTATCCCGGATACGGGCACCGACGATGTGGACCTCGGCATGTCTCCGGGCGTGCACGTCAGCGACTTCATCAGCAACACCGGCGTCAAGGTCGAAGCGGTGGCGACCAACTTCAACGGCCTCACCAATCTGGTACGCGCCGGGACGGACTCGATCTACTACCTCGACGAGGGGCTGCGGCTGTGGGGCACGTCGTCCGCCGGCTCGGCGACGCCCGGAATGGACATGAACTACAACCACGCGTTCGAGCCGGGCGGTGCCTGCACGCCGAACTGCGGCGGCGGCTCGGGCAACACCACCGAGCGCATGGTGTTCGCCGCGTCGCCCGACACGACGATCCGGGCGTACGACACCTACTTCTTCAACCTGCAGAAGCGCATCCAGACCCGCGATCCGATCATCGGCCCGCTGCGCGTGGCCAAGGACAGCGTGGCCGGCCAGCCGGCGACCCAGCTGCTGTTCGGGATCACCGCGCGCGGACTGGTGATGATCACGCTGCCGAGCATCACCAACATCAACGCGCAGGCGCCTCCCGCGGGTTGGCGGCCCTTCAAGCCGTGACCCCGTGAGTCCTCACCCCCTGACCCCCTCTCCACGACGTGGAGAGGGGGAACGCGTGAACAGATCCCGAGAGCCCGGCCCGGAGTCGGGCTCGCGTGTTATTATCGACGACTATGACCTTCCGGTTCACGACCGCCGGTGAGTCGCACGGGCGCGGCCTCGTAGGGATCCTCGAGGGGATCCCCGCGGGGCTGCCCGTCTCGGCCGAGCGGATCAACGCCGAGCTGAAGCGCCGCATGGGCGGCTACGGCCGCGGCGCCCGCATGAAGATCGAGTCGGACCAGATCGAATGGCTCGCCGGCGTCCGCGCGGGTGAGACGCTGGGCTCGCCCATCGCGATGCTGGTGTGGAACCGCGACTGGGAGCACTGGCAGGACGTGATGGCCGCAGAGGCCGACGCGCCCGGCGCGGAGCGACGGCGTCAGGTGACCCGGCCCCGCCCCGGCCACGCCGATCTCGCGGGCTCGCTCAAGTACGACCGCCGGGACGCGCGCGACATCCTGGAGCGAGCGAGCGCGCGCGAAACGGTGGCGCGAGTCGCCTGCGGCGCGGTATGCAAGATCCTGCTGGAACAGTTCGGCATCGAAATCGGTTCGCATGTCGTCGAATTGGGGGGGGTCCGGGCGGGTGTAGGGGCGCAGCATGCTGCGCCCCTACCGGAGCGCCTGAATCAGGCTTCCGACGCGAGCCCCGTCCGCTGCCTCGACCCCGACGCGGAGCGGGAAATGATCGCCCGGATCGACGCCGCGAAGGCGGCGGGCGACACGCTCGGCGGCGTGGTCGAAGTGATCGCCGTGGGGCTCCCGGTGGGGCTCGGGTCGCATGTCTCCTGGGACGCGAAGCTGGACGGCCGGCTGGCCCAGGCGCTCATGTCCATCCCGGCGGTGAAGGGGGTTGAGCTGGGGCTCGGTTTCGAGGCGGCGCGGCGCAAGGGCTCCGAGGTGCACGACGAGATCCTTCCCGGCTTGAGCCGGGCCAGCAACCGGGCGGGGGGCACGGAGGGGGGCATGACCACGGGCGAGCCGCTCGTGGCCCGCGTCGCGATGAAGCCGATCTCCACGCTGATGTCGCCGCTGCGCACGGTCGACCTGAAGACGGGCGGCCCCGCGCAGGCGCAGTCGGAGCGCTCCGACGTGACCGCGGTGCCGGCGATGGGGGTGATCGCGGAGGCGATGGTGTCGCTGGTGCTGGGCCAGGCGCTGCTCGAGAAATTCGGCGGCGACGCCCTGAGCGAGACCAAGCGGAACTTCGAGGGGTATGTCGCTCAGGTGCGCGCGCGCACGTCGGCGGCGCCCTCCGTTCCCCCTCTCCGCGACGCGGAGAGGGGGTCAGGGGCTGAGGCCCCGCTCCGCATGGCGGAGAGGGGGCGAGGGGGTGAGGCGTGAAGCGGCACGTCGTGCTGGTCGGGCTGCCGGGATCCGGCAAGACTACCATCGGCCGGTTGGCGGCGGAGCGGTTGCACGCGGGATTCGTGGACATCGACGCGATCGTGGAGCGGCGCGAAGGCAGGCCGATCGCGTTGATCTTCGCGGAGAAGGGCGAAGCGGCGTTCCGCGAGATGGAGCGCAAGGAGATGGAAGCGGCGCTCGCCGGCGAGCCAGCGGTGATCGCTCCAGGCGGTGGCTGGGGGGCGCAGCCCGGCGCGATCGACGCGGCGAAAGCGCACGCGCTCGTGATCTATCTGCACACGCGGCCCGAGGCGGCGGTGCAGCGCGCCGTGCCCGACGGAACCCGTCCGTTGTTAATGGGAGAGGACCCCGTGGCCCGGATGCGCCAGCTCTTGAAGGAGCGCGAGCTGTTTTACCGCAACGCGCACGCGGAGGTCGACGTCGATCGCAGCACGCCGCCGCAGGTGACGTCCGAGGTCGTCAGGCTTGCGCAATCGAGTGCAGGATGGTAAAGATGCGCTCTCGTGTCGTTTGACGAAGGATTGATGCGTGGCTGCTAAAAAGACTGTTGTGAAGGATGTGGAGGTTGTGGAGGTTGTGAAGGTGCGCAAGCGCCGTAAGGCCGCGGACCCGACCAACCCCGGGGCACCGCCACGGGGTAAGGCTAACCCCGGGCGCAAGCCCGGGGTCGGCGCGCTCGTCGTCGTCGAATCGCCCACCAAGGCCAAGACCATCGGGAAGTACCTCGGCGCGGGCTACACCGTGAAGGCGACCGTCGGGCACGTGCGCGACCTGCCGCAGCGCAAGCTGGGTGTGGACGTGGAGAACGGCTTCACGCCCGAATACGTCACCATCAAGGAGAAGGCCAAGACCCTCGCCGAGATCAAGAAGGCGGCCAAGGCATCGGAGCGGGTGCTGCTCGCCACCGATCCGGACCGCGAGGGCGAAGCCATCGCGTGGCATGTCGCCAGCCAGCTCGGCAACGGGGGGGGCGGCAAGGTGCGACGCGTCCTGTTCCACGAGATCACCAAGGACGCGGTCGCCCACGCGCTCGCCAACCCGCTCGACATCGACCAGCGCAAGGTGGACGCCCAGCAGGCGCGGCGCGTGCTCGACCGGCTGGTGGGCTACAAAACGTCGCCGCTCCTGTGGAAGAGCATCAAGACCGGCCTCTCGGCGGGTCGGGTGCAGACCGTCGCGCTGCGGCTGATCTGCGAGCGCGAGGAGGAAATCCGCAAGTTCGTGCCGCAGGAGTACTGGACCATCGAGGCCGACCTGGAGAAGGACGGCCAGGAGTTCCAGGCGCGGCTGCACAAGCTCGACGGCAAGAAGCCCGAGATCAAAGACGAAGCGACC
>Ga0209057_1001504_pt1 | contig 18717 bp, 16 predicted proteins | sample GraSoiAngelo_146_FD_185903 | JGI IMG/M metagenome (GOLD analysis project Ga0209057, IMG submission 185903) | Grasslands soil microbial communities from the Angelo Coastal Reserve, California, USA - 14_1009_05_30cm (SPAdes) (version 2) | ecosystem: Environmental > Terrestrial > Soil > Grasslands ... | reverse complement strand
CCGCAGCGAATACGGCTTCGAGCGCTTTGTCGTTACGTGTCTTTGTCCCAGGCGTCCCCATCAGAAACCCTTTACTGCGACCTATCCGTGCCTGTAAACACCTTGTGGACTGCTCGCATCCGTTCATCTTCGATTCGCTCAATTTGCTCTTGGGCCCGACGCTGCAGCTCCTCGAAATCATAACCGTTCAGCTGCGGCAAATTCGCCGCAGCTAGGGCACGCCACAGGAGTTTCTTTCCGGCGATTCCCATAATTAATCCTTCCAACGTTAGCACCAATCCCAGGCTGTCCAGTTCGTCGCCTGCAATCATCAATCGCGCGCGGCCCACCTTTTCCGCCGCCCATGCTCCGGCCTGGCGCACCTTGCTTTCTTCAACGCCGAGAAAACGCATGACATCGCGCAACTTATCCTGGTCTGCTTTGATCTTCGCTTCGCATTCCGCAAAGAAAGCGCCGAGTGGCTCGCCTTTATGGACATGCGCCCAGTGGCCAATGAGCTCCAGCGCGCTGACGGAGCCGGCGAAATGATCGTTCAAGTACGAGTCCAATTCCTTCACGCATGATTTTTCGCTGCCCATGTCCAGTTCAGCCGTGTGCGAAGCATCGTTTTTCACTCAGCGAGGCGCACGATGTACGCAGCCTGACTTCGCGGCTTGGGCCCTCCTCGGGGGTGCAAGTCCGACGCAATCTTCCACATCCAAACGTCGCAGTAGAGGCGAAACTATTTTTGTTATGCCGGAAGAAGAAGAAGCAATCGAACGAGCGCGCGAAGACGCACGCGAGGGCAAAGCCCCTAGCACGCAGGCAGGTGAGTTTGTGCGCGAAGAAATGGAACATATTCGCGAGGGTGAACACGGTGCCCGCTCACCAGAGCAGGCCATTGCCATTGGCGTCTCGAAGGCGCGGCGAGCTGGAGTAAAGTTGCCTCCTCCAAAACGCGGTAAGGGACGAACAAAACGTCAAGCCAAACGCGATCTCGCAAAGGGTCGCGCCGGGCGCCGCAAAAAGCCGTCTCCGAAACGCTCCCGCGCAACGAGACGAGCGCTTAAACGCGAGAGCCGACGGTCGGCGTCAAAGCGGGCGTTGTCGAGACACGCGAAGCGGCTGGCGAGGCAACGCTCTGCACGATCGCGCTCGGCCGCCGCCAAGAAAGCAGCACGCACGCGAAAGCGTCGCCGCTGAGATGGTGGGCTTTCGGAATCCTGCTGAAGGGGAAACCGGTAGTGCTCGTTCAGAACGGCAGGCAGCAACGCAAAAACATGCTCTGGAACCACATTTCCGAGCATGATCTCGAAGAAGATATGCGGCTCGAAGCAAAAACCGAGGATCTTTCAAGGATAAAGGTCGCGCGTGTTGAACGGAGCGGTGACATCAGTTTTATCAAGGCCGAATAGGATCGAGCGTGCCTCCGTTTCTTGTTTGTGAAGATGATTCGCAGTAATCCGCGAAGAGCGGCCTCCGCGCGTCGGCGCGATTGCGGGAATTCCGCGCGAGCGTAAACTGCGAACGTTCTTATTTAAATCGTTCAATACGCCAGGGTGGCGAAATTGGCAGACGCGCCAGACTTAGGATCTGGTGGAGAAATCCTTAGGGGTTCGAGTCCCCTCCCTGGCACTGAACTGCGGAAACAAACGCCGAACGCTCAACGCCCAACCCCAACGCTCAATTCGGAGAAACCTAGTTAAACGTTCAGCGTTGGACGTTGAACGCCCGCTCGCGAACCCCTTCGGAGTTGGACGTTAAGTTTCGTGTTGCACGTCGGCTCGCGAACCCAGCGGAGCTTTGTCGATTGTTACGAATGTGTTACAAAATTTCCCTACTAGGATATAAGGCTTTTCCCGATGAGCCGGAGGGTGTAATGATCGGGGGGCCATGTGGAGATGTTTGAATGTAAGGGCTTGCGTCTTCGCTCGGAAGAACGCGAGCGAGACCCAAGCCGCAATAGTTTTCGCGGCAGCGGTTGATCTTAGATCTTTGTTACAATTGGACGCGCGGCCCCACGTGTCCTCGGTCGAGCAGCAGCAATGAGAAGCATCTCGGCATCATTTGACACCGGTGGAGTTCAAGCGCCTTCCCAAAAGCCGCGTGTTTGGAATGTGCCTTTCGATTTTCGCACAATTGTGACCGGGGCGTGCGTGTTTATAGGCTATTATCTGGGCGCGAGAATCGGATTAGCGCTCACGTTTCAGCCGCATCCGGTCTCGGTCCTTTGGCCTCCGAATTCTATCTTGGTCGCAGCACTTTTGCTAACGCCTGCGCGCATCTGGTGGTTCGTTCTGCTGGCTGCGTTTCCGGCGCATTGCACAGCGCAACTACAGAGTCACATTCCGCCGCCGATGATTTTGTGCTGGTTCATCAGCAACTCGTGCGAAGCAGTGATCAGCGCGGGCCTGACGCGCTATCTCGTTGGCAGACCGATTCGCTTCACGAGCCTTCGAGACGCGGGCATTTTTTGTCTTTGCGCAGTCCTCATCAGTCCGTTTTTGTCCTCGTTTTTGGACGCGGCGTTTGTGCTATGGAATCATTGGGGCCAGGACGCCTACTGGAAGCTGATCCGAATACGATTTCCTTCAAACGCCCTGGCAGCATTAATAGTGGTGCCGTTGATCGTCACGTGGGCGAGGAACGGAATTCCGCGCCTGCGAAGCGCTCCACTCTCACGCTACCTGGAGGCGTGCGTTCTCTTTCTTAGTCTGTTTTCGGTCAGCTACGTCGTTCTTTACGAATTTGGATCGGGAGCGGATTCGGCTCTTCTCTTTCTACCTCTGCCGTTCCTTCTTTGGGCAGCGATACGATTCGGCTCGCTGGGAGCAAGCAGTGCCATTTCGATTGTCAGCTTTTTGGCCATTTGGAGCGGATCCCACGGGCATGGGCCGTTCTCAGGCAGAACAGCCGAAGAAAACGCGCTCTCAATCCAAATATTTCTGATCGCCTTAGCGATTCCGCTGATGTTTCTGGCGGCAGTGATCGAGGAGCGGACAAAAGGTCAGGGTCAGCTGCGGGAAAGCGAGGAGCGCATGAGTCTCGCGGCCGACGCGGCAAACCTCGGTTTGTGGATTTGGAACATTCCGGGTGACGACCTTCGGGTAACGGAGAAATGGAGAAAGTTGTTCGGCTTCGCAGATTCGGAGCGAGTGACGTTTGCGCGATTACTCCAGGTGGTGCACCCCGGCGATCGCGAACGTATGAAGCAACTCGTGCAGCACATGTTCGAGCATGGCGGGGAGTACGAAAGCGAATATCGCGTTATCCGCCCGGACGGAAGCACACGCTGGATCTCGGGCCATGGCAGCGTCGAATTAGACGAACACGGCAAACCACACTTCGCGCGCGGAGTGTCGCGCGACGTCACCAAGCGCAAAATAGCGGAGGAAGAGTTGAGTGAGAGTGAAGCGCGTTTCGGCACGATAGCCGACGCAGCCCCGGTTCTCATTTGGATGTCCGGCGTGGATAAGCTCTGCACTTTCTTTAACAAGCCCTGGCTGGAGTTTACCGGTCGCAGCTTGGAGCAGGAAATGGGAAATGGCTGGGCTGAGGGTGTGCACCCTGACGATCTCCAAAGGTGTCACGATATTTATGTCTCAGCGTTTGATGCGCGGGAGCCCTTCGTCATGCAATACCGGCTTCGACGTCACGACGGTGAATATCGTTGGATTTCCGACAGCGGAGTGCCGCGGTACGACGCCAAGAAAAACTTCGTCGGTTACATTGGATCGTGCGTGGACGTTACTGAACTGTTGAGCAAGGAAGAGGCTCTACGCGAATTCGAGGACCGCGTCCGCCTCGCAGCCCAAGCCGCTCATCTCGGGGTGTGGGAATTGGATACGAGCACCAACCAGATTTGGATGTCTGATAGCGCGCGCGCCTTGTTTCAATTTGATTCCGAGACACGGGTTAATCACGCAGTGCTGCAAGACCGTGTGCATCCGGAGGATCGTTTGCTTCGCGATTCTGCCGTTAAGGCAGCGATAGAAACACAAGGCGAATATGAAATCGAGTATCGCATTTTGTTACCGGATGGCACTTTGCGCTGGATCGGAGCACGTGGTCGCTGCGTAGCTGGGAAAAACGGCAAAGGTCCCCGACTCATCGGCGTTTCAATAGACATAACGCCACGCAAAGCCGCTGAAGCGGAAGCAGCGAAGCGCCGCGAAGAAATCGGCCATCTCAGCCGAGTGGCAGTGATGGGTGAATTGACGGCATCCATTGCCCATGAACTCAATCAGCCGCTATCGGGAATCATCAGCAACGCCAGCGCGGGACAACGGTTTATCGATCGCGGCGATGTCGACCTGCGCGAATTTCGCGACCTGCTCGCTGATATCGTGGCAGATGGGCGCCGCGCTGGCGATGTGATTCGCGGCATTCAGACCATGGTTAAAAAAGGCGCGCCGTCCCGCCAGCAGGTGAATCTAAACGACCTTGTCTTGAATGTGGTGCATATGATAAATCCGAATGCCATGCACCACTCCTGCGAGGTGCAGACTTTACTGGAAGCAAATCTGCCGCCGATCGAGGCCGATCCGATTCAGCTACAGCAAGTCCTGATCAATCTCGTGATCAATGCTTTTGATGCGATGCGTAACACCCCGCTTAGCCGCCGCAAAGTGGTGATCGCGACGGAGCGCAATGGCGACGGAGTGATTTGCATGAGCGTGCGCGATTATGGCACTGGTATTTCCGAACAAGCGCGCGAGCGGCTTTTCGATCACTTCTTCACAACGAAAGTGGAAGGGTTAGGGATGGGCCTCGGGATTGTGCGTTCGATCGTTGAATCTCACGGCGGCACTGTCGCCGGCGAAAATGTTGACGGTGGAGGTGCGCGCTTCCACTTTACTCTTCCGGCAGGCGCCGCGGTTGGATGATGATTCCTCCAAAAAGTTTGGTTTTTGCGATCGACGACGACGCGTCGGTACGAAAAGGAGTGGCGCGATTACTCCGCTCCGCCGGGTATAAGAGCGAAATTTTTGAATCGGCGTCCGATTTTCTGGCGCGCCCATTACACAGCGGCCCTTCGTGCGTGATCGTGGATGTGCAGATGCCGGGTATCAACGGGATGGATCTCCAGGAAACCCTGATCCAGCACCGTCGCGAGGAACAACTGGTATTTATCACCGGCCATGGTGATATCCCAATGTGCGCGCAGGCGATGAAAGCGGGCGCGGTCGATTTTCTGCGGAAGCCGTTTCGCGATGACGAGCTGCTGCAATGTGTGGAGCGGGCTCTAATTCGATCGGCCGAGCATCGACGGCGCAATGCCGAGAAAGATGAGACGCGGCGACTTCTTGATTTGCTTACGCCCCGTGAGTTCGAAGTAATGCAACTCGTCATTACGGGCATGCTGAACAAACAGATCGCCGGAGAACTGGGCACGGCGGAGAAGACAGTGAAGGTCCACCGTGGCCGGGTGATGCAGAAGCTCGGTGTCACGTCGGTGGCCGAGCTTGTGATGTTTATGCAAAGAGCCGGCCTTGCTTCGGCCGCAAAACATAAGACCAAAGTCTAATAGACAAACAGCGATCGGCTCCCTCAGACTGCCTTGCCGCAAGGCAATATGAACCCGCAGGAAGCTCCAGCGCCGAGGACCATCTGTCTGGTTGATGATGATACTTCGGTGCTGAAGGCGGTCGGACGATTGCTCACTTCAGCCGGATGCGTCCTACAGACTTTCAGTGAAGCAGCAGCTTTCCTTGCCTACGTTTCTACGAACCGTGTCGACCTCGTCGTTCTTGATATCTGGATGAAAAGAATGACCGGGTTAGAAGTGCTCGCGCGTCTGTGTTTACTGTCACCGCAGACGCGCATCATCATTATAACCGGCCGCGACGATGTCGCCGTGAAGTCGATCGCGACCCAGGTCGGTGCGGTCGGTTTCTTCCTTAAGCCTTTCGACGACGAAAAATTCATCGCTGCCGTTCGCGATGCGCTGAATCAGGTCTAGGAGGCACTGGCGCGACTGCTCTCGTTCGTCGACTGGGATTCAACAGATCGTTGTCACCTCGGTGGCCGGGCTTGTGCGGCCGGCGCAAAGAGCGCGCCGCGCGCCTACGGGACGTATAAGACCAAGGTCTAATAGACGCCGCTCGGCAGTTGACCGTAGTGTCGTTCGCAGTGCGAACGTCAAATGCCTTTGTTATCTGCTTGCTCGACGATGACCCGTCTGTGCTCAAGGGATTGGGCCGACTTTTCTCGTCAGTTGGTTTGCACGCCGAAACGTTTAGCGATCCCAAGAAGTTCCTGGATTATGTGCGGGTCCATCGGCCCACGGTTGCGTTAGTTGACGTTTGCATGCCGCAGATGAGCGGTTTGGAGGTTCAATCGCGGCTCCGCGAGCTTTCACCTTCGACTCGCATCATCATCTTTACTGGAAAGGACGATCCACTGGTTCGTTGCACCGCCCTGAATGCGGGGGCTTCGGCCTTTATTAACAAACCTTTTGACGACGAAGAGCTCCTGACTGCCGTGCGGCTCGCGCTCGCTTCGGCAACATGAAAATCTGGTTTCCAAACTGTAGCTCGGGCGCCTTGCTAACCAAGAAACACCGCGCGTCATGCAAAAGCGCCTGATCTGGTGCGCGCCTCGGAGCGCGCTGGCGTCTCGCCGGCCCGCCAGCTCGCATAAGACTAAAGTCTATCAGACTAAGGTCCAATATCCTGCTGACCGGTCGGGACCTAATGTGGGGCATGATTGCTACGTCCCAAATTGAAAAAAGGGCGGTCGCGCAAATGCGCATGACACCTAGCAAACAGCCTTCGTCGGAAATCGTTTGTCTCGTGGATGATGATCCCATGATGCTCAGAGCGACCGGCCGTTTACTCGCCTCAGATGGATTCGTCGTGCGTCCGTTTAGTAACGGCAAGGATTTCATTGCCTATGTCGCGTCACACGACGTGCCGCTCGTCGTGCTGGACATTTGGATGAAAGAAATGACCGGCTTGGAAGTCCTGGCGCGGCTGTGCGAAATATCGCCGCAGACCCATGTGATCGTGATCACAGGACGCGAAGATAGCGCCGCGCGGATCACTGCGATGCAAATCGGCATAGTCGCTTTTTTGACTAAACCTTTTGATGGCGAACAATTTCTCGAGACGGTTCATCGCGCACTCGGCCACCCGCCTGACACGACGCGCTTGATTAAGCTGGGAGCAGATAATCGCTTTAGCCGCATTCGAGGCTGGATGTTTACTACTCCCTCATTGGACCAAGGTCCCATAGGCAGAGCCCACCAAACCTGCGAAAATCCTCCAGTCTTCGGACCAGAAAAACAGAAAAACGGAAAAACTACGTTATGACAAAATCAACCCCGACCCTTACGCAAAGTGGCCTGCTGGCCGTGTTGCTGCAACGCCAGCGCTACAAAGTATTCGAGTTGGCCCGGCGCCGTGCACACCGCAAGCACAGGCGTGCCGCCCTTTGGAGTACCCTTACTTGGCCGTGGCGCGCTCTCACGGCGCCAACGCTCCTCGACGATTCCGCCGAGCCCATTGTGGGAGCCCGCAGGCGCCACACCTTCTTACGAGTCGCGCCTTCTGGAACCGGTGCACACTTCGAAGCGAAGAGGATCCAACGAGTCTATCGCTGCTATTCGTCGCGCCCTCAAACAGCAAGGTAAAGACTTATGGAATATGTTTTAAAGCTAGTTGAGCTATTCATATTCTGTCTGGGGATCACCTACTTAGGGGCTTCGGCTTTCTTAGCTGCGCGAGGTAAATGACCTACGAAACATCTACCGTAGTAGCTGAGTTAGTCCTTCTAGCCGCTATTATTTTCGCTCCCTGGCTTCAGAGGATGCTTAAAAAGTAGCTTTGTCCCACTTAGGCTTAAAGTCCGCGTTTTATGTTATGCAGGCGCAAGCTGCCTATTTCGAAGAATGCGAAGCCGCCGCGAAATGGCTGTGCGTCCCGGTTGAGTTATTGCTGCCCAAGGCGAGCGGCACAGCGCCTTAGAAGCCATCAGTTGGCTTGGCTTCTAGAGTTGGCAGAAGGAATGGTGTGCTGAATTCGTGTTTGGTCGCTCGGTAGAAACGAAGGCGATTCCGCCTCGATTTGGATTTACATTCAGCGTCGTTCTCCTTATTATCCCAACTAGCACAAGAGTTATGCTGCATTTGATCGCGCTAGCGGGCTTGCTTGTTTCCCTGGTTTTCGCGGAGGCTGCCTCGCAACCGCGAAAAAAGTCATTGCTCGCGTTCAATCGCGAGCGGTGTGATTTCTGCCGATGAGCTGGATCACACTGCTTTGGTCGATGAAGAGGCGTCGGGCCTTTCGCGATGACGCAAATCTGGAAGGCGATTCGTCTTCTGGTGTTGACCTCGCTCAAGGCCGACGTAGAGAGAAGACGATTCGCTGAGGCGGTCAGGCAATGCAATCGCGAGCTTTTTCTGGGCTGCCAATCATTGGCCTTTTAACGCTTGTCTACTTCATCGCCGGCAAGTTTGGATTGATGCTGGCATCTTTGCACGCGAGTGCGTCGCCGGTGTGGCCGCCAACGGGAATTGCGCTCGCGGCATTGCTCGTGCTCGGTTACCGAGCCTGGCCTGCAATTTTTGTCGGTGCATTTCTCGTGAACGCTAGCACTGCGGGCAATGTCGCCACATCGCTCGCCGTCGCGAGCGGCAACACGCTCGAAGCTATGTGCGGTGCCTGGCTCGTGAATCGGTTCGCCGGCGGCACAACCGCCTTCGGTCGTCCGCAAGGTGTTTTTAAATTCGCGCTCGCAGCAGTGGTTAGCACAATTATCAGCCCAGCTTTTGGTGTGACCAGTCTTGCACTTGCTGGTTTCGCGGATTGGGCCAATTATGGCGCAATCTGGCTGACGTGGTGGCTGGGCGACGCAACGAGCGACCTTCTGATCGCTCCATTGATTATTCTCTGGAGCATCGCATCAAAACGGCGCTGGAACAGGAGGGAAGCGGTTGAAGTGGGCATCCTCCTACTGCTGTTGTTCGTCCTCAGCGAAGCGGTCTTCGGCGGATGGCTTACAATTTCGGCCAAGAATTATCCAATCGCGTTCAGTTGCGGAGCGATTGTCATTTGGACAGCATTCCGCTTCACACAGCGCGAAACCGCTACGGGCATCTTCATTCTCTCAGCGATCGCGATTTGGGGCACCCTGCATGGTTTCGGGCCATTCGCCGAGAAAACGGAAAACCAGTCGCTTCTTGCTCTGCAGTACTGGACGGCTGTCGTCACCATTACTGCGATGGCACTTTCCGCCGGCATGGCCGAACGCGGGCGTGCCGAGGAGGCGCTGCGGGAAAGCGAAGCGCGCACTAACCTCGCGGCCAACGCGGCGAACCTCGGTCTGTGGCTTTGGAACATCCCGGGCGACGAACTTTGGGTAACGGAGAAATGGAGAAAGTTGTTCGGCTTCGCGGATTCGGAGCCAGTGAAGTTTGACCGATTGCTCCAGGTCGTGCACCCCGGGGATCGCGAACGTATGAAGCAACTCGTGCAGCACATGTTCGAGCACGGCGGCGAGTACGAAAGCGAATATCGCATCACGCGGCCGGACGGAAGCACACGCTGGATCTTGGGTCATGGCAGCGTCGAGTTAGACGAACGTGGGAAACCGGCCTTCGCGCGCGGGGTGTCGCGCGACATCACCAAGCGCAAAATAGCGGAGGAAGAGTTGCGTGAAAGTGAAGCGCGTTTTCGCACGGTAGCCGACTCGGCGCCCGTGCTCATCTGGATGTCGGGCCCAGACAAACTTTGCACCTTCTTCAACAAAGGCTGGCTCGATTTTACCGGACGAACAATGGAGCAGGAACTGGGCAAAGGTTGGACTGAAGGTGTTCATGCGGACGACTTAGACCACTGTCTCGAAGTCTACGGAAACTCCTTCAACGCTCGGCAACCGTTCACGATGGAGTATCGCTTGCGACGAAATGACGGTGAATATCGCTGGCTTCTTGATAATGGAACACCACGCTTTGCCTCCGATGGTGCGTTCCTCGGTTACATCGGCTCCTGCATTGGCATCACCGAGCGGAAGCTCGCAGAAGAAAAATTCCGGCTCGTAATCGATGCGGCACCGAACGCGATGATCATGGTCGACTCAGCCGGCGTGATCAGCTTCGCCAACGCGCCGGCCGCAACCGTCTTCGGCTATTCACTCAGCGAGTTGATCGGCCGCCATATCGAAACGTTGATTCCAGAACGTTTCCGCGATCGACATGCCGGTTATCGCAAGGGTTTTCTATCCCAACCCAGCAGCCGTGCCATGGGTGCCGGGCGCGATCTTTTTGGCCGTCGAAAAGACGGCAGCGAATTCCCCGTCGAAGTGGGGCTCAATCCGATCCACACCACGGAAGATTTGTTTGTTCTGGCGTCGGTCATCGACATTACCGCGCGCAAGCAGGCGGAGTTAGAGCACGAGCGCCAAAACATAGAACTGGTCCGGGTGGGACGCGTTGCGGTGATGGGCGAACTGGCGGCGTCGCTGGCGCACGAAGTCAACAATCCGATTGGGGCAATCGTAGCGAACGCCAGCGCCGGGGAACGCTTGCTCGCGGCCGGCAAAATCGGAACCGAGGAGATGGCGGAGTTGCTCGCTGACATCGTAGCTGACGGCCGCCGGGCCGGCGAGATTGTTCAAGGTATCCGCACTATGGTGCGCAAAGGCAAAGCTCGCCGCTCCTTGGTCCAGATCAATGACACAATTGACAGTCTCCTCCGGATTGTCCGCGCCGAGGCCCTGGGAAGGAACGTGACTGTGACAACCGAAGTTGATTCCGACGCGGGCCAAGTTTGGGGAGATCCGGTGCAGCTCTTGCAAGTCTTTCTCAATCTCGCCATGAACGCGTTTGAAGCAATGACTGCTCTGCCCTCCAATGCACTGTGCCTTGTCATTCGCGCGGACCGTAACGAAAATGGAGACGTTCTCGTCAGCGTGCGTGATTCGGGTCCTGGCTTTCCCAGCGGGCTGGCCGAGCAACTTTTCGAGCCATTCTTTTCGACAAAAGCCGAAGGGACTGGAATGGGACTGGCAATTGCCCGCGGCATCATCGAAGCGCACGGCGGAACCATCTCGGCAGAAAATTTTGACGGTGGAGGAGCGTGTTTCACAGTTCGTTTACCGCAGGCGAAGGAGGATAACTCCCAAGCGGCGTAGTTCCTTTTGGCGGAGAGCAGGCACAACCGCACCGGAACAGCGAGCTAAAGCTTGAGACAGCCACTTGCCCCTCGGCTTACGTAAAGAAAGCGTGGGAGGATTCGTGCTCCCGTGTGGGATGTGTGGGATGAGACCAAGGTCCCATAGCGGCATCGATCTGAGTCCCATAGTAATTCTCAATAAACCAGACTGGATCATGACATGCCCAATGCAAATTCCCTTAATGGTTTCGAAGATTTGGACACGAAAAGCTCGCCGCTGAGTGCTTCCGCCTGCGATGGTATCTGGCTCCTCGACGATGACGTCTCCATGCTCAAGGCACTTGGCCGGTTAATGAATTCGGCCGGTTTTATTGTGGAGAAGTTTAACCTTCCAGCCGCCTTTCTCGCCAGGCTCGAACATGCCCCATGTCGCGTAGCAATCCTCGACGTATGGATGCCTCAAATGAACGGTTTGGAAGTGCAGGCCTGTCTCCGCCGAGATTCGCCCGAGACACGGATTATCTTCATTAGCGGACGAGACGATCCATCAGTGCGCCAGACCGCGCTCGATGCGGGAGCTTTTGCATTCCTTGCAAAACCTTTCGAAGACGAGGTACTGGTGGAGCTCATTCAGAAGGCTGTTGCAGACTAGGTAGTAATGCTCAGCCGCTGAGGCAAAGAACCGAGCCAGTTCGTTCCCGTAGCAAGGCCCCCGCCAAACTTTGTCAGGCAGCGGCTGCCGGCGAAACACGGGCACCAGATGCTGCGCTGGTCATCACCAGCGAATCTTCCAGTCTGCGCAGCACGAACAGAACCAGCTCCGTGATCATGGTGCCCGACACACTGCCGAACGGCTAAAACCGTGTCGCGTCGCGAAGCGGCCCGACCCGGGGCCATCAATCTCTTTACCGTGCTTCGACGCTACCAACACGAAACAGTGCGGTGATGGAAGCGGCTGTTTCGACGTACGACTAAAGTCCTATAGACGACCACACCGCCTTGCTCAAAGGTGGCTGCTAAATGACAAAATTGGACCTTAGCATTATGAAAAAATCACTTCTCTTAACAGCTATCGTGGTTGGATTCCTCACCGCTTCACTGCAAGCGGGGGAGCCTGTTGCATACAAGCAAGTTGCCCCGCCGCCGCCGCCCGAACTTTACGGACTCGGTTTCTACGGAGCAATCGACATGGGTGCCAATGTCTATCAAAACCGCGGCGGAGACAGAACGTTTACGGATGACAGAGTGGGTACGGAGGATTTCGGTGACACTCTGACGGTCTCCCCGAAGAATGACGTCGGTTTTTTTGGAGGCATCAAACTCGGCTACGTTTTTGGCACAGGCGTATTTCGTCCAACGCTTGAGGGCGACTTCTTTTACAATGGCTTTCGGGGTGGCGCTGACTTCACCCTGAGGGATTCCTTTGGTAACGTTTTAGCACAGCGCGACGTGACCACTTGGATCAATACGGGCGCGTTTATGGGGAACTTCATCGGGAGATTCGCGTTTGGAAGATTTCAGCCGTACGCTGGCGCCGGGGTCGGCATTTACTATGCCGAATCTGCGGGGACCGAGGTTCGGAACCCCGTAACCGGTAATGTCCCAATCAACACTGGCGGAGGGCAAAGTCACGCCGACCTCGCGTGGCAGATTATTGCCGGCTCGGATTACTATTGGACTCCGAAGTTCAGTACCTTCATCGAATACCACTTTCTCAACTACACGAGCACTCAGATCGATACCAGGGAGGATCGCGATCTTCGGCAACACTTAGTGGGCGCGGGCGTGCGGGTCCACTTTTAGAGGCATACGGAATTTCCCCTGGTTAAGTAGATCGGTCTCCTTTAATCGGGAGGCCGGTTTTTTGAATCGTGTGTTCACAACCTGCTTATAGGCCCAAAGTCCTATAGACGCGTCGCAGCAGGCACAACAAGGTTGCGCTCAATCATTGCTGACGAACCTACTAAAACAATGAAACCAATAAGACAGATCCTAACTCATTTGATGCTCATCAATGTTACACTCCTTACCGCAGGCACGGCATCCGCGGACGACTTGGTCCGCGACTTCCGACGCGCTCTGCAGCAGCTCGTGGCTCAGAATCCGCCAGCGGCTAAGGCCAAATCAAAAGCACTCGCCGTTCTTGTGTTTCCAGACGTGGTGAAGGCCGGGTTCATCTTTGGCGCTCAAGGTGGCCAAGGAATCCTTTTCGTTCACGGACAACCTAGGGGCCGATACCGGACCGTAGCCGCTTCCTACGGCTTGCAAGCCGGCGTTCAGAGGTACGGTTACGCCCTCTTCCTGATGAACCAGGATGCGGTGAACTGGGTAAACAACACGCGCGGCTGGGAAATTGGCACTGGCCCGAGCGTCGTCATTGTGGACAAAGAGATGGCCCGCAGCCTCACCACCGACACCCTGCATAGCGGCATTTACGCCTTTACCTTCGATCAGCAAGGTCTGATGGCCGGTCTTGGCCTCCAAAGCTCCAAGATCATGAGGGACTGATGATTGATTAATTTTCTAGGATTTCGGATTCCACGACAATAAGATCGCCCAGTGAAAATTAAATTGTTTTTCCTTGCAGGGGCAGCGTTGGCACTCGTCGGTCGTCTGGCGGCGGGTACGTTAGAACTGGCGCCGAAAGAAACGGCGCCGCCAACAATCACACAGAGCGAACCGTGGCATTTTACTATCGCAGCGCCCGGTTGGATGGCGGGCTTGGACGGGACGATCGGAGTCCGCGGGGTCAACGCAGATATCGACGTCGGCTTCGACCAAATTCTGCAACATCTCGATATGATTTTTGCGATGCGCGCTGAAGCGCAAAAAGGTCCGTTCGGAATATACGGCGAAGTAATTTACATAGGTCTTTCCGACAACGCACAGGTAAATAGGCTTATCAACAATATCCACGAAGTAGTGAACGAAACCCTGGTTGACGGCGCTTTGAGCTGGCGGCTCATCAACCAGCCGCGCGCCTCGCTCGATCTCGTCGCGGGCACACATTACACGAATATATACGAACGACTCGAACTACATTCCGACCCGGTCGCGATTCAGCAAGCGAGCCAACGATTCGTCAACAACATCGCCGACGATTTGCGTAGCCGGTTGGATCAGGACATTTCCAACAGCGAATTTCTTGAAGCGCTCAAGAGCACCATCAAGGCAGATATTATCAACCGGATAGGCAACGCGTTAGACCGCCACGAAAATAGGCCAGACATTCCAATCGGTCCGTTGGGCGGGCGTATTCGGGAAGAGATTGCTCAACGAGTTGAGCATTTTATCGAGCTAAAAAAAGCTGAGCTGCGGGCACGCGTAGATGCGCTCGTGGAGAGGGGCGTCGCCCGCCGGGCCGCTGTCGACAGAGTAGTTAATGAGGCAAAGGCGCGGATCGCGAATCAACTTGCAGTTCGCCTGAACAAAAGGCTGAGTCAAACTTTATCACGAGATGATTATTGGTTCGATCCCTACGTCGGACTCCGTGGCCGGTACAATTTTAACAAGGTCTTTTATACCGCCGTGCGCGGGGAGATCGGAGGAGGCGCCGCCTCTGATTTAATGTGGGAAGTCGAAGGGGTAATCGGTATCAACCTCACTCGTTCCATCTTCACTGAGGTCGGTTACCGGGCTCTCGCTGTTGACTACGAGAACGACGGCCTCCTTTTCGACACCGTCATGCATGGCCCGCAAATCACGACCGGGATAACTTTTTGAACCATTCGTTAGAAACTAATCATAACCACCAAAGCACAACCTATGAAACCGATAACACGTATCTTCCTTTGCAGTATCGCGGCTGCATATGCAGCAGTATTAGCCGGCTGCGCTAGCACACAGACCAGCACGCAGAACAGGGAGAGCATGCTGGTAGCATCCAGCTTTAAGGTGATCACACCCAAGACTGCTGCCCAGCAGCAAAAGCTCCAAAACCTTCCGCCGGGCAAGGTAACCATGATCCAGAAAAAAGGGAAAACCTATTACATTTTCCCGGACCCGGCCCGTAACGTAGCTTATGTCGGCGGACCGAAGCAGTACCGGAATTACCAACAGCTACGCGCTGAAAACAAGCTTACCCGGGAGGACCTGGAAACCGCCGAGATGTACCAGGATGCCGAGATGCAGTGGAGCTTATGGGGCGGAGGGGAAGGAGTCTGGGGACCAATGGGTGGGCCGGGACCGTACTAGAAGCGATCCTATAAGCCTGATTGATCTCATTAACACCGACTTTTAAGCCGGTGCCCTTAGCGCAAGACCGACGGAAGCCGTTTTAACGGCTTACATTCTTTTCGACAGGCAAGACATCCGCCGACCCGAAGCCAAGCGGAAGAAAAGGAGCTCGGCGCGGCAATCCGCTGCGTCCAATCGTCGTAACGATGTAACGCTTTACCTTGTAACGCATCGCCCTGAAAAGCTATTGCCCTAAAGTCCTATATGCGCGTCCCCGCGGGCACCATACAGTTGCAGTTCTCGAATGAGTGAGATGAGCAACAACAAATCAGATTAATGCCTATGAAATCAGCAAGACAGATCCTCTTTGGCGTGATGCTAGCTGCCGCTGTCATGGCGGCTGCGCCTTCCGCCCGGGCTCAGCAAATCAACGGCACACCCGGTTCACCCGACGCCACCGTCACGATTGACGGGAAACAAATCCCGCCACCACCGATGCCTTTCGGCGGCGTGATCAAGGAAAGCGTCAAGGATTCTACGCCTTACTGGCCGCCGCGCGTCGTAGCGCCCAAAGGCGCGCCCAACATTCTGCTCGTCATGACGGACGACCAGGGCTACGGCATTTCGAGCACGTTCGGTGGCGTCATCCCGACGCCCGCGATGGATCGCGTCGCCAAAGCGGGTTTGCGCTACACGCAGTTCCATTCCACCGCGCTCTGTTCGCCCACGCGTGCCGCGCTTATCACGGGGCGCAACCATCATACGGTGGGCGCGGGTGTGGTCGGCGAGCTGGCTACCGGCTATCCGGGCTACGATTCCATCATCGGGCCGGAGCACGCCACCATCGGCGAAATACTGAAGGAGAACGGCTATGCCACGTCATGGTTTGGCAAGGAGCATAACACCCCAACCTTCCAATACAGTCTGGCCGGGCCTTACGACCAATGGCCATCGGGGATGGGCTTCGAGTACTTCTACGGGTTCATGGGCGGCGAGACCGACCAGTGGACGCCCTATCTGTTCCGGGACCACACGCAAATTTTTCCGTGGATTGGTCGGAAGGATTACAATCTCACCACCGACATGGCGGACGAGGCCGTCAAGTATTTGCACAGCATGAACGCGGTCGCGCCCGACAAACCGTTCTTTCTTTATTATGTTCCCGGCGGCACGCACTCGCCGCATCAGCCGACGAAGGAATGGATTGCTAAAATCCACGCGATGCACCTGTTCGACAACGGCTGGGAAAAGTTGCGCGACACGATCTTCGCCAACCAGAAGAAGCTGGGCGTGATTCCACCGGACACGCAGCTTACCCCGTGGCCGGACGGACAGGCCGCGTTAGGTGGCGCGAAGCTGCCCCGGTGGGACTCGCTTTCACTGATCCAAAAGAAACTCTACATCCGCCAGGCCGAGGTCTTCGCCGCCTACGCCGCCTACACCGATTATGAAATTGGCCGGGTGATCCAGGAAGTTCAGGATCAAGGCAAGCTCGACAACACCATCATCATCTACATCTGCGGCGACAATGGCACCAGCCCCGAAGGTACTCTGGAGGGCACCTACAATACGTTGACGGCGTATAACGGCATTCTGACTTTGCCGGAACCGTTGCAGTTGCTGCATTATGAAGATTGGGGTTCGGACAAAACTTATCCGCACATGGCGGTGGGCTGGACGTGGGCGTTTGACACGCCGTTCAAATGGACCAAGCAGGTGGCGTCGCATTTCGGCGGCACGCGACAGGGCATGGCCATTTCGTGGCCCGGCCATATCAGCGATGTCGGTGGCATCCGCACCCAATTTCACCACATCATTGATATCGTGCCGACCCTCCTTGAGGCCACGGGCATCAAGGCGCCAGAGCTGGTCAACGGCATTCCGCAGAAGCCAATTGAAGGCGTGAGCATGGCTTACACGTTCGACACCGCGAATGCCAAGGCGCCGTCGAAGCATGAGACGCAGTATTTCGAAATGGTCGGCAACCGCGCGATTTACCATGACGGTTGGGTTGCCGCCACGACACCGCCGGTAGCACCCTGGATGCTGGGAGCCACGATGCCCGCGCTGGGCGACTACCACTGGGAACTCTATAACATCGCCAAAGATTATTCCGAGAACAACGATCTCGCGGCGCAACAGCCGGACAAACTGAAGGAAATGCAGGCGTTGTTCCTGACCGAGGCGGGAAAATACCAGGTCTTCCCACTGGATAACTCCGGCTTTGTGCGCGTCCTTGCACCCAAGCCGAGCGCGACCGCCGGGAAAACGGAATTCACCTACACGGGCGTGAACGCCGGCATTCCCTTCGGCAATGCTCCGAGTATTTTAGACAAGGACTACACCATAACCGCCGAAATCACTGTTCCTAAAGGCGGCGCGGAGGGAATGATCGTGACCTTGGGCGGACGCTTCGGTGGCTACGGCCTTTACTTACTCAAAGGCAAACCGATTTTCACCTACAACCTGCTAGATATGGAGCGATTCCGCTGGGAGGGTGGCGTCGGAGGTAGAGTGGGCGCGGACTTGTTTGGTCGCGCGCTCGCACCGGGCAAGCACACGCTCGTGTTCAACTTCAAATACGACGGCCCCGGTCCCGGGAAGGGCGGCACTGGCGTGTTCACAGTGGACGGCAAGGAAATGGCCAGCAAGAAAATCGCCCACACAATTCCGTTGATCATGACGGTTGACGAAACCTTCGACATTGGCTTGGACACCGGCACGGGCGTGGACAATAGCTACCAGTTGCCGTTCAAGTTCACCGGCACGATTGACAAGCTGACTACCAAGCTAGGTCCGTCGCAGATGTCGGCGGCGGATAAGAAGGCAGCTGAGGAAGCATACGCCAAAGTCAACAACTAACCACCCCTCCCACGACGTATTCGCGAGGCGCCTCAAACGCGATGAGCCGTTTGCTCAAACTCACCGCCATTATCGAAGCGGCCACTGGACTGGGGTTGATGGCCGTGCCCTCGGTCGTCGCCCGGTTACTGCTCGGCTCACCGCTCGACACATCCGCCGCCGTGATGCTCGGGCGCATCGCGGGAGCCGCGTTGCTCGCGCTCGGTGTCGCCTGCTGGCTGGCGCGCGATGACACGCAAAGCCGCGCTGCCAGAGGATTGGTCGTTGCGATGCTGATGTATAACATTCCCGCCACCGCTGTCCTCGCTTTCGCCGGTATCGCCTTGGGACTGCATGGAGTGGCGTTGTGGCCTGCGGTGGCTCTTCACGCGGTGATGGCCGTCTGGTGTATCACGACTCTGCTGAGGACGCAGGCAGCCGCACAGCACAACAACAAGGCCAGTGAGTAAAAGTCGCCCATGAAAAGACACTACGGCAAATTTCTGATCGCAACCCTGTCGCTCATTGGCGTCGCTTTGTTAGCTCAGAATCCTGCTCCAAGACCTCCTTATTCTGACCAGGCCGAACTTTCCAAAGTGGAAGAATG
>Ga0209057_1001503_pt1 | contig 18732 bp, 18 predicted proteins | sample GraSoiAngelo_146_FD_185903 | JGI IMG/M metagenome (GOLD analysis project Ga0209057, IMG submission 185903) | Grasslands soil microbial communities from the Angelo Coastal Reserve, California, USA - 14_1009_05_30cm (SPAdes) (version 2) | ecosystem: Environmental > Terrestrial > Soil > Grasslands ... | reverse complement strand
GCCGCCTCTCCAAGAACCCCTGGAACGACATCGTCGTGGATGGTCGGGGCAACACCTACGTTGACAACATCGGATTTGACTTTCCCGGCGGTGAGTTCGCTCCCGGAATCCTCGCTCTCGTTACGCCCGACGGCTCGGCACGGCAGGTGGCTGATGGTGTCGCATTCCCGAATGGCATCGTCGTGACCCCGGACAACTCCACGCTGATCCTCGCCGAGTCCTACGCAAATCGGCTCACGGCCTTCGACATCGCTGCTGACGGCACTCTGTCGAACCGGCGGCTCTGGGCCGGCCTCGACCGTGGCGTCCCCGATGGGATTTGCATCGACGCCGAGAGCGCGGTCTGGTACGCGGACGTTCCCAACATGCGCTGCGTGCGGGTTCGCGAGGGTGGCGAGGTGCTGCAGACGATCGACCTTGACCGCGGCTGCTTCGCTTGCATGCTTGGCGGTGCGGACCGGAGAACCCTCTTCCTAGTGGCAAGAGAGTGGCGTGGTCCGGCGAGTATGACTGACGCAGGACGAACGGGCCAGGTGTTGACGGCGAAGGTGTCGACACCAGGCGCTGGTTGGCCGTAAAGAACGCTAAGGCCGGGTCCCAGAGGGATCATCTTGCGACAAGAGTTATAGCAGTGCTATCATAAGAAGTGACCGACTTAGGCGGGAAAGGAGGTGCGGAGTAATGCTCATTCCCTTGCTCGTTTTGATTGCGATCATCGTCATCTTCGGTGGTGGTGGGTTCCTGTACAGCATCCTCTGGTGGATACTGATCGCGGCCGTGGTGCTCTGGCTGCTCGGCTTCGTGGCTCGGGGCAGCAGTGGTGGCCGCTGGTACTACTGGTAGTCGAAAAGTTGTGACGGGCAGTGGATAAGCTCCACTGCCCTCTTTTTCTTCTTCGTCTACGCTTCACGGATGAAGATCGGCCCAATCCTTCGAAACGTGGGCGGCCCCTCGCGCAGCAACATGCTCGCGGTCCCGCACGCTGTGGAGGAACTCGGCTATCACTCGCTCTGGGCCACCACCCATACCGCCATTCCGGTTCGGTTCGAGAGCCGTTATCCCTACGATCCCACCGGGCGGCCGAGCTGGGATGCGAGCACGCCCTGGGGCGATGCGTTCCTGAGTCTGGCCTTCGCCGCCGCGGTCACCGAACGCGTGCGGCTGGGCCCATCGGTCATTCCGCTGATCACGACCGACCCCTTGACTCTGGCAAAACAGGCCGCCACCCTTGACGTCTACTCGGGCGGCCGTCTCGAGCTCGGCATCGGAGCCGGTTGGCTCGTCGAGGAGGGGGAAGCACTAGGGCGGCCCACGGATCATCGATCCGCGCGGCTCGAGGAAACGCTCCAAATTCTGCGGCTCGCCTGGAGCCGTGAGACGTTTTCCTATGGCGGCCGCTTTTACACGATTCCTGATGTCGGCGTAAACCCGAAACCTCTGCAAGGTGATCGACTGCCGATCTGGATCGGAGGACAAGGACAGCGTGCAATCGAGATCGCCGCCCGCCACGGGTGTGGACTGATGCTCTGGTTCGCCGAACCCGATGCCGTCCACGGTTACGTGGGGCGCCTTCGTGCGGCGGGGGGCTCGGGTCCGGTCGCGGCGGCGATGCCGTTGGTGCCGAACGCCGGGCGCTGGCTGGAATTGAGTCGCGACTATGTGGCGGCGGGAACGGACCAGCTGATCCTGACGTCGTACGGCGGACAGGCCCGGGTCACCGAAGAACTGGAGCAATTTGCTCGCGAGGTGTTTCCCGCGCTGCGCTGACCGCCAACCGATGGGGGTGCCGAATTTAGGGGTTAGGCGTTGGCATCAGTTCGTCAGCTGCCGTCTCGCTCCGGAGACTAGCGCTCCTTCCTTGACATCCGGTTCGGGAGATGGTTTAAACGGGGAAACGGTTCAGCCCAACTGAGAAGGGAGGGGAATATGGCTCACGCTTGTCTGCGGTGGCGCAGGTTCCTGGCCAAAGGCGGCCAGCTCGAGGGGGAAAGACAATGAAGGTCGAAGCTGCGATCAGGCGGCTCGGTCTCCTGGCGGGAGCCCTCGTGCTGCTGACCGCCTGCGGCGGTGGCGGCACGACCTCGACCGTGAATGCGGCCAGTGCAAAGTCCGCCGCCGACGTGGGCGGCATATCGGCATTGGTCACCGCCGCTAAAAAAGAGGGCAAACTCAACATCATCGCCGTCCCGCCGGACTGGGCGAACTACGGCGCGATCATCGACGGCTTTAAGGCCAAGTACGGGATCGCCATCGACTCCGCCAACCCGAACGGCAGCAGCCAGGATGAGGTCAACGCTGTGCAGCAACTTGGAAAGACATCGCGCGCGCCCGATGTGCTGGACGTTGGCATGGCTGTCGCCCTGGCGAACACCAAGTTGTTCGCACCGTACAAAGTTCAGACATGGAATGACATTCCGGACAGTCAAAAGGAGGCTAACGGCGTCTGGTTCCAGGACTACGGCGGCTACATGTCGATCGGTTACGACTCGGCCAAGGTGCCGGCGATTACCTCATTGCAGGATCTGCTCGGCTCCGGTTTCAGGGGCAGGGTAGCCCTCAACGGCGATCCCACCAAGGCGAACGCGGCGCTCAACGGGGTGATGATGGCCTCCATCGCAAACGGCGGCTCAGCCGATGACATCAGCAAGGGGGTTGACTTCTTCCACCAGCTCAAGGTCAGGGGGAACTTCACGCCCGTCCAGGCAACGACGGCGACGGTCAAGCAAGGACAGACGCCGGTGGTCTTCGACTGGGACTACCTCTCGGCGGCACACGGTACTGACGTGCCCACCTGGAAAGTGTTCGTTCCGTCCAACGCCATCCTGGGTGGCTACTACGCGCAGGCGATCAACAAGAATGCTCCCCATCCAGCGGCGGCGCGCCTCTGGGAGGAGTACCTGTACTCGGACGAGGGACAAAACCTCTGGCTGAAAGGACTGGCTCGGCCGGTGCGCATGCCGGCCATGCAATCCTCGGGCAAGGTCGATAGCGCGGCGGCGGCCAAGCTGCCGCCCGTGAGCGGCACCCCGGTCTTCCTCACCGATGCCCAGGCCACCAAGGCGAAGGACTACCTCGCCTCACACTGGGCCCAGGCGATCGGTTGACCGTTATCGAACGACCGCTGGTTGAGACGGTGCGCCGCCCCCTCGGGGGCGGCCGCCGCCCAGCCTCGCCGCAATGGATCGCGGCGGCACCATTCTTTCTCTACGTCGGCATCTTCCTACTGCTCCCGACGGCGATCGTCGTCGGTGGAGCGTTCATCGACAGCACTGGGTTGAGCCTCTCCAACTTCTCGACCATGAACCAGCGCTTCGTCATCAACGCGTTCATCAACAGCGTCGTCCTGTCTGCCACGAGCGCCATCATCGGCGCCGTGTTCGGCGCGCTACTGGCCTACGCGGTCGCCACCGGCAATCCAAACGGCGTCTTCCGCCGGCTGGTGTCATCGGCATGCGGCGTGCTGGCGCAATTCGGTGGCGTCACCCTTGCCTTCGCGTTCATCGCGACGCTCGGCAGCGCTGGCTTCATCACCCTCTGGTTACAGCAGCATGGCACGAACATCTACGCCAACGGCGTTTGGCTTTATCAGCTGCGCGGGCTCGTCCTCGTCTACACCTATTTCCAGATCCCGCTCATGGTGCTGGTGTTCCTACCGGCCCTGGACGGAATTCGGCCCCAGTGGCGCGAGGCCACCGAAAGCCTCGGTGGTGGCACCTGGCATTACTGGCGGTACGTCGCCGGCCCACTCCTGGCGCCGGCCTTCCTCGGCAGCACGCTGCTGCTCTTCGCCAACGCCTTCTCGGCGTATGCGACGGCCGCGGCCCTGATCAACCAGGGCAGTGTCATCGCGTCGCTGCTGATCGCGAATACGCTCACCAGCGAGGTCGGCCTGGCGAACCCCGGAATTGCCTCGGCGTTCGCCCTGGTGATGGTCGTGATTGTCGCGGTGGTCATGGTGCTCTACACGGTGCTACAGCGGAGGACGGCGAGGTGGCTGCAATGACCTCCTTCGGCTGGTTGTCCGCATGAGTCGCAACCGACGCCTCAAGCTGCAGATCTTTCGGGTCGCGGTCTTCCTCCTGCTGGGCGCTTTCTTCCTCGTTCCAATCGGCGCCATGTTCGAGTTCTCGACCCGGGGCGTGACGGATACCGCGCCACGTACCCTCAATGCCTGGCTGACCATCGCGCAAACCCCCGACCTCGTGGCGGCCATCCTCGCCTCGTTGGGGCTGGCGGTCTTGACCTCGCTGGGCATGCTGCTCTTGCTGGTTCCCACCATGATCTGGGTCCGCTTGCGACTAACCTATTTGACTCGCGCGATGGAGTTCCTGTGCCTGCTGCCGTTGACCATCCCGGCTATCGTGCTGGTTGCGGGGCTGGCTCCCATCTACCTCTGGATGAATCTCAATATCAACGATTCGATCCTGACACTGGCGTTTGTCTACCTGATCCTTGTGCTGCCCTACGCCTACCGGGCGCTCTACACGGGCCTCGCGGCCATCGATGTGAAGACCCTCGCTGAGGCGGCGCGCAGCCTGGGGGCCAACTGGAGCACCGTGATGCTCCGCGTGATCGTTCCCAATATGTCCGTCGCCATCCTCAACGCGTGCCTGCTCTCGGTGGCCGTGGTCCTCGGCGAGTTCACGATCGCGAACCTGCTCAACTACGTCAATCTGCAGGTTGCCATCGCGCTGCTTGGCCGCGCCAACGCAACCGTGTCTATCGCCGTCGCGGTCGCCTCGCTCTTGTTCGCGTTCATCCTGCTCGTAATCCTTTCCTTCGCCGGCCGGCCACGGGCGCGCGTGCATCTTGAGGACACCGGTCTCCCGTACCCGGGCGCGGCTGGAGGCGGCCTGAGGTGACGACTGCCGTCGCGGCCGCCGGGGTGGGGACCGCCACGCGTGCCGGCGTCGAGATCCGGTTGGAGAATCTGCGCCGGCGCTACGGTGCAGTCACCGCTCTCGATGGCCTGACCCTGACGCTCGCGCCCGGAGAACTGGTCGCCCTGCTGGGTCCGTCCGGTTGCGGGAAAACGACGGCCCTGCGTCTGCTGGCGGGCCTCGAGGAGGCGGACGGCGGTCGGGTCGTCATCGGCGGCCACGATGTGACGGGCCTGCCGGCGAACAAGCGCGACACGGGGATGGTGTTCCAGGCCTACTCGCTCTTCCCCCACATGACGGCCTGGGAGAACGTCGCGTTCGGTCTGCAGATGCGGAAAATCGGCGCGGCCGATCGCCGCCGCCGAGCCATCGAAACGCTGGAACTCGTGGGTCTCGGCGGATTCGCGAACCGGTACGCCCACCAGATGTCGGGAGGACAGCAGCAGCGGGTCGCCCTCGCCCGGGCGCTTGCTATCCGACCCAAGGTGCTGCTCCTCGACGAGCCACTCTCGGCGCTCGATGCCAAGGTCCGGGCACGGCTTCGCGATGAGATCCGGCGGGTCCAGCTCGAGGTCGGCATCACGACCCTGTTCGTTACTCACGATCAGGAGGAGGCGCTCGCCATCGCGGACCGGGTCGGCGTCATGCAATCCGGCCGGCTCGAGCAATTGGGCCCGCCAACCGCGATCTACGCCAGACCAGCGACCCCCTTCGTGGCGGAGTTCGTGGGTCTGACGAACCGGCTGTCGGGGATCGTCCGCGGTGGTGCCGTCGAGGTTCGGGGAACCCGAATCCCCCTGGTGCAACCGGAGGTTCCGGACGGACCGGCGGTCGCCCTGATTCGCCCGGAAGCCGTAACCGTGACGAGTAGCGGTGATGCCGCGACCGGACCCCTGGTCGGGTCGGTCATCGCCACGGCATTTCTGGGGGCCACCAGCCGCGTCACCGTCGACCTGGGCGATGTCACGGTGCTAACCCAACTGGCGACATCCGAGGCGGCAACATACCCGGCCGGCACCCGTGTGCAGCTCGTGCTTCGGCCCGACCCTGTGCTGATCGCTCGGGAGGCGACCGGCGCGACCCCTGCCTGAGCCAGGCACGAGTCAGCCGTCCTTCCCGGAGCGGGTTCGGAGGGTCATCCGCGACCTGCGACGCGGCGAGGTCGTGAGCTACAGCGAAGTCGCACGGCGGGCCGGGTATCCGCGGGCGGCGCGGGCAGTAGGCAACATCCTCGCCTCCAATCTCGGCCTGCCCTGGTGGCGGGTCGTTCGGGCCAACGGAGAACTGGCCGCCCACAGTCGCGAGGAGCAGGCGCGTCGTCTACGGCGAGAAGGCATTGTCGTCCGCGGCGGCCGCTGTCAAGTACCCTCCGATTCGAAAAAGCCGACAACACGGCACTCGTCTTAACGCCGCTTAACGGACCGTTGACCGGGTCCGGAATTCCAGCTACGCTTGTCGGAACTCAACCACAAGAGGAGGGAAGCGCTTGCGTAGCAGAACCGGCATTCTTAGCGTCGTCGCGTCAATCGCGCTGCTCGGCTCGGTCGTTCCGGCGCTCGCGGCACCGTCGCCGCGGGCCACGCTGGCCGGCAGTGTACCCCCATGGGCGAAGTCAGCGAACTTCAAGGCCGCCGCCAGTCCGTCGGATTACGTCGGCTTTCGCGTGTATCTCGGCTGGCAGAACACCTCGCAGCTCCAATCATTTGTCAACGCGGTCTCCAATCCGAAAAGCCCGTCCTACGGGCATTACCTGACGCCTGCGCAGTTCCATCAGCTTTACGCCCCTTCACAGGCTCAGGTTGGAGCCGTGCAGTCGTGGTTGCGAAGCCAGGGCTTCCAGGTCGAATACACGCCGGGTAATAACCACTACGTGTCTGCCGAGGGGACGCTTGCCCAGGCCGCGGCCGCGTTCGGCACGTCATTCGGCACCTACAGCGTCGCGGGCAAAACCCTGCGCTCGCAGACGACGGCGCTGACAATTCCAACCTCATTGGCGAGTGTGGTGTCCGGCGTCATCGGTCTGGATGACACGGCCTTGCTTGTCCACACCAACCAGGTCGTTGACTCCCCGAACGCCCCGCCGCCGGCCGCATTCGTGGTCGGCACCCCCTGCTCGGCGTACTTCGGCGAGAAGACGACCAATGACCTCGGCTTGCCGGCGCCGATGGCCTCGCCGGCGATCGGAGGCAACGGCGTCACCTACAATCTGCCGCTGCCGCTCGCGCCATGCGGATACACACCTGAGCAAATCCGCGGGGCTTACGGCGTTCCATCGAATGGCGGCGCCGGCCAGACGGTTGGCATCGTCGACGCCTTTGCCGCGCCGACCATCCAGCAGGACGTAACGACCTACTCGAGCCGGCACGGCTTGCCCAACATCAAGCTGACCCAGATCGTCGCGCCGGGAACATACAACCATCCCGAAGCCGGCAACCGGCACAGCCCCCAGGGCTGGTACGGCGAGGAGACGCTGGATGTCGAAGCGGTCCATGGGATGGCGCCGAACGCCAACATCGTCTACATCGGGGCACCGAACAATGAGCGGGACCTCGACGCTGCTCTCAACCATGCGATCGATCGCCATGTGGCGGACATCATCAGCAACTCGTACGGCTATCCGACCGAGCTGCTGCCGTTCGGTTTCATCAAGTCGGAGGAAGAGACTTTCATGCAGGCCGCAGCGGAAGGCATCAGCCTGTACTTCTCCTCAGGCGACAACAACGACGAGTCGATGACGATCGGGTTCGTTTCCGTCGATTGGCCACCGGCCAGCCCACTTGTCACCGCCGTCGGCGGCACCAGCCTCAAGGTGGGAGCGAACAACAACTACCTGGGTGAAGCCGGCTGGGGCACGTACAACAATACCTACAACACGGCGACCCGCAGCTGGAGCACGAACCCACAGATTCTGTCCTGGCTCTACGGGTCTGGTGGCGGTGTCAGCAGGTTGTTCGGCGAGCCCTCGTATCAGCAGGGTATCGTCGGCCAGGACGTCTTTACGGCTCAGCACCGGACGGGCCGGGCGGTGCCGGATGTGGGCGCGGTCGGCGATCCGAATACCGGCTATCTGATCGGGGAAACGCAGACTTTCCCCGACGGCACCGCCAGCTACTCCGAGTACCGGATCGGTGGGACCAGCTTGTCCTCGCCTCTGATGGCCGGGATCATGGCAATCGTCAACCAGCAGCGGCTGGCCGTCGGTAAGCCCCGAGTGGGTTTCGCCAATCCGCTCTTTTACAGCGTCGCTGGTTCCAGCGCCTATAACGATGTCGTCGATCCTGCCTCGCCTGAAGCCGAAGTCCGCGTGAACTTCGTCAACAGCGTCGACGCCAGTGGTGGCCGCAGCTACCGGCTGCGGACGTTCAACCAGACCCTCAGTCTTCACACCGGCGCCGGCTACGACGACGTTGTCGGAATCGGCACGCCGACCACCTCGTTCATCTCGACCCTCGTAGCCCACTAGTACATGGCGCACAGGAAGAGGCCGGGCCGGTGCCCGGCCTCTTTGTTCATGCCGGGGCCGTATAGCGCTGTTCGATAGCCTCTTTAATGAGCCGCCGGCTCTCGGCCGCTGGCTTGTCGCGCAGCGCTTCCGCCTTGCGCGCGTCCTCCTCAAGCTCGCGATCTTTTATCGCAGTCTTGAACCAGTCTGCGTAATCACCACGCCGGAGGTGATATAGCCAGGTCTCGTCGTCCACGCCGTCCGCGATCTGGAGAAACATGCCGAGGTTCTGAGCCCGCAGGTTGAGCCGGCCGTCCTTTCCGCGAAAGTGAAAGGCGTGATCGCCGAGGTCGCCGGCGGCGTACTTGCGCACGTGACGCTGCCGCTCCAGCCGCCCAGGCAGAATCGTAAACCGGTTCAGCGACCTATCGCGGCGTGACCAGATCACCGCTTCGCCGCTGCCGAGCGTCATGCCACTGCTCGCGCCAAAAAGTTGGAGAACGTCCTTCGGCGCCCCAACGGCGAGCGCGACGTCGACCTCGTCCAGCACGTCTTTGGCCAGGGTCTGCGGATGAACGGTAATCAGCAGAGTGCTTCTTAGCGCCTGTGGAAGGCTGACGTCAGCCTTGCCCCAGGAGGCGGGAAGCAGGTGGTGCGCTTCGTCGACGACCAGCCAGTGGGGGCGTCCCGTCTGCGCTCGCAGCTGCTGCACGTGGGGCAAGAGCTCTGCGAAAAAGGCGGGGCGCTCCTGCACACGCAGGGCCAGCAAGTTGATCGCCACGCTCTCGGCGGGATCCTTGAGGATGCCCATGACCTCGCCGACGCTGGGGGCGCGATCTGGAGTGCCGATGGTCACGGCGACCTCGAGGTTGTCATAGTCACCCTCGGGATCAACGATGCTGAACTGGTAGCCGTGCTCATGGAGCCGCTCGAGAATTCCTCGGGCGAGCGACGATTTCCCGCTCCCCGAGGGACCAGCGAGCAGGACGGCGGATCCATATGGGCTGAGGACGACTGGTTCATCGCCCGCATGCCCGACGAGGATGGAATGCCGGCGCAGGGTTGCGGCCTCAAGAGCACGCAAGTCGTTCGAGATCAGCGCCTCGATCACTTCGCGGACGCCCGCACTGGCACGACCCTCGGTCACGTGATCGGCGCGCTGCTTGACGGCATCCAGCGCGTTGGCGACCGCAATGCCGCATTCGCACACCGAGAGGAAGGCGTGGTCATTCTCGGCATCACCGATGCCCACGACGTTGTGAGGGGAAAGAGCGAATTCCTCGAGCGCCGCCTTCAGCCCGCTCGCCTTGTTGACCGACGACGGTAAGACCATCACCGAGCCCTTGTTGAAGATCACCTGGAGCTCGAGGCCAAGCTCGCGGATCACCTGGAGTGCGACGCCCTCATTGGGCTGCTCGGTGGCGACCACCACCTGGCCGACGGCCAGTGGCTCGACTCCGCGGCGGCGCAGCTCATCGACGAAGCTGGAAGGCGGAGGATCGGCGAGGCGGCGGGTCTCGCGCCGCTCCGGTCGATAGATCAGAGCGCCATTTTCGCCCACCACGAGGTCGAAGACGGCAAGCTCTGGAAAGACGCGGGCCAGGTCGTCCACCTGCCGGCCGGTTACAAGGATCAATTTCCGACCGCTGGCCTTGAGCCGCCGCAACAGGTCGACCGTGTCGCCGTCGACGACGCCATGGTGCGCGAGCGTGCCGTCGTAGTCGGTGGCAAAGGCCAGATAGCGCATCAGCCCATTTTGCGGGTCGAGCCGCTCGCGATGCTCGGGGCCGGCTCCGATTCGACGCCAGTCGCCAGGATGATGCGGATGGGGCGGTCATGCCGCAGGTAATCCCAGGCCCAGGATCCCAGCGCGCTGATTCGATTGCGGAATCCGATCAGGTAATAGATGTGCACGAATAGCCAGGTGAGCCATCCAAGAAATCCGGTGAATTCCAACCCGCCGGGCAGATGCGTCACACCGGCATTGCGGCCCACCGTGGCCATCGTCCCCTTATCCACGTAGTGGAATGGCTTGCGCTCGGTTGTGATGCCGCGCACCTGGTCCACGATGGCGCGGGCGACGTAACGTCCGCCCTGCATCGCCGGCGGCGACAGCATCGGCAGTTGGCCCTGATCGCCGACTTCTGGCGAGCCGACGTCGCCGATGGCGAAGGCTCCAGGCGCATCAGGAATCCGAAGCCGGCCGTCGACCTTGATCCTGGCGTTTCGAAATCGGAGAACGGACGGCGCCTCGGTAGGATCGTTCGGTCGCACGCCGGCCGACCAGACGATGGTGTGGCAGGGAATCGAGGTCTGGTCTGAGAGCGTCACACCGTGCTCATCCGCGGCCTTGACCAGTGTCCTCGTCCGCACTTCGACACCGCGCCGCTCCAGTACCCGCCGGGCGTATCGCCCGAGGTGTTCCGAGAACGCGCTGAGGAGACGCGGCAGTCCTTCGACAAGGACGATTCGAATCTCCGGGCGCGAAATCTGGTGATAGTCCTTGCCGGCCACGATCTGCATCAACTCGGCAAGCGCACCCGAGCACTCGACGCCGGTGGGCCCACCGCCGACGATGACGAAGGTGAGCAGCGCGCGGCGCACGTCAGGGTTCACCTCGGCATCGGCACGCTCCAGACAGGTCAGCACGTGGTTGCGAAGTCGTGTGGCGTCCGGCAGCACCTTCAAGCCCAACGACAGCTGGGCGATTTCCTGGTTGCCGAAGTAGTTGTCGGTGCTGCCGCTGGCGAGCACCAGATAGTCGTATGGAATGTCCGGACCGCCTCGAACCCGGACCGTCTTCCCGGCAAGGTCGACGCCGGTCACGGTCGCCTGCCGAAACCGGACGTTGGGTGAGTGGCGAAAGACGCTGCGCAGAGGATACGCGATGTCGGCCGGATTCAGGAGCCCGGTTGCGACCTGGTAGAGCAGCGGCGTGAAGAGGTGGTAATTGTGCTGATCCAGCAGGATGACATCGACCGGCTGCCTATTGAGCCGTCGGGCGCAGGCCAGCCCGCCAAACCCCGAGCCAACGATGACAACGCGTGGGCGCCGCTCCCGGTCAGGCATCGGCGACGATGTGCAGCTCCGCATGCGCCCGTCGCAGGGCGGCCTCGACGCCGGCCGGGGAGTCGGCGCGGGCAAACATGAATCCGAGGTAGCGATCGCCCTCCGGCAGAGGGACCAGTGGCTCGCCCGGCGGGATGGTAATGACCAGACCATCGATCCCCTCGACGCGCCTCGCCTCGGTCTGGCCGGCGACCTCGCGGAGCACGCCAGGGTCTGGGATCGGCAACATCATGACGCCGGCGGCGCGGCGTTCGCGATCGTGCTCGGGCACCGGCAGGCCGGCGGCATGGCGGAGGATGAGTTCTTCCAGCGAGATTCCCGAGCCAAACCGAAGGGTGCGCGAGCACAGCCCGCCAATCGATCGCGCCGCGACTTCGAGCACCCACGGACCGTCACGGTTGAGGCGAAGCTCGGCGTGGATGGGACCATCCGTCAGGCCGAGCGCCCGGATCGCCCGAGCCGTGGTCTGCGCGACCAGCGTCTGGGTGGCATCGGGAAGCCGTGAGGGGGTGACATAAATCGTCTCCTCGAAGAATGGACCGTTGAGCGGATCGGGCTTGTCGAAGATGGCCAGCACCTCGAGCTCGCCGCGCCGGAGGAGGGCTTCGACCGCGACCTCTTTGCCGTCGATGAAGTCTTCGACGAGCAGTGACTGCCGCCCGCCATTGGACGAGCAGCCGGCGACAATGGCCGCGACCCGCCGGAAGACGGAGGGAAATACGTTCGCGCTGTCGGCCCGGACGACGCCCTGGCTCCCGGATAGATCCAGCGGTTTCACGACGCATGGATATCGCAGCGTCGGCGCCAAGGCTTCGGGATCCGCATCGATGGCCATGACCATGAAGCGCGGCGTGAGCAGACCGGCGGCCAGGAATCGCTCGCGCATCCGCGCCTTGTCGCGGGCCGCCTCGACGGCATCGAGCGGGTTATGCGCAATGCCGAGCGCCGCGGCCGCCGACGCGGCGAGTAGCGTGCCACCGTCGTCGACCGCGACCACCGAGTCCAACGACCGCGTTTTGGAAAACTCCACGATCCGCGCGGTGGATCGCTCGATGTCCTGGAAATCGAGCCGGAGGTGCCGTCCCTCCATCAGGCCCGCGAGTGCGGGCCGGTGCTCCGAGCCGACCACCACCTCGATCCCAAGACGCGACGCGGCGGCCATGAAGTCGTGCGTGCGGTAGGTCCGGCTAGGGATGAGCAAGAGCACACGGGCCATGCTCTAAGTTGACCATGAATACAATGACGGCAGGATGACCCCGGCGATCACGGTGACACCCGCCGCGAAGGCGAAAGTCGAGGCCGTCCGGGCCAAGAGCGGACACCCGGATGCCTGCTTACGGATTGCCATAGCTGGCCGTCGCGGTGCGCAGTTCGTCTACCAGCTGGATCTGGTCGCTCTGAAAGACGCGCCACCAGGAGACCTCGTGCTGGGAACGCCCGACTTGCCGGTCCTGGTGGACGGCAGCAGCGCGCCAGACCTGGATGGCGCCGTCATCGACCTGGACCCGTCGGCGATCGGCGGCGCCCTGCGGATCGACAACCCTCACGAGGGTTGGCGGGACCCGGTCGCAGCGCGGGTGCAGGAGGTGCTGGACCGTCAGATCAACCCCTCGGTGGCGGCGCACGGCGGATTTGTCGACCTGCTCGAGGTGCGCGATGGGGCGGCATATGTGCAGCTCGGCGGTGGCTGCCAGGGGTGCGCCCAGGTCGACGTCACGCTTCGGCAGGGAATCGAGGTCGCCATCAAGGCGGCGGTGCCGCAGGTGATCCAGGTCATCGATACCACCGACCATGCCGCCGGAACAAACCCGTATTTCCAGCCGGCGAAGAAGGCGTCGTAGCCTAGATCGCCGCAATCCGGCGCAGCCGGATCCGGGGGCCGAAGCGCGGTGCCTGGATGCCGCCCAGCGTCAGCAGCCGGATGACGCGAGCCCGGTGTCCGCGATATGGCTCCAGCAACTGGATCATGCGGTCATCGGTTCCCCGCGGTTCACCGGCCAGCGCCCAGGAGACCTGATGGGGGAGGTGGTAGTCCCCAAGCGAAACCGCATCCGAGTCACCCAGGGCGATGGTCGAAACCTCGGCGGCAGACCAGGGCCCGATTCCGGGCAGGCTCATCAGGTGTGTCCTGGCGAGCGCGGGGGGCAGCGCCACCATCCGCTCCAGGGCTGCGGCGCGCGATGCGGCCGCCTGGATGACCGCAAAACGCCGGCGTTCGATTCCGAACCGATGCACCGCCCAATATGGCGTGGCCAGCAGCCGCCGCGGCGTCGGCGACAGCAAAAGGCCGGCGTTTCCCGGCGCCGGCTCGCCGAGCGCCCGAACCAGGCGCGCGTAGGATGCCCACGCCTCGACACCCGGCACCTTCTGTTCCAGGATGGTCGGGAGTAGCGCCTCAAATACCAGGCCGGTCCGGCCCAGGCGAAGTCCCGGGTGGTGGCGGTGCAGATCGGCCAGCAGCCGATTGGCGGGCGCGAAGGTTTCAGGATGATCCTCGAAGCCGAGGAGCGCCTCGGCGTGCCGGACCATCCAGCCGGCACCGGCTCCCCAGGCGTCAGCCGTCAGGCCCGTGCCCACTCGGGACAGGCGCATGGTTGCGGGGCCATCCGGCGTCCGGGCGGCGCGCCATACCTGGTTCCCTTCGAAGCGAATGGTTGGGTCAGCGGGCCCCCGCTGCAGTGCACCCAGGGTCAACTCCGGGTCGAGCGGGAAGGGCAGAGGCAGGGTCCTGGTCGCGTCGAACGGCACCCCTCAACCCTACGCCAGTGGCAGCGCCGCTGACCCCTTTCCTGATCACATGAGCTTGAGCATGAACGCCCGAATCTGCTACGTATTATCAAGTCACGTGATAGAAGGGATCGCGGGCTGGGGGACGCCGCCGGCGTGATTCGCTGCGGGTGGTGTGGAGCGCAAAACTACGCCATCGATAGCTGGTGCTCGAGGTGCCATCAGCACCTCGACTTCGGCCCCCGACCGGGGGCGCCGAGGCCACGCCGGCGCGGATGGTCGCTGCTGGGGCCGGCCGCGGCCGCGCTCGGCGTCGCGATCGCCATGGCCCTCCCGGTGGCAAGCTGGTTCAACGGCACGCTCGCGACCACGGCGCCGGGCCTACCGAAGACGGCGCTGGTCGCGCCGGCGCGCGTGTCCGCCGCGCCTACGGTGGTAGCGGCGGATGCGACGCCATCCGACGAGGCATCGCCGTTAACAAAACCAACCCCCACTGACCAGGCGACACCCGCTCCAGTCCCAGCTCTCCCGCGCCTGCTTCCCGCACCAGTCCCCGGCGACCCGACGGCCGCGGTGGCGCGGTTCTACCAGGCGGTTGCGGCCCACGACTTCGCCGGCGCCGCGGCACTGTGGAGCGCGGCGATGCAGGAACAGTATCCGCCGGCCGAATATATCGACCGGCGTTTTATGGCCACCCAGCAGATCAACCTGATGGCCGAGCGGGTCGTCGCAACCGGCGGCGGCGTGGCTGTTGTCTATGTCGATATCGTCGAGTTAGGTGGCGGCCAGACCCGTCACTGGGTCGGGACGTGGCAGCTGGTCAACAGCGCGTCGGGATGGCTTCTGAACCACCCCGATCTGCAGGTGGTGGCCTGAGATGCTGAAGTTGCGTTCAACCGGAAGGGCGTTCGGAACCCCCGTGCGTTGCCCCGCCTGCCACTATCCGAACCTGGGGATCAACATCTGGTGCGAACGCTGCCGAACGCCGCTCGATTGGCAGCGTGGCGCCGGCGACGCGGCCGCGCCCGAGGCCGTTGCGCCAGAACCGCCTGCGGCGCCCCCTGCACCGGAGGCAGGCCTTCGCGTGTTCTGTCAAAACTGCGGTGCCGCGAACAGCAGCGGCGGTCGTTACTGCTTTCGCTGCGGGGCATCGATGACGCAAGAGCCGGCCGTTCGCCGTGCGCCGGCCTTGCGACCACCTCAGCTCACGATCCCCATGCTCCGCATGCCGAAGTTGACTATCCCGGCACTCACGCTAGCCAGGCCGGCCGTGCCTCGACTCCCACGCACGGCCTGGATTGTGGCCGCGATCGTCGCGGTTCTGCTGATCGCGCCGCTGGCGTACGTGCTGTTTCCGGCGGGCCGGGCGACTGCGGTTCGGCCTGGCGCAAGCCGAGCCTCCGCGACCGGTACGGCGACGGTACCCGTCAACTCTCCCGAAGCGGCCGCTATCCCCGGCGTTGAGGCGAAGACGGGTCTGCGATTCTCGGGCACATGCAAACCGAACGTCGCGTGCCTATCGCTTGCGAGCCAGATGGTCGGCCAGGAGGCAGCGGCTGTTATTTTCTCGACCGCGAATCCCGGGGGCCGGCAGTGTGCGGGGTATGTCTACCGCCGCGCCGGTGCGTGGCATCTGCTGAATGCCGTCTGCGCCCTTCCGGGTGAGTTGAGCCCGCTGGTGGGCCGCGATGCCATCGTCCACGTGCCCGGAAACTGCGCCAACCTTCGTGCCGGCGCGACCGTAAATGGACGGGTGGTGGCCTGTCTCTACGATGGCTCGACGGTCCATATCGCCGGCGGCCCTGCCTACGCCGACGGCCGGATCTGGTGGCGCGACCCACGCGGCTGGATCGCGCACGACTTCCTCGTGGTCGCTTAGTCCTGGGGGCGCGGCTCCTGGATTCGTAATCGCTTCACGGTCTCGAGCAGCATTTTGTAACTGATGCTCGCGTTATCCATCAGCACCGGCTTGATCTCCCAGGAGACCAGCGTCAGGCAGACCGTATCGGCGTCGGCGCGCACGTCGGCCGTCCTCGGACCGCCGTCCAGCACCGAGATTTCGCCGAAAAACTGACCGGGGCCCATGGTGGCGACCGTCTGCCCATCCCTGACCACCGACACGCGGCCTTCCTTGATGATGTACAACCCGTGACCGCCTGCGCCGGCCTTGACGATGGTGGCACCGGCGCCATATTGCTGCTCCTTGACGAGCTTTGCCAGGGTCTCGAGCTCCTTCTTGTCCAGGCCGCTGAAGATCGGTACCCGGCGCAGTGATTCGGTGGGGTCGGTTTTGACTGCCATGCGCTCCTCCTCGGTCAATCAGCCGAGCCTACGATACGCCAGGCTGCCGCCTGCTCGCTGGCCGTCGTTGCCCAGCGAAAAAAGTCCCGGCCGTGGCCGGGGCCTTTCCGTATCGAGCCGCTAGCGCCGCTTGCTGGCCGCCAGGCGCTCCGCCTTCATAGCTTCCATGCGCTCGCCGAGGTCGTCCAGCTGGTCCTTGGACAGGACTTTGCTCTTCACCTTGGGAAAGAGCTCCTTCTCCTCCTCGCCGACGTGGTGTTGCACATCCTCCATCAGGACTTTCAGGCCGGCAAGCCAGGTGTCGGTGTTCATGTCCGCTTGCTCCAGGTCCGAAAGCACCATCTTGACCTGCTTGTGCTCCTCGTAGGACTCGAGCACCAGGTCGCGGGTGGGCTCGGCGTCCTTGGCAGCCGGGTAAAAGAGTTGCTCCTCGATTTCCGCGTGGACGGTCAGCTCCGTCGCCAGCTCGGTGAACAGCTGTTTGCGGTTGCCGTTTCCCTTCTCGATGTCGGAAAAGATCTTCTCCACCTTGCGGTGGTCGTTCTTCAACAGTGTGATGGCATCCATGACAGGCTCTGCGTACCTCCCTGTACCGATATACGAAATCCTGATAGGCACGATATCAGGTATGAGGCCGATTGGGCAAGTGCGCCGCGCGGGGCCATCGCCGCCGGCGGGAGAGGCTACGCGCCCAGGTGGGTCGCCTGGAAACGGTTGCGTAGCCTCCAGATGCCATTGACGTACGGCCGGCTGCTGGGGTAGATGCCGTGTTTGCGAAGGCCGGTCAAGCCCTGGTAATAGGCGGCGAGCGCCAGCTTCGGATCACGCAGCTGGGTGAGGTAGGAGCGCAGCAGCGCGGCGCCCAGCTCGGCGTTATCCACCGGGTTGTTCAAGTTGACCCGCCGATGCAGCAGCCGGGGCCCGGCCCACGCCGCCGTATAGGGCTCGACCTGCATCAATCCCACGGCGCCCGTGCGGGAGCGGGCGGACTGCTTCCACCCGCTCTCCCAATACGAGACAGCAAGCACGAAGTTCGGGTTCAAGTTATGGTGCCGCGCGGCCCGGATCAGGATGGCGCGCGCCTGTGCCGACGAGAGCCGTGCCGGCGCCGCCCGGTGAACCGCCATCTGGACGACAGGTTGCGCGCTCCCCTGAGACGCGGCGGAGGCGGGCTGCGCCGCGAGCGCAACCGTCAGGGTGGCCGAGGCTGCGACAGCGACCGCCAGACGTGGGAATTGTGGCATGGTTGCACAAACGTCACCGCGCATCCCCGGCTTGCGCCACGAACGGCAAATTCTTGTTAAGGGCAGCGGGACCTTGACTTTGGGCGAAACCGGGCATCAAATAATGGGCAGCCCGAAGGGGGACAATCCGCAGGCAGGGCCCGATCCTCGCGATCCAAGGGAGGGATATTGGGACGGCTCGAGGGTAAGGTGGCGCTCATCACGGGTGCCGGAAGCGGCATGGGCCGGGTGGCCACCCAGACCTTCGTTGGCGAAGGCGCCCGAGTGGTCGCGGTGGACGTCAACGAGAGGGCGGTCCATGACACCGTCGCCGGCCTGGAGGAAAAGGCGTTGCCGGTTACCGCAGATGTGACCCGCGATGGCGATGTGGCGGTCTGCGTCAGGACCGCCGTCGACCACTTCGGCAGGCTCGACGTGCTCTACAACAACGCCGGCATCTTCGACGAGGCCGACGAGTCCGTCCTGACCACCACCGACGCCATCTGGGACCGGACCATGGCCATCAACGTGAAGGGGCTGGCCTTCTGTTGCAAGCACGGCATCCCCGAGCTGATCAAGGCCGGCGGCGGTTCGGTCATCAACATCGCTTCCTTCGTGGCGCTGGTGGGCTGCACCGTGCCGCAGGATGCCTATACCGCTAGCAAGGGCGCGGTCATCGCTCTCACGAAATCGCTTGCGGTCCAGTTCGGACCGAAGGGCATCCGCACCAATGCCATCTGCCCGGGTCCGATTGAGACCCCGCTGATGCGCGACCTGCTGAAAGATGAAAACAAGAAACGCATCCGGCTCAACCGCATACCGATGGGCCGCTTCGGACACGCGGAGGACATCGTCTCCCTCGCCGTCTACCTTGCCTCCGACGAGTCGACCTGGACTAACGGTGCCGCCCTCGTGGTCGACGGCGGCATCACGTCAAACTACTTCTGATGATCACGATGGAGCGCCCAACCCAACTCCTCATCGGCGGAAACTGGCGCCCGGGTGAGGGAGAGAAGACGTTCGATGTCGTCGAGCCGGCGACATCCGATGTGATGGCGAGAGCTGCCGTTGCCTCGCCGGCCGACGTCGA
>Ga0209057_1001499_pt1 | contig 18741 bp, 21 predicted proteins | sample GraSoiAngelo_146_FD_185903 | JGI IMG/M metagenome (GOLD analysis project Ga0209057, IMG submission 185903) | Grasslands soil microbial communities from the Angelo Coastal Reserve, California, USA - 14_1009_05_30cm (SPAdes) (version 2) | ecosystem: Environmental > Terrestrial > Soil > Grasslands ... | reverse complement strand
TCTCTCTCTCATTCATCATTGGTAACGGATCCATAGCGTTCGGGTTCCTCTTGCCAACACTGATTCCGACGCTCCAATCTCTGACAGGACTCAGCTCCATCATCATACATCAAGACCTACTTGTGTTAATGGGCCTGGTCTCAGCCATAACGCCGGTCTGGCTGTTTCGTATCCTCAAGGGCTACAAAGAAACACCGAGCCCGAAAAAACTGATAAGAGGCAAGAATTTCCCGACTCTTCTCAAGTTTTCCGGGATCAACAGCCTCATCGGACTCGGAGCAGGGTTCATTATTCCCCTGATTCCGACTTGGCTTTTCCTCAAGTTCGGAACCCCGGACACGTTTAGCGGACCCTTGCTCTCACTGTCCAACTTGACAATAGCGCTGGCTGCTGTTGCGAGTCCTAGAATCTCCGGCCGGTTCGGATTAGTCAAAGCAATCGTCGCTACGCAAGGATTCTCGACAGTCTTCATGCTGAGCCTAGCTCTAGTCCCGGACGTTAGACTCGCCGGCGGTCTCTACATCATTCGAGCAGCTCTGATGAACATGGCAGGACCATTGGGCGATTCCTATCTGATGGGCATCATGTCCCAAGAAGAGAGGGGACTGGCGAGCTCCATCAACACAGTCGTCTGGAGGATACCGAACAGCATAACCACAGTGATTGGCGGTTTGATCCTGGCAACAGGAAGATTTGACATTCCCTTCTATCTGGCAACCGTGTTCTATGTCATCTCCATCACGCTGTTCTATACCCAGTTCAAGAGCATACGACCCCAGAGCTAACGCACGATCGGCGCGAAGCATCTTTTTAGCCACCGGACAAGATGCTGGATCAGAGGCAACCACTACGTCTCAAACCCATAGTCCCAGCGCAACAGTATCCCCTAGAGAGATTCTGAAAAAATATGATGTTATTGCTGTAGTGGGCGCTTCCAAGAACCCTGAGAAAGAAGCCTACACGGTACCCGCATACATGAAAGAACATGGGTACATGATCGTTCCGGTTAATCCGACTGCTGATGAGATTTTAGGCGAGAAAGCCTACAAGAGCCTCATGGACCTCCCGCCGGACCTGGCGAAAAAGGTCGATATCGTCGACGTCTTCCGTCCTAGCGAAGAACTACCACAGGTTGCACAGCAAGTTATCGAGATGCGGAAGAAGTATGGTAGACCATTCGCGTTCTGGGCACAGCTCGGACTCGAGAACGAGGAAGCGAAAAAAATGCTTTCGCAGAGCAAGATTCCCTATGTGATGAACGCTTGCCTCCGAGTCGTCCATAAGCTACTGTAGCAATCGCGGAAACTCGCTCATCCAGATAGAGGCCTCACTGAATCGCAGACCTGTTTCAGAGGACTACTGTTCATGATATGTGATACTCTTGAGTATCTGGATAACCCCAGAGGGATATGAGAAAAAATGGACGAGACGCTGATACTGAACCTTGTCGGAACTTTCGCGTTCGGCTTGAGTGGTGGAATACTCGGGGTCCGGAAGAAAATGGACCTATTCGGAGTCTTAGTACTGTCGATAGCCACTGGGCTTGGCGGTGGAATAATACGGGACATAATACTCGGACATGTTCCCCCAACGACACTGGTTGACTGGCGATATCTCGCTGCAGCTGGAGTTGCAGGACTCCTAGTATTCTTCGATTTTCGCCAAATCGTCAAATGGAACCGTTTCGTCACGGCATTCGATGCTGCAGGCCTGGCAATTTTCACCGTCACGGGCACCACCATAGCCCTCGCAGCTCAGCTCAATCCGGTCCCAGCCGCGTTGCTGGGAATGCTCACCGGTATTGGCGGTGGAGCACTGAGGGACATACTCGCGGCGGAAGCACCTCTGGTGCTGAGGAGCGAAGTATACGCGGTCGCCTCTCTGCTTGGAGCAATCATAATCACTCTGGCTAATCAAGCGGGAGTTCTTGGAACGCCAGCCGAGATTTTGGCTGCCCTAGCTACATTCGTTCTTCGAATGGTTAGTGTTTGGAGAGGCTGGAAGATTCCAATCGCTCACCCGAGCTCCCGGTAAAGGCTTCGTTGTGAGGATCTAGATCATTTCGATATTATCCGCTGAGACGCCTAACTTCACCAGTTCGCTCTTAGCTTGATCTCGATGATCTCCGTGGAGGATGATGCGACCGTTTTCTACGTCGCCGCTGGTTCCAAGGCTCTGCTTCAGCATGTGCGTTAGTCCAGGCAAGTCGATGCTGTCCCTGATGAGATCGTGGGGCTGGACAACGGTCACAAGCCTCCCGGAATGATGGGTCTCCAGCCGTACGACGAAATGGGCTGATTCCCGATCGAGATGCTTCAGTATATCGCGGAACTCAAGATCTTCACTTTCCGTTGACAAGGGCGTCTTCGCAACTGAGGGTGGGTCGATTCTCTTTTACCTTACCGCGAACGACCCTATCGCGGCAACACTACATTATCCCTTCATCCAGTTTCAAGTTTCTGATGAGAGGAATCTAGGTATTCTTAATAGTTGGAGCAAGAAAGACCACTAGTCCTGTCCTCGAAGCATGACGAGACATGCGACGATAGTTCTGTTTCCATTGATAGCGATACTGGTCTTTCCCCAAGTGGGCGCTACTCCTCCCAGCATGACGTTGGATGGTCAGGTCAGCTCTGGTGCGTGTGAGTCAAACGGTACCTGTACCCTTACTCTCTCTACAGCTAATCCTGAGGATGTGATAGTTCTAGTGGCCCAATGCGTGGCCTTCCTTTCCTGTAATGCTACTATATCTTCGGTCTCAGATAGCGACGGCCACACGTGGACTCTGCGGGCGGTCTACACTCCGAGCCGAGAGATTTGGGAATACTACACGATCGCTAATTCGCCGCTGTCCTCAGATAGGATAACAGTAAACTGGTCGGGTTCGGGTGGACTAGAATTCGCTGCTTTTGGGGTTAGCGGCGCAAACACTAGGCATCCTTGGGACCCTTCACCACGGCTTCCTCTAGAAGAGGCTGCCTCCAGCTCAATTTGTTATGTCAATTCTCAGGGTTTCACGATATGCAATGTTACATTTTCTGCAGTTGGAGCCCAGGACTTCGTCATCGTCAGCACTGCAGTGAACGATGACCAGGTATGTCAGGTAACGCTTCCATTTACGAATCTAGACGGTTACGATGGTACAGTGGGGCTTGACTACGCCATCACGAACCTCGGGGGCCCGGAACCTCGTTCGTTTATCTGTGCGAATAGCGATCCGGTTCTATTCTTGGTCGATGCCCTGACAGGTCCCGGCAGCTAGGAAGTCGACCAATTTTTCGAGGACACCAAGTTCAGCGATCCTTGTCTGGATAGAACGGTTAATTGTGAATAGCCTCACAGTAACCCTCGTGACATTGGCGGCCTCAGGTCTTGAACCAAAGTCCCGATGACGATCCCTGGCTTGGAACACTAGAGCGCTTCCCCACCGTCTATCATGCGCGGGCTTCATGGCTTTACGATATCAACACTGAGAGTTTGCAGAAAGCGATCTTTGCAGGCTTACGATCGCTTGCCCAAGAAAAAAAGTCGCTGGAAATCACGGTTGCAGACATCCCCGGGTACCGGTCTGGAGGGGTCGTGTTCAAGTTTGGAGTTGGCAACAAGGACGGGTTCGACATTCTTGACGATAAGGAGGCGGAGAGAGTGATTCAACGGATAGAAGAGAAAGGAACGTTCAGAACCTTAGATCTAGTCTTTCATCTACACTACTCTGTGGATGATGGTAAGAGACACAAGGTCCACCAGGACCAGTACTTGGCAAGGCTGACCTTCCAACCCGGCCGGGTAGAACTCCTGCTCCACCATCTGAAAGGAGTCAGAAGGATCGCGCCTGACGAGCTGGTCCGCATCTTGCTCTCAGCGACTAACCGCGAGTTGGCCCAAAACAAGTATCCAGAGCTAGAGCTTGAGAGTCTAACAAGTAACTAGCGTTATGCGGCCACGCCTAGGGCCTGGCACTTCTGAATCGTTTTCCCCAACCGTAGGCCATACCGGCTACGGATCCAATTGCCCCACCAATAAGGCCCGAAAGTGAAATGGCAGGTTGACGAATCACGATCGCCAAAATGGCGGTAGAAAAAGGGGAGAACAGGAGGATCATCAAGATCCCGAACTGCCTCCGTGTTAACGGGGGGCGGCGGCGCTTTGAGTCCACCCTCATTGCGAAGGAGTACGGCACTATCCAAATTGCGGCAACGGCCCAGAAAGAGAACGATAGGCCGAAATCCCTATTCAAGGACGATAGAGTGAATACAAGAAATGCTATGAAAACGACAAACAAGAACGGCTCGACAAACGGGGAGTCACGGAGTCTCACAATGCTCTCGCCTCTTTTGACTAGCTAGGAGAATCTCGGAACTCACTAATTCACTACGGGTAGGAATCTGTCTTCGCTGACTGAGGAGCTGAGCTGGCCGAATATCGGCAACTGGTATCCGCAGTTTATGCATCTGTTCTTGTCGTCCAGGTTCCAGCCAGTGATGTCGAATCCGTATCTTTTGATCGCGATGTTCTTGCATTCTGGGCAGTAGGTATGTTCCCATGGATGCCCTGTGACGTTCCCGACATAGACATATCGGAGCCCTTCTTCTCTGGCTACTCTGCAGTGCTCTTCGAGAGTCTTCACCGGCGTATACGGTAGGTGCATGAGCTTGTAGTCAGGGTGGAATCTGAGGAAGTGGACTGGAACGTCCGGCCCAAGATTATCGTAGAGCCAGCGGCTGAGCTTCCGAGCTTCGTCGAGGTTATCTCCAATCTCCGGGACGATCAAGTCTGTGATCTCGATATGCGTCTTGCCTCGATCCTTGATCCCTTGGATCGTCTGAAAAATTGGCTGCGCGTCCGGTATCCCGATATACTTTCTGACGAAGCCGGTCTCCCCACTTCCTTTGAAGTCAACTGTTATGCAGTCGAGAAAGTCATCCATCATCGCAACCGTGTCTGGAGTATCGAATCCGTTGGAGACGAAAATGTTGATGAGTCCATTCCTACGCGCCTCGACTCCGATGTCATGGGCGAACTCCATGAATATGGTCGGTTGGTTGTACGTATACGCAATGCCCTGACAACCATGGCTCAGCGCCAGGCTTACCACGTCAGGAGGCATAAGATCGGTGCCCTCTGCCTTCCTCCGCTGACTAATATCAAAGTTCTGGCAATAAGAGCAGAGCCAATTACAGCCACTTGTAGCAATGGAGAATATTTTCGACCCTGGCATGTAGTGGACTACGGGCTTCTTTTCGATCGGGTCAATATGTCCGGTGATCACTTTTCCATAGACGAGAAGTTGGAGTTTTCCACCGATGTTCTGTCGGACGCCGCAGAGGCCCACTTTTCCTTCTGGAATGTTGCAGTATCGAGCGCATGCTGTGCATCTGACCCTTGAATCGGCCAGTGGCTGGTAGAGGAGGGCTTCCTTCATCGTTGATTTCACACAGGCCGGCGGGAAACGGATTTGAACCCGCCTCTTGCTATGAGTAGATTGATCCTCCCGACTTGAAATTGCTTTCCTTACCGGGCAGGCGATAAGCTTGCAGGAGTCCCTCTACCGACCCGCACGAAGCGAACAGAGCCACGAGGTTTCCTGTGAGACCTGCAAGGGCAATCGGCTGGTTTGTGTCCAGAACTCCTCACGTTGTCCGGTGTTCCTCAGGGCGAAGAGTCTGGTTGATATCGAGAGAGTGGTTGGGAAAACCGAGTTTTTCGGACCTTCTCCCCCTGGCGTCTTTCTCGGTAGCTACGGTTATCCTAACCTCTTGGCAGGTCCTCTGGTCCCTGTGTTGCAGGAGCCGGACCCGTCCTTGCTTGATGCTCCGGACCGTTGGCTTGACAAGTCGATAGACGAGCTGCTACGATACCGGTTCGGCTTGGTTCGCGGAAAATCCACTGTAAAGGTTCAGGACGCTCGAAACCCGGACAAGACATTGTCACTTGTCCAGGAGATTGTGATGTCAGAGACCCCAACTGACACCGAGCTGGTCTTGAAGAAGAAACCGTACGTTAGAATTAATCTCCTGACACGAAGCTCACCTCACGGACCGTCAGGAGTTGTAGAACGGCTCAGTCTTGCAAGCAACCCGGATGTTCCGCGACAAATCGACAAGGTCGTATCCGACACAGACCTTCCGGCCAACGAAGGAGCCCAATCTCTCTATCAAAATGGAATATCACAGCAGCACATTGTTAGAATGTTTTCCATCGGTCTGCTTGGAGCTAGCCGAACGCGTAGGCTGGTCCCGACAGAATGGAGCATTACCGCGATTGACGATATTTTATCGAAAGACCTTCGAAGAAGAGTACTAGATCATCCTCGGCTGGACGAGTTCCATTTGTTCAGCGCCCACTCCGTGGGCAACAACGTGCACGTCCTTCTGCTCCCGACAAACTGGATGTTCGAAGCCCTAGAAGGCTGGTTGACAGGGCCGAGACCAGAGGTTTTCGGCGATTACGAACTCAACAAAGGACGGAAAGACTATCCCACCAACATCGCCGGCGCCTATCACGCATCGCGGCTCCCCGTCCTAGAACATCTCAACAAGATTCGACGACAGGCGGGAGCGATCGTCTTTCTCGAAGTGACAAAGGAATGGGTCCCACTAGGAGTCTGGAGATTTAGAGAACTCGCCAGGAAAGCGCTCACCGGAGACCCTTCCCGGTTCACGATCATTGACGATGCTCTCTCGGAAGCGCGAGGGAGACTATTAATCCCCTATGGAAATTGGGCGGAGGCTAGTCGCTTGCTAAGCTACTACAAGATGCAGAAGCAGTTGTCTCACTGGACATGATTCTTCGATTTCGGTGAAAGCCTCGGCAAGTTCTCCTCAAGAAACTGTCTGATTGCTCATGAATGGTCGCGGTACATCGCGCCAAAATACCTGAGACAGGAACTAGTATGATTGAGGAAGAGAAGGTTGCAGGTACCGACAGGGAGAGTGGCCTTGGTGGTCTTGCTGATATTCGCGGTTCCCCCTTTCGCCTTCTTCGTCCCCGTCATGCACCTTCCCTACGCCGACCACACGATCTGCACAAACTTTGGAGCCAATTGCAGGGACGTCTCCCAGTATGGCTCGTTGAGCTATGTCTATCTCTGCACGGGTGCCATCTATCAAACTGATGGAAGTTACTGGATCAATAATGCCTGCATGTATGGATAGCAAGTCCTGCCGACCCATTCTACTATAAGCAACAGTCGTTTCTGGATCGGTAAGTAGGCTCAAGGACTTGATGAAGGGATACACGAGGACGGGTGACAGAGGGGAGACTGGTCTCTATGGTGGGACCCGAGTAGGGAAAGAGAACCCGAGAGTTGAAGCGTACGGGGCGGTTGACGAGCTCAACTCGCAGATAGGACTTGCCAGAGCGATCGTGAAGGATGCGAAGACTAAGAAGATTCTGAAGAGTGTTCAGGAGGATCTCTTCACGTTGGGCGGAGATCTTGCCTCAGAGCTTGTCAGCACCAACGTACCACGCATCGGCAAAACCCACGTTGACAATTTAGAGAAGACGATTGACTCGATTCACGCTGGGCTGAAGCCTCTGCGGAGGTTCATCCTTCCAACTGGAGGCGTTGCCGGGGCCCAGCTTCACGTCGCAAGAGCCGTCTGTCGGAGAGCCGAGAGAAGAGTTGCAGCACTTGCCAAGCTAGAGGCGATTAATCCGGAGGCGATTCCGTACGTGAACCGGCTGTCAAGTCTCCTTTTCGATCTCGCAAGATGGGCGAACCAGCGAGACAAAGTCAAGGAGGAGGAATGGACCCATGAATGAAGACTGTATCTTCTGCAAGATCATCTCGAAGAAGGCGGGAGCCGTCATCGTTTTCGAGGATGAGCATTCGCTCGCATTCCTCGATATCCACCCCCTGAATCCCGGACACACGCTAGTGGTCCCGAAGAAACATTATCCAAGCATGGTTGAGATGCCGCCCGCAGAAGTGGGAAGGGTCTTCGTTTCAGTGGCCAAAGTCATGAAAGGGGTCATGAGGGCCTCGAAGGCTGACGGAATCAATATTGGTCAGTCGAACGGTCGAGCCGCGTCCCAAGAGGTCTTCCATATGCACGTGCATGTTATTCCGCGCTACATTCACGAGTTGCCCGAAGGTTTCCCTGAACGGAAAACCGCGAGCACCGTTGAGCTAGAACAGATAAGCAGGAAGATTAAAGCTGCAATCGAGCCCTAGACGGAAAGAACGGTCCGAGCTTGGAGTTTGGAGCTTCAAGCCTAGGAACAAATCCATGCTAGAACCAGGCCTGGTTTCTCTTCTCAGCGTCACTTTAGCCTGAGTCGAGGAAATGTGGATACACGGTTCCTTCTTTTCGGCCTTCTCGCGAATCTCGTAGAAATAGGATGGGTGCTTTGGGGACTTGCACCTCAGGGCATAGTCCTTCTTCTTAGGACGACAGTGATTGTCGCCAGCATTATTCTCACTGTGATTGGACTTCTAAGGAAAGGTTTCGTCAGCGCCGACGCCGCTGGCCTCATGATATTTGGAATCTTTCCCATCTGGGTGTTTGGGTTCTTGAGTTTGACCTGGTCCATTGTAGGCTACTACGAAGATCTTTCCCGTTGTCAAATATACTCCGTTGGTATTGCCAGCGCTTTATACGATTGTCAACAGGCGCAGTATGATCTGTATTTGTTCTGGCTATTTGTTGCAAGCCTGACAATAGCCGCGGTGGTCACCTTTGTCTTACTTTTCCGCCTTAGAAAACTATCAATGCAGAACTAAGCTTGAAAAGGTCAGTCAATTCGGGCTCGTTATGCGGTGTAGCCGAATAACACCAACTTGTTTTTGACAGCAAACCGAACGACTCGGGCATCTAGCCATAAGGTGCCTTGACGTCAGGCTGCCGAACCGGGGCTCGGACTGATTTGAGGACCTGCTCGGAAACCTTGAACCTGACGAGAGGCTGACTTGTATTCACGAGATAGACCGGGTCGCCGTCGCCTTGATACTTGTCGATTCTAGACACGTTGGACAGTTCGAGCCTCGCCTTCAACACAGTTCCATCGGTAAGGTGATACTCGTTCCACTTCTCCTGGCCCATCCGATCAAAATCCAGGCTTGCAACGACCTTGTAGCTTGACGGGTCCGCCAGGTTAAGCTGAGTCGTCGAGGGCTGGCCTCTAAGATTCGGAGCGCCGTGAGTCGCGATGATGTTCTGCGCGTTCATATTGTAAGCAGGTTGCCCCTGCTCATTCAGTCCTCTCACTACTTTGACGACTACAAGCTTCACGAAGAGCTTGGTCTGATCCTCAAGTTTGTACTTTGTCCACGGTTCAGAAACTACTGTGAACTCCATTGGAGTCATACTCGTAAGATCTATTGTTGACTGAGGCGGTTTCTGGCTCGAACCGGATTCAGATGACATTCTTGACCTATAATGAAGCCAGCTCTCCTATGAACATTTAGCGTAACACCACGGAAAACCAAGGTAACAAGTGATAATGACTACGACTTTAAGACGAAAAAGAAGAAGTTGACCCTGGCTGTTTGGGCCAGAGTCTCTGTTTTCGAGGGGTTTGTTTATTCTTCTGCTTCTGTTGGTGTTATCGTCAGCTGTGTGAGTTTCTCTCCGCGTAGCACTGATATGTTGACGTGTCTTCCGATGGCTTTGTCGTCCAGTAGTCCGCGAAGGTCTATGAGGCTCTCAACCGGTTTCCCGTCGAGCTTCACGATAACATCGCCTATTGCTAGGCCTGCTTTCTTCGCAGCACTATCCTGGTCAACACCGTAGACGATCAGTCCAGCGTCCTGGCCGATACCGGCCTGCTTGGACAGACTGTCAGGAAGGTTGATGCTGTCTGCGGTGATGCCCATGTATGCGCGCTTGATTTTTCCATCGTGCATTAGCTTGTCGACGACGCCTTTGACTGTGTTGACTGGTACTGAGATTCCGCGGTTGTTGGCGTAGGCAGCGTTGATTCCGATCATTCGACCTCTGGCGTCTACGAGTGGTCCGCCGGAGTATCCGGGGTTGAGCCGTGCGTCTGTGACGACGACCTTGTCCATTGTCGATCCCCACCATCCGCGTACGCTGTATGCTGGGTTCGTTACGATTCCGGATGTGGCGCTTGGTTGTCTGCCGAAGGGGTTGCTGACTGCGAGGACGAACTGTCCTACCTTGAGGTTGTCGGAGTTTCCCGGCTCGACTGGTGTGAGATTGTTCGAGTCGATTTTCAATAGTGCAATGTCCGAGAATGGGTCTCGTCCTACTACTTTGGCTGTGTGTTTTGTTCCGTCGCTGAAACCTACTTCGACTTCGCGCATGTCGCCAATGACGTGGTTGCTTGTGACGATGTGTCCGTCTTTGCTCCAGACGGTTCCTGTTCCGCCTCTCCATCTTCCGGCTCCTACTCGGACAACGGATCGGGAGACTTTCTCTGTAACGTCGACTATTGCGTCGGAGATTGATTCAAGTATCGCTGACGAATTTGTTTGTTTACTCATTTTTTCACCTTGCCCTTGTAGGGGTGGGTGGAGCTATTTGTTGACCGAGGAGCCCGAAGCCGGGTCACAGAGGCTAGGCGAAAGAGAGGTCCGGATAGAATGAGACCGGTGTCAAGAGGTTCCGGCCACGCCTTGGTCCGCTGTACAGCCGTGAGATATGGCCCATCAACTGGTGGGATGCTTTCACTGCTTGACTGACATCCTTTTCCTCTCCGACCTTGGCGTCGATACTGAGATAGTTCTCGGTGAACTTGGCATCTATCTGGATACTGTCCTCCTCTGTGATCCATTTCAGAATCAAGCCCTCATCAGTCTTGGAATAACCTAGCCAGCGGAGACTTCCGAACCAGCGACCCTTCAATCCTGCGATTATTCTCTGGACATCGACGTCATGTGGCAGGAGGGATTGGACGATTGGTATCCGTGGTTGAGTTGAGCTTAGAGGACGAGCAACTTGCTGGCTGCCCCTGGCGGTTAATCGATACCCTTCGGAGACCTTCTCCAAGAGACCTTCATCTTCCAGTCTGTCGAGAACCCTAGACAACATTTCCTGATGGACCCCGAGCAGGCGCTTGAGTCCGTCGAAGGCGAAAACTGTTAAGCCCTCCTCCTGGATTGCATGGAGAATGTTGCTGTCCCTCGGTGTGAGGTCGATCTCGTCGGGTGCAAGTTCTGGGAATCGACCGAGGTTCTCTTCCGTGGTGACCATCTATGGTTCTAGCCGCGTGCCCTGATTATAAACCTGGTAGTAGACGGCTACCAAGTAGGTTGCTCCAAGCGTATCAAGTAAACCTGACTTGACCTAAGAAAGCGAGGCGCATAAATATCCGCGAATCCCACGCTGTTCGTAACATGTCTCCTAGGAGTATGAAACCACCGAAAGACGACGCTGAATATTTCGAACGATTAACCAAATCGGTCTTTACAGCAGGCCTCAACTGGAGTATGGTCGAGAATAAGTGGCCTGATTTTCAGAAAGCTTTCGGCCAATTCTCCCTTCCAAAAGTCGCGAAGTTCAACGAGAAAGACATCAAGACCTTGATGGGCAATACAGGAATCGTCCGTAACGAGAAGAAAATAAGAGCCACCATCCATAACGCGGGCGAGTTCCTGAAACTGCAGCAAGAGTTTGGTTCAGTCAAGAAGTACATCGACTCGTATGGCAAAGACGAGGAGCGATTGCAGATCAACGTTCAGGATAGATTCCAGCATGTCGGCCCTTCGACCGCTAGAACATTTCTCTGGTCGTCCGGATGCCAACTCACTCCAAATAAGGAAGAGAAGAAGTGGATGGCTGGCCACAAGTAGGCTTCCACTGACAAAGGATTCTTGCGAGCTGGACCCTTGTTTCCATCCTCTACAGTATTGACTAGTACCCCTCATACTTCACGGTAAGCCCAGTCCCCCACAGGACCTCCCGAGAGGCGCAAGAGAATGGACAACAAGAGTGGCTCCTTCACTAGTCGTGACCTAGCCCTAGTGGCAGGCATGTCCGCCTTGTACCTTGGGTACAGTTACGTCTCCGGCGTGACGCTCGGACACACGATCAGAGAGATAGACCTGTTCTTCTTGATATCCGCGGTTTTCACGATACTGGTTTCTCTGACTCGCAAACATTGGACCGCAACCATTCTAGGAACTGTCACCGGTCTAATCCTTGTCACAACACCGGGAGCCCCCTTGGCGGTGACTCTCGCCCTGATTCCTAACGGGATAGTCTTCGACCTAACTTTGCGCGCAGGGGATCACATCTTCGACAACTTATCGAGGAAGCGTTTCGTCGTGGCCGGAGCCCTAGGCAATCTGGCAATGGCAGTGTTCGGTCTAGCAATGCTTCAGGCGTTTGGATTTTTCCATGGCTTCGGAGTTTCAACCCTCATAGTCATCTGGGTTACCGCTCTTGTCGGTGACACTCTCGTAGGAGCCTTGGGATCTCTGTTTGGGACGGCAGTAGTCAGGCGTTTAGGGGAACGAGTAAGGTCCCCACTGATTCGCTGAGCCCGACAACAAAGATTTTTCGGAAGACAATTCAGCAGGACCGTGAACCAGGTTACTGTGCGAGAACCAAGCTTTCGAACAGTAATCCCTTTGACAAGTTGTCAAGGTTCACCACAGATTTTCCGTCATTCTTGGCGAGTTGTTGTCTTGCAGGAGGCTCTTTCAGGTAACTGGGGTTTCGCTCGTTGATTCGCTCCCCATAGATTGGGACTGTCTCGTTCTGATAGAATACTCCGATAGGGATCTTGTCTCCCCATTCTCTCGATTTCTCTATGACTTGGAGAAGGTTCTTGTCAACCTCGTCTCCGCTCATGTCTGCGGTTATTCTTCCATTGTACTCGGTGCCTTCTAGATCATAGGTTCGTGCCATCGGTCTCTTTGTAGCCGGGTCAATACGATCCTCTCCGCCGTACCATTCTTTCGTGTTGATGTCGTTGTATGTTGGACATGGTTGTAGCGCGTCTATTAGGGCGAAGCCTTTGTGGGCGACAGCCTTCTTGATCATCTCCTTGAGATGTCTGGTATTGTACGCATAGCTCCGGGCGATGAAGGTGAAGCCTGATGCGAGCGCGAGCATTAGTGGGTTGATATTACTGTTGATGTTTGGCTCGGGAAGCGACTTCGTCTGCATTCCCAGATGCAGTGTTGGGGAAGCTTGTCCTTTGGTCAAGCCGTAGACGCCATTATCGTGTATAATGTAGGCCATGTCAATATTCCGCCTTCCCGCATGTACGAAGTGTCCTACTCCGATTCCTAGTCCGTCACCGTCTCCTCCGACCGCTATTACTTCTAGATCTGGGTTCGCGAGTTTGGCGCCTTGCGCGTACCCTAGGACTCTGCCGTGTAGTGTGTGGATTCCGAAGGCGTTGGTGAAGTGGACAAGTTTACTGGAGCAACCTATTCCGGAGAACAGTGCAACCTTGTTGATGTCAACCGGCATCTCGGTCAACGCCATCTTCAAGGAAGCTTCGATGCCGAAGTCTCCACAGCCGGGACACCAGTCGTTATGGACATCGGTCTTTAGATCAGTGAGCTTAAGCGCCATGGGTTAACACGACTCTCCTATTTTGTGCAGGATTTGATATTACTTGTTTGACTGATTGGTAGATCTCGTCCTGTGACATCGGTCTGCCGTTGAATTTGACAATCTTGTTCTTGACATCTATCATCGTCTTCTCGGCTATCACAGCAGCCATCTGGCCGGAGTAGTTCTGTTCAATCCCGATAACGAGTTTGGCCCGAGCCAGTTTCTGTTTGACAGTCTCTGTTGGGAAGGGACTTACGAGTCTAATCTGAAGAAATTCGACTCCAATCCCGTCCTTCTCCAATAGCTTCATCGCGTCAAGAATTGGCCCCTTCGTTGACCCCCAGCTTACGATCGTGACATCGGCTTGTTTCTTTGAGGGAGCGAAGAAGTTGAACTTCTCATCCTCAGGAATCTCCTTCGCCGCCGTGTCCAACTTTGTCATCCTCTTCGTCATCATTTTCACTCTGTTGTCCGGGTCTTCTTCGATGTGTCCCATCTCGTCATGCTCATCTCCAGTGTTCCAGAACCGATAGCCTGGCATTCCGAGAACTGCTCTCGGCGAGACTCCGTCCTCCGTGAAGGCAAATCGTCTGTACGGCTCTCCGTTACCATTTCCCAGGTGGTCTCCCTGGATCAGTTTTCCCCTTTGAATCGGGACAAGATCGGCCTTTGGTGGCGAGATGGTCATGCTGTTGTTCGCTAATCCCTTATCGATCAGATGGATGCTGGGCATCTGAAATCGTTCTGCATAGTTGAAGATCCTGATCGCGTCGTAGAAGCTTTCCTCCATGTCCCCTGAGCATAGTACGATTCTCGGAAACTCTCCGTGGGCGGCACTTAGGATGAACTTCAGATCTCCCTGCTCATGCCTCGTCGGTTGTCCTGTCGCTGGGCCGCCTCTCTGGTAATGGGTGATGACGAGCGGAACCTCGTTCATTCCCGCCCATCCCAATCCCTCGACCATCAAGGAAAAGCCGGGACCAGACGTTGACGTTGCGGCTCTCGCGCCTGTCAAAGCAGCTCCCGTCGCCATCGTTATGGCCGCTATCTCATCCTCTGTCTGTGTCACTAGAATCGAGCCTTTTTGGCCCGGATTGTTTCCGCCCGAGATATTGAAGTTTCCGTGCGACTCTAAGAACTCGCTCTCGTCAGCAGCAGGGGTTATCGGATAATAGGTCTGGACCCTGCAACCGCCCACCAGCTTCCCAAGTGCAATTGCTTCAACCCCCATTAGCAACAGCCTCGGTTGGTTCTGAATTGGGTGGAGCTGGAATGGAAAGGGCTGTTTCAATTGAGACTTCGCAGCGTCGTAGGCAAGCTTTGCACCTATCTCGTTCATTTCGACAACTTTCTTCTTACCTGCGAATGCCCTTCCGATGGATTGGTTTAGGAAGTTCTCGTTAAAACCGAGGATTGCGAATGAGGCTGAGACTGAGAGAACGTTTACGATTCTTGAGAGCTTGCTCAGCTGGTGCTCTCCAATCTGGGCCGCCGTCTTCGCGATAATGTCATTGTACGGGATCGGGTATAGGTTGACGCCTCTTCTCTTGGCTTCCTCCAGGATTCCGGTGACATTTCCCGGAAGATTCTGCTTCGCCAGTCTTGCCTTGATCCTCAAGACCACAGGGGTCTCGATCGACTCGACCTTGTCGATCTCGATATTGGAAAACGTGGGATCGTAAAGTATTCCACCGCCCGGGGCTACTTCCTCTGCGTGGCGGATCAACGTCTCGGCGTCGAACGTCGCTAGGACGTCCACGTTGTTTACGTGGGACCTGATCTTGTCGCTGTTTACTCTGACTTCGAAGTAGCTGTGGGGTCCTTTGATGCTGGAGTAGTATTCTCGAAGCCCGAAGGTCCAGAGCCCACCCAGCACGCATGCTCCCGCGAAAATGTTCGCGGAAGAATCGACTCCGCTGCCCTGCGGACCGCCTGTCATCCAAGACAGATCGTTGACCTTTGCAATCGCACGACTCAATGTTTAGCCTCCCGTAGCCTTGTCGTGGCCGATTGCGCAGTCACAGCTTTCGTTCTCGGCGCAGTAGGGACATGCGCACTGACAGCTGTCTATTTCATAGTTGCAGTTTGGGCAAGCGTACATGCCGTTCTCAGCGGTCACAACAATATCCCCGCTCACAATCGTTAGGAACGATAGTTCGACATAAGGCTTCACTCTGAGCAACTCTTCCATCATTACAGCTGAATTAACGATGTTCTGGTCGCAACTGTGAGGCAATGTTGAGCTCTAGGAGTAGATCAACTATTCTAACAGTGAAGAGAAATATGGGCTTGTGCAAGGAACGAACAGATCTTGATGACTGGTTCAGCGGCTCGGAGTATGAAAGGACGAAAGAAGCTCTTCGCCATAATAGTCGGAGTCCTTCTGATTGTTGGAATTGGAACGTCTGTGTTTATCTTCGCTTCGAGGCCCGACCTAACAGTCAGCCTCAACAAATCCTCACTACTTATCCAGCGAGGTACATTACAGACACTTCAGATCTCGATTGCGACGAAGAACTTGGCCTCCGGCCAAGTTTCGCTTTCCACCTCGGGCCTGCCGACTAACGTGACAGCCAGCTTCTCCAATCCAGATCCCCAGATACAAGCAGGCGGAAGCACTGAGTCCAATCTGACTATAACAGCAGGTGTACACGCCTACGGGCAAAACTCGACCGTGACTATTACAGCCTCTAGTAATGGACTCACTCGACAAGCGGCTCTTCTCATCGCTGTTGTCGGAAACACCAACAACTACGACATTGGTGGCAGCTATGCAGGTGGGTGGAACATCACCACAATCAACACCGTAGAAGGAGACGTTATTGTTCTCCACTTGACCAGTTCGGATTCGTTGACTCACGCGTTCTTTGTAGACTACAATGGAAACGCAGTGTCGGATCCGAACGAGCCCCTTTCACCCAACTTCACCTCCCCGACAATCCCGATAACCCTCCGCTTCATCATCACTCAAGTGGGAACATTCAGTTACTATTGCAAGTACCACCCGACTATGACGGGAACGCTGCACTCAGCCACGCCCTAGCTTGCTGACCATGTTTCAGTCGTATTCCTAATACCTTAATAGTATCTTGCAAAACGGCGAAGCGAAAACAGTGATGTAAATGAAAAACTCACGTCTCGCAAAAATAGCTCTACTGCTTTTTGCCATCACAGTGTTGTCAGGGGCGGCTGTTGTCCAAAATGCAAGAGCGCAGAGCCTACTGGAACTCCAGCTCTTTGCCCCGACCACCGCAACGCCCGGTCAAACCATCGCAATTGAACTCTGGACCCTCTACGAGAACGCTACCAGTGGAAGACCAGATCTGGCCTTCAATGCAACGGGAGAGTCGGCGACGACATGCTCCGTCTATCCTTGCCTTAGCTTCCTCGTGAAAATCAACCTAGGAATCTCAGCTGCGCCCCACGTACATACGCCGTCAGGTGCATTTGTAGCACTGCCAACCTTCGCCAAGTGGGTACACCCCGGAGCTTGGAACACCAGCTACACTGTTCCCTCACAGCTGGGCCTTTACGGTGTCCACATGTACGCGAATTACACAATAAGGACCGGCCCGAACGCATTCATCTCCTACGTGTCCCAGACACAAACAACCTTCACAGTGACAAGCGCGACCGCGAGTCCTGCAGACGTTTCCAACCAGGTTTCAGGCCTCGCCAGTCAGAACCTAACATATGGAGTCCTAGGTCTAGTAGTGGTTACCCTAATACTGGACGCGCTAATACTGTTCTGGAAGAAGACTCCAACAAAGAGTGCATAGCCAAACCTGCATTCGCGCCTGAACCTTCCCACCTTTTTCTTAGGGGAAACCCGTCCGAGAATCACGCTAAGCCTCGATCCTGCATGTCTCCCTTGGCAAGATTATCCCAAGAAACTGATTTCTCTCTAAAATAAGATCAACATCTCATCCCCTCACCGATGTGATGAGAGGGATCACGCTGGGCTCTCCGGATAAGTAATCTGACTATCTTTGACAAGGGCGAATCTTGTCAGCGAATGTTTCGTTCGAGTGTCAATCGTCATGATGTGTTCTACCTGAACCCCTCGGATAGACAGGGCGTCAGAGATCAACCACCGATGACATCTCCAAGGCAGAACCTCAGCACACATAATACAAGCCTGACCGCTTTGCGCTAGCCCAATCAGCTGATCAACGCCCTTCGTGAACTCTTCCGTCTGCATGTAGTCAGCAAATCCTCTGAAGGAAGAATTCTTCCAACCCATGTTCAGGGAATCTGCTTTGTGGTGGCGCAAGCCGCCCAGCTGCTTCATTGGAACGTAGTCTATGGCTGACTCTTTCAGTTTCTTGGAGAGTGTTTCTTGGTTGAATTGGGGGTTGTGCCTTGAACGTGGGATAGTGCGAATTTCGACAAGTCGCGCGACGCCATGGGCTCGCAGGATGCCAATGAAATCGTCAAGCGTCCGTGTTGAGTGTCCGATTGTTAGAATTAACACAGACCATGCTCAAGATTCTCTCGGGGACGATCTAGATTACTGTTTATGGAACTTTGGAATCTCCTTCACGTAGAAACAGTCGTCTATTCGCAACAACAATGAGACGAGCTCGAAGGCTCTGTGGACGTTGGCCCTGTTTACAGAGGCAAGCTCGATCACGTTTGCTTTGTACATGTCGATGCATCCGTTCTCACCCACCCCCATTCCCTGCTGCCCATTTGTATGATGGTTTCGAAGCTGGATCATCATATCGATGGGATCGAACCCATAGTTACGCGAGAGACATTCAGGTATTTTTTCAAGCGCATCAGCGAATGAACCGATAACGAATTGCTCTCTTCCCTCGAATGTTAGCGCGTATCTTCTGAGCTGTGAGGCTAGTTCAACAAGGACTGCGCCTCCCCCAGGTACCACTTTCGGGTTCGATCGCGAATGCTTCAAGATGAGAAGCGCCCTCTTCACAATCTTTTCCAGCTCCTTAACAAGCTCAGGACTGCTACCGCGAAGCAGGAGCGTGGCTCCACGGTCGCAATGAAGAATCACGACGTCGTCGGGTTTGATCTTATCGACTTCGAGCTTCTTCGCAATCCCCAGGTCCTCTTTCTCAAGTTGGTCAACGTTACTGACGATTGCACCGCCTGTTGCTTTTGCCGCGGCCTCGAAATCTTGGTAGTCTACCAGTTGCACAACAATGATTCCTTGTCTACTAAATTGGTCGGAGAGCCTGTCATCTATTTTGGACCGGCACATCAAGACATTGGCCCCAGTCTTCTTCACCCTGTCTACCGAGAGAGT
>Ga0209057_1001493_pt1 | contig 18777 bp, 11 predicted proteins | sample GraSoiAngelo_146_FD_185903 | JGI IMG/M metagenome (GOLD analysis project Ga0209057, IMG submission 185903) | Grasslands soil microbial communities from the Angelo Coastal Reserve, California, USA - 14_1009_05_30cm (SPAdes) (version 2) | ecosystem: Environmental > Terrestrial > Soil > Grasslands ... | reverse complement strand
CGTGTCCCTAAGCAGCTGTAGGAAGATGCCGCGACCCGATCCCAGGTCAAGCACGCGCTTGCGCCCCTTGTAGAGGTCGACGAACGCTTCCGACTGCCTGCGTATGACCGGCTCGTCGCCGCCGAAACGCGCCTGGAAGTACACGGAATGCAGGTTCGCGGCGACCTCGCGCTCCCGCCACTCCTTCCATTCACGCTCGAGCCGCTCGAGCCGCGAGCCAAAGCGCGGCGCCATTTGGCCCTCGTAGTCGTAGGCGGCAGCCAGCAGCCGGTTGATGCGCTCCTGGCGCTCCAGGATCGCCCCCATCCACCAGCGGACGAGCGAGATGACGACCTTCCGCGCGTAGGTGATGACCGGGCCGACGATCGGTTTGCGGCTGCGCGGGTCGTACTCGACCTCCTCGTCGAGGGCCTCCGCGAGCGACGCGAGTGGGTCCTGGAGGTCGTCGGAGAAGATCCGCCGTCCGCCCGGGAGCGGAACGCGCATGAGCGCCTCGACGTCGGGCCCATAGATGCCCTTTTCGCGCTTGATCCGGATGCGCTCGCGAACTTCGGCCATGAGCGCATCGATATCTACGGGCTTTTGCTCCCCCATGTGGTCGGAACTGTACCGGGCAGACCCGCTACCTACTTACTAATGCCCCACCGGATGCCGAGGGCATAGAGTGGCGCACTCACCAGAGCGAACCCGAACGCACCACCCAACTCCCGAACGAAGCGCATCGGCACGCGCACGGTCTACCGCGAGCGTCAACGGGCCGCTCGAGCTTACGTGCGGATCGTCGTCGTGGCGGTCGTTCCCGAGCGGCTCGCGCGGATCGTGTATTCGCCTTTCGGCGCGGTGCCGCCGAAGCTTCCCTGATGCATCCCGTACTTATCCGTGCGGACCTCGTACTCGAGGTGATAACCGGTGCCGTCGATCGCGACGGTCACGACGCTGTCAGGCATGAAACCCGCAAGCGTCCACAGCACGCCGTCGGGCCGCGGCGTCTGCACGATCCGCGCTTGCGATTCGGCCGCGAGGCGTGACGGAAATGCGCGCGTGAAGTCGGCGACTGTCTCGCCCGCCTCGGCAAGGTACGCGGCCCCAAACGTGGTGCCGCCACCGATCGCATCCAGCATCCGGATGAGCCCATCGTGAGTGACGCGCTGCTCCAGCAGACGCACCGCTTCCGCGGCGACTGAGTACGCCTGGCCGTCGAGGGCGGCGTTGCGCTGCGCCCAGTCCGTTTGCTGATCGAGGTCGGCGAGAGATGTCTTCCCCTCGCTCAGGATGCCGAGCGCGACCGCGGACCCGCGCGCCGAGACCGTCGCGCCGCCGTTCCGCTCGATCTGCGTGGCGAGGCCCTCGTCGAACCACGCAGGAAGAGACGCGTTCACTCCGACGATCTCGTGGACGAGCGCATGGGTCAGCTCATGCCGCACGATCGCGAAGTCCTTGTCGTTCGGCACGTTCTGGAGATTGATGACGATCGCGCCCTGGCGCGGCAGCGTGATACCGCCGTTCGCCGCGGCAAGGAGTCCAGCGTCCGGGCCCCGGACGCCGAAGACCGTCTGCAGCCCGAACGCGAAGCTCGTGCGGCTCGCGAATGCGTACACGGCGGGCCGGCTCGCGAACGAATGACCGAGATCCTCTTCGACGGTCGCCATGTCGCGCTCGATCGCGGCAGCGAGCGCGTCGCGAACGGCGGGAGCGATCGATTCCTCGACATAGAGATCAGCGCGATCGCCTCGCACACACTCGAGATCAAGACCTGAGCGACTCTCAACACTCGGAAGATCGATCGAGCACGCGGTCTGAAGCACGCCCTTCGCGAGTGTCGGCGTCTGCTGGCCGCTGCCGCTTGCCGCGGCCTTTCCGAGCCCTGCGAAGGTCGTCAGGGTGAGCGAACCAGTGAGGGCGACACCTGCCGCCCATTTCCGCCAGGGCCCGAGCCGGTCGGGGACAAGCGGCCGGCTGACGAAATAGCCCTGGGCGAGATCGCATCCGAGCGACAGGGCGAGGTCACGCGCGGCGCGGTCCTCGATGCCGACCGCGACGGACGACAGGCGATAGTCGCGGGCGAGCTCGACGAGCGATCGCATCTCGGCCAGAGCTCGCGGATCCTCGGTCGCGCGCCGCACGACGGCTCGCGAGATCTTCAGCTCGTCGAGCTGCGCGGCGAACGTCCGTCCGGGCGCGTCGGCGATGCCGACGCCGTCAAGCGCGATCCGCGCGCCCGCCGCGGCCAGACGCATTGCTGCCGGCCGCGCCGCGGGGGTCGCGAACGCCTGCGGACTGAGCTCGAAGGTGACCACACCGGATCCGAACGGAGCAAGTGCTTCCATTAGCGCGTCAATGCGCGCCAGCTCGGGCGCGGAGACGTTGATGCCAATGCCGAGTCCAGAGCCGAGCCCGCGCCACTCGGTCCATTGCGCCGCCGCGGCGCGGACCACCCACACGCCGATCTGCTCGATCAGTTCCGATGCGAACGGGAGGAAGTCGCCCGGCTCGAGCAACCCGAGGCGCGGATGTCGCCAGCGCAGGAGCGCTTCGACGCGCCGGCAGTCGCCGCTGCGCAGGTCGACGATCGGCTGATAGCGAAGGGCCAGCTCTCCGCGCAGCAGCGCGACCGCGAGCTCGCCGTCCCGGATCGAAAGATCCGCCGGCTTGGACGAGCGCTTGGCGCCCTTGAGATCAGAGCGAGCGATCTGCCCGACGACGCCGCGAGAGACCGGATGTTTCACGCGATCGCCGCGAGCTGCGACCGGGTGACGCGCGCGGTCAAGCCACCATCAAGGAGGTCAATGAAGGTGTGGACGAGCCCAGCGTCCCACTGAGACCCAGCACCCTGACGCAACCGGCGTAGAGCTTCATCCTGTCCGAGCCCCGCGCGATACGGTCGATCGCTCACCATCGCGTCCCAGGCGTCCGAGATCGCCGCGATGCGCGCACCCAGGGGTATGTCCCGTCCTACGAGGTGATCGGGGTATCCCGCCCCGTCGATCCGCTCGTGGTGATGCCGGATGATGGGGAGGTAGTGCGCGATGCTGCGAAGCGACAGGCAGATCCGCTCGCCCTCGATCGAATGCGTTCGCATCACGGAGAATTCCTCGGGGCTGAGCGGTCCGGGCTTCAGCAGGATCGCGTCGGGGATGGCGATCTTCCCTAGGTCATGGAGCACCCCGCCCTGATAGAGGAGGTCGCAGTCTTCGGCTCCGAGGCCCTGGGCTCCGCCGATCGCCTCCGCGTAGCGGCCAACACGCTCGGCGTGATGGATCGTGTGCCGGTCGCGTGCCTCGACCGCACGAGCAAGGGCGAACAGCACTCCCTCCGTCGCATCGAGCCGCTGATTCAGCGCGCGCTGCCGGAGCAACACCTTGGTGCGGATGAGCAGCTCCTTCGAGTCGAAGGGCTTGCTCAGGTAGTCGTCCGCTCCGGCAGCGAGGCCGCGGAGCTTCGTTTCCCGATCGCTCGATGCCGTGAGGATGACGATCGGGATGAGCCGATGGATGGGGTGGGCCTTGAGCTGTTCGCACACCGCTATGCCGTCGAGCCGCGGCATGTCGATGTCGAGAAGGATGAGATCCGGCTCCTCAGCCGCGACCGCATCGAGCGCCTCGACGCCATCTTTTGCCTCGCGCACGTCGTAGCCGAGATCCGCGAGGCGACCCTCGAGAAGCTCGCGGTTCGCCTGCTTGTCGTCTACGACCAGGACTTTCGGCCGGCGGGTGTCGACGAGCTGTTCTGTCACTGGCTGGTCAAAGCCCGTTGGCCTGGTGAGACGTCCGCCCGAGCCGCCGCACGGCATCGCGCAGGTCCTGCGCGGAGATCGGCTTCGAGAGGAACTCGTCAAAGCCCGCGGACTTCGCTCGTGCGATCTCCTCGGGGAGGACAGACGCGCTGAGGGCGACGATCGGCATGCGCAGGCCGCGGGCGCGAAGGCCTCGACAGACCGCGAGGCCGTCCTTCCTCGGGAGCTGTATGTCGAGGAGGACGAGGTCGAACTGATCGGAGGCGCGCTCTTCGCCGGCCGCGCCGTCCCTCTCGGTCACGATCTCGTGGCCGTCAGTCTCGAGCGCCGCCTCGAAGAGCTCGACATTCATCGCATCGTCCTCAACGAGGAGAATGCGCAAGCTGTTTCCTTCCGTTGGTCTGCGCCGAGTCGACCGTTCGCTTCGTGAGCCGCCGCAGCCAGTTCTCCAAACGGACGCGGTCGATGGGCTTCGTGAGGTAGTCGTCGGCGCCGAGCGCGAGCGCGGTCGCCGGATCCGCTTCGACCGTCACGACGATCACCGGAATGTCGACCAAGGCGGGGTCTGTGCGGAGGCGTCCGAGGAATTGCTCCCCGCGCCCATCCGGAAGGCGAAGGTCGAGGACCACACCGAGGGGGCGCCCGCGCGAGAGCGCGTCTTCGGTGCCCGCGAGTCCTCGCACGACCTCGGCGCGAAGGTCCATCGACGCGGCAACCGCGACGATCAGATCCGCATCGTGACGCTCATCTTCGACGATGAGGATGCGGTCGCCATGAACCTGCTCGGTCACCACATCGCGGATGTGCACTCGGAAGGTGGTACCCGTGCCCTCTTCGCTCTCGAAGCTGATCGTGCCATTCATCTGCTCGACGAGGCGTTTCGTCAGCGCGAGACCCAATCCCGTGCCCGACGCCTCGGCGCGACCCTCGTGAAAACGCTCGAAGACGCCAAACATCCGGTCGGCCGCGCTCTTCGGGATCCCCACGCCCGTGTCGGCCACCTCGAAACGCAGCTCCCGTCCTTCGACGAACGTACGCAACGTGATGTGACCACCGCCGGGCGTGAACTTCACGGCATTGGAGACAAGGTTGAAGAGCACCTGTCGCACGCGGGTGGGATCAAGGAAGAGCGAGGGAGCCTCGGGAGTTTCCATCGTGAAAAGGACACCCTTCGCTTGCGCTGCGCTGCGACCCGCGGCAGAGACGGGCTCAAGGAGCACGTCGAGCGTGACGATCTCCGGGCGGAGGTCGAGCTTTCCCGCTTCGACCTTCGACAGATCGAGCACGTCGTTGATGAGATCGAGCAGGTGGTCGCCCGCTTCCTGGATGTTGCGGAGGAAACGCTTCTGCTTGTCGTTCATCGAGCCCGCGAGCTGCTCCGAGAGCAGCCCCGAGAACCCGAGGATCGCGTTGAGCGGGGTGCGGAGCTCGTGGCTCATGTTCGCGAGGAACTCGGACTTCACCTGGGTCGCGTGACTCAGATCGCGGTTCGCCGAGGCCAGGTCGCCGTACAGACGCGCGCCGTCCAGAACGATCGCGGCCTGCTCCGCGAGGAGCTGCACGAGATCGAGATCGTCGGACGCGAAGAGCGGCGCGCGTCTGCCCATGACCGCGAGCACCCCGATTCGCCGACCTCTGCCGGTGATCGGCGCCGCGAGCGTCGCGCCTGCGGCCGTACGGACGAAGCGGGGTGTCTGGGTTTCGACGACGCTCGCCATCAGCTCAGCCGATGAAAGAAGCTCCTCGTCGTCCGCGATCGCCAACGCCTCGGTCTTCTCGTCGACGAGGCCAATGCGCGCGGATTGGCCGGGCGCGGCTCTCACGATCGCGACCTCGAGGCCGCGGAGGATCGTCTCGAGCGGATCGTGCGGTGAGATTGCCGCGGCGCGCGTCAGGAAGGAGCGGAGCGCCGGCTCGCGCCAGGCGCGCTTCAGGAGGACCGGCGGCGCGAACGCCACGAGATACCCAAGAGCTGAGATCAACGCCAGGACCATCGATCCGATGCTGCTCGCGGTCGGACCGACGATCGTAGAGGTCACTGCCACGATGAGGGTCAAGCTCAGGGCGAGCGCGCCGGATGCGGCGGCGACCATGCGGTTCCGGGCGACGCCCTTGGCTTCACGGGCTTCGCGGATGAGAACGAATCCCGCGTAGGCGCAGAAGCCAACGAAGTACAGAAGAGCGAGAGCCACGATGACCGGGACCGCGGCGGGCAGCACGACGAGCTTCAGAAGGCCGACGACGACGGCCGCGACCCCCGCGACGAAACCGCCAAGGCAGGCGCGAAGCACCAGCGAGCGGACACCGGCGAAGTCATCGACGAGGCGAAGCTGGAGATACGGAAGGGCAAGCAACAGGGCCGCTGAAACGAGTCCGAATGCAGTCGGCAGCTGCGTTCCGAGCAAGGCCGCGATCTGGCTCTGCGCGATGATGACGGCGAGCGCGCCGAAGAGGATGGTCGCGTCGACGCTCGTCCGCGTGCGCTCGCGTAGCGCCGTTCGCAGCGCGCCGACGAAGACCACGAGGAAAACCACGTTGGTGATGAGTCGGACGAGCTCCGCCCCGTTCATCCGTCCCTCCGCCTGGTTTCGCTGGGCACAAATCTCTGGCGTGACGGCGCAGCAGGGGGGACAGCGCTGTATCAGTTAAATATGAATCTGGGTTCGGTAAACCCTTTGTGCGCCCAGGCGGACAGCCACGCCCGGAATTGACTCAGAAGCCTTCGTCGGATCGAGATTTACTGCGCGCCGATCTGTTTCTGGAGGTCGAGAGCCGCGGCGTTTGCAGGCTCCTTGGTGAGCACGTCGCGGAGAATCTGACGGGCTTCGGGCAGCCGAGTCGCCTCGATGAGGCGGCGCGCGAGTGCGATCCGTAGGTCGTTCGAGTCCGTTGCGGCGATGCCCTTTCGAAGGAATTCGATCGCCGAATCGGTGTCACGCAGCTGGCGCGCCGCCTCGGACGCGACGGTGTAGTAGCCGGGGATCGTCGGGAAGAACGCGATCGCCTGCTGCTCACTCTCGATCGCGCCCCTGTAATCCCCGAGGGCGAGCTGCATGCGCGCGAAGCGGTCAAAGGTGTCCGGATTCTGTGGATCGGTCGCGATCGCCCGGCGCATCGCCTCGTACGCGGCGTCGCGCGCGCCCGCCTCGTTCTGTTTCGCGAACTCAAGCTCCATCCGCCCGAGGTTCCACCAGAACGCCGGCGTGTAGGGAGACCGCGTCGTGGCCTGGCGATACGCGACACGCGCACCGCTCAAGTCCGGGACGACCTCAAGGGCGCGGCCGAGGTCGTTCCAGTACACGGCGCGTCCGGAATCGATGGTCGTCGCGGTCCGCGCCAGGTCGACGGCGCGCGCCGCGTTCGTACCGCCGAGCGCCGCCTCGGCGCCCTTTGCGGCGCGATTCGCCTGAAGGCTCCCGAGCTGTCCGAACGCGACGCTCGCCAAGCCGACGACGATGAGGAGCCGAAGGAACGCAGGCAGCCGAAGTGGCGGGATCGCCGCCACGACGCGGGCCGACCGCAGCTCGCTCGCCAGGGCGACCCCGACACATACCCACGGAATCCACTGGATGCTCTGCGCGCCCGGAAGAACGAGGCCGCCTCCGTAGAACGCGGCGACCGCCGCGAGCGCGACGATGACAGCGGCCGCGTCAGGATCTCGCGCGCGGCGCCATGCGTGGAAGACGAACGCCGCAAGCAATGCGAGGGTGGCGACAAGCCCGACAACACCGGTCGTCGCCGCGACGTGGAGGATCCAGTCATGTGCCGACGTATTCGTCGTGTTCATGCCGGCGATCCCGAACCACTCCGCCTGCTGGTAGCGCGGATATGCGACCGCAAAGTTTTCGAAACCAACCCCGAGGAACGGATGGTCGAGGAACATCTGAAAGGCCGACTGGTAGAGAAGGACGCGGTCGCGCAGGCCGATCCCGCGACCGATCTCGAGCAGGCGGCTGCCGAGTGGAGTCGCCACGAGCGTGACGACGAGCGCGAGCAGCGCGACGGCGGAGGCCAGCCCGAAGCGCGTCAGGGCGCGGGGCGACAGCCCCGCCCGTCGCAGCCAGAGCACCGCGATGACGACGGCACCCGCGGCGATCCCGAGGAATGAACCGCGTGTCTGTACGACGAGCATCAGGGCCACGTTGAGGACGGCGAGCAGGGCGACGACACCCATGAGCCACAACCGCTGACGCGCGAACACGAGGACGGCGGCGCACCCGGTCGCGACGACGGCGAGGAACTGCCCATAGAAGTCCGGGTTGCCGAACGTGGCGAAAGGACGCACGCGTGGATCGAGGTCGACCCATTGCACCGGGTCGTGGCCGGTCGCCTGTTGGATGGCGTAGAGGCCGGCGACGGTGGCTCCGATCCCTACGGTCCACGCGAGCCAGGGAGCGCGGCGCGGGTAGTCGATCGAAACCGCGATGGCCACTGCGATGAGAGCAAGAACGGCGTGGGTGGTGAGACCGAGATAGCGGCCGACCTCGCCATAGAGCGCGACGTACTGGTTCTCGGCCGTGAACGTCGTGATGACCTCCGTCGCGATGACCGCGAAGAAGGCGCCGAAGAGCGGCGATGCGGGAATGCGAATGCCGTCCCCGAGTGCGATGACGACGAGCGCGCCCAACAAGGCCCATGCCAGCGCGTGCGTGAAGCTCGCCTTTGTCAGATCGAAGACGTTGAGGACGGACGGATCGAACGACAGGATGAAGATGGCGATCTCGATGCAGACGATGCCCAGCGCGACCTCGCGCCAGAACACCCCGCGCAGGACCGGCCGTTCGCGTTGCGCCTTCTTTCGAACATCAACCTTCTGCGCGCGCGCCGCGCGCCGCGCGGCCCGGGCCTGGGTCACTACAGGGCGCTCTCGAAGTCGTCCTTGGCGCGGTCGAAGTACCAGAAACCGATCACAAAGAGGCCGATCGCCACGGCCGCCGAGTACGCGAGCGCATCCCACTGCGGTGCGAGACCGTCGAGCAGCGCGCGCTGGTACGAGACGATGATCGCGGTCATCGGGTTGAGGTACAGCAGGCGAAGCTGATCGGGCCTGTCGTTCAACACCGCGACCGGGAACAGCACCGGGGTCAGGAAGTACCAGGCGAGGAGCAGGATCCCGAGGATGTGCTGGACATCGCGGAAGAACACGGCGAGCGCGCTGAGCAGGTATGCGAATCCGAGATTCATCACGATCTGGAGGGCGACGAGGATCGGGATCCACACGAACCCTTCCGGGTGGCGCGGCCCGAAGATACCGAGTACCGCGAGGAGCACAACGAAGCTGAGCAGGAAATTGGCGAGCGCCGACAGCACACTCGCGGCCGGAAGGAGCTGCAGCGGCATCCGCACCTTCTTTACGAGCGGTGCGTTTGCCAGGATCGCCGACGCGCCGGACTGCAGCGACGTCGCGAAGAACGTCCACGGGAGGAGCCCGACAAACAGGAAGATCGCGTACGGCTGCTCGCCTGATGCGGTGATCGGCCGGGTGCGCAGGACGACGCCGAAGAGGATCCAGAACACCACGAGCTGCAGCAGCGGATTCACGAAGTTCCACAAGAAGCCGAGCGCCGAGCCCTTGTACCGGGCGCGAAGCTCGCGCCACGCGAAGTCGACGAGCAGCTCGCGGCGGTCGACGAGCACGCGGAGGTCGGCTATCACGGTGGAAGAGTATTTCGCGTGATGCCCACGCGCGGCGCGCTCACACGCGATGGCACCGAGCTCGTCTACTGGACCTGGCCCGGCGCGTCACCGCCGGCACTGCTCCTACACGGGATCGGCAATTACGGGCGCTACTGGGATCTCTTCGCGGATGCGATCGCCGGACGCCTCCAGCTCGTCGCGCCGGATGCGCGTGGGCACGGCGAGAGCGGCAAGCCCGCCGACGGCTACGCGCCCGCCGACTTTGCGGCCGATGCGCTCGCGATCCTCGACCGGCTCGGCATCGAGCGCGCGGCGGTCGTAGGCCATTCGATGGGCGGACTGCACTCGATCAGTCTCGCAGCGCGTCATCCCGAGCGAGTGCAGGCGCTCGTCATCGTCGATGCGAGTCCCGAGCCGCTCCCGCACGGAGCCGAGCGCGCTCAGCGACTCCTCACCGGTCGTCCCGCGCGGTTCGCGGACCACCAGGCGGCGCGGGCGTATCTCGAGCGGACGTCGCCGGGATACTCGGACGCGGTCTACGAGAACCGGCTCGCATTCGCCTTCCGCGAAGAGGATGGCGGACTCGTCTGGCGCTCCGATCCTGCGGCCCTCAAACGGATCATGAGCGGCCGCATGCCCGCGGAGGACCGCTGGTACGCCCTCGCCGGCATCGCCTGCCCCACCCTCGTCGTGCGCGGCACGCGCTCCAATGTCCTGTCGGAAGACGTTGCCCGCCGGATGGTCCAGACGCTCGCCGACGGACGCCTCATGGAGCTCGACGCTGGTCACAACGTTCCGCTTGATCGGCCGCGGGAACTTGCGGACGCGACCGTCGCTCTCGCCACCTGAGAAGGCCCTACGTCGGGCCAATCAACTCGATTCCTCTTGCCCCCGAGGTTCCGAGGCAACGCGGTATTGTCCGCCGCCCATCAGCTGGGCGCGGTCGGCAGCCGCGAGAGCTGCCCCAAATAGGGATGTCGCGTCCTCAGCGTCACGAGGGAACTCCGCGACGCCGATGCTGCAATGAACGGAGCGAGCCTTTCCGACAACGTCGAACGGTTCGGCGAGGACCAGGAGCAGGCGCACCGCGACGATTGCCGCGTCGTTGCTCGACGTGAGCGCGGTGAGGACTACGAGAAACGAGTCATTGGAAACTCGCGCTGGGACGTCGCTTCCTCGTACGAAGGTAGTGATGCGGCTCGCGAACTGCCGGATGACCTCGTCGGCGACTTGACCATCTTCCGTCTCGCGCAGCTGGCGGAAGCGGTCCACCTTGAGACTCAGAACGCCTACGGAACGCTTGTCGCGCTTGGCAAGGGCGATCGCTTGGTCGAGCTGGACGAGGACGAGGTCGCGCCCGGGCAGGCCGGTAGGCTCGTCGATCAGGCCAAGTGATTGCAGTTGATGTCGCGCGTTGCGGAGACTCATCAGTGACGTGCTGTCGGTGAACATCAGGATCAAGAAGGTCTGACCGTTTGCATCCACGCGCGTGTAGCGAAGCTCAACCCACATGCCATCGCGTATTTCGACCAAGGCTTCGGGACCCTTCACGAGGTTGCCGAGGCTCTTCTCCGCTGCCTGCGCCAGCGACCAACCAGTGATCGCCGCCGCCGCTGAATTCCAGAAGACCAACTGGCCGTCCGGCCCCAGAATCGCGATGCCGTCCCGTGTACCTGCGGCGATCAGTGCAGCCAAGCCGATGCCTTCTGGGGTGAACTCCGGCGGCAGCACAGAGCGAACTCTGCCACCGGCTGCGGGAACTTGCGGAAGCCGGCGTCGTTCTAGCCACATGAAGGTTCGTCTGCTCGCTGTAGCGTTCGCGGCCATTGTCGCCGCGTGCGGAAGCGTCGCCGGCTCGGGCGGCACGCCCTCTCCCACCCCACCCGCGAACACGGTGACGGTCACAAGGGCGTCGAACCAGCAGACGGTGACGGCGCACGTCGGCGATCACATCCAGATCGCGCTCGGCGACGACATCAACTGGCAGCTCGAGCCCCCCGACGGCATCGTCCTGGTGCACCCGGTCCAGAACTACATGCTCGTCCGCGGGACGCAGGCCATCTGGCTCGCGGCGTCCGCCGGGCGCTCGGCAATCAAGGCGAGCGGCGGCGTGAATTGCCCGAGCGGTTCGCTCTGTCCGATGCTTCTCGCGGTCTTCACCGCGACCGTCGAGGTGCTGCCCTAAAGAGAAACGCGCCGGCGAAATGCCGGCGCGCTCTCATGCCTCGAGTGCCCTTGACTATGGCTTAACGACGATCGTCCCGACCATGCCGACAACGTCGTGGAGCGCGCAGATGTACTCATAGGTGCCGGCCCTCGTGAACGTGACCCTGAACCTCGTCGTTGGCGGCGGGAACACTCCAGCGAGCTGGTAGTACGCGTATTGCTCCGTGGTCGAAAGGAACCCTGAGTTCACTGTTCCCGTTCCGTCGTAGGTATTGCCACCTGACGGCAGCAGCTGCAGGAACGGATCAGGGTTTTCCGGTCCAAACGTCACCGTGTGCGGCTCAGTCGGGTCGTGGGTTTTGAGGAACGTGATCGTTTGCCCAACATGGATCGTTGTCGTCTGCGGGAAGAAGCGGAGATTGGAAACCCGCTTGTTGCCCGCGCCGACGAGCACACTTGGACCGCCATCCTCGTCCTCGGTGCCCTGCGCGGCCTCCGCCGCGATGTCCGCCACCGTGGCGAGATCGCGTGTGATCTCCGCCTGAGCGATGGCTCCGTACTGCGCGTCGGTCTTGGGAAGGGCCTGCGACATCGGAAGCACATCGATCATCTCCGTCATCCCGATGTGGAGACCGCAGATGAACTTGTAGAGGCCCGCCGGTAGGGTCGACGCGAACGTGACGGTGAACGTCGGTGGTGGCGGAGGCCCGTCACCGATGATCCCTGAGTTCACCGATTCGTTCGCGGCCGTGAGCGTCGTCACTCCGGATGGCGCGAACAGTACGAAGACGGGGCCCGGCGGCCGGTTGTAGGTGATGGTGTGCGCGCCGAGAGGGGTAAAAGCCACCTTGTCGCCTGGATGGATCGCGATCGAAGCTGGATAGAAGCGATTCCCGCCCCCGACGGGACCGGTCGGTCCGAATGCGATCGAACCCGCTTGCACGTGCCATGTGGTGGTACCGGCGGCGACGGCCGGCGAGCCGAAGATCCCGGTGATGCTGAGAACGACCGCCATCGCGGCGGCGCAGACGATTCGGAGCATCGCATACCTCCCCTTCCCTTTTGCCGCGCGGGAGCATGCGCGCCGAGGTCCTCAGGGTCAAGTAAATTGCCAGGTTTGAGGAGGTTCCCGCTCCGGCTTTCTCTTGTCCTGGCCGCCCTTATGGTCGCGTGCACGCCGACAAAGCTCGTGGGTGAAGTATTGCCCGGGGCGATCGCGCCTGACTTTACCCTGACCGATGGCCCGACGGGGCAGGTGGTCTCGCTCTCGGCTCTTCGCGGCAACGTGGTCCTCCTGACGTTCCTGTACACCTCGTGCCTCGACGTCTGCCCGCTAACGGCCGAGGTCATCCGCAGCGCGCGCGATCGCGTGGGGACCTCGGCAAGGGACGTGGCCTTCATCGCCGTCAGCGTCGATCCGGTTGGCGACACGCCCGCTACAACGAGGCGCTTCGTCGCGGAGCACGGCCTCGAGTCCACGCTGCGCTATCTGATCGGCTCGCAGGCCGCACTCGCGCGCGTGTGGCAGGAGTACGGGATCGCCCAGGCTGTATCCACAAAAGACGTCCTCCACTCCGACGCGATCTACCTCATCGACAGGACCGAGCATGGAAGGGTGCTGCTGCACAGCGACGTCACGCCGGAAACTCTTGCTACGGACCTCGGAATACTCCTGCGTGAGCGCTGACCCGCGGGTCTTGCGCTAGGGACCGGAACCCGCGGGTGGCGTTCCGTCGCTCGGCGGCCCCGAGCTGGCCGATGGGTGAGCGAGGGCGGCATCGATGTTCGGCCGGGGACCGTTGACCACAAGCGTGTCCGCACTGGCGAGGTCGGGCCTTCCGTCCCAGTACTGCGGTACGAAGTCGGTGCCGTACGGCGGGTTGAACCCGATCTTGTAGCTTCCTGCGCGAACGAGAACGGAGTAGGTCCCGTCCGGAGCAGTCCCGACGATGGTGAATGCTTGGCAGCAACCAAGCGGATTGATCGTGACGACCGAGAAGGAGAGTGGATCGCTGGTCGCGGCGTCCGTCACCCGTCCGCTGATCCGGAATCCGCGGTCGAGCCTCGCATCAATGCCTGAGGTGGGACCGGTCACCGTCAGGAGATCTGCCGAGTCACGATTCGGCTTCTGGTTCCAATACTCGATCACGTAGTCGGTGGTGTTGGGCGGCTGGAAGTTCAAGCGGTAGGTGCCAGCGGAGACGTACATCGTGTATCGGCCGTCGGCGCCGGTCCGTGCCTGGTAGCTGAGGCAGCACGACGTCGGAGGATCGTCACGGTCCGCGACCACGCCGACGCCAGCCACCGCCGCGCCAGTACTGGAATCGGTGACGCTGCCTGCTACGGGAATGCCATGGACGAGCGCCGCGTTTATCGCGCTCAGGTCGACCGTCGTGGACGGCACCGTCACGAGGTCAGCAGTGGCGTAGCCGAGCTTGTCGTTCCACCACTGCTCGAGGAAGTCACTCCCGACCGGCGAGAAGAAGCTGATGCGGTAGGTCGCGGCGCTGAGCACCATGATGTAGCGCCCGTCGGCCATCGTCTTCGTGCCGTAGAAGCAGCAGCCGCCGTTGGGCTGCGCGGCAACGAAGACATCCGGCACGCCAACCGTCGGGTTCGCCGAGTCCGTCACGCGCCCGGTGATCTTGTAGCCGGCGTCCATGAGCTCGTTGATGTCCGTCACGTTGCCCGTGACGACGACCTGGTCGGCCGGTCCGAAGTCGGCCTTGTCGTTCCACCATCGCTGCACGTAAGCGGGCGCGGTGAGGTCGATCGCTTGGAAGGTGAGCTTCACCGTCGCCGCGGACGGGAGGGGAAGGGTGTAGTCACCGAACTGGTTCGTCCTCGTTCCGCCCAGGAACCGGCAGCACGGCACAAGCGCGTCGTACGCCTGCACGTCGATGTTCGCGATCGCGATGTGGTTCGCGCGGTCGCTGACGTTCCCACGTATTGAGAACCCGCCCGCGAGCTGCGCGTTGATCGCGCTGACGTCGCCGCTGAGCAGGAGTGTGTCGGCGAGCTCGAACTGCGGCGGCTTGCCGTTCCAGAACTGACTCTGGAAGGGCGTCCCGGGCGGCGGGAAGAATTGGATCCTGTACGAACCCGGCGGAAGGCTCAGGGCGTAGTCCCCGTTCTGGTCGGTCCCGGATCCGCCAACAAAGAGGCAGCACGCCACGGACGCGTCGTATGCGCTCACGCCGGCGCCGCGGATCGGGTTCCCCGCGGTGTCGGTCACGTGCCCGCGCACGAAGAGCCCCGGTGCGAGCTGCACGTCGACCACCGTGTCGGCGTTGACGAGCCGCGGATCGGCGGTGTCGAAGCTCGGTCGGTTGTCCCACCACTCCGCAACATAGGCGCGCGCGGCAATCCCCTGGCCGAAGAAGAGCTTGTACGTCCCAGCCGGAACGATGAGCCGGTAGCGGCCGTCCGCGTCGCTATTCGCGCCGGCGATACCTGTGCAGCAGGTGGCCGTCAGCAGCATCGCCTGCGCAACGATCCCCTGGATGGGCGCGCCTGTGACCTCGTCGGTCACGCGCCCGTCGATGAAAACGGCCGGCGCGAGGTGCGCGTCGATGTTTGAGACATCCGCGTTCACTGTGAGGAAGTCCGCTGCGTCGAAGTTCGTCTTGCCGTTCCATAGCTCCGCGACGTAGTGGGAGCCGGGCGGTGGGTAGAACGCGATCTTGTACGTCCCGGCAGGGACGATGGCGAGATAGTCGCCGTTAGCGTCGGTGATCGCACCCCCGGCGTCGTGGAACGGGCAGCAGTCGAAGCGCGGGTCGATCACCTCGATGTTCACGTTCGGCAGGGGCGCGCCGCTGACGCGGTCGCTGACGTGCCCGCGGATCTTGAAGCCGCGCGCAAGACGCGCGTTGATGCCGGAGTGGTCGACATTCGTGTCGATGAGGTCGGCGATTCCGAAGTCGGGCTTACCGTCCCACCACTGCGGGTTGTATGGCGAGTCAAGCGCGCTCCCGAAGACGACTCGAACCTCCCGCCCGCGCGGCACCACCATGGCGTAGTTGCCTGTCACGTCCGTTCCCGCGAACGCAATTGCTTCGCAGCAGGCGAGGGCAGCATCGCTCGCGGAGACATTGATCCGCGCGACCGCTGCGCCGCTCGAGGCATCCGACACGTGACCCTCGATGAGCGAGCCGAACACGACGGCAAAGTCCTTGTTGCCCGCGTCACCCGGCCCGACGGTTATGTCGACCGCACGGTCGAACGACGGCGTGCCGCCGGGCGTGCCATTCCACCACTGCATCACCACGCGGAATGACGGCGGCGCGAACGTTTGGATACGGTAGGTGCCCGCCGGAAGCGTGAGCTGGTAGTGGCCCGTGGCGTCGCTCGTGGTCTGGCCAACATTTACGCAACAGCTCGCGCCCCCGCCACGGCTCGCACTGACCGTGATCGCCGATGCCGGACCGCTCGGGCCCGTCACGGTGCCACTGATGACGAGACCCTGCTGGAGCTGTGCGTCGACCCCGTCCTGATCGGCGGTCGCTTCGATCGTCGTAGCCATATCGAAGGACGGCTGCCCGTCCCAGAACTGCGGCAGGTAGCGCGAACCGATGGGCGGGCCGAAGCCGACCTTGACGTGGCCGCCGAGCGGGGCGATCACGAAGTAGTTCCCCGACGCGTCGGTGATGTCAGCGGTGAAGTTCCTGCAGCAGGGGACCGTCGCATCCCACGCGGCGACGATGGTCCCTGGGATAGGCGCCGCTGTCGTCGCGTCCGAGACGTGACCACGGATAGAGACAGCTCGTGGGAGAGCTGCGTCGATCCCCGGACGATCACCAAGCACGACGATCGGCGTGGCGTCTCGATTATTCGTCTTGTCGGGCCACCAGACGTCCATGTGCGGACGCGCCGGTGGCGCGAACTGCAAAAACCGGATCTCGTATGTCCCGGCCGGGACGCGGACCGAGTAATCGCCATTTGCGTTCGTTTGTGTGTGACCGACCTCGCGGAACGGGCAGCACCCGAACACCGGATCGATCACGGCTACATCCACTCCGCCGAGCGGACCTCCTCCGAGTTCGACGACGTGTCCGCTGATCAAGAAGCCGCTCGCGAGCCGTGCGTCGATCGCCGGATGATCGATGCTCGTGTCGACCATGTCGGCCGTCGCGAAGTCAGCCTTGTTGTCCCACCACTGCGGCGTGTACGGCGAGCCTGGGCCCACGCTGAAGAAGACGCGGACCTGCCGGCCCGAAGGCACGACGAGGAAGTAGTTCCCTTGCTGATCTGTTCCGGAGAACGCCAGGCCTTCGCAGCACGAGATCCCTCCATCGTTGGCGGTAACGCCAATTCCTGGGATAGCCGTGCCGTTGCTCGCGTCACTCACATGGCCCTGAATAAGCGTGCCGAATACGACGTCGAAGTCCGTGCCGGGTGCGTCGCTGGGTCCAAGGGCGATGTCCGGCGCGCGCTGGAAGTACGCCGTTCCGCCCGGTACGCCTGCCCACCACTGCGCCACAAGGCGGCGGTCTGCGGAGGCCTGCACGTTGATCCGGTAAAGGCCGGCACGCAGGACCAATCGGTAGTGGCCGGTCAGGTCGGTGTTGGTGCCGCCGACGCCCTGGCAGCAGGGCGTGGCGCCTCCGAGGCTCGCGCCGACAAACACATTCGGCACACCCGCGCCGCCTGGAGCGCGAACCTGGCCGCTGATGACGAATCCTTGGTCGAGTTGCGCGTCGATGCCGTTCTGGTCCGTCGCTGTGGCGACCGGCGTCGCAGTGTCGAAGGTGGGCGCGTCGTTGTACCACTCGCCGAGATAGCGCGTGCCGGGCGGCGGTCCGCTGAAGAAGGCGAACTCGATCTTCACGTCGTGGCCCGAGGGAACAACCATCGTGTACTGCCCGTCGAGATCGGTTTGCGAACCGCCGACGAATTGGCAGCAGCCCTGCGTCGCGTCCTGCGCACTGACGTTGAGACCCACGACCGGGATGGTCCCGGTCGCGTCGGTGACGCGACCGTGGATCAGCACACCTAACGCGAGATGCGCGTCAACGCCTGGCCGGTCCTGTGTCATCGCGATGTCGTCGGCCTGGTCGAAGAAGGGCTTGCCGTTCCACCACTGCGGTAGATAGCGGACTCCGCCCGCCGGGTTCGTGCCGAAAAACACCCGGATCACTCGACCGGCGGGGACGATCAGCCGGTAGTTCCCTGCCGCATCCGTCTGAGTGCCGACGATGAATTGGCAACACCCCATCGTCGCGTCGTTCGCGTTCACACCGATCCCGCCAAGCGGGGTCGTGCCGCTCGCGTCGCTGACGTGGCCGCTGAGCACGAAGCCGCTCGCGAGATCGGCGTCTATCCCGGAAACGTCGCCAAGCGCGTTGATCGTCGTCGCGGCACCGAAGTCCGGCTTGTTGTTCCACCACTGCCCGAGATAGCGCGTGCCCGGCGGCGGCCCGCTGAAGATGCCGAATTCGACCTTCAGTAAGCTGCCGGCTGGGACAGGGAACCGGTAGTTGCCTGAGGCGTCGGTTTGTGCGCCACCGACGAAATGGCAGCAGGGTTGAGAAGCGTCCTGTGCGCTGACGTTGAGGCCGACGACGGGAGCGGTCCCGCCTGCGGCCGTCACAGACCCGCTTACGAGCACTCCGACCGGCAGCGTTGCGTCGATACCTGCGCGATCGCCTGCGACGACAAGAAGGTCGGCGCCTTGGTCAAAGGACTTGTTCTGCCACCACTGAGTGAGATGCGGGCGCACGGCCGGCTGCGGGAACTCGGAGAACTGCACCTTGTATGAGCCGGCGGCGAGCACGACGGCGTAATCGCCGGTCGCACTGGTTTCCGTGTGGGCGATCTCGCGGAACGGGCAGCACGGCACGGCGGGGTCGAACACCTGCACGTGCATGCCCTCCAGCGCCGCACCACTGCCTCGGTCGCTCACGTGACCGGTGATGAGGAAGCCATTAGCGAGGCGCGCGTTGATGTTCGGCACGTCAGCGGTTGCCAGGATGGGGTCGGCGGCGTCGAAGCTGGTCTTGTTGTTCCACCACTGTGGCAAGTAGCGGGTCCCCGGCGGCGGTCCCGAGAACACGCCGAAGTCCACCCTTACGGTGAGCCCGGGCGGAACGGCGATGCTGTAATCGCCGTTGGCGTCAGTCTGGGCGCCGCCCACGAACTGGCAGCACTGTCCGGCACCAACAAGGGCGTTCACCTGGAACCCAGCGACCGGGATCTGGCCGGTCGCGTCGGTGACGTGGCCGCTCACGATCACGGCGCGT
>Ga0209057_1001492_pt1 | contig 18781 bp, 12 predicted proteins | sample GraSoiAngelo_146_FD_185903 | JGI IMG/M metagenome (GOLD analysis project Ga0209057, IMG submission 185903) | Grasslands soil microbial communities from the Angelo Coastal Reserve, California, USA - 14_1009_05_30cm (SPAdes) (version 2) | ecosystem: Environmental > Terrestrial > Soil > Grasslands ... | reverse complement strand
TAAAGGCAATCGTCCTGCCGTCCGGCGACCAGCGCGGCGGGCCAGCGCCTTTTGGCAGATCGGTGAAAGTCCAGGCGTCACCGCCGTTCATCGATAGCATGGCCAGCTGCGGCGGCTCGGGTTTGCCATCTTTCTCAGTCGCCCTCATGAAGACGAGGAACTTTCCATCCGGCGACCACTCCGGTGAACTATCATGCGGGCCATTGGTCAAGCGGTGCGGCGGTTCCTTATCCGCAGTCGAGACCGTCCAAATCGCGGTGTCGTAACCGAGCTTTTTTTCATTCACACTCACGCGCACAAAGGCGATGCGCGACCCATCCGGCGAAATTTGCGGATCACCGATCCAGACGAAATCGAACAGATCCTTTTCGGTAATGCCGCGTTTGTCCGCGGCTTGCGACGCGATCGGGATGAACGAGAGAAGTGCGAACAGAATCAGGCGACACAAGTGACTTGGCAGCATTCGCCAATGTTGCCGGCTGAGTGGCGAGCTGGCACGCTTTTTCCGCATCGTAACTCCTCCGGGATGATCGCGCCCGCTACAATGCCAGGCTCTCTTGCTTCGCACTTGAAGCATTCCGGCTGAGTGGCGAGCTGGCACGCTTTTTCCGCATCGTAACTCCTCCGGGATGATCGCGCCCGCTACAATGCCAGGCTCTCTTGCTTCGCACTTGCATTCGCCGTAACACTCCCAAACTTCTTCACCAGCTCATCGAGCTTGGAAACATAGTAATCAACATTGTCATCGCGGTTTTGGGGATCGAACTCGCTGATTAGTTTCGCCGCTTCATAGGCAGCGACCTTTTTCGGCGTAGCCTTGATATAATAACTGATTCGATCGCCGGGTTTGTAGTTGCGGCCGCTCGCCAGAGCGAGCTCATAGGCAGCGGCGCGGTTTCGCGCCGAGCCGGCAATCTTAGCGCGATACTTATCTAACGAATCCTGGAGGGTATCGGTTTTCATCAGCATATCGATTGGCATTTCACGATTGCGAATTCGTTTTTCGAATTGATCGCGCAACTCCCCAATTTCCTCCGGTTTCCCTTGCATAATCAGTTTGATCATTTCCTCCAGAAAAACGCGCTGGAATTTCTCCAAGCCGCGGGATTTGAGCGCACCGCCCTTAATAATAACGTCACCGCTGCGGGTAAGCAGAGCATAGTTCTTTGCTTTATAGCTGAACATGGCGTCGAACTGCTCATCAAACTCGACTTCGATGCCAGGGGGCAGGATTTCAGATAACCCTTCCCGCAGCTCCGTAATCTGCTCCGCTGTAGTGGCGTCCCTGCCGGCTGCATTTCCTCTGCGTTCTGCAGGCGCCACGCCTGCCTCTACAGGAGAATCCGGCGGCACAAAATAAATGCCGTCGGTATCAACTTCGATCACTTGCGCGCCACGTTCGTTCAACCAGGTAATCATTTTTTGTAGCAAATCACGGCCGATCTGAGTTACGCGCGCGGCAGCATCGAAGTCGGCAAAGTGTCCCTGTGCGAAGCCGAGATATCCATAGAAGCTGTTAATTAGAATCTTGAAGGTATTTTGCAGCGCGTGGAGGTGGTGCCACCTCGAGCGATTTTCTTCTTTGTCAGCCAGCTGCATCTGCCCTTTGGCTTCGAGACGGAAACTGCGCAAATCGGTAAGCAAATGCCGAAAAATTTGGAGCTGATCCGTCACCGGAAAGCAATCGAACTGCAACATGATCGATGGGTAAAGCGAAGCGACGTCGCAGTGCCAGACATTGCGCGCGACGCCAGTGAAGTAGATGGCGGTGAAGCCACCCTCGAAACTGCGTGCCATCGGCATTTCTGGAATGCTGTGGCGTTGCCGCAGATACTCGCGCAGAAAAAGCGCATTGATGCGAGTGGCGTTACCCCGCACGATCACGTCCTGATAGTTGTACGGAAAAAGCTGCGCCTGGATGAAATAGCTCGGGCTTAGCAGGTCAGCTAAGGCATGGGTTTCTCGAACGGCGCAGAAAGCGCGTTTTCGGAAACGTTCGCTTTTCGCTAGATACTCGCGTTCTAGTGCCTTGCCGGTAAGCGCGGAAATTTCCGCGGCATCGCAGAAGCCGAAGTGCTGCGCCACGTCAATGCGCTCGAAACCGGTGAGCGTGCGCATGCCGACGTCATAGAATTGCGCGAGAAGAAAGGTATCGACGAAGTGGCGGCCATCGACCTGGAACTTTGGATAATCGATGGTTTTCTCCGCGATTTGCAAGCGCGACGGACGCGAGCGCAGGAATCCGCCGCTCCGCCCCCAATCCAGCTTCACTTTGGCTTTGCGGGCCCGCGCCACCAGATAGGGCAGATCAAACCGGAAAAGATCGTGCCCTTCGATAACGTCCGGATCGCGCTCCTTAATAATTGTCGTGAGCTGTTTGAGCGCGTCGTGTTCGGATTGCTCGACACCCTCGGGATCAACCACAATCAGTTGCTCCCATCCGCTATGGTCAGACAAGGCAATGCTGGCAATTGGGTTCTGCGACGCATCAGCCAGATCGGTCTCGCCGGTCGGTGAAAGTACCTCTAGTTGTAAACGCTTCAGCTCATCAAACGGCAGCTGCTTGAATAAGGTACGGCCGGTGGCGCTTAAATAATGCTGCACCGGATCGCTCAGGGCGAAAAAATTGCGCCCCGCTTTTTTTAAACCGTTGCGTAACGCGATCAGTTCCTTCCAGCTGTCGGCGGCGACGAGCCAGTTATATTTGAGATCGCCGGCTAGTTTTTGCGCATTTTCGAGCCCGAGATCGGTGATATCGCCATCCGTCCAGACAAAAGGATGAAACGGTTCAACATCCACCGCCGTGCTGCCGTCTTTTTCGCGGCGATAGACTTTCACTGTTCCGGTTTCGCCCAACTCGATTGCGACAATCCGCGGCGTTTTGTCTGCGCCGAAAAGAAGCTCGTTATCTTCGAAAGCCATGGAGCTTAGAGAATCCGCGAGTTAACGCCTTTTGTCATCCCGAGCGAAAGTCGAGGGATCCCGTGGTGTTACCTTAAAGGTTTCTTGGCGGGATCTCTCGACTTCGCTCGGGATGACAACGAGAGAGCATCGGCTAACATCGCCGAATGACGCTTCGCATCCTACTCCCGCTTTCACTCGCAGTCGCGCTTACTTCGCTCGCGCAACAAACTCCGCAACAAATCGCTGACGCCGAGTTGCCTTCGCTCCTCACCATTTACAAAGATATTCACACTCACCCCGAACTATCGACCCAGGAACAGCGAACTTCCGCTCTACTCGCGAAGGAATTAAAAGCAATCGGCTGCGACGTGACGGAGAACGTCGGCAAATACGAGAAGGCCGGCCAAAAATGTTTTGGCGTCGTGGGTGTGATGAAGAATGGCGACGGCCCAGTGGTTCTGGTGCGCACCGATCTTGATGCGTTACCGGTGCAGGAAGAGACGAGATTGCCTTACGCCAGCACGGTCGTAACGAGAAATGAAAAAGGTGACGATGTCCACGTCATGCACGCCTGCGGGCACGACGCTCACATTTCGATGATCATCGGAGTGGCGCGTTCTCTCGCGAAAATGAAGGATCAGTGGCACGGCACGATCGTTTTCGTCGGGCAACCGGCAGAAGAGCTCGGCATCGGTGCACGCGCCATGTTGCGGGACGGACTTTACACGCGCTGGCCGAAACCGAATTACGCGCTCGGGTTTCACGACAAAGCCGACCTGGAAATCGGCCACATCGGGGTAACCGAGGGTTACACCAGTGCCAACGTCGACTCTATTGATGTCACCGTTAACGGGATTGGGGGTCACGGCGGTTATGCGTATCGAACAAAAGATCCAGTCGTGCTCGCTGCGGAAATGATCAATCAATGGCAAACGATCGCGAGTCGCGAGAACAATCCGATCGATCCCATTGTCATTACCGTTGGTTCCATCCACGGCGGGACCAAGCACAACATCATTCCGGATGAAGTGAAAATGCAGCTGACCGTTCGCACTTACAAAGCGGATGTGCGCGAACGCGTGCTCGCCGCAATCGAGCGAATCGCGAGGGGTTGCGCCACCACCGGCGGGCTGCCATCGGACAAAATGCCGGCAGTAAACGTGCTGCGCGATCAATTCACACCCGCGACTTATAACAATCCTGGATTAACCAAACGACTGGTGGCGGTTTGGAAAAAAGCGCTCGGCGATCAGAATGTCGAAATGGTCGATCCGACCATGGGTGGGGAAGATTTTTCCGAATACAGCCTACTCCCGGAGCATTCGATTCCGGCGGTGGATTTCCACGTTGGCGCGGTCGACCCGGCGAAAATCGCGGAATCAAAAAAACCGGGCGCATCCCCGCTCCCGAGTTTGCATTCGAGCAAATTCGCGCCCGTGCCTGAACCGACGATTCGCACCGGGATGGTGGCGATGACCGCGGCGGTGCTGGACTTGATGAAAAAGTAACCTTCAAGAAACGGGACCGTAGCGTGGTCGACAGTGATCGCGGCGCGCATCTTCTCATTAACACCGGCCTTCAGGCCGGTGACTGTCCGCTAGCGATGGACATCAGCCGTTTCAACGGCTTAACCTCGACGCCGATGTCCGTGCATTCCTACTCCCGCTGCTGGCTCCATCTAATCTAGGGAACCTTGAACCGTGAAAAGTTATTGAATAAACAGGCTGCGGCTCGCCTTTCTCGTTACCTTGATGAATACGCCGACACCAAAGGCGTTTATACGAAGATCAATTACGTAAACGCCGATCACGTTCATACGCTTGTTGATCTCCCAACCAATTTGTCGATTGAGGAATTGATACAGCTACTAAAGGGAAGTTCCTCCCATTGGGTCAACGCCAACGATATCGTGGCAGGGAAATTTGCGTGGGGCAGAGGCTATGGGGCTTTTTCAGTTTCCGAATCTAACGTTGCACAGGTTGGAGGAACATCACCGGGTGCGGACGTTTGCCGAGGAGCTTCGGGAATTCATCGAGCGCCATGGTTTACGTTGGCAGGATGAGAGAAGCCGTTAAAAACGGCTACTGCTGCGAGAGGTGCGGGCATCACCGGCCTGAAGGCCGGTGTTAATGAGAGCCGCTATTTGGAAAGCTACTTCACCCGCACGTTCTTGCGCAGAAAGGTTGGCACGTCGAGGTCCTGGCCTTCCACGATTGTCGGCTCGCTTTTTTCAAAGCGCCCGCGGGTGATGGGCTCGAATTGTAAAATTTCCTGTTTCGCCGCGGCAGCAGCCTTTTCCCGCTTCGGGTTTTCCGCTTCCACTTTCGGCGCGATCAACGGTTTCTTTTTCGGCGGAATGATTCGCGGTGTGGTGGGCCGTGGCGTGCTCTCGATCTCGGGCTCCATCTCTGCCTCGGCGAACTGAGATTCTGCGACTGCTTCAGGCGGCGGCAAAACATCTTCGACCGACGGTTCCGGTGGAATTTCTTCGCGTTGAAAAACCGTCGGCTCGACTTTCACTACCGGCTCTGATTCCGGCGTCTCCGGTTGAACAAACTGGACGATCTGAGGTTCGGCCACCGGTTCGATAACAGGCTCCGGTGGCGAGGGCGGTGGCGCATGAGCCTTTGATTTGCGCGGCGCAACTTCCGCCTCGTCCGCGGGCAGCGAGCTAATCAACGTGACGCTCAACCGATCGCCCATGCGGCCATCGACGGCCGTGCCGAAAAGAAGCTGGGTCTGCTCACTGATGTGCTTGTTCAATTCGCGCATCAAAATTTCCACTTCCGACAAAGTCATGCCCGGTCCGCCGGCGACCTGGACCAAGACTCGTGACGCATCGGCCAGCATTCGCCCGCGATCCATCAACGGATTTTTTAGCGCCTGGGCCAACGCCTGGTGGGCACGATTGTCTGAATCGCTTTCGCCGTAACCAAAGAGGCAACGTCCGCCTCCGCCGCGCAGTGCGGCCAGCAAATCGTCGAACCCGATGCGCATGATTCCCGGCCGCTGGATCAGATTCACAATCGAACGCAGGCTTTGACTGATCGTCATGTCGGCAACAGCGAAAGCCTGATGAATACCAGCTTTCGGTGCGACCATGTCGGCCATGCGATCGTTTTCGAAACAGACGACGGCGTCCGTGGTTTCGTGCAGGCGCGCCAGGGCGTCGCGGGCCTGAGCGATGCGACGTTTTCCTTCAAAAGTAAATGGCATCGTCGCGAACCCGATGACGAGTGCGCCCATTTCGCGTGCGATTTGCGCGATCACGGGCGACGCACCGGAACCGGTTCCACCGCCGAGTCCGGTGCAAATGAAAATCAGGCGCGCTTCTGCCAGCGCCTGGCGGATTTCATCGGCTGATTCTTGTGCGGCATCGAAACCGAGCTCGGGATCGCCACCGGTGCCGAGTCCGCGCGTCAGGGAGCGCCCTAGTTGCACTTTCACCGCCGCCACGGAGCTGGCGAGCGATTGCACGTCGGTGTTGGCCGCAATGAGATCGGATTTGTCCATTCCGTCGAGCACGACGCGATCGAGCGCGTTCGAGCCGGCGCTCCCAATCGCGATCACTTTGATTGGAATGATTTGGTCTTCTCGTTCCGGTAAACTGTAGTTTCGGCTTAATTGAATCATGTTGTCGTTCCTTATCTATTTCTTGTTAGAAAATGTTCTTTTGCTGTCGCGTTTCTCTTCGCGGTCATCCCGAGCGGAAGCGAGGGACCTCTCGATTGTCTTTCCGGACATCGCGAGGTCCCTCGTCGTCTGCACGGCTCGGGATGACATTCCTAGTAAAGTGTGTCGTGGTTCAATCATCTTATCCCCGGTAAAAAACGGCTGAAAATCCGACCGAATCCGCGTCGCTGCGGCCGCTCTGCCTGCACCGCCTGCGCGTATTTGATCAACCCGATCGCAGTCGAAAATTGCGGATTCTGAAAGGCGGAAGTTAATCCCGACATTGTCTGGGCATGCGCGACCCGCGCCGGAATTTCAAAAATTTCCTCAGCCAGATTATCGATGCCGCGCAGTAAACTGCACCCGCCCGTTATGAAGATTCCTTCTCCAATGAAGTTGATGAAGGATTCTTCATCGAGCGTCCGTTTGAGCAGCTCGAATGTTTCGCGCATCCGCAAATGAATGATGGTGTTCAAGGTCTCGCGTTCGACTTCCTTGCCCGCGAAGCCGGAATCATCCTTCAACACCACTGTTTCCCCCGGCAGACAATTGCCAAGAATGACGCTGCCTTCCTCGATCTTTAATTTCTCCGCTCGCGCCATCGGGATGCGCAATCCCATCGAAATATCGTTCGTGATGTGATCGCCCCCAATCCCAATGGTCCCGCTTTGCTTGACCGCGCCATCGACATACAAAATGAAATCGGTCGTGCCACCGCCGATATCGATAACCAAAGCACCGAGATTTTTCTGTTGTTGCGTTAACACCACCTGCGCAGAAGCCAGCGCGGTGAAAACAACGTCTTCCACCTCCAAGGGCAGTTCCTTCACACAACGAATCGTGTTTTGAATCCGGGTGCGCACACCGTGGATGATGTGAAAATCGGCCTCCAGTTTCTGACCAAGCATGCCAATGGGATTGAGCACGCCGTCCTGCCCATCCACGTGATAATGCTGAATGATGGAATGAAGAAAGGCGTTCTGCGCCGGGATGCTCACCTCGCGCGCATTGATCTTCACGTCCTCGATGTCCTGCTCGTCGATCTCCTCGTGATCGTCCGGCAACATGACGCAGCCGCGATTGTTAAAACTTTGAATGTGAGCGCCGGTCACGCCGACGTAGACACCCTTGATCATGACATCACTTTTCGTCTCAGCATCGCTCAACGCTTCCAAGACGCACTTCATCGCCGTCTCAAAATCGACAATCTCGCCTTTGCGCACCCCGCGTGATGGCGCCTGCCCGACGCCCAAAATTTTCGTCGTTCCGTCCAGGCGCGCTTCGCCGACAACGACGCAAATTTTAGACGTTCCAATTTCCAACCCCACCATCAGATCGTTACTGGCCATTTCCTTGTTCCTTCTTTCCTTTCTGAGTTTGTTTCTGCAATGAAAACGGTTGCGGGCCGTTTTGATTCTTTCCCGCTGCCGCCGCCGCCGGCGACTTGACGCTCGCTTTCACCGGCGGCGGCGCCACTGGAATTGCTTTCATAATCCGCGGCGTTTCCTCCGGATCGATCGTGTCGTTGATTACTTCCGCCGCTGGTTTCATGAACGTGACCGGAATATTCCGCTGCACCAACAAATTGACGGTTTCGATCTCGTGCCGGGAATCGTCGGCATAGACCAGAAACTGTTCGAGTCGCTGAATTTGTTTCTCGAGATGATCGAATCCAACTGTGACTCGGGTGTGATTTTTGTCCGTCACTACCAGGCAATAGCCTTTGGAAGCATCGATCTCGCGGATTTGAAAGCGGGTTTGCATGAAACTGCCGGCGCTTAAACGCAACAATTCGAGGGCCGCTTTCGCTTCAATCGACTGGACAATTTTCCCCGGTTCGAGCGATTCGGTGCTGCAGCCGGTGATCAGGGGTAGTCCGAGATATTCCGGCAACAATTTTTTTTCCTTCATCAACACCCCGCGGGCGTCGATCAAAAAAGCGACATCGGATTGAAATGGATCGGAAATTTGTTTCTCGCTCGTAATCCAGGCGATCGGTTTGCGCTCAAGGATGCGAATATCGATCTCGCCCGGCAATTTGCGCACCACTTCCACTTCATCCACCTGTGGCAACTGCTGCAAAACCCGATGCACATGCGCCAGATTGACCTGAAAAATATTTTCGCCCTCGCGCAAATCGGCCGTCTTTAAAACCTGATCGCGCTGAAGCGTGCCATCGGTCTGCACATCGATCATCGCCAGGCGGTACTCCGGATTTTCGAAAAAGAATCGCCGCATGCCGAGTCGTGCCCCGAAATAGATTCCCGCGCAGATTGCGGCCGCCAGCACGATTTTTGAAATGAAAACAAGCACTCGCCGGTTGCGATGTTGCGTGGCCTTGCGCGCGCGCACTTTCACATCCAGCAAATGTTGTTGTTTGCGCTGGCGCGGGTTGGAAACGCGCTGATTGCGCGGCCTTTTGCGGGTGGAACTGCTTAATCTCATTTCGCGCCCTTCCGCCGCGCGCGTGACAATTCGATAATGCGCAGGCAAAGCTCGTCATACTTGATCCCGGCCGCAGCCGCCGCTTCTGGAAGCAAGCTCGCTTCCGTCATTCCCGGAATGGTGTTTACTTCCAAAACGCTCGGCTCCGCGTTTTCCGGCAAGAGCACATCGACCCGCGAGTAAACTCGCAACCCAATCGAGCGATACGCGCGCAAGGCCAGATCCTGAATCTTGCGCGTCAGCCTCTCTTCAATCTTCGCCGGGCAAACGTGTTCCGCTCCGCCCCCAGCTTGCGGATTGAGAAATGGATACTTGTTGGTGAAATCGTAAACGCCGCCCTTGGGAATGATCTCGAGAATGGGCAGCGCTTGATCGCCCAGAATTCCGATCGTCAATTCGCGACCGGGGACAAACTCTTCTACCAGGATCTTGCGATCGAAATTGCGCGCCTCGGCCAGCGCACTCTCTAACTTATCGGCCTCCTTAATAATATAGACACCGACAGTCGATCCCTGCCGCGGCGCCTTGATGACCAAGGGAACGGGCAACGTCGGCTTTTCAGTCGCATCAATCACCTCCCACCGAGGAGTGGTGACACCTGCCGCTTCGAATTTCTTTTTCGATTCGATTTTGTCGAATGCGGTCCAGCTTTCTTTTACGCCGTCGCCGGTGTACGGGACGCCACGATCTTCCAAAATCTGTTGAAGCTGGCCGTCTTCGCCAAACGTTCCGTGAATGGCGATGAAGGCGAGGTCGATATCTTTCGGCAATTCGAAATTTTCATCACGGACATCGATCTCGAAAACCTCCGCGCCGCGCGATCGCAATGCTTTGGCGACGCCTCGAGCGGTGATCTCGAAAACCTCCGCGCCGCGCGATCGCAATGCTTTGGCGACGCCTCGAGCGGTCGCAAGGGAAACATCGCGTTCCGATCCCGGGCCGCCCATTAGTACTGCGATTCTTTTTGGTACGTTCATTTCGTTTTGAAAAGCGCGGTCATCCCGAGCGAAAACGCCGCTCCGGCTCGGACCGAGGGATCCCGTTGCGTTACCTTAAAGGTTCCATGGCGGGGTCCCTCGACTTCGCTCGGGATGACGAAAGTTTTGCTCACGCTTCCTCCCCCACGATTTGCACTTCGGTTTGTAATTCGACGCCGCGTTTTTCACGCGCCGTCGCTTGAATTTTCGCGATCAACTCCAACATTTCCGTGGCGGTCGCGCCACCGTCGTTGACGATAAAATTCCCATGCACGTCCGAGACGCGTGCTTTTCCGATGGCGCAATTTTTCAAGCCAAGCTCATCCACTAACTTTCCCGCGGGAACGCTGTCCGGATTTTTGAAAATACATCCTGCGCTTGATGCAGCCGGCTGTGTGATTTTGCGTTTGTGCTGCGATTCCTCGAGCTTGCGCACGATCTCGTCCTTCTCCCTCGGCACACCACGAAATACCGCTGAGACCGCGTAATTTTTCTCCAGCGTCGGCACATGCCGGTAATGCACTTCCATCTCCGATGGTGTCATCGTTTGTGCGTTCCCTTCGGCGTCGAGAACGCGCACGCTCACGACATGCTCGAAAGTCTGTCCGTCCATGGCGCCGGCATTCATTCGCAATGCGCCGCCGACTTCACCGGGAATCCCTTCCATCCATTCGAGACCACCGATGCCGGCGTCGCGCCCGGCGTACGCAACGTGCTTTAATTTCGCGCCAACACCGGCCGTAATTTCGTTTCCCTTTACCGTGATGTCGTCAAACGCACCTCCACAAGGATGAACGACCACGCCTGTGATTCCGCCATCGCGCACCAGAAGATTCGATCCGCGCCCGATGACAAAAAGCGGAAGATTTTCTCGCCGACAAAAACGGATGAGTTCGGCAAACGCCTCTTCCGCGCGCGGCTCGATCCAAAACTGGGCCGGCCCGCCGACGCGCAAGGTGGTGTGTTTCGCCATTGGCTCATGCAAACGCACTTCGCCTTCTTCGCCCACGATCGCCTTTAATTTTTCGGCAACCACTAGTTCCGCCGCCAGAATCGACAATTGCTCGTGAATATTTCCCGCGCCCAGGCTGAGGACGAGATCGCCCGATGCCAGCATGTTGCCGACATCGTGATGGACACGGGCGAAGCGCGATTGATAAGTCACGCCGCGATGGCCATGCTCCGAAATAGCATCGGCAATGGTCTGCCCGCTGATCCCGGGAATGGGCGGCTCGCTCGCCGGATAAACGTCGGTAATGACAACGCGATCGGCCTGATCGAAGGCGGCACCAAATTCCTGTCGCAAGGCCTTGGTCCGGGTGTAGCGATGCGGCTGAAACATTGTCAGCACGCGATTGCGCCCAGTCGATCGCGCCGTGGCCAGCGTCGCCCGAATTTCTGTCGGATGATGCGCATAATCATCGACCAACAGGAAACGATCGCTGGCATATTTGATTTCGAAACGTCGGCGCGCGTGTCGAAATTTGGCCAGCGCCATGGCGATTTTCTCGAACGGGATACCGAGTTCGCTCGCCAGCGCGACGACCCCAATGGCATTCTGCACATTGTGCCGGCCCGGAACATTCAGCTTCGCTTCGCCCAGTTTTTCTCCGCGCCGAAAAACAGAAAAGACCGAGGCGAAATCCTCCAGCGTAACAACCTGCGCGCGATAATCGACGTTTTCGCCGAATCCGTAGGAAACCGAACGGTCGGACTTGCAAACACGGGTTGCGATGGCGTCGTCGGCGCAGAAAAAAACCTTGCCAGATGTTTGGCCGATTAGCTGATCAAAGACCGCCTCGATTTCCACCAGGTCTTCGTAAAAATCGAGATGTTCCGGCTCGATATTTAAAACCAGGATATGTTCGGGATAAAAACAGCGAATGGTGCCGTCGCTTTCGTCTCCTTCGGCCACAAAAAATTCACCTCGTGGGTCCCAATGCGCGTTTTGCCCGAGGATCGGGATTTCGGCGCCGACGTAATGCGACGGGTGCAACCCGCCTTCGCGCAAGACATGCGCCGTCATGGCCGAGGTGGTGGTCTTGCCGTGCATGCCGCAGACGATAATGCCGCGTTTTCCCTGCATGATGGCGGCGAGCGCTTCCGCGCGCCGAGCCGTTCGCGTTTCCGATTGGCGCGCGCTAACGAGAATTGGATTGTCGGGCCTGATCGCCGAGGAGTAGACGATCAACTCGGCTTCGGTCGCATCTTCCGCCCGATGTTGTTGGAAAAATTGCAGACCTAGTCGCCGCAAACGTTCCACTTCCACCGAAATCGATTTGTCCGATCCGCTGACCTGATGTCCGAGCTCGAGCAAGAGCGCGGCGATGCCGCTCATCCCGCTGCCGGCCACGCCGATCAGATGAATGCGATGATGCTCACGTGTGAGAAATCGCGCCAGACTGAGTTGCACCTTCGTCGTCGTCATACCGCTGCGGTTGTATATTTCTCCATCGTTTCCACCACCGCGCTGGCGGCGTTTCTCGTCGAAAGTTTGGCCGCGTTCTGCGACATGCGCTGCAGACGCCCGTGATCTTCAATGAAGGGAAGGATTTTTTGCGCGAGCGCATCGTCTAAAATTTCCGATTCCTTCACCAGGATGGCTGCATCTGCCTTGACGAACACTTCGGCGTTACGCGCCTGATGATCATCTGCGGCGTAAGGAAACGGAATGAGGATGGCAGGCAAGGCGAATGCCGCCAGTTCGGCCAGACTGGCAGCGCCAGATCGAGCAACGGCGAAATCAGCCGCGCTGTAGAGTTCCTCCATGCGATGATGAAAAGCCGCCACAAAAGCCGGCAGTTTGGCGCGGCGATAATTATCAGCCACCAGTCTCTCATCGCGGGTTCCGGTCAGATGAATCACTTGCAGCCGCGCTCCATCCAGTGATGGCAGCGACTTGATCATCGCCTGGTTGATCCCACTCGCACCCTGACTGCCGCCCATCACCAGCAGGGTCGTGATGTCCGCGCTTAACCCAAGTTTTTCCCGCGCGTCCTTGCAGTCGAGGCGCTGCAATTCTGTCCGAATGGGCGTGCCGGTCACTTCTGTTTTCACTTTGGGAAAAAAGGGCGCGCATTCTTTGAAGCCGAGCAGAACTGCTCGCACTAATCGCGCGGTCATCTTGTTGGCTTTGCCGGGGATGGCGTTGGATTCGTGAATGAATGTTGGAACGCCGCGCATCTTTCCGGCGAGGACCGGCGCGGTGGAAGTGAACCCGCCCATCCCGAGAATGACCTGCGGTTTGAACCGTCGGTAAATGGAACGGCAACGCCTGAAACTTTCGTTGAATCGACGAACAAATCCGAGGATGGCCGGTGAAAAAGGCGACGGCAGCCCAATGGTAGGCAATTTTTCGAACGGAATTTCCGGATGTTCCTTCAGCGCCAGTGCATCGACATCCTTTTCCGAAACAAAAAGCAGCACCTGGTGTCCGCGCGCGCGCAACACTTCAGCCACGGCAAGTCCCGGGAAGAGGTGCCCGCCGGTTCCTCCGCATGCGATGATGGCGTTCATTCTGAATTCATCTCCTCCGTCATCCCGAGCTGCGAAGACAGCGAGGGACCTCTCATCGATATATGCGCGTGCGAAAAAATATTTTGCCTGTGTTTGTGAGGTCCCTCGGCGTCTCCGCGCCTCGGGATGACACATTTTCTCCTCGTACCCAAACTCTGTTTCACCTCCGCCGTTAGAAACCACGGATGGAGTTCTGCTGCGGACAATCTGAAATCTGAGATCTGAGATCTGAAATCCTTCATATCCTTGGCGTCATCCGCGCTTGCATGGCGATTCGTTTCTGATTTCCCGGCTCTAGCTTGGCTTGCCGGTAAATGTTCAACAAAATGCCGACACCAAAAAGGCAGGCGGCGAGATTCGATCCGCCGTAGCTGATAAACGGCAGCGGCAATCCTTTGTTCGGCAATAGCGAAGTCGTGACTCCAATATTCACTGCCGCCTGCAAGGCCAGGAGCGAAACAATTCCACAACTCAGCAGCATGCCGAAGCGATCTTTGGCATGCAGCGCGATCATCATCCCGCAAACGATGATGACGATAAACAAAAAGACGACGAGCAAGCTGACGCGCAATCCCAGTTCCTCGCCGATCATTGGAAAAATGAAATCGGTGTGCGCGTAGGGCAGATAGAGCATTTTTTGGCGGCCGTTGCCGAGACCAAGCCCTTCCATACCGCCGCTGCCCCACGCGATCAGCGCCTGCATTTGCTGCAAACCGGCATCCTGTTTGTAATTCTCCGGATGTAAGAACGCGAGGAGGCGGCTCATTCGCTCCGGCATGCAGGTGGCGGTGAAGATAAATCCACCGAGTGCGCTGGCGGAAAACGCGCCGAGCAGGATGGCGTTTGTTCCGGCGACAAACAACATCACCAAAGTTGTCGCGCCGATGAGTGCGGAAGTGCCGAGATCGACCTCGGTAATGATGAGCGAGACCGGTAGTGCAATGCCGATGAGTGGAACTAAGAAACCGAAAATTACGTTGCGGGTCCTGTTTTCAAAACGCGAAAACCACCAAGCCAGAAAAAATATTGCAGCAACCTTGGCAATTTCCGATGGCTGAAATATGACCGGACCGGCGCCGACCCAGCGGCGCGAGCCGTTGATCCGCAATCCGAAGTGCGGCACGAAACAGAGAGCCAGGGTTCCGAGCGCGAGCAGGAACCAGAGCCACCAGGTGTGGTACCAGAAATGGTAATCAACCAGCGCGGCCGCAATCAAAATTGTAAGCCCAATCCCAAGCCAGAGTGACTGTCGTTTGATGAAAAAATAAACGTCACCGTGGGCATCGCGGGCGAATGCACTGGTGCTGAAAAGCATGACGATCCCAATGACCAGCATCCCAAGCACAGCTATAAAAAGAAAATGTGCGCTCTTGCGTTGCATCAGATTTGATCCCCTGCGGGGTCACAAAAATTGGATTGGGTAGCGCACGCGTCTCGCGTGCTGGTGATCGCGTTCGCGCGATCACGGACTTTCGTGATGCGTTGCTGAAGGAAAGATTGTTGCGGCGGGACACCGCAACCAGCACGCGAGACGCGTGCGCTACCCGGAGAAATGCATTCCACGCGCGGGTTCATTCGTTCCCTTTCTTTGGTTTCGCGGCTTTGGTCGGAATGATCAGCTTCTGTCCGACCTTTAATTTGCGCGGATCATCGATATGATTCGTCGCCAGCAGATCGTCGTACGGGACCTTGAATTTCTTTGCGATGTTCACCGGGTTATCGCCTTTCGCGACGGTGTAAACTTTTGCGCCTTCCGGAATTGGATCGTTCGTCTTCGATTTCTTCGCTGTTTTCGCCGGCGACGGTTGCGTTCCTTTCCCTTCCTCATGGTTAGTCGATGCCTTGGCGATGTGGCTCGAGTTGATGACCGCTACTCCACCCTGCCGGCTCTTGATCGCGTTGAAGGCAATTATTCCCGCCACCGCGACGACGTGCAGCAAAAGCACAATCAAAAGCGCTCGCGAAAGTTTCATGTTCGGTTCCGAAAGATCGTCGAAGTCGGCACCGGAAGCGGTCGCGCGCCGCGTCGTCGCCGCCCGCAATTTCTTTTTGCGCGTAAAGATCTTCGGAAACTTTATCGCTTTCATTTGGGCAAGGCGTGGACGAGACGCCGGAATTGGTCGCCCCGGTCGGCGTAGCTCTTGAACATGTCGAACGAGGAAGTGCCAGGAGAAAAGAGGACCACGTCGCCAGTTTTCGCGGCTGCATGCGCGCGTTCGACCGCATCCGCAAGCGAGCGCGCGATTTCACATCGCGTTGCTTCGCGCCAATCATCGGCGATGCGGTTCGCCATCTCACCAAGAAGAATCGCGGTATGCGCTTTTTTCTTCACCAAACCGCGCAGCGGTTGGAAATCGAAACCCTTGTCTTTTCCGCCCGCGATCAAAACCACCGGTTTGGTTTGCGCCTGCAGCGCTTTTTCCGCCGCATCCAGATTCGTGGCTTTGGAATCGTTAATGTAATCGACCCCGCCGATCGTCCGGACAAATTCGCAGCGGTGGGGTGCCGGTTCATACACGCACAAGGGCGGCGCCATTTGCTCGAAGGCCAATCCGCGGATGTGTCCGACCGCGAGCGTCGCCATCAAGTTTTCGATATTGTGGGAACCGCGCAATTTGGCATCGGCCAATCGCAACACCGGAGTCCTCTCGAAACAAATCGTCCCGTCCGCCAAACGAAAATCCGCGCGATCGTCGTAGGCGCTGAAGGTCAGACGATGCGCTTTAATCTGCGGCAGGTAGTCGCTCGCATTGACCACAGCGAACTCCTTCTCCGTCTGATACTCAAAGATGCGCAGCTTGGCCGCGTGATATTCCGCGACCGAGGCATAACGATCGAGATGGTCGGGCGCGAAGTTCAACCACACCGCAATCTGCGGGCGAAAAGTCTTGATCGTTTCGAGTTGGAACGAGCTGACTTCGGCCGTCAGAACATCGAACTTCGATTGATGGCGCACGACTTCGCTCAGGGGTTTGCCAATGTTGCCGCAGGCAACGGTGCGTTGACCGCACGCATTCAACATCTGCGCGACCAACTCCGTTGTCGTGGTCTTGCCATTGGTGCCGGTGATGGCGATGAGCGGCAGTTCGCAAAATTGCCAGCCCAGCTCGAGCTCGCCGATCATTTCAATTTTTCGCGACGAAAAATTCTGCGCGAGTGGGGAATCGGGATCGATTCCAGGGCTCAGGACCGCCAGGTCGGAAGGATCGCGATTTGTTTCCGCAGCCGGACCGCTGATTACATGCACACCATGGTCTCGCAGATTTTTGATCGTCGATTCCGGCAACTTATTTTCCGTCGCGCTGTCGAGCACGCTGACGTTCGCATCATGCGAGCGCAGCAATAAAGCGGCCGCAGTCCCGCTTAATCCCGCGCCAAGAACAGCGATATTTTTATTTTGGTAACGCGGGTTCATCGCAACTTCAGCGTCGCCAAACCGAGCAAGGCGAAAACGGCAGACAAAATCCAAAACCGAACAATGACGGTGTTCTCCTTCCAGCCGACCAGCTCGAAATGATGATGAAGGGGGGACATCGCGAAAATACGGCGCCCCGTCAGTTGAAAACTTAGGACCTGCATGATGACCGAGATCGCTTCGACGACGAAAACACCACCGACGACGGCGAGGAGAAATTCCTGCTTACAACAAATGGCGACGACGCCGATCATCCCACCGATGGCGAGCGAACCGGTATCGCCCATGAAAACCTTGGCCGGATGGCAATTGAACCACAGGAAACCAAGCCCGGCACCGACGAGCGCAGCACAAACCACCGTCAGCTCACCGGTAAAAGGATAAAACGGGACCTGCAAATATTCCGCGATCCTGAAATTACCGGCGGCATAAGAAAGAAAGGCGTAGGCGAGCGCGACTGTGACGGTGCAACCGATGGCAAGACCATCGAGACCATCGGTCAAATTGACGGCGTTGGAGGAACCGACGATCACCACCGCAAAAAAGATGAGTGTAAACCACCCCATGTTGGTGACCACGGGAGCTTTGAAGAACGGCAGATAAAGCGAACGCGCCTGGACTTGCAGTAATGGGCTGGTGAGAAAAACGACGGTGACGACAGCGGCGAGCACCAATTGCGCAGCCAATTTCACCCGACCCGGAACGCCGTCGGATTTTTTCTTGGTGACCTTGAGATAGTCGTCGAGAAATCCGAGGACGCCGAGATAAAGCATGCTGAAAAGGACGAGCCAGACGAAGCGATTATCCGGGCGCGCCCAGAGTACGCTGGCGAGGAAGACCGCGCCGATGACCAGAACGCCACCCATGGTGGGCGTGCCTTGTTTTCCTCCGTGAAGTTCGGCCAGGCGTCGCACTTCTTCGACGCTGCGGATGGGCTGGCCGATCTTGAGCGAGATCAATTTTCGGATGATGAAATTCCCGAAAACCAACGACAGGGCGAACGCGGTCACGGCTGATGCGACCGCGCGAAAAGTAACATAAAAAAAAACGTTGAGGCCGCCTACCTGATCGCTCAAGCGATGAAGATAGAACATCATCGGGCATCCCCTCCCACTGGCTGAAGTTTGGCGAATTCATCCAACACCAATTCCGTGCGCGAAGATCGACTGCCCTTAATAAGAACTAGATCGCCTGGCCCCACGATCGCACCCAACATCTCAGCCGCCTCGCTCGTGTCTTTCGCGACGGCGAAATTTTCCAGCCCCGCTTTTTCGGCCGCAACCGCAATGGTATCGTCGGCAATCGAGATCAAGTAATCGATTCCGAGCGTGGCCGCGGTTTCGCCAACTTCGCGATGACCGCGCTCCGATTCCGCACCAAGCTCGAGCATTCGCCCGAGAACGGCGACGCGCTTGCCGTCGGCATCGAGTTCCATCAAGGTGCGCAAGGCTGCTTTCATCGAATCGGGATTGGCGTTGTAGCTGTCGTCGATGAACTGGACGCCGTTGATCTCGCGAATTTGCAAGCGCGCTTTGCTCAGCGGCGCCGCCACCAGACCGGCCGCACATTCTTCCAACGAAACACCGAAAGCCCGTCCCGCGGCGACGGCCAACATCGCGTTTTGCACCATGTGCAATCCCGGAACCGGCAGTTGTGCGCGGCAACGATGTGCCCCTTCCACGATCGTGAACTCGCAGCCGCCCGAAGTCTGTTGCACTTCAATGGCGCGAATCGTTCCCTTCTCAATCCCCGCGAAAATCACGCGCGCGCGTGTCCGGTCTGCGATCGAGGTGCTGAACTCATCATCGGCATTCAAAATAACGAAGCCACCGGGATCGATCGCTTCCGCCAG
>Ga0209057_1001491_pt1 | contig 18782 bp, 20 predicted proteins | sample GraSoiAngelo_146_FD_185903 | JGI IMG/M metagenome (GOLD analysis project Ga0209057, IMG submission 185903) | Grasslands soil microbial communities from the Angelo Coastal Reserve, California, USA - 14_1009_05_30cm (SPAdes) (version 2) | ecosystem: Environmental > Terrestrial > Soil > Grasslands ... | reverse complement strand
CCGCCAACATCACGCCCAGGGCGCTCACCGTGTCGGCGCAGGGCATCAACAAGGTCTACGACGGCACCACTGCGGCTACGGTCACGCTCAGCGACAACCGCGTCGCCGGCGACGTCTTCAGCACGAGCTACGCCGCGGCGAGCTTCGCCGACAAGAACGTCGGCACCGCCAAGGCGGTCGCGGTCTCCGACATCTCCATCAGCGGGACCGACGCCGGGAACTACACCTTCAACATCACCGCCACGACCACCGCCGACATCTCCGCCCGGGCGCTCACCGTGTCGGCGCAGGGCATCAGCAAGATCTACGACGGCACCACCGCGGCCACGGTGACAATCAGCGATAACCGCGTCGCCGGTGACGTCTTCAGCACGAGCTACGCCGGTGCCGCCTTCAATAACAAGAACGTCGGCACAGGTAAGGCGGTCGCGGTCTCCGGCATCTCCATCAGCGGGACCGACGCCGCGAACTACATCTTCAATGCCACCGCCTCGACCAGCACCGACATCACCGCGCGGGCCCTTACGGTCTCGGCCGCTGGGGTAAGCCGGGTTTACGACGGCACGACCGCCGCCACGGTGACGCTCTCCGACAACCGGGTCTCGGGCGACGTCTTCACCGACAGCTACACCAGTGCCACCTTCGCCAACAAGAACGTCGGCGCCGCCAAGACGGTCTCGGTGAGCGGGATCTCGATCAGCGGCACCGACGCCGCCAACTACACCTTCAACGCCACCGCCACGACCACCGCGGACATCACCGCCAAGCCCGCCGCGGCTACCTTCACCGCGAACAACAAGGTCTACGACGGCAATGCGACCGCGAGCTTCCTGACCAGGACGATCGCCTCAAAGGTCAATGGTGATGGCCTCGACTTCAGCGCCAGCTCGCTCAGCTTCGCTAGCAAGAACGTCAGCACCGGCAAGACGGTCACTGCCAGCGGCATCGCGCTGACCGGCACCGACAAAGACAACTACGCGCTCAGCTCGACGACCGCCGCGACCACCGCGGACATCACCGCCCGGGCGCTCACCCTGAGCGCCACCGGGGTGAACAAAACCTACGACGGCACGACCGCGGCCACGGTGACGCTTTCCGACAACCGGGTCCCGGGTGATGTCTTCACCCGCGGCTACACCAGTGCCACCTTCGCGAACAAAAACGTCGCCACCACCAAGACGGTCTCGGTCAGCGGGATCTCGATCAGCGGCACCGACGCCGCCAACTACACCTTTAACATCACCGCCACGACCACCGCGGACATCACCGCTCGGCTGCTGCACGTCGGCGCCACCGGAACGAACAAGATCTACGACGGCACCACCGCGGCCGCGGTCATGCTGAGCGACGACCGGGTCAGCGGTGACGTCGTCAGCACGAGCTACACCGCGGCGAGCTTCGCCGACAAGAACGTCGGCACGGCCAAGGCCGTCTCGGTCAGCGGCACCTCGATCGCCGGCACCGACGCCGCCAACTACAGCCTCGCCAACACCTCCGCCGCGACGACCGCCAACATCACGCGGCGCGACCTGACGGTCACGGCCACCGGGATGAACAAGGTCTACGACGGCGCCACGGTCGTCACGGTCACCCTCACTGACAACCGCGTCGCCGGTGACGTCTTCACCGACAGCTACACGGCGGCCAGCTTCGCTGACAAGAACGTCGGCACCGGCAAGGCCGTCTCTGTGAGCGGGATCTCGATGGCCGGCACCGACGCCGCCAACTACAGCCTCGCCAACACCTCCGCCGCGACGACCGCCAACGTCACCAGGCGACCAATAACTGTGACCGCCGATGCCGGCCAGACCAAGGTCTACGGCAACGCCGATCCGCTGTCTTTCACCTACCACATCACCAGCGGCTCGCTGGCGCTCGGCGACACCTTCAGCGGAGCGCTGAGTCGCGCCGCGGGCGAGAATGTGGGCGTCTACGCGATCGGCCAGGGCACCGTCGCCCTCAGCTCCAACTACACCCTGACCTATGTCGGCGCCAATTTCAGCATCACGAAAGCCACCCTGACAATTACCGCCGACAGCAAGAGCAGGCAATACAGTGATCCGAATCCCACATTTACGGCGACTTACACGGGATTCAAGAACGGCGACACACCTCCTTTGAACGATCTGACCGGCAGCCCAAGCCTCACGACGACCGCGAACTCGGCGAGTAACGTCGGCACATATACGATCACGGCCGCCCTCGGAACGCTCGCTTCGGGGAACTACAGCCTCGCGTTCGTGAACGGGACGCTGACGGTAACCCAAGAGGACGCGCGGGACACCTATACCGGACCTACCTTCGCGGCGACGGCCTCAGCGACCAGCGGGACCGTGACGCTGACGCTCCGCGCGACGATCCAGGACATCACAGCGGTCACCGGCGACACCGCTTACGACGCTTTTGCCGGTGACATCAGGACGGCGACCGTGAAGTTCGTGAACCGAGATTCCGCGAACGCCCTGCTCTGCACGGCGAGCCTTGCATTGATTTCGCAGTCCGACACGAAGACGGCGACCGCCACATGCAATTGGTCCGCGTCGCTTGGCAGCGCCGACAGCGCCCAGTACACGGTCGGCATCATGGTCGGCGGCAACTATTTCCGCGACGACTCTTCCGAGGACGCAGTGGTCACGGTCTCGAAGCCGTTGACTAACTTCATCACAGGTGGCGGGTACCTCGTCGAGAGCAGCTCGAGCGGGACGATCTCGGGGGACCTGGGTACGCGGAGTAACTTCGGATTCAACGTGAAGTTCAACCAGAGCGGGACGAACCTCCAGGGGCACGTGAATGTCATCGTCCGCCATGGCGGCCGCGTCTACCAAATCAAGAGCACGTCGATCACGTCACTCGGCGTTCAACCGCTGCCGTGCACCAACGCGCCCTGCACGGCACAGTTCGTCGCAAAAGCGTCTGTACAGGACATCACGAATCCGCTGCTGCCAATCTCCGTCGAGGGCAACGCGACGATCCAGATGAACATGCACGATCAGGGCGAGCCCGGCTCATCCGACACGATCGGCTTCACGGTCTACGACAAGAACAACGCGCTCATGTTCTCGAGCAACTGGACCGGCGCTACAACCGCCGAACAGCTACTCGCCGGGGGTAACGTCGTAGTGCACTAACACCGCAAAACGATCGGGCTTTATCGACGGCGTCGAGGCGTATCCCCTCGACGCCTTCATCTTGTCCGAAGGCGAAACGGTGTTCATCGGGCCATGGTGTCGATCCTTCGTACCGCCGCCATGTAGAGGACGATCGTCGCGGCGCCGATCGCGAACACCGGCGAAAAATACGCGAGCAGCTCGACAGGCCCGATGAGGTTCGTGCCGCGCGCCTGGGCGAGCTGGCTCACGAGAGGCGGTAGCGAAAGGAGCGCGAACTCGGCGGCGATCACCAGCACGACGATCCCGAGCGTCCGCGGCTTTCGCGTTGCTCGGCGAACGACCGTGTATCCCACGGCGGCCCCTCCTGCGATGGCCAGCAGCAGAAAAGAGATGGGCCACACGGGAGACCCAACCGTGGCGGGTCCGAGGATCAAGTTGAGGAATGTGCCGCCGAGGGTCTGCACGAGCGCATAGATCCCGGCCGCCTCGAGTGTTGGATTGCGGTCGCCCGGGCCGGTGCGTAGCCACCGAGCCAGTGCGATCGCGACGGCCACGCCAAGTAGTTGCGGCCAGAGCGCGATCAAGTAGCCCCCGACGGAGCAGAGCTGCCCTCCTAAGACTGCAAATCCGCCGAACTCGCCACAGAAGCGGAGCTGACCCGGCAGACCGAGAAGCCTCTCGAGGGCCAGGACTACCAAGTAGCCAGCCACTGCGGTCCGCCCACCGCCGACCCGCGCGACTGCGAGCGCCGCGGCGGTCCCCGCGAGGCCCGCGAGCTCGAACGGGGCGGGGAGGGGTGTCTCGCGGGTCGTCAATCGAAAAAGCAGCGAGACCAGGATCGTGACGATCCCCGATGCGAAGAATCCCGCGCCGAAAGCCGCCATCACCGACCAAAAGAGCGATGCGCGCGCGACACGTGGATGCGGTAAGGCGCGCGCGAACGTGATGACTTCGGGGAATTCACGACGCAGTCCGTCGAGCATCGGCGCCCCTATTCTGGCTTCATGGCAATGGAGACCGGGACCGAGCGTGACGTCCTCGTGCTCGCGAAGACGATCGCAGCGAACGAGTTTCCAGTGGAGCGACCGGGCGTCATCGCGCAGGACCGCGCGAGCGGCGCGCTCCTACGCCTCGCGCCGTTTCCGTGGAAGGGCGCGGATACGGATCCACCGGTCCAGCGCTGGTCGTGGCTCCAGCTCGGTGCTTCGCGCGACGAGCGCGATCCCCGGCCGGAGACCCACACCGTGCAGGGAGAGATCATCCCGACGGGATATGTCGACGCGAAAGATGGGTGGCGCCTCAGATGGCCGTTCGTGCGGCCGCACCTGCGCGGTTCGGTCGAAGCGCTCCTCGAGCTCTCGCGCGCGCGATCATCGACGACGGGGTTCGTGCGGCCAGAGCCGGACATCGATGTCGTCCAGCTCCCGCTTCGCCTCCGCTTTCGCTGCGCGAGCGACGAGTGCGATACGACGCACGAGCTCCCGGTGCTCGACTGGGAGCTGCACTCGCTCGCGCAGGCGACGCGTTCTCGCTACGGGCCCTCGTGGGCGACGAAGTTCCGCGAAACGTGGGGCGCGGGCCTCGCCGAGCGCTACGACGTGCATCTTTTGCTCTCGGCGTACGCGCAGGCGCCGACGAAGCTCTACGTGGCCGGACTCTTCTATCCGCCGAGGGTTGCGGAGGACGCGCATGAGCACGTGCATCACGTCGAGCATCGCCGGCACGTCGGCTAGTCAGACCTTGCCGACGAGCTCCCTGGGCGTGTCGTGCCGCTCGAGGCCGAGCTCGCCCGGCTTGCCCCCGTACCCGTGCGGAAAGATCCGCAGCAGAAGGTACGTGCCGGTGGTCGGGTCGTCCGAGCGCTCGACGACGAGCGACGGTCCCCAGCGCGAATCGAAGCGCTCGCCGACGTCCGGCTTTGTCTTCGCGAACTCGAAGCCCTCTTTGTCCCACTGCAGCACGGCATAACTGCGGACGACGCGCTCCTCGTCCCCGCCTTCGTCCGGACGCCAGCGGTGCTCGGCGGGGTGCTCTCGTTGACAGACCGCCGGCGAACCGGAGTGAAGTAAGACCCACTTGTAGACATCGGCATCCTTCGACTGGGCGCCTTGGGGATACGCTTCTCGGTGCAGCTTTTCGCCGATCGTGCAGAGGTAGTAGAAAAGCATGTCGGGGAGCAGGATAGCCAGAGATGGAGCCACGCACGATCACGGTCGAAGGTCTGCGGACACGCGTTCTCGTCGAGGACGGTGGCAACGGTCGGGAGCCGATCGTGCTCGTTCACGGAGTCGGTGGCTGGGCTGAGAACTGGCGACCGGTGATGCCTGCCCTCGCCTCGACCGGACGTCAGGTCATCGCGCTTGACCTTCCAGGCTTTGGGCAGAGTGAAGCGCCTCGCCGTGTCCGTTACTTCGGGCCCGAGGAAGCGTTCTACCCGCGCTTCGTCATCGCCGCAATGGATGTTCTCGGGATCGAACGCGCGCACATCGCCGGGAACTCGATGGGTGGTGCGATCGCATACATGACGGCCGTGACCGCGCCGATAAGGACACGCTCGATCGTCCTCGTCGCCCCAGGCGGTCTCGGGCGCGACGTCGCGTTCTTCCTGCGGGCGTGCTCGCTGCCTGGGTTCGGTCTCGTCGCGCGGCTCCCCCGACCTCGCGGCGCCGCGCGCAACGTGCTCCGCACGTGCTTTTACGACGCCGGACGCATCACGCCCGAGCTCTACGAGGAAGCGGAGCGGTACGGCAACAGCTCATTCCCGGAATTCGTGCGGGCGCTCTCCGCGGGGGTGGGCATCCGCGGCGTGCGGCGCTCATTGCGAGACGCCTGGGTGGCGCGATCCGCGCTCTATACCGGCCCGGCCCTGGTGGTGTGGGGTCGCGAGGACTTCGTACTTCCGCTACGGCATCTCGCCGACGTGCACGCCACGCTACGGCAGGCGCAGGTCGCGCTGATCGACCACTGTGGCCATATGCCCCAAGCGGAGCGACCGGACGAGTTCCTCGCCGCGACACTTCCGTTCCTTGACCGCGCGGAGCAAGCCGCGGCGGCCTAGTGGCCCGGAACTGGCACCATTGAACGTGGATGAAGACGGGCACCCGCCCCGACATCGCGGTCACCACTCCTAAAGCGAAGCTCCGCCTCAGCGCTCAGGACGTTCTCGCCGACTACCGCCTCGCCGTGCGCAGCCGCGCGGCGAGCGAGCTGTCGAGGCGAGAGGTCCTCGTCGGAAAGGCGCCCTTTGGCATCTCCGGCGAAGGGAAAGAGATCGCCCAGCTGGGAATGGCACACGCCTTCCGGCCGGGCGACTGGCGGTCCGGGTACTACCGCGACCAGACCTTCATGTTCGCGGTCGGCCTGGCCGATCTTTCGCAATACTTCGCGCAGCTCTACGCGGATCCTGACGTCGTCCGCGACCCCAACTCCGCCGGCCGCCAGATGCTGAGCCACTTTGCGACGCGCACCCTCGACGAGCGCGGGCGCTTCAAAGACCTACTCGCGACGGGGCAGTCCGCGTCGGAACTTTCCCCCGTGGCTGCGCAGATGCCTCGTTCGGTGGGCCTGGCGTGGGCATCGCGGCTCTACCGCGAGTCGCCGGCCGCGCGATCGGTCGCGCGCGGCTTCTCGCGCGGCGGCGAGGAGGTCTGCTTCGCCACGATCGGGAACGCGGGGACCAGCGAGGGTGTGTTCTGGGAGAGCCTGAACGCCGCGGGAGTCCTGCAGATCCCTCTGGTCATCTCGGTGTGGGACGACGGCTATGGGATCTCGGTGCCGAACGAGTTTCAGACGACGAAGGCCTCGATCTCCGCCGTGCTCGAGGGCTTCCGCCGGCAGCGCGAGGGCACGGGCATCGAGCTGTATACCGTAAAGGGCCACGACTACGTCGCGTGCTGCGACGTCTACCAGATCGCGGCCGAGCGTGCCCGCCGCGAGCACATCCCCGCTGTCATTCACGTGACCGAGATGACGCAACCGCAGGGACACTCGACGAGCGGTTCGCACGAGCGCTACAAGTCAAAGGAGCGACTGCGCTTCGAGATTGAGTTCGATCCAATCCGCCGTATGCGCGAGTGGCTCATTCGCGAAGAGATGGCGGATGCGACCTCCCTTGACGAGCTCGAGCGGGCGAGCCGCATCGACGTCGAGCGCATCCGCGAGGAAGCCTGGGACGCGTATCAGGCTCCGATCCACGCTGAGCGCGAGCAGGCCCTTACGGTCCTCGAGGCGGCGGCCGCGGAGGACCAGGCCGCCCTCGAGGCGCTCGTCGAGGAGCTGCGCACCACTGATCCTCCGAGCCGGCGGCTCATCGCATCGACGGCACGCCGGGCGCTCGCCGCGCTCCGAGGCCGCGCGGGATCCGCGCGTGATGACCTCGCCGCATTCGCCGAGTCGTATGCGAAGCACAACGACGAGCTCTTCAACTCGCACCTCTACAGCCGGTCGGCGGAGTCTCCGCTCCGGATCGGCTGGGTCGGCCCGGCGTACCCCAACGACGCCGAGATGGTGGACGGCCGGATGGTGCTCCTGCGGTGCTTCGACGCGAACCTCGAGCGCGACCCGCGGATCCTCATCCTCGGCGAGGACATCGGAAAGCTCGGCGACGTCAACCTCGTCTTCGAGGGACTGCAGGCGAAGCACGGCGAGCAGCGCGTCATCGATACCGGCATCCGCGAGGCGACGATCCTCGGGCAGGGGATCGGTGCAGCCCTGAGAGGACTCCGGCCAGTCGTGGATATCCAGTACGTCGACTATCTGCTGTACGCGCTCGAGCTCGCCTCCGACGACCTCGCGACGCTGCACTGGCGCACCGGCGGCGGACAGAAGGCGCCCGTGCTCATCCGCACCAAAGGCCACCGGCTGCAGGGCATCTGGCACACGGGGTCGCCGATGGCGACGATCATTTCGTCATTGCGCGGCCTCCACGTCGCGGTGCCGCGCGACATGACGCGCGCGGCCGGCCTCTACAACACCCTCTTGCGAGGCGATGATCCGGCACTTCTCATCGAGGTCCTGTCGGGCTATCGCCTCAAGGAGCGTCTGCCGGAAAACGTCGGCGAGTTCACGATCCCGCTCGGCGTCACCGAAACGATCCGCCGAGGCTCGGACGTCACGGTTGTGACGTACGGCGCCCTATGCCGGATCGCGATGGAAGCCGCGGAGGATCTCGCGGGCGTGGGTATCGAGACGGAGATCATCGATGTGCAGACGCTGCTCCCGTTCGATCGCGATCACGCCATCGCCGAATCGGTCGAGAAGACCGGCGCCCTGCTCGTCGTAGACGAGGACGTCCCGGGCGGCGCGTCGGCATACATTGTTCGCGAGGTCGTCGAGACCCAGCGGGCGATCGATCACCTTGAGGTGGGGCCCCGAACGCTCACCGGAACCGCGAACCGTGTGGCCGTCGGCAACGATGGAGACTATTTCTCGAAGCCGAACCGCGACGATATCTTCGAAGCGGTCTACGCGATCATGCGCGAGCGCCGGCCCGACGAGTTCCCGCCGATCATGCCGGAGCGGCGCTCGTGATCAAGACCAATGTCCAAGCGGTACACGACACGCTCCAGAGCGAGTTCAGACGCGACGAACGGCTCATCCTCTTGGGCGAAGACGTCGGCGTGCGCGGCGGGGTTTTCCGCGTCTCGGACGGTTTCATCGAAGAGTTCGGTGCCGATCGGGTCATCGACACGCCAGTCGCCGAATCGAGCATCGTTGGCGTCGCCATCGGCGCCGCGCTCGGTGGCCTCGTGCCGATCGCCGAGATGCAGTTCGCGGATTTCAGCGCGCCGGCCTTCGAGCAGATCGTCGACGAGGCCGCCCGTATGCGCTATCGGTCGAACGGCGCGTGGGGGGTCCCGATGGTGATCCGCATGCCCTGGGGCGGGGCAATCCATGGAGCGCTCTACCACTCGCAATCGGTCGAGGCCTTCTACGCGCACGTCCCCGGGCTCAAGGTCGTCGTGCCGTCGACGCCGTACGACATCACCGGCATGCTGCGGAGTGCGATCCGCGATCCTGATCCGGTGATCTTCCTCGAGCACAAGGCGACCTACCGTTCGGTCAAGGGCGAAGTCCCCGATGGCGACTACACGGTGCCCCTCGGCCCCGCAGACGTGAAGCGCGAAGGCACAGACATCACTGTCTACGCCTACGGACTCATGCTGCATCACGCGCTCGCCGCGGCCGAAACCCTGGCGGCTGAGGGCCTCTCGGTGAATATCGTGGATATCCGCAGCCTGCGGCCCCTCGACGTCGAAACCATCCTGCGGGAAGCGCGGAAGACCGGAAAATGTTTGGTTGTTTATGAAGATAATCGGATGTTCGGCGCCGGCGCCGAGATCGCGGCGCTGATCGCCGAGGAGGCGTTCAGCGACCTGGATGCTCCGGTCATGCGCATCGGAGGTCCAGAGGTTCCCGCGATGCCGTACAACAAACCACAGGAAGACTGGTTCATGCCCGACCCGGCGAAGATCGCGGCCAAGATGCGCGAGCTGGCCGCGTACTAGGGGAGTGCAATGGCTTTTGAGCTGAAGATGCCCAAGCTCGGCGAGTCCGTCACCGAAGGCACGATCGGGAAGTGGCTCAAGCAGCCCGGCGACAAAGTGAACAAATACGACCTGCTCGTCGAGGTGCAGACCGACAAGGTGAACACCGAGATCCCGTCGCCTGTCGCCGGCACCCTCAAGGAGGTCAAGGTCGAGGAGGGCCAAACCGTCCCGATCGGGACGCTCCTCGCCGTCTTCGACACCGCCGATGGAGAAGCCACGGCCCAGCCCTCTGCGCCGGCGGCGCCGCAGCGCGCATCGCAGCAGCCGCAGCCGCAGGCTGCGGAGCCCCAGGCGCCGAAACCCTCTCAACCCGGCGGAGCCCAGGCCCCGCAGGGCCCGGGCGCCCCCGCCGGGCGGGGGCCCTCGGCGCCTGAGGGGGCCGCGCCCGCACCAACTCGCGCCGCGCCGCCGCCACCTCAAAGTCCGTCCCCCGCGCCTCAACCCTCGGCGGCGGCCACCGCCACCGCGGAGCGTCCCGATCTATCCGATGTCAGGGCCACTCCTGCGGTAAGGAAGCTCGCGAGCGAGCAGGGCGTCGACATCTCGCAGATCGAAGGCACCGGTCTCGGTGGGCGCGTGTCGCGCAAGGATGTCGAAGACTTCATCGCGCAGCGACAGTCGTCGCGGCAACAGCCTGCGACTCGCGTCGTTCAGGCACAGCCGCAGGCGCAATCGCAATCGGCGCCCGTGCGCCAGGCACCGGTTCCCTCGCTCTCCGGGGACGAGCTCGTGCCGCTCTCACAGATGCGGCGCGCGATCGCGAACAACATGGTCCAGGCGTGGAGCGCTCCGCACGCGCACGCCGTCATGGAGGTCGACATGACCGACCTCATGCGCTACCGCGAGCGCGTCAGAGGCGAATTCCAAGAGCGCGAAGGCTTCGACCTGTCGCCCGCCGCGTTCATCGCGAAAGCCGTCGTGGAGGCGCTCCGCACGGTGCCGTCCGTCAACTCGAGCTGGACCGATCAGGGACTCATCCGCCACCGCGAGCTCAATCTCGGCTACGCGGTCGCCCTCGGGGAGGACGGCCTCATCGTGCCGGTCATCAAAGACGCCGACGGCAAGAGCCTCGCGGGTCTGATGCGTTCCATCCGCGACGTCGTCGATCGCGCGAAGGCGCGGCGGCTCACCCTGGACGACCTTTCCGGCGGCACCTTCACGCTCAACAACACCGGTCCGCTAGGGACGGTCGTCTCGAGCCCGATCGTGCCGCCCGGCCAAGCCGCGATCCTCTCGTCGGAATCGATCCGCAAGCGGCTCATGGTGACCGACGAAGACGCGATCGCGATCCGGCAGATGATGAACATCGTCATTGGCTTCGACCACCGCGTCGTCGATGGGTCGACGGCAGCGCGGTTCCTCACCGCCGTGCGTGACTGGCTTCAGACCACGGGCACGTCGGTCCCGGTGTACTAATGGGGGAGCTCGCGCCGATCAAGTTCGAGATGCCCGGCGAGGTCGAGCGGCCGCGCTCGCGAGGGCGCAGCGCGGCAAACACCGTCGTCCCGATCGACCGCGCACGCCCCGATTGGCTCAAGGTCCGTCTTCCGATGGGCCCGGAGTACGAGAACCTCCGCCGTCTCATGCGGTCGAAGTCGCTCCACACGGTCTGTGAGGAGGCCCACTGCCCGAACATGGCCGAGTGCTGGGGCGCGGGCACAGCGACATTCATGATCCTGGGCGACACCTGCACGCGCTCGTGCGGCTTCTGCGCGGTGAAGACGGGTCGTCCGGGAGTCGTCGATCTCGACGAGCCCGCCCGGGTTGGCGCGGCGGTCGCGCAGATGGCCCTCGGACACGCCGTCGTGACCAGTGTGAACCGTGACGAGCTCCCCGATGGCGGCGCGTCGCTCTTCGCCGCGACCATCCGCGAGATCCGCGTGCAGTCACCGGGGACGACGGTGGAGGTGCTCATCCCCGACTTCGTCGGCGACCCCGCCGCTCTCGACGCGGTACTCGCCGAGCGGCCTGAGATCCTGAACCACAATGTTGAGACGGTCGAGCGCCTGTATCCGCGCGTGCGACCCCAGGCACGGTATCCGCGATCGCTCGAGGTGCTCCGCCGCACGAAGGAGCATGCGCCGGATCTCGTTTGCAAGAGCGGCATCATGGTGGGCCTCGGCGAGACGCACGAAGAGGTGGTCGCGACGATGCGCGACATCGCGGCGCAGGGGACCAATGTCCTGACGGTCGGCCAGTATCTCCGACCGTCGCCGATGCATCTTCCGATCGAGCGCTACTGGACGCCCGCGGAGTTCGCGGCTCTTCACGACGAGGGGATGACGATGGGCTTCCGCCATGTCGAGTCGGGACCGCTCGTCCGTTCTTCGTATCACGCGGAGCGACACGTCGGCCTTGGGTAGATCGTTGCACGCGACTTGGCTCGGGCGTGTCCCCTATGTGGACGCGTGGCGAATGCAGGAGGCGGTCGCGACACGCGTGCGCGACGGCGGCACCGAGCGGCTCCTGCTGCTCGAGCACGATCCCGTGTACACGATCGGACGGCGAGGAACGACGGACCACCTTCTCGTGGGTCTAGAAGTTCTCCGTGCTGCGGGTGCCTCCGTCTATCGCGTCGACCGCGGTGGCGATATCACCTACCACGGCCCCGGCCAGCTCGTCGGTTATCCGATCACCGCGTTTGCCGAGGGCGCCGACCTCGTGGGCTACGTCCGCGCCATCGAAGAGGCCCTGCGCGACGCGCTCACAAGCTACGGGGTCGCGTCGCGCACCGAGCGTGGCAAGACCGGAGTGTGGGTCGATCTGCCGGACGGCCAGCCCGCGAAGATCGGCGCGATCGGCGTGCGCGTGTCGCGCGGCGTGACGACGCACGGGTTCGCGCTCAACGTGTCGACCGATCTTGCGGCGTTCGATCGCGTCCTTCCCTGTGGCTTCCAGCACGAGGTCGCCTCTCTTCAGCGCCTCGGTGTGACGGCGGACGTTTCGGAGGTGGGCGAGCGGTGCGGTCGCACGCTCGCCGACCGGCTCGGGCGCGATCTCGTCATCGACACGTCAGTCGAAGCGCCACGTGACGCGGAAATCCCCATGGACGCGCCGGTTCGAAAGGCGCTCGACCTCCTTTCGGAGCCAGTTCCGGCGTAGCACCCGCGCGTTGCGGATGGGCACTCATGCGTTTGCAGTAGTCGGCACCGATGCGGCCGCATGGTCCTGGGAAAGCCACCACCCGGTCGGGTGACCGAACGCGCTATGGAGACACGCCGACGCGGGGATAACGTTAGGTCTGCGGTGGGTATGAAATTTAGCAAACCGGCGATCACACGGACCCTCGGTGACGAGCCGATGGTGACTCTCGACGCGTCGGCGCTCACCCAGCGCATCGGACGCATCTCGCACCCCGAGAAGCCGGTGACGGCCCCGATCTACCAGTCGCTCGCCGAACGGCAGCAGCCCTACGAGGCGAAGTGGCGGAGGGCCCTCAGGCCTCGCTAGCCGACGCGCTCGCCGCCGTGGTCCTCGTTATTTGCTCTTCCTGCCGATGGTGCGGATGAACGTCTCGATGGGAATGGCGGACAGCGTCTCGATCTGTACGGTGCCGCGAGCTCCGAGTCCAACGGATACCCGGGAGATGGTCTCGTTGTCCTTCGCCTCGACGATGTTGACGAAGTCGTAACGACCGAGCGTCGCGTACTGCGCGACGACGCGCGCGCCCATGGCCTCGATCTCTTCGTTGACTTTCTTGATGCGCCGCGGGTTCGATTGCAGCGTCTTCACGCCGGCCGCGGTCACCTTCGTGAGAAGAACGTATGTCGCCACGATGCTCCCTCCAGCCCCATACTCGAACGCGAGCATATGCCGACGTTCACCCGGACTCAGGCCGAAGCGCTCCTCCCGAAAGTGCGTCCTCTCCTCGAAGACCTTCAGCGACGCAAAGCGTCATACGACCGGCGTCCCACCGATCCCGTTGCGAAGGAGATCAACGCCCTCCTTCTCGAGATCGCGCACCTCGGCGTCGATGTCAAGGACCCCGATCAAGGGCTCATCGACTTCCCCGCGCTGCGCCGCGGCCGCGAGGTCTTGCTCTGCTGGAAGCTCGGCGAAGGCGACCGCATCAGCTACTGGCACGACGTCGAAACTGGATTCGCGGGCCGGAAGCTCATCGAAGACTAGGGTTGTCTCGTCACGCGACCATACCGTCTCGTTCGGTCTGTGACGCGACATCCGGCGCTGATCGTCCGGCCCCAAAGTGACCGACAGTCCTACCGCGCGAGGGCCTTGCTCGACGTTAATCAGACGAGCCGATGCGAGGAAAGGGGTCTGACGGTCGAACAGATCGGCTCGTAATAGGGAGGAGAGGGGCGGGAGGTTCTCGTGGGACGAGTCCTATCCGCACTCATCGCGATCACGATCGCTTCCGCACCGGCGGTCGTCGCCGGCGCGTACGTCGTCGCTCCAGCGGTGACGACCGCTGCCAGTGACAGCGGCGCGAAGACGGTCACCGCGAACCTGACGACAACCCAACAAGCCGCGACGACCACGACCGCGAGCATCGCAACGACCGCGACCATCGCCACGGCCAGCCTTGCGACCACCGGCAACGGCGCGCCCAACGGCTCGCACTACAACCTCAACATCATCGGCGTGCCGAAAGACAAGACTGCCGACATGAACAATAACGACGGGCACCGCATCTTTGTCCAGCTCTATGGCGGTAGCTCAACCGGCGACATCATCGGCAAGAACTTCGCTGACATCAGCAAAGTCAACACCATCCTCCTTGCCCCGGCTCCGGTGGGCGGGAGCTTCCAGGTGTTGGATGCGAATGCGACCGACAAGAACGGCGCCGTCTTCCAGCTCCCCGCTGACGTCTCGACCTCATGGACGGTCTGGGCCAGAGCGCTCGGCAAGCCGGGCGGAAAGGCCGACATGACGACCTGCGCTACCGTGACGGTCATCGATCCCCTCACCGGAGTCACGACCCAAGAGGTCGTCTGCTCCCTTGCAACGCTCAAGCTCGAGCGAACCAAGAACGCGAAATTCCAGAACGTCACGTCTTACCTTCTGACGCTCACCCTCAGCGCCGCGGACGCGACGCTCGCGGGGTGCACCAGCACGACAGTGAGTCTGTTCGACCCCTGCCTCCAGAACTACTTCTGGAACTACGACAACCAGGGTCTCAAGCTGCTTCAGCTGCGGTTCTATCCCATGAGTGGAGTAGGTGGTTGACGATCGCGTTCTAACCAGCCGACTCTCTCGAGCTCGCGGCGAGGCCGGGCCACACTGCCCGGCCTCGCGCACATTTGTGCGACAGCGTTCGCACATTTTGACGACGTCTTCGCACGTTTGGAGGACAGACACGCACGACCCGTTCTGTCTAAATCTCGTGGTTGGAGAGTCATGACCTCGCCTGGGCCGCCGGATTCTTCGACGGCGAGGGGTGGGCGAACCGCCAGCGGCGCGGCGTGAACTCGCGGATCAATCAGGCGAGCCTCGACGGAGTTCCCGAGGTGCTCATGAAGTTCAGGCGGCTCGTCGGCGTTGGTCGAATTCATGGTCCGGTCATCGTCGAGGGCAAGCAACCTCTCTACTACTGGGACGCCACTTCACGCCCGGACCTTCTTCACGTTGTCGAGCGGATCGGCCCATGGCTTTGCCCAGCCAAGCGCGCCGAGTTCGAGCGGACGCTAGGTGGACCTCTGCCTGCTCAGGTCTGGCCCGGTTCGATGAGCGAGGAGCTCGCGTGGGCCGGCGGCTTCTTCGACGGTGAAGGATCAACCTACCTGGAGAAGCATCGGACACACTCCGGCTACTTCTACCCTGTTCTCTACGTCCCTCAGGCAGCGGAAATCGGGATCGCTCCTGAGCTTCTGCGACTGAAGGCCGCGATGGGCGGTCTAGGGAACATCTCCGGCGTCCGCCAGGACGGACCCGAGTGGACCCCGTACCGCCGCTGGCGTGTCGTGACCCCGCTCAAGGTCCAAGCGGCGTTGCATTTGCTTTGGCCATTCATCGGAGATGTCAAACGGATGCAGGCGCGGCGGGTCATGGCGACGATCCACGGTCAGCCAGACCTGCCGCGCGGCAATCCTGCATTTGGAGTCGCAGGTGCGCGTTACTGCCTCCGGGGTCACGACAAGTGGAACGCTCGGCTGCGGCCCTTCAAAGGGCGCGGAACACACGAGCAGGACCCAATGAACCATCTGAGGCAATGTCTCGCGTGCGTTCGTGAGGATGCGCGGGCGAGGAGAAATAAGAAGCGACGGCCCTGAGGTCGTCGCCTTTTCGCCGGTCTCCTACTAGGTTACTTGTTGAAGTAGTTCTTGTTGATCTCGATGTAATTCTTCCACTTGTCGGGCACCGCATCTTCCGGAAAGATCGCGCTCACCGGACACACCGATTCGCAGGCGCCGCAGTCGATGCATTCATCGGGATGGATGAAGTACATGTTGTCTGCATCCGTTGTATATATGCAGTCAACCGGACACACATCTAAGCATGACGCGTCCTTCACGCCGATGCACGGTTCCGTGATCACATAGGCCATATCTGATTCGCTCTCCCGTTCGCACATGTGACAGAAATCGCGCGATGTTTTCTCAGCCTATCATCGCGCGACGTGAGTAGCGAAATCGCCGAGTTCCCATTGCCGGCCGACGTCACCGACGACGAACGGGCCACGGCGAAGCGTGAGATCGGCAAGTACGCGAAGATCCTCGGAGAGGAACCGCGAGTCATCCGTTTTGCCGGCAGAACGATCGGTCAGACGGGCCCGGTGTGGCATTTCCAATACACGCGGCTCTACGAGCTCGCGAAGGGTTACCTGGTCGCCGCGCATGACCTGCACGAGGGGATCAAGGTCGCCTACGCCGAGCGGCCGGATGATCTTCCCAAGGCGTTCGAGAACGATCTGGTTCGCGAGTTCGTCGAGGACGAGCTGCGCTATCGCAAGATCATCGGATCCGAGCACGCCCGAGCCGAGTAGTCGCTCGCGCAAGTCGGCGCGTCCGCCAAAACGGCAGCCTCCCGGCGCACCCGACGAGCCCGCGCGAGCTCGTTGCTTCGACCCGCCACCGGCGGCGCTTCTCCGAGGGATAGAGCAATTCAATGCTGGAGAGTTTTTCGAGCAGCACGAAACGCTCGAGCTTTTGTGGCGGGACACCGCCCCGCCGGTGCGCCATCTCTATCACGGCATCCTCCAGGTCGGCGTGGGGTTTCATCACTGGCGTCGAGGGAACTTCCACGGCGCGTCAGTGCTTCTCGAAGAGGGCCTCGAGCGTCTCCGCCCGTTCGCACCGAGTTGTCAGACCATCGATGTCGCAGCGCTCATCGCCGACGCGACCGCCGCGCGCGAGAAGCTTCTCGCTCTCGGTCCGGAGCGGATGGGCGAGTTCGACCTCGCGAACGCACCGCGGCTACGCTTCGCGCGGTGACCGAGACGGCACGCGGGTGGGCCGAGCGCCTCGGAGCGGTCGGCATATGGACGCACGATGTCGAGCGAATGTCGGCCGCGGGCGCGAGCGACTACGTGCGCGCGATCGAGTCGCTCGGGTTCCGAGCGCTCTGGATACCGGAAAGCCTCGGCAGTAAGGAGGCGTTCGCGCACGCGAGCCTCCTGCTCGGCGCAACGACGAAGCTCGTCATCGCGACCGGCATCGCCAACATCTGGGCGCGCGACCCCGTGGCCATGGCGAACGGAGCGCGCACGCTGGTCGACGCGTATCCCGGTCGCTTCCTGCTTGGGCTTGGCGTGAGTCACGCGCCAACCGTCCAGACGCGTGGACAGACCTACTCGCGTCCACTCGAGTACATGCGCCGCTACCTCGACGCGATGGATGCCGCTCCGTACGTCGGACCGAAGGTCGAGGTGTCCCGGGTGCTCGCCGCGCTCGGGCCGCAGATGCTGCGGCTCTCCGCGGAGCGCACGCTGGGTGCGCATTCGTACTTCGTGCCGGTCGAGCACACCGCGGTCGCGCGCAAGGAGCTCGGCGCAGGTCCGCTCTTGGCAGTGGAGCAGGCAGCCGTGCTGGATGAGGACCCCGTGACCGCGCGCGCGACCGCGCGGCGCCACATGAAGCGCTACCTCGAGCTCGACAACTACGTGAACAACCTGCGGCGCCTCGGCTGGGGCGATGCGGACCTCGCCGAGGGCGGCAGCGACAAGCTCGTCGACGCGATCGCTGCGTGGGGCGGCACCGTCGCGATCAAGGCGCGCATCGACGAACACCGGAAGCGCGGCGGCGATCACGTGTGCCTTCAGGTGCTCCGCGCCGATCCGAAGGGTTCGCCGACCGCGGACATCGAGCGGATCGCAAAGGCGGTGCTCTAGGTTCCGTCCTTCTCCGGAAGGTCGATCGGCGTGAACCCTGGCTGGTCCCAGCCCAACACGGTGTAGGGCGGCAGATTCACCGCCTCGACGCCGCGCAGCTCAGGAATGTCGCCGAGGAGCGCGCGCTCGATCCCGCTCTTGAGCTGCAGCGTCGCGACGAGCCGTCCCGTCCGCGGCCGTGTCACCGACACGCGGATCCGGGCGATCGCGTCCTCCACGTCGACGAGCTCCACATGGCCGCCGGTCCGCGAGAGATAGCGCTCCATCTCTGCGATTTTCGCGGCAACGCGCTCGGCGAGTTCAGCCATCTTGAGCGAGCATACGGAAACCTATTCGGGGAGGTCCGCCATGTGTTATCCGCCGGGTGCTCGACCGCCCGACATTCCCTTTGATCTTCTTCCGCCGATGACTGGCGGATCGGGCGGGGAGGAAGTGACGCTGACGAGCGCGGACGGAACCAAGTTCCGCGCGCATCTCGCCCGCGCAGATCAGCGCGAGGCGGGCGTCGTCATCGCGCCAGACGTACGGGGGCTGCACTCGTTCTATGAGGATCTGGCCGACAGGTTCGCGTCCGCCGGCATTCACGCGATCGCCTTCGATTACTTCGGGCGCACCGCAGGGATGGACTGGCGCGCCGACGACTTCGAATACATGCCACACGTCCGGCAGGCCACGCCGAAGAGCGTCTTCGCGGACATCGCCGCAAGCCGCGCGAAGCTGGAGACAGAGACAAAGGCTCGTCGTGTTTTCGTCCTGGGCTTCTGCTTCGGCGGACGCATCGCGTTCCTGGCCTCGGCCGAACAGCCCGGCCTCGCGGGCGTCGTCGGCTTCTATGGCCGG
>Ga0209057_1001485_pt1 | contig 18796 bp, 18 predicted proteins | sample GraSoiAngelo_146_FD_185903 | JGI IMG/M metagenome (GOLD analysis project Ga0209057, IMG submission 185903) | Grasslands soil microbial communities from the Angelo Coastal Reserve, California, USA - 14_1009_05_30cm (SPAdes) (version 2) | ecosystem: Environmental > Terrestrial > Soil > Grasslands ... | reverse complement strand
GCACTGACGAAAATCGCCGGGGGGAAGGATTCGATACTCGCCACGAAGCCTGCCCGACGAACCGCCGTCGTCGGCGACGGTGACGATCGCGGAGAGATTCGACGTGTAGGTCTTCAAGCCTCGCAGCAGAGAGCTCAGCCCAGTGCCACCGCCGATCGCGACCAGCCGCGGCCCGCGGCCCCGGAGGCGATACGCGTGGATGACTTCGAGCACGCTGCTCGTGCTGTTGCCGGGGAGAAACGGACCCAGGATCGACTGCGTGAGCTTGAGGTAGCTGACCAGCAGCAGGCCGACGCCGAAGACGCTGAAGGTGATGGCGCGCGCCCAGTAAGGCAGGAATTGCAAGGTGAGGTAGTAGAAGAAGCCCGGCAGGTGGGCTGCCTGGTAAAGCTCTTTCAGGGCGTAAGCGACACCGAGCACGAGGACGAGCTCCGACAGCATGAGCAGCAGCAGCCAACGCTTGATCTGGAGCCCAGGCGTAAGCCACCGAAGCCAGGACGTAGTTGAAGGAAGCCTTCTGGCCATCTACCCCGCCTGCAACAACGTTTGAAAAACGTGCAAGGTTACTCTGGTACTACGCTTCACTTGAAGTATGCGGGGTTTGCGCCGAATCCGTCGCCTCGCCAGGCTCGTGACATTTGGGCTGGTGGTCGCCGCCGTGGCGACCGAGCTGACGAAGCCGGCAGCCGAGCGAACGTGGCAGGGCAGGGTCCTCGGGTACGTTCCCTACGACTTCCGGCCCCCGACGTGGAAGCGGATCCGTGACGCCTACTGGAATCCCGAGTCCGACCGTCTCTTCAGCGACCGCGTTTTCGGCGTCGGCTGGGCGGTCAACCTCTATCGCGCCAAAACCCTCATGGAGGAGGCATACCGAAGGTTGATGGGCTCGCCTGAGCCGGTCTCGATCCGGATGACCGTGCGAACGGAAGGCCGGGCCAAGAAGCCGGACGTGGTCATCACGCGGGAGTAACGGCCAGGTCCCGGCGCCTCCTTAGAATGATTCGCCCGGCCCCGCGTCCGAGCACTTGGGGAGTGGCGCAACGGTAGCGCAGCTGACTCTGGATCAGAAGGTTGAAGGTTCGAATCCTTCCTCCCCAGCCAACCAGCTCGGGTATTCGTGCGGTTTGCGCAAAACGCACGTTATTGGTCGAGAATTCCGCACTTTTTGCGCCAAGCGCGCCTCTAAGTGACTTTATGTGGCTGCCCGTTCCCCGAACCGATGGGTGTTGCTTCAAGCCCCAGCCGGGCCGCGCTGATGTCGAGGCGCCCGTAGCCGGATGCCACGAGCCGGCGCCAGCGGGCGGCAATGGTTCCAACCACGGGGATGACTTCCTCGCCCACCGATGCTGTCGCGAGGTCGAGGTCTTTGAGCGCCCACTCGAGTGAGAAGTCCGGCGCATCGTCGCCCTGCTCGATCTTGGCCAGCTTCGTCAACGCCACTCCCGACGCGAGAGTGCCACCGCTCACGGCCTCGAGCAGCGCCTGGTAAGAAACGCCCAACCGCGTCGCGAGCGCGCTCACTTCGGCGACCGCTTCGACCTCGAAAGCGAGCCAGGTATTGAGGACCAGCTTCATGCGGGTGCCCGCGCCGGCTGCACCGAGCCACAGCGTGCGCTGCCCGAGGGCTGCGAACACCGGCGCGAGGATCGGCTCGGCGTGCTCCGGACCCGAGGCGAGCATGAGCAGGCCGCCGTTGCGGGCCGGCCCGCGGCTACCGGAAACCGGCGCATCGACGAATGCGATGTCGGGCCGCTCGCGGGCGACCTGAGACGCGAGGCTCTCGGTGGCCTCGAGTCCGATGGTGCCCATCTGCGCCCACACGGCGCCGTTCCGAAGGTCGCTCAACGTGCCTTGGCCCAGCATCACTTCCTTGACCGCTTCGGCCGTGGGGAGCATCGTCAGCACGACATCCGCGTCCGCGACAGCGCGAGCGGCTTTCGTGTAGGCGGTGGCGCCGCGCTCGGCGAGATGCGCAGCCGGGCCGGGCGTGCGATTCCACACATCGACCGTGAAGCCCTGGTCCAGCAAGCGCTCCGCGATGCCGGCTCCCATGGTGCCGGCGCCGAGCAGCGCGATCCGCGGCCGTGACGGCGGGGCGGTATTGGTTTCGTTCATCGGTACTTCTCCGCTCAATTGAATTTCGGACGGAACGTCTCGTATTTCTGTAGAGTTCCAACACGACCGCGGAGCGGCCGAACCGAGAAAGCAATCCTCAAAGCCGCGAGCGAGCTGGTCACCTCGTCGGGCTTGGCCGACATGACCATCGAAGGCGTGGCCGAGCGCGCGGGGGTGGGCAAGGCGTCGATCTACCGCCGTTGGCCCAGCAAGGGGGCGCTTGCGTTCGACGCGGTGGTCGACACGATCCTGTCCACCCAGCCGACGCCAGACACGGGCAGCTTCGAAGGTGACCTGCTGCAAGTCGCCAGGACCTGGATCGGGGGAGCGCGTGGGCGGCGGGGGGGACGAACGGTCGCGGGTCTGATCGCCGAGGTGCAGAGCGATCCGGACCTGGCCGCGGCGTGGCGGGAGAGGTTCGTGAGCCGAATCCGCCGCGAGCGGCGTCCGATCGTGGAGCGTGCCATCGAGCGGGGGGAGATCCCGACCGGCAGCGATCCGGAGGTGATCATGGACCTGTTCTATGGCCCGCTCTACCACCGGTACCTGAACGGGCACCTCCCGCTCGACGACGCTTTCGCCAAACGTGTCGCGCGCATGGTCGCGGCGGCCGCCGCCGACGGCGCCGCCGCCTAGCAGTGATCCGGATCACTGCCGACCTTCGTCAGACGATCTAGCGTGAAGTCATGGAACCCCTGGGTCGAGTCACCGCTCATCCGTCCGGCGTCACGCTCGAGAAGCGATATCGAGCGGTCTGGAATGGCGCCGTGGTGGCCGAAAGCACGGACACCGTCGTCGTCGATGGCAATCACTACTTCCCACTCGCCGGTGTGCGAATGGAGAATCTGCGAGCAAGCACGTCACACACGACGTGCCACTGGAAAGGAGAGGCGAGCTACTACGACGTCGTCGTGGGCGACAGGGTGAACAAGGACGCTGCTTGGTACTACCCCGATCCGAGTCCAGCCGCAGCCCGGATCAAGGACCGAGTTGCGTTCTGGCACGGCGTCAAAGTGGAGTCGGCGGAGCCAACCGCATAGTGAGGCCAATGCCGGCCAACGCTGGATTCGTGATCGAGGTCGACGCTGCAGCAACCGCGTGGCTCAACACGCACAAATCTCAGGGCCCACATGTCATCAGATACGACGTCCATCGCTGCTGCGGCGGCGGCAAGATCTGCGATGTCCATGTGCTTGAGGGAGCACGCCGTGAGGAAATCAGCAACTACGTGCCGGCCGTTCTCCCTGACGGCACGAACATCGCGATCCATCCGAGGGCCGCCGCGCGGCTTCCATCGCGATTCCGTCTGACCGTCCGCGGGCTCGGTCGATTCAAGCACCTCGACCTCGAACTCACCGGCGAGCAGTGGGGAGCTCTCCTGTACGACTGAGGCCTGGCAGCGGGGCGACAAGAGCCGTCTCTGGCCGTACGACCGCTCGCTGAAGGAAGTCCTGGCCGAAGCCTCGTAACTGATCCGGCAGAAGGGCCGAACGTACCAGGCAGGCCTACACTTCATGCCCTGATGGAAGGCGAGGCGGTCGACACAGCCCTGTGGGCCCGGACGAAGGGCATGCGGCGCATGCGCGCCGCGCTCCAGGCAAGCCTGCTATTTCCGGCGCTCGCGAGCTTCTGCCGACTGACCGTTCGCGACCGCGAACTATTACGCGAGCTTGACGGACCGGCGGTCTTCGTCGCCAACCACGTAAGCGCCCTCGACGCCGTGGTGATGGCGGAGGCACTGCCGCCTCGCTACCGGCATCGCTCGGTCGTGGTCGCCGCGGCTGACTCGATCTTCAAGCGCAAGTGGGAAGCACGGCTGGCGCAGGTGACCGTCGACGCTTTTCCCATCCCGCGCGGCGGTGGTGCGCGGGCGCACCTCGAGTACCTCAAAGACCTGCTCCGCAAGAAGTGGTCGGTGATCATCTTTCCGGAAGGTCGCCTGACTGTCACCGGCGCGATCGGAACATTTCGCAAGGGCGGCGCCATCCTGGCGATGGACGCCGGCGTGCCAATCGTCCCGGCATACGTCGATGGGATGTACGAGGTGATGCCGCGGTTCCGGCGCGTTCCGCGACCAGGTCGTGTGAGCGTGACGTTCGGTGCACCGCTGGTCGCCCAAACCCATGAGGACTACGACACCTTTATCGCACGCGTCGAGTCATCGGTCAGGACACTGGCAGGCCCCAAGGGCATCGAGGTCGAGCCAGCCGGCGGAGCGCGGTCCGAGGGTCCGAACTACTGGTACTGAACGCGTCCGGATGGCCGCTGGGTGCGGTGGAGCTGAAGGTCCTCGACCTCGAGCGCGAGTCGACGTTCTACGAATGGTTCGGCTTGACCCGGATCAGCGGCGACGCCAACCACGCCGTCTATGGCGCAGACGACGCGCCTCTGCTGCGCCTCACGTCACTTCCTGGTGGACGTGAGCGTCCGCGTCACACCGCGGGCCTTTATCACTTCGCCATCCTGCTGCCGAGCGAAGAGGAGCTCGGCGGCTTTCTTCAGCGCACCCTCGAAGAGCGACTGCCGTTGACCGGGACCTCGGACCATCTTGTCAGCCAGGCTCTTTACTTCGACGACCCCGAAGGCAACGGGATCGAGGTTTATGCCGACCGGCCGCGAAGCGAGTGGCAGTATCCGGACGGCCGGCTGAAGATCGGCATCGAGCACCTGGACTTCGAACGGCTTCTGCGCATCGCGGCCCGGCCGGAGAAAAAGTTCTCGGCCGGCACGGTCCTCGGGCACATGCACCTGAACGTGGGCGACCTCGACGCGAGCCAGGCTTTCTACGAGTCCCTCGGCATGGAGCTGATGGCTGAGGGCGGCCAGGTGATGCGGTTCTTGAGCTGGGATGGTTATCACCATCACCTGGGCCTCAACCTGCTCGAGGGCCGCGGCGCGGCGCCTGTCGAGCCGGGCGTTCGCGGCCTCCACAGCTTCGAAATTCGAAGGCTGGAGGGCCCTTTGACCGACCCCAGCGCGATTCTGCTTACCCCGCCGATCTAGCTGTCAGAGGCCGCTGGCGGTTTGTCGGGTAACCCACCCGATGACCAAACGTGGTGTCTTTGAAAAATCGTCGTGTAGGCTATTCAGCCGTGCCCGAGGTCCTCCTGGTTCTCCAGCTTGCCGTCGAGGTGGCTTTCGCGCTCCTGGCGATCCGGACCGTGGTGAGCTGGGTCCGGCAGCCGGACCGGCGCCACGGCAACCTGGCGCTGGCCCTGGGGTCGCTCGCGCTGCTGATCCTGATCGCGCCGCTCCTCGGGGGCACGGGGGCCACCGCGCAGCTCCTGACCGACGTCGCCCTGGTCATGTTCCTGATCTCGGGCTATGGCCTCCTCATGTTCCGAGACTCCTTCGTCCCTTTCAGTCCGCGCACCAACCTTCTGATCACGGCTGGCATCGTCGCCGTCGGGCTGATTGGGATCGTCCTGGAATTGCCGGCCAATCCGGAGACGCAGTACTCGCCGCTTCAGTCGCTGGTCCTGGTGGCCGCGCTGGGCGTCTGGGCGTTCTGCATCCTCGAGCCCATCGTCACTTTCTGGATCGCGGCGGGCGGACGCCCAGCGGTCGAGAAGGCACGCCTGCGGGCGATCAGCATCGGCTACGCGGGCCTGCTGCTCGTGGTCGTCGTGGGCACGATCGCCGGCTCCCTCAGCACCTTCTTGTCGCTCCTGGTCTCCCTGGCGGCCCTGGCCATCGTGCCGATCCTTTATGTGGCGTTCTTCCCACCGGTGTGGCTACGTCGCTTCTGGCGCCAGCCCGAGGAGGCCGAGTTCCATCACGCCATCCACGACCTGCTCCTGTACAGCCCGGACCGCGCCACCCTCGCCGACCGCGCGCTCGCGTGGGCCGAGCGACTCGTGGGCGGCGAAGCGGCGTTTGTGCTGGACTCGGACGCAACGGTACTGGCCGCCCGCGGCATCAGCGTTCCCGACGCCACCGCGCTGGGCAAGAGATCCGCCTACCTGAAGCCGGAGGGCAAAGCAGATGGTCACGCGCCGTGGCAGGCCGGCACCGCATTGGTCATCCCACTCGACCTGAGGGAGGGCCGGGGCGCGATGGTCCTCCTGTCCGGCCGCCTGAGCCCGATGTTCGGCGATGACGAGCTGGGCCGGCTACATCAGTACGCGGCCAGCATCACCGCCGGCCTCGACCGGGTGGCCCTCAGCTCCAAGATCGCCGCGCTCGAGCGGGCGAAGACTGACTTCTTGAACATCGCGTCGCACGAGCTGCGTGGCCCGATGACCGTGATCAAGGGTTACCTCACGATGCTCGACGCGGGCGCGTTGGGCGACATGTCCCCCAAAGCGCACGCTGTGCTCCCGCTGCTCATCTCGAAGTCCGATGAGGTCAACTGGATGATCGAGCAGATGATCGAAGCCGCGCGTCTTGAGGAAGGCCGCCTGGCCCTGAAGCGACAGCGCACCGACATCGTCGAGCTCACCGATTCTGCGATCGAGGGCGTGAAGATGCTGCTGACCGGTCATGAGCTCAGGGTCGACGCGCCGCCGCAAGCCATCGAAGCGGACGTCGACCCAGACCGCTTTCAGATCGTCGTGCGCAACCTGCTCAGCAACGCGGCGAAGTATTCGGCGTCAGGTACCGACATCAATGTCGAGGTCCGGCGCGACGGCGACAAGGCTTGCGTTTCGGTGAGCGACCATGGTGTGGGCATCTCGAAGCAGGACCAGACACAGCTGTTCACGCGATTCGGCCGCATCGAGACCTCCGTGCACGTGCAGGGCACCGGGCTCGGCCTGTGGCTTTCGAAAGAGATCGCCCGCATGCACGATGGCGACCTGACCGTTGAGTCGGGCAACGGTGCTGGAACAACCTTCACTTTCTCGGTGCCGCTCACTCAGTAGTCTCTGGCTGTGGGAGCGGATGCCCAGGCGCGCTTCGAGCCGCGCCGTCCCTTCGATCTTGACTTGACGCTGGCACCGATCGGCTCGGGGCCATCGCTGCGTCATCACGATGGTGCGATTTGGCGTGCGACCCGCACCCCGGCCGGCGCGGCGACCGTGCAGCTCGAGCAGCGCAACGGTTCGGTTGAGGTGAACGCATGGGGCCCCGGCGCCGAGTGGGCGGTCGCGCACGCGCCCGTGCTGTGTGGCGAAGAGGACGACGACACCGGTTTTGCTCCCTCGCATCCGCTGATCAAGCGCCTGCACCACGAGATCCCCGGCATCCGGATGACCCGCACCCTCTCTGTCTTCGAAACCCTCGTGCCGGCGGTGATCCTGCAGCAGGTCACGACCGAGGAGGGGCGCGCTTCCTTCCACCACATGGTGAATGCCCTCGGAGAGCCTGCGCCCGGACCCGCGTCCTTGAAGCTGCCGCCCGCACCATCTGTTCTGGCGCGCACGCCCTATTGGAGCTTTCATCGCTTCGGGATCGAGCGACGCCGGGCCGAGATCGTCATCCGGACTGCCCGGAGCGCGAACCGTCTCGAGGAGATCGTGACCATGGACCTCGCGAGCGCGTACCAGCGGATGCTCGCGTTTTCCGGCATCGGCCCCTGGACGGCGGCGAAGGTTGCGATGGTGGCGCTGGGCGACGCCGACGCGGTCCCCGTCGGCGACTATCACCTCCCGCACTCGGTCGGCTATGCGCTCGAGGGCACGCCCCGATCGACCGACGAGCGAATGCTGGAGCTGCTCGAGCCATACCGAGGACACCGAGCCCGCGTGATCAGACTCCTGACACTGGCTGGCATTGCGGCTCCACGATTCGGCCCTCGTAAGCCGCTGAGAAATTACCGAAATAGCTAGAGGCACCCTCTCCCCTCAGGGGGAGAGGGATGTGGGGTGAGGGGCGTGAAAGGCAGCTTGAGGGGAGAGGGATGCGGGGTGAGGGGCGTGAAAGGCAGTCTCAGGGGAGAGGGATGTGGGGTGAGGGGCGTGAAAGGCAGCTTCAGGCGTCCAGCGTCGCCAGCTCTTCCTCGACCACCTCGATCAGCTCACGCATGCCCTCGCTGTCGAAGATCAGGCGCGCCCCGGCGGTCTTGTAGAGCTCCGGCAGTGGCCTGCTGGCGCCCAGGGCGAGCGCCTCTCGATACTTGCGCACCGCCTCGCCGCGATTGGTCAAGCTGTTGCGCCAGACCTGCAGCGCACCGAGCTGCGCGATTCCGTACTCGATGTAGTAGAAGGGAAATTCGAAGAAGTGCGGCTGGTAATACCAGCGGGCGATCCGCTCAGCGTCGAGCCCGCTCCAGTTGACCGAATCGCCTTCAAAACGGCGACGCAGCTCCAGCCACTTGCGATCGCGCGCGTCCGCATCACGTCCTTCCGGCGTCGTGTACATCCATTGCTGGAACGCGTCCACGGATGCGCAGTGCGTGAAAAAGATGACCGCACGTTCGAGGAGCCAGCGTCGGGAGCGGACCGCGTCCGCGTCGGAGTAGAAGCCACCATGCTCACGATCGATGTATGGCGCAGCGAGTAGCTCCATCGCCATCGAGGCGACCTCTGCCATCTCGGCACCGGGATGCCGCTCGAACAGCAAAGGCAGGTCCGCAGTCTCGAAAACGTGAAACGAATGCCCGGCCTCGTGCAGGAGCGTGCGCACATCGTCGTCCACGTTGACGGCGTTCATGAAGATCAGAGGCAGCTTGCGCACCGGCAGCGAGTCGCAAAAGCCGCCGGGCGCCTTGCCCTTGCGGTTGTCGAGGTCGAGCAAGCCGGCGTTCGCCATCGTCTCGAACTCGCGCCGAAAGTCCGGCTGCACGTGGGAGAAGACGTCGCCGGCGTGGCGAATGAAGTCGCTCACGTCGGCGTAAGGCCGCAGCGGTGCCCGTCCTTTGGGATCGACCAGCTGGTCCCACGGCCGGAGCTGATCCACGCCCAGGTGGGAGCGCCGACGCTCCTGCAGGCGTTTGACGGCGGGCAGCACCGCTTGCTCCACGGCTTCGTGAAAGCGAAAGCAGTCGTCAGGCGTGTAGTCGAATCGGTTTTTCTCGAGGTGCGCGTAGTCGCGGTAGTTCTGATGACCGGCGTTCTTGGCGACGGCCTGGCGCAGGTCGTACATGCGGTCGAAGAGGTTCGCCAGGGCGTCGCGTTGCTCGATGTACGGCTCGTACATCCTGCGAAATGCGCGTTCGCGCACCTGCCGGTCGTTGTCCTCCAGGAACGGCGCCATCCGCGCGGGCGTCATCTCCTGGCCATCCCAGTTCACGGTCATCGCGCCGATCACCTTCGCCCATTCGGTCGAAAGCTTCGCGAGCTCGGTCTGGAGCGGCACGTTGGCCGGGCTGAAGAGCTCCATCTGGTTGCGAAACCGCTGCACGGTCGTCTCGAGGCCCGCGCGGACATATCCCAGCTTGACGAGGCGCTCCTGCAGCTTCGTCCTCTGCTCCTCGGCTCGAGGTGCGATCTCGCTGCTGAACCTGAGCTGCGCTTCCTCCGCCTTGGAGTCGGCCGTGTTTCTCGCGTACGCGAAATTGGCCAGCGCGGTGGCCTCTCCGATCAGGGACTCGAGCGTCGACCAATCCTGAAGCCACGATTCGACGTTGCCCCGATCCAGAGGCCGCGCCGCGAGCTCTTCGTAGAACGGCAGGAGGTCGCTCCAGCTCGCGTTCTGAAATGCGTCCGCGGACCCAGGTAGAACCGTCACCACACCCGGCGCAACATGCTACAGAGGGGCGTTGCATGAAGTCTTCATCGCTGTCTTTGCCGCCGAGCGTCCGCGCCGCCGCCGAGACGGTGCTGGGCGGCGGTGCCATCCGGGAAGAGTTCGCGTGGATGAGCTGGGCCGGCACCGTGTGGCGGCTGACCGGCGACGCGGGCGTCGTGATCTACGTCAAGCGCGCGGCCGACCTCGCCGGCGAGCGCGACCGACTCGGCTGGCTGGCGGGCCGGTGGCCGGTGCCGCGGGTCGCGGGATTCTTTCACGAGTCGGGCGACGACTGGCTCATCACGCACGTCGTGCCCGGCGTGCCGATGTACGACCCATCCATCGGTTGGGCGCCGGACCGCGTGGCGACAAAGCTGGGCGAGATCCTGCGCGGTCTTCACTCCACCGCCGCCGTCGGGTGTCCATTCGGTGTCAGCAAGCGAGGCAACGTGCTCGTCCACGGCGATTACTGCCTGCCCAATGTGCTGGTGCACGACGGCGAGCTCAGCGGGTTGGTCGACATGGGGCAGGCCGGCCTGGGCAACCCCGAAGACGACCTCGCCGCCGGGGTCTGGACTTTGCACTACAACTTCGGGAAGGGTTTCGCGCGGGCGTTTCTCGACGCGTACGGATGGCCGCCGATGACGGACCAGGCAATCGAGAAGCTACGTCGCCGCTACGCACGCTGAGGATTTACCTCCCCACCCTGTGGGGAGGTCGGCGGCCGAAGGCCGCCGGGTGGGGGCTCGCAGCTTCTCTTGCCTAAGTCGGGAGGACGATGTTCTCCACCGCGCGCCAGCAGTACCAGGCCGCGACCGATCGATAGGGCCGAAACTTCTCGCCCTCGGCCTGCAGCGCGCGAGGCGTGATCATCTCGCGTTTGCGGTGCGCGAGCGTCCAGCCTTTGCGCACGCCGTAATCGTCGACCGGCCACACGTCGAGCCTGCGCAGCTGGAACATCAGGAACATCTCGGCGGTCCAGCGGCCGATGCCGCGGACCTGGACCAGCCGTGCCACCAGCTCATCGTCCGAAAGCGAGTCGACGTCTCCCAGCGGAACTGTGCCGTCGGCGACCTTTCGCGCCAGGTCGGAGATGGCCGCCTCTTTCGGACCACTGACGCCCGCCGCACGCATCATGCCGGGCGCGAGCGCGAGCACAGCGGCGGGGGACAGGCCGTCGGCGAACAGCTTCAGGAACCGGCCCAGGATGGCCGCGGCGGCCGCGCCCGCTAGCTGCTGGTACATGATCGACCGCACCAGCGCTGCGAAGCTGTCCGGCAGCGGGTCGCGAAGCTCCATCTTTCCGGCGCGCGTGATGAGCTTGGCCATCGCAGGGTCGCGGCGGGCGACCAGCCGGGTCCCCTTAGCGATCTGTTCCGGCGTCGCGTAGGTCGCGACCGGTGGCTTCTTGGTTCTCAGGCGAACTCGGACATGAACTGCGCGAACTGGTCTCGGCTCAGCCGAAGCTCCGCTTCCTCGAGGTCCTTGAGCGGCCTCTGCGGGATGCGCTCGGTGGTCACGAAGTCGTCCATCGCCGTGTCGACATAGAGCAGGCCCGTCACCAGGTGACCCTCGGCGCGGCCTTCCTCGATGACACGGATCGCGGCCCGGCGGTCAGTCGGGTCGTGGTCTTCGCCCAGCTTCTTGAGCACGATGTGGGATCCGTCGTGAAGCCTGACGTCGCGAACGGTGCCGGGTTCGTAGTCCACGTGGACCTCTTCGAAGAAGGGGATGAACGAGACGTCCGCGATCGACTCCTCGTGGTCTTTGACCCAGCTGTAGCTCTTCGTCGAACCGTCGTGGTCGTTGAACGTGACGCACGGCGAGACGATGTCGAGCATCGCCGTTCCGCGATGCGCGATCGCCGCCTTGATCAGCGGCACGACCTGCTTGCCGTCGCCACTGAACGACCGCGCGACGAAAGAACATCCAAGAGCGAGGGCCACCGCGCACGGGTCGATCGGCTGGAACGTGTTGACGGCGCCCTTCTTCTGCATCGAGCCGAGGTCGGCGGTAGCCGAGAACTGGCCCTTGGTCAGGCCGTAGGTGCCGTTGTCTTCGATGATGTAGGTGCAGTCGACGTTCCGCCGGATCATGTGCATGAACTGACCGAGCCCGATCGACGCGGTGTCGCCGTCGCCCGAGACGCCGAGCATGATCAGCTGGCGGTTCGCGAGGTGCGCGCCCGTCGTGAGCGCCGGCATTCGGCCGTGCACACCGTTGAACCCGTGCGCGGTCTCGACGAAATAGGCGGGCGTCTTCGACGAGCACCCGATGCCCGACATCTTGGCCAGCAGGTGAGGCTCAACGCCGAGCTCATACAGCGCCTTGACCATGTGGTTGGTGATCGAGTTGTGGCCGCAACCCGCGCACAAGGTCGTGGCGGCGCCTTTGTAGGCATCTCGCGCGAGTCCGGCGCGGTTCACCGTCGTGCTCATGCGTGCACCACCTCTTTGTCCATCAGGGGTTCGATGATCGCCGAAGCGGGTATCGGCTGCCCGTTGTAGTGGCGGATCGAACGCAAGCGGTCGACCAGTCCGGCCGGCAGGGCGAGCCGGATCAGGTCGTACAGCTGGCCGTCGCGATTCTGCTCGACCACGTAAACGCGGTCGTGCCGCCCGACGAATGCCGCCACCTCATCCGACAGGGGCAGCGCCCGCACACGCAGGTAATCGACCGGCTTGCCCTCGGCCGCCAACGTTTCGCGCGCCTCGACGACCGCCGCGTCCGTGGAGCCGAAAGCGATCAGCCCGATCGGTAAGCCAGCCTCGTCGGCCACCGGCGCCGGGAGCGCGTGTCGCGCAGTCTCGAGCTTGCGGGCGAGCCGGTCCATGTTCCGAGCGTAGGCGTCGGCGCTCTCGGTGTACCGCGCCATCTCGTCGTGTCCGGAGCCTCGCGTGAAGTAGCCGGCGGCGGGGTGGTCGGTCCCCGGCAGCGTGCGGTAGGTGACGCCGTCGCCATCGACGTCGCGGTACCGTCCCCACTCGCCGGCCAGCCGCTCCAGGTCGTCTTTCGTCAGCACCTTGCCGCGGTCGAAGTCCTTGTCCGGGTATTTGAACTCGGGTGTCATCCAGAGGTTCATCCCGAGGTCCAGGTCGGAGAGGACGAACACCGGCGTCTGAAAGCGGTCCGCGTAGTCGAACGCGTCGCGGGCCATCTCGTAGCACTCCTCTACCGATCCCGGCAACAGCACCATGTGTTTCGTGTCGCCATGGGAAAGGGTGTAGACGAATCCGATGTCCGCCTGTGACGTCCGCGTCGGAAGTCCGGTCGACGGCCCGATGCGCTGGATGTCGAAGATGACCACCGGAACTTCGGCGTAGTAGGCGAGCCCCGAAAACTCGGCCATCAGTGAGATGCCGGGCCCGGAGGTCGAAGTCATGGCGCGAGCGCCGGCCCAGCCGGCTCCGATGGCCATGCCCACGGCGGCAAGCTCATCCTCGGCCTGCACGACCGAGATCAGCTTTTCACCCGTCTGCGTGTCGACGCGAAAGCGGTCGCCGTAGGCGATCAGGTACTCGCACAGCGATGAGGAGGGGGTGATCGGGTACCAGGCCACGACGGTCACACCGCCCATCAGCGCGCCGAGCGCGGCGGCCTGGTTGCCCTCGACCAGCACTTTGCCTTCGACGACGCCTGTCATCGGCTCGAGGCGATAGGGGTCCTGCTTGGAAAAGTTGTCCTGCCAGTAGTCGTAGCCAACCTTGATCGCGTCGAGGTTCACGGGCACCGCCTTCGGCTTGGCGAGAAACTGCCGCTTGACGCCGTGCTCGACCGCCTCCCACGGGATGCCCAGCAGGCCGGCGACGACACCGACGTAGATCATGTTGGCCAGCTGCTTGCGCAGGGTGTCGTTCTGGATCTTCGCCTTCGCCAGCTTGGCAAACGGGACCGGGTAGTACGTGATGTCGGTGCGCGCCTCGACGGTCGAGAAGGCCTCCTCGTGCACCACCACGCCTCCCGGCCGCACGGTCTTCAAGTCCTCGCGCCACGTGGCGACGTTGAACGCGACCAGGATGTCGACCTTGTCCGAGCGCGCCATGTGGCCCTCGGGCGTGATCCGCAGCTGGTACCAGGTCGGCAGGCCCTCGATGTTGGAGGGAAACACGTTTTTCGGCGCAACCGGGATACCCATGCGGAAGATCGCTCTGGTGAGGACCAGGTTCGCGGTCTGGCTGCCTGAACCGTTGACGGTGGCCGCCTGGATGGTGAGGTCGTTGACGATGGGATCGGTCACTTCTGGGGCGAGTTCAGGATTCTACGCGCCTGCAAGGCCTGGCCTGGATTCCTTACTCTCCACGGAGCGTGAAAGTCGCCGTTCCCAAAGAGATCGAGCAGGGAGAGCGCCGCGTCGCCCTCGTCCCGGACACGGCGAAGATGCTGGTCGCCGCCGGCCTGGAAGTCGGCGTCGAGGGGGGTGCCGGCGCGGCTGCCTTCATCCCGGACGACCTGTACGAGAAGGCCGGCGCCACAGTGGCAAGCCGCGGAGGGACGATGCTCCGCGAAGCGGATGCCGTCCTGAAGGTGCAGGCGCCGCGCGAGAGCGAGATCGCGGTCCTGAAGAAGGGCGCCGTGCTCATCAGCTTCCTGCAGCCGGCCACGCAGGGAGACATCGTGAAGTCCCTGGCCCAGCATGGGATCACCGCCTTCAGCCTGGAGCTGCTGCCGCGCATCTCGCGCGCCCAATCGATGGACGCGCTCTCGTCCCAGGCGTCCGCCGCCGGCTACAAGGCGGTGTTGATGGCCGCCGACCGGATCGGCAAGCTCTTTCCGATGATGATGACGGCCGCCGGCACCGTCGCCCCGACGCGCGTCCTGGTGATGGGCGCGGGGGTGGCCGGCCTGCAGGCGATCGCCACCGCGCGGCGGCTTGGTGCCGTCGTCTCCTCGTATGACGTCCGCCCCGCGGTCAAGGAAGAGGTCCAGTCGCTGGGCGCCACGTTCATCGAGCTCCCGCTCGAAGCGCAGGAAGGCCAGGGCGGCTACGCGAAGGAGCAGTCCGAAGAATTCCTGCGCAAGCAGAGGGAGCTGATCGGCGAGTACATCGCAAAGTCCGACGTCGTGATCACGACGGCGGCGGTCCCAGGTCGCAAAGCACCACTGCTGGTCACGGGCGACATGGTCCGGGGGATGCGCCCAGGGTCGGTGATCGTCGACCTCGCCGCAGAGACCGGCGGCAACGTGGAGCTCACCCAGGCCGGCAAGGAGGTCGATGTGGGCGGCGTGACGATCATCGGCACGCGCAACGTCCCATCCACGATGCCGCTGACGACGAGCCAGCTGTTCGCAAGAAATGTGGCGAACCTCCTCCTGCACCTGGTCAAGAGCGGCACGATTTCGCTCGATTTCGAGGACGAGATCACCAAGGGCGCATGCGTGACGCACGGAGGCGAGATCGTCAACGAACGCGCCAGGCAGATGGTCGGCGCCGCATGACGAACGAGCTCCTGAATGAGCTGACGTTCTTCGTGCTCGCGATCTTCGTCGGCTTCGAGGTCATCTCGAAGGTGCCGACCATTCTCCACACGCCGCTCATGTCGGGCACCAACGCGATCCACGGCATCATCCTGGTCGGCGCCATCCTCATTGCCGCCGGAGCCGACTCGCCGGTGACCGTCGTGCTCGGCCTGGTCGCGGTCATCCTCGCGACGACCAACGTGGTCGGCGGTTTCGTCGTCACCGACCGCATGCTCGAGATGTTCAAAGGCCGGCAACCGGCCAAAAAATGAACCGACAGTCACGGCCCGAGACCGTCGACGGATCTTCGGCGCCCATGCAGCGCATCTGCGTCGTTGCGGCCTCCGCTCCTCGCTCACGCATTGACGAATGCGCTCGCTCCGGTGCTCGCCCGCGCCTAGCATCTGCGCCGCCTGGCCACCGAATCTCTCGCCGAAGGCTCGAGCCGTGACTGTAGTGATCGCGCTCGCGTACCTCTTGGCCGCGGCGCTGTTCATCCTCGGCCTGAAGCAGCTGAGCTCGCCCAAGGGCGCGCGCAACGGCAACTTCACGGCCGCCGCGGGCATGGTGATCGCGCTGGGCGCGACCGTCCCACTCCTCCACTTCACGCAGGCCGGTTTGGAGATCACAGCCGTCGGACTCGTGATCGGCACGCTGATCGGAACCGTCGGCGCGCGCATGGTGCGCATGACCGCCATCCCGCAGATGGTCGCCCTGTTCAACGGCGTCGGCGGTGGCGCGGCCGCGCTGGTGGCGGTGGCCGAGCTGCTGAAGTTCGGCGTGCATCCGCCCTTTGCGGAGGTGTTTCCGAGCGTCTTCAGCATCGTCATCGGCTCGGTGTCATTCGCCGGCAGCATGGTCGCGTTCGCCAAGCTCCAGGAGCTGATGACCGGGACGCCGATCACGTATCCCGGACAGCAGATCGTCAACTTGCTGCTGGCGGCAACGATCGTCGGCTTTGCGGTCGCCGTGCTCGCGGTCGCCTCGATTCCGTTTTCCTTCATTGCATTGATGGTGCTGGCCCTGGTCCTCGGCGTGGCCTTCGTCCTTCCGATCGGCGGGGCGGACATGCCGGTGGTCATCTCGCTCCTCAACGCATGCACCGGGCTGGCGGTCGCGGCCAGCGGTTTCACGCTGAACAACTTCGCGCTGATCGTGGCCGGCACGCTCGTGGGGGCGTCTGGTTCGCTGCTGACCAAATTGATGAGCGACGCCATGGGCCGCTCCCTCGGCAATGTCCTTTTCGGAGCGTTCGGCCAGGTGCGCGCCGGCGTCACGGCCGTCGGCTCGGGCGGGCAGGCGCGAAGCGTCCGGTCGGCCTCGGCGGAGGACCTGGGCACGCTGCTCGCCTACTCGCAGCGCGTGATCATCGTCCCCGGCTACGGGCTTGCCGTCGCGCAGGCGCAGCACGCGGCGCGAGAGCTGGCCGACGTGCTCGAGAAGCGCGGGGTCGAGGTCGAGTACGCGATCCATCCCGTCGCCGGTCGGATGCCGGGTCACATGAACGTGCTGCTGGCGGAGGCAAACGTGCCTTATGAGCAGCTGAAGGAGATGGACCAGGTCAACGACGACTTCAAGAACGCTGACGTGGCGTTGATCGTCGGCGCCAACGACGTGGTCAATCCCGCCGCTCGCACCACACCCGGCAGCCCGATCTACGGGATGCCAATCCTGAACGCCGACCAGGCCAAGAATGTCATCTTCATGAAGCGTTCGATGCGTCCCGGGTTCGCCGGGATCGAGAACGAGCTGATGTACGGACCGAACACGGTGATGTTCTTCGGCGACGCGAAAGACTCCCTGACCAAGCTGGTAAGCGCCGTCAAAGCGGCCTAGCTCCATCGAGGTATGGCTGCAGGCGGGATTTATTCCGGCCGTCGCCAGGCGTGGACCACCAGACGCCACCGGATGTTCTTGTGGAAGGAGGGGTCCCGTAGGGGAGGCTTGCCTCCCCTGCGAAATAAGACGAGCCTCCTACCAGAGGCAGGAGGCTCGCGCCGCGAAGAGGGTGTGGTGACCGGAAATGCTATGCCCGAACCCTACAAAGTGTTAGTGAGCCAGCCACAAATAAGCTCCGGCGCCGTTGTAGCTCAGGAATCCCGGACCTTGAGGAGCCGGGCGACCTCCCTGGTGTCGAAGGGATGGGCGATCCGGAGCACGAAATGCTGGAGCCCCGCCTGCAGCCACTCGTCGACCGCCTTCGGGCTCAGGCCGCCGACGTTGGCGGTGCGCTCGATCTCGCGCGGGTCCCGCCCGACCTTGCGGCACCACTCGTCGAGCACGGCGGACTTGCGCGCGTACTCCTCAGCCGAGCCGATCGCGTTCCACATCTGCGCATGCTCGGCGACCAGGCGAAGCATCACCCGCTCGCCCCGGCCCGCGATGAGGATCGGCATCGGGCCCGCCGGACCCGGCCTCAGCTTCTGGATGCGGCTCCGGATGCGGGGCAGCGCTTCCTTGAGCAGCCGCACGCGATCGCGCGTCTCACCAAACTCAAAGCCATATTCGCGGTAGTCGTGTTCGAACCAACCAGCGCCGAGGCCGAACACGAGCCTCCCCCCTGACAGCTGGTCGACCGTCGCCGCGATCGTTGCCAGCAGGTCCGGGTTGCGGTAACCGATGCAGGTGACCATCGGACCGATCTGCGGAGCTCGGGTGTCGATCGCCGCCGCCGCGAGCAACGACCAGCATTCGAAGTGATTGCCGTTCGGGTTGCCATACAACGGGAAGAAGTGATCCCAGAACCAGATGCTGTCGACACCGAGGTCGTCGACACGACGCCATGCATCGCGCAGCTCCTGGATGGTGCACTGCTGAGGATGGATCGTGACGCCAACCTTGAACGGCCGGCTGGAAGACATCGCTGTGAGATTATCGACAGTCCATGGTGGGGGAGTTGGTCCCATCGCCGGTTGACCCCGTCACCGCCGGTGTGGACTTCTGGAGGCGCTATCACGAGTTTCGCCGGGTTCGGCAGGAGGAAACACGCCCCGACGAGCCCGTGCGCAATGACGCCGATGAAGAGGCGCACTTGAAGCGGATCAGCCCGTTCCAGGCGGAGAAGTACTTTGAGGTCTCTCGGGGTCGCGAGATGCTTGGTCTGCTGCAGATGTCGTTCGTGGAACCGGCAGCGCCCGCGTACGAATCCAACCAACACCTCTGCGAAGCCGACGTCTTCGTCCGCGGCGCGGACCGCCGGCGCGGCATCGCCTCCTCGTTTCTCCCGGTCATCGTCGAGCTGATGGAAGGTCGTGGTTGCACCACCGTCGGCGGCTGGGTCGAGGAGGACGCGGGGCATGGGTTCATGAAGTGGGTCGGCGCCGAATCGAAGCTGGCCGAGATCGAGAGCCGGTTGATGTTCTCGGAGATCGACTGGCCGGAGCTGGAGCGTTGGGTCGAAGAAGGCGCCAGGCGATCGCCCGACACAAAGCTCGAGACCATCATTGGGCCGGTGCCGGAAGACGAGTGGGAGGCGTTCGGCTCACAGCTGTCGGTCATGCTCAACACGATCCCTTTCGAAGCCCTCGACCACGGCAAGATCGTCGTGACCCCGGAAACGATGCGTGACTTCTACAACCGCCTCGAGGTCAACCGTGAGGTGCAGCACACGGTGCTG
>Ga0209057_1001482_pt1 | contig 18852 bp, 20 predicted proteins | sample GraSoiAngelo_146_FD_185903 | JGI IMG/M metagenome (GOLD analysis project Ga0209057, IMG submission 185903) | Grasslands soil microbial communities from the Angelo Coastal Reserve, California, USA - 14_1009_05_30cm (SPAdes) (version 2) | ecosystem: Environmental > Terrestrial > Soil > Grasslands ... | reverse complement strand
GCACGCGGTTGCCAGCACGGTTGCCACCGTGGCCGCCACCAACGGTGCCAGAGCTCTCGGACCGGTCATGTCGTCTACAACGGCGGTTTCGGCGGGAAGTTCCACTAGCTCGACTTCCGGGGCTTTGGGGGATTGAGGTGCTTGCTGAGCTAAACGCTGATGTGAAACGATCGGCTTGTGCAGGTGATCGGCGAGGTCATTGCGCAAGCACTGGCAGTTTTGTCAGGCGCTTTGGTGCTCGCGATAATCGGCACCGGCGTCTACATGCGGATTAGCCATCGCGATCCATTTAGCGGAAACGCGCCTCAACCTCGGTCGAAGTTTATGTGGCTCTATCTCCTGTTCATGAGCCTCTGGCTGTTCACAACGGCAATCTTTCGACTGGTGCCCAACGGCCCGAATATCCTCAACGTTGCTCTCTTCGTTGCAGACATCGTGTTCGGGTCGTTATTCATCTTTTTCTTTATCAAGTTCCTGATTGCCTGGCGACATGAATCGCGGCATCAGAGTGGCAGTAGCAATCCTGTCTGACGAAGCCGCTCTTTGACTTCCTGGCCTAGCTCGTCTTGCGGGTCTTACGGCGCGCTGCCTCGAAGGCATCGAGGCGATCCTTGACCGTCTTTTCGTAGCCGCGATCAGACGGGTGGTAATAGGTCCGGTCTTTGATCGCGTCGGGCAGGTGCTGCTGCTCGACCTGGGCCTCCTCGTAGTCGTGCGCGTAGCGGTAGCCCTTGCCGTAGCCGACCTTTCGCATCAGTGGCGTCGGCGCATTCCGGAGGTGAAGGGGAACCGGGTCGGCCCGAGTTCGCTCCACGTCTTCCTGGACGTTCGTGTAGGCGGCATACAGGGCATTGCTCTTCGGTGCGGTCGCCAGGTACACGACCGCCTGTGCCAGTGCCAGGTTGGCTTCAGGCATGCCGATGAAATGCGCGGCCTGCTGTGCCGCGACCGCCTGCGTCAACGCCTGCGGATCGGCAAGACCGATATCTTCCGAGGCGAACCGGATGAGCCGGCGAACAACGTAAAGGGGGTCCTCGCCGGCTTCGAGCATGCGGCCGAGCCAGTAGAGCGAGGCGTCCGGATCACTGTCGCGCAAACTCTTGTGGAGTGCCGAAATGATGTTGTAGTGCTCCTCGCCGGCGCGATCGTAGAGCAGGTTCTTCCGCTGGACCGCCTCTTCGACCAGCGCGGCGGTCACCAATCGGCGGCCCTGCTTGGGCCGCGCGAGCGCCGCCGCCGCCTCCAGCCCGTTGAGGGCGATTCGCGCGTCGCCGTTGGCGACCCTGACCAGCGCAGCGCGGGCTTCGGCATCCAGATCCACGTGGCGTCCGCCAAGCCCCCGTTCCGGATCGGACACGGCACGGTCGACGATCGCGCCCACCTGATCGTCGTCGAGCGCGGCGAGCACGAAGACCCGGGTGCGCGAGAGCAGCGCGGCGTTGACCTCGAACGACGGGTTCTCGGTAGTGGCGCCGATCAGCGTGATGACGCCCTCTTCGACGAAGGGCAGCACCGCGTCCTGCTGTCCCTTGTTGAAGCGGTGGATCTCGTCGATGAAGAGGATCGTGCGCTGGCCAGACTGAGCCGTGCGCATGCGGGCTTCCTCGATGTTGCGCCGCAGATCGGCCACCCCGGCACTGACGGCACTGAGCGGGACGAAATGCGACGAGGTGACCCGCGCGATCAGCCGCGCCAGCGTCGTCTTGCCGCTGCCCGGTGGTCCCCAGAGGATCATCGAGCCAACCCGATCCTCCTCGATGGCGCGGCGCAGCTCGTGCTCGGGACCGACCAGGTGCTCCTGGCCGACGAACTCATCGAGCGAACGCGGCCGCATCCGGGCGGCGAGCGGCTGGTCTTTTTGAGCCGGCTCGGCCGGTGCGGGAAAGAGGGTCTCCTGCGCCATCGTTTGACTATAGAAGCTGGCCGTAAGATCGTCCGATGGAGTCGCTGAGGAGCGCCAACGCGAAGGCTGCCCTTCCGGTCGAGGATCTCGCCCGCGCCAAAGCGTTCTACGAGGAGAAGCTGGGCCTGACGCCTTCCCGAGAAGTCGAAGGCGCCCTCTTCTACGAGGGAAGCGGCGATAGCGGGTTCCTGCTCTTCCCGACCGGCGGACGGCCCTCGGGCCAGCACACCCAGATGGCCTGGTTCGTGAAGGACATCGCGGCCACCGTCGCGGAGCTCAGGAGCCGCGGCGTCCGCTTCGAGGAATACGACTTTCCCGGGCTCAAAACCGTCGGAGGCATCGCCGATCTCGGCTACGAGAAGTCCGCCTGGTTCCGTGATAGCGAGGGCAATCTCCTGGCGCTCGGCCAGCTCGTCTAACCTGACGGGCCGCGCTCGGAAGGCAGGTGGACCTTGCCGAACAGGATGAGAAACGTCAGGCCGGCGAGCAAGTAGAAGAGGGCGCTCACGGAGAAGGCCAGCTGGTAGCCGCCCTGCACCTGCAGGAAGCCGCTGACCAGCGGTCCGATCCCACCGATGCCGATGCCGCTGACGACGATCTGGGCGGTCGCCAGCCGGGCGCGCTCACGCGCATCGACGTACTCCATCCCAAAGACCTGGCCCAGCGGTCCCTGCAGGTTGAGCACGAGCTGCCGAATCGTCATGACCACCACGGCGACCGGCAGCACCATGACGAAGGCCAGCGTCAGGACGAGCGGCGAGCCCAGAACCTGGGAGACACCGACGGTGCGGGTGATCCCGAATCGGCGCCCGGCCGCGGGAGCCGCGAGCGTGACGATCACGGTGAGGGCCGCGCCCACCGCCAGGATGACGCCAATCGGACCGGGAGTCAGTCCGAATCGCTGGGCGAGGTAGAGCTGGATGAAGTTGAGGTACATCCCGGCGCCAATCCCGAGGATCAAGGTCGGAAGCAGGATGCGGCCGAAGCGTGCCAGATCGATATGAAGCAACTCCCGAACCGGAAAGCTGGCGGCCGGCTTCATCGCCGAGTATCGCGCGAGCCGCATGAGGAACGGCAGGCTCATCACAGTCAAGATCGTCATCGCCACGAACGCCGATCGTATGGCCCCGGCCGAGGCGCTCGACGTGTGCGTGAGACGCCCGGCCGCCTCGGGGATCACGCCGCCCAGGACGTCGCCGAGGAGCGCGGCGGCCCAGGACAGCGACTGGTTGAGCGCGAAGAGCGCCACGCGCTCGGTCTCGCCACTCACCTGGGCCAGGAGTGGACTGCCGAGCACCTGCAAGACGATCACGGCCAGCGCAAAAGTGCCGGCAGCCAACACCGCAAACAGCGGTGATCCCGTAAGGGCCAGGACCAGCGATGCGAGAATCGCAACGATTCCGCCGCCCAGAAGGAAAGACCGGTAGCCGATCCGGTCGGCCATAGCGGCAAATGGGATCCCGACCAGGAGCAGGGCGACCGCCGGCAGCGAGTTGAAGAGGCCGATGACGTCATTCGAGAAACCCAGCGCGCTCATGTAGAGGTTGAAGACGAGGTTGAAGATGGACCAGCCGATGCCGAGCAGCAGGGCATAGGCGAGGAACTGGCGGGCCGCGGGGCTGAAGGCGGCGAAGCGGGCGAGCGCCCGGCGGAAGGGTAAGGCTACCGTTTGGGCGAGACTTCGGCGGACTGAAGCGCCCGGTAAACCTGCTGGCCGATGGCCGCCTGCACGGCGAGCGGGTCGTTACGCCGGTAATCGAGCCAGTAGCGGACCTCCAGCGTCAGGCCGCCATCGATGCTGGGCTGGAGCGCGATGTGTGGCGGCGGATCCTTGGCGATCTCGGGGCGGCTCTGGACCTGTTCCTTGAGTTTCTCCGTAAGCCCATCGAGGGCAACCCCGCCGGGGACTTTGGCCGTGAGCGTGAAGAGCCGCGTGGGGTAGCGAGTGCGGTTGATGATGGTGCCCGTATACACGAGCGAGTTCGGCGTGATCACCTGCTCCCCCTCACTCGTGCGCAGCGTGGTGGCCCGCATCTCGATGTTCTCCACGATGCCGGTATGGTTGTCGACCGTGATTTCGTCGCCCAGTCGAAACGGGCGCTCCACCAACATGAAGAGGCCGGCGATGAAGTTTTTCAGGATATCCTGGAAGGCGAGGCTCAAGGCGAGGGCCAGGAACCCAAAGCCGCCGAAGACCAGCGCCGGGCTGCCGAAGAGTTCGCTGAAGGCGGCGATGATGCCGATCACCAGCGCGGTGAGAAACACGATCCGGTTGACGAGCAGCGCGACCTGTGGGTCGGCCTTGACCCGGCGAAGCTCTTTGCTGGCCAGCAGTCGCACCAGGCGTGCCAGCAGGTAAAACGCGAGCAGGATGAGAATGGCCACGGCGACCTTGAAGAGGTCGTGGCTGTTTGGAAGGTAGCTGCGAAGAGTGTCCCAGGCGCTCAAGCCGCGCGTCGGCATGGCGCCCATTGTAGGGGCGCTGCCGAACTAACTCTCGGCGGGGGGTTCGCCTTCGGCGCCAGTCTCGCCTTCGGCGGGCGTCTCGCCAACGACCGGCACCTCGGCGGTGGCGGCCTCCGGTGCGACCTCCTCGACCTCCTCGCGGTGCGCGGCCACCTTGACGACGAGGTCATCGGGCTCATCCAGGATCTCGCACCCAGGCGGGACCGGCAGATCTTTGACGCGGATTTCGTCGTCGACTTCCTTCAGACGGGAGACGTCCACCGTGATCACGGGCGGCAGGTCGGTCGGCAGGCACTCGACCTTGAGCGCATGGAGCCCGCGCTGCAGATCCGCCTCGCCCTTGGACACCAGTTCGACTTCGCCTTCCAACTCGATCGGGACCTCGGACTCGATCTTCTCGGTGAGGTTGACCTGGTAAAAGTCGACATGCAACAGGTCGCCGTGGCGGGGACTGCGCTGCACCTCGCGGATGAGCGCCTTACGGACCGGCTCCTCGCCGAGCTGGAGATCGACAAGCTGGTTGCGTCCAACCTTCTGGAAGGCCTTGATGAACTCGCGCCCGTCGACCACCACGGTCACCGCGTCCACGTTGTGGCCGTATACCACCGCGGGTAAGCGGCCCTGGCGGCGGAGCGCCTGCAGGTGCCGGCCGCGGTCGGCACGGGGCTCCAGCTTCAACGTAACGGGGGTGGTGGTCGCCAGGGCATTTCTCCTTCGGGCTGAATACGAGCGGCGCCCATCTTAACACAGGGTTTGGCGCCCACTGAAGGGCCCTCCACCGGAACTTTTCCGCCGTTCGGCCGTTACCTCCAGTGGCCGGACTGCCTACAATCGGCTGACAATGATGCTGACATCATCTCTTAGATTCCTGCAGCGGAACTCGCTCCGAATTGGGGCGGTGCTGGGAACGTTTGCCCTGGTGGCGGCCTTCATCCTGGTGCAGCAGGTTCGTGAGGCCTCGGCCGAGCAGGACTTCCACGCGGCCCGGGCGCAGGTGATGGCCGCTCAGGCACGCGCCAGCGAACTCGGGCTGGAGAACGCGGAGTTCTCGGATCTCCAGCGCCAGGACCTGACGACCGCCAGCGAAACCCCGCCGGCGGCGTCGGCGCCGTTCAACGAAGAGCGCATCGCCTTCTTCTCGCGGGCAGCCGGCCAGGAGACGCAAATCAAAGACCAGCTGGAGACCCGGGTGCAGAAGCTGCTGGTCGAGACGCGGGATTCGGCGCAGTCGGCGGTCAAGCAGCTCTCGACCAGCCTGCAGAAGGCGAAGCAGATCGGCGTCGACGACCAGCTCCTGGTTGAGTTCGCCGGCGTTCCCTCGAAGGCCCAGATCGAGCTCGACAATGCCACCAACGTCCGTGCCTATCGCGCCGTGAACGACGAGCTGAAGAGCCGGTTGTCGAAGCTCTCGCTGATGATCGCCGACCAGGAAACCACGAACAAGCTCGTTGACCAGTACGCCGCCCAGGCGGCCGCCCAGAATCAGGGCGATGCCGGCAAGGCGCGAGCCGGCGCCACCGCGGCGCTCGCGAAGGTGCAGGGCGACCTGCAGACGGCGCGGATCTTCTCCATGGACGTCTCCATCGTCGACGTGAACGTCCAGAAGCTGGCCGTCCGCCTGACTAGCGCCACCACCGCCGCCGGCCTGGAGCAGGTCGCCGGCGGGCTGATGGTGCAGGAGAAGGTGCTGACGGACGCGATGGCCCAGACCTTGCCGGAGAAGGCGCTTACCATCTCCCTCAACGAGCAGGTGATTCGGGCCTACGAGCGCGGCCAGCAGGTCTTCTGGAGCTACGTCACGACCGGCCGGCCGGGACTCGAGACCGACCCGGGCAGCTTCAAGGTCTACTGGAAGGTTTCGCCCTGGACGATGCACTCGCCATGGCCCAAGGGTTCGCCCTTCTGGTACCCGGACAGCAAAGTGAAATTTGTCATGTGGTTTAACGGTGGCGACGGGATCCACGACGCCTCCTGGCGCTCGCGGTACGGACCCGGCACCAACGGCCCCCACTACGACCCGACCGGCGAAGACACCGGCACGCACGGCTGCGTCAACGTTCCCTACAGCAACATGGTCTGGCTCTGGAACTGGACGCCAACCGGCACCCCCGTCATCGTCTATTAGGCCGGGCGCGCGGCGCGGTACGACGTAGGACGTAGAACGAAGGTCCGAACGGCGCAGGATTTTTTCTGCCCGCGCGCGTTACAAGAGATGGAGCTCTCACATGGCCATCGCCCACCCAACCATGCATCAGGTCGGACCGCGCACCTGGACCTTCCAACCCCCCGCAATCCCGATGGCGCCGATGAAGGCAAACTGCCGCGCCTGCCGGCAGGCGGTTGGCATCCTCAACCCCTCGGCGATGGACCTCAAGACCGGAAACTACGTCGTGCGCGGCGAGTGTGAGCGCTGTGGTTCCGAAGTCCTGCTAATCGTCAGCTAGCCGGCTCGAAACCCTCGCCCGTCCAGTAGCCGAGCATCTGCTCGGTCTCGTGGTAGAACCAGAGCAGGTATCGCTCTTTCGCCGCCTCCTTGAGGAAGGCCGCCTTGCGCTCCATGGCTTCGAAGGGAAAGAGGTCCAGCGCGCTGACCCAGTTGACTTTCAGGAAGGCGCGCATGAAGAGGAAGTCGCCGGTGAAGACCACAGTTTGGTCCTGGTCGGAGACGTACACCGCCTGGTGCCCCGCAGTGTGGCCACCGGTGACGCGCACCCGGACGCCGGGCGCGACCTGCTGGTCGCCCTCGACCAGCTGCAGTCGCCCTTCCTCCTCGAGGACGCCCAGGTTCTCCGGTTTGTAGGATGGCTTGCTGCGCGGATCCGGATGGCGCCAGGCTTCCAGCTCGGTCGCCTGCACGACATGGCGGGCCCGCGGGAAGAGCGGGGTCAGCTCACCGTCCCGGCCCGGGGTGACGAGCGCTCCAATGTGATCGAAGTGCAGGTGGCTGAGCACGACCAGGTCGATATCCTGCGGCTTGAGTCCCACCCCGGCGAGCGCATCCGGGAGACCGGGGTCCCGCTCATACGCCCAGATGTCGCGTTCCTTGTCGGACAGCTTAGGGCCCATCCCCGCCTCGATCAGGATGTTGGCGTCCCGCGTGCGGACGAGCATGCAATTCGTCGCCATCAAGATGCGGTTTCGCGCGTCCGGCGTCTTGAGCTTTTCCCACATGACCTTGGGCACCACGCCGAAGACGGAGCCGCCGTCCATGCGCCAGTGCCCGTCGCTCAAGCAATGGAGCTCAAACCGGCCGAGCTTCCGGGGCGCAGCCGCGATCACGCCGCCTTGAAACCGTGGTTCACGAAGTCGATGATCGATTGCAGGGAGGTCCCGGGGCCGAAGATCTCGACCACGCCCATCTTTTTCAGCTCACGGGCGTCGTCCTGCGGGATGATGCCACCACCGAAGACCACGATGTCGGTGGCGTTCCGCTGCTTGAGCAGCTCGAGGATGCGTGGAATCAGCGTCATGTGCGCGCCGCTGTGCAGGCTGACGCCGATCGCGTCGACATCTTCCTGGATGGCCGCCTCCACCACCATTTCCGGTGTTTGCCTCAGCCCAGCGTAGATCACCTCGACGCCTGCGTCACGCAAAGCCCGCGAGACCACTTTGACGCCGCGGTCGTGGCCGTCGAGACCCACTTTCGCGGTCAGCACCCGCCACTGCTTCTGCGCGTCGCGGGCGCTCAATGCCGGATCAGATAGAACGCCAGGATGATGAAGACGGCCAGCCCGGCGAGGACCCGGCCAATCAGCGAGAAGCGCAGCTTGATCATCTAGAAGAGAATCGGCTCGCGATAGATGCCGAAGACCTCCTTGAGTGCGGCCATGATCTCGCCCTCCGTGGCATAGGCCTTGACACAGTTCAGCAGCAGCGGCATCAGGTTGTCGCGGCCGCGGGCCGCCATCTTCAGCTCCTCGAGGCGGTTGGTGACGCTGGTATTGTCGCGCCGTGCCTTGACGGCCTTGACCCGGCGCACCTGACCGTGCTCCGTCTCCGGGCCGATGCGCAAGGTGGGGACTTCCGCGCCTTCGCCGTCCTTGTAGGCGTTGACGCCCACGATGATCCGTTCGTTGGCTTCGAGCTTGCGCTCGAACTCGAAGGCGGCATCGGCGATCTCCCGCTGGAAGAACCCGTTTTCGATGCAGCGGAGCACGCCGCCCTGGGCGTCGATCTCGTCGAAGTAACGCTGGGCGCCGCGCTCCATCTCGTCGGTGAGCTGCTCGACGAAATACGAGCCTCCCAGCGGGTCGATGGTGTTGGTGACCCCCGTTTCGTGGGCAAGGACCTGCTGGGTGCGTAGCGCGATCTGAGCCGCGCGCTCGGTGGGCAGGGCCAGGACTTCGTCCATCGAGTTGGTGTGCAGCGAGTTAGTTCCGCCCAGCACGGCCGCCATCGCTTCATACGCGGTCCGGCTGATGTTGTTCTCCACCTGCTGGCGCGTCAGTGACACACCGGCGGTCTGGGTGTGGAATCGCAGCATCCACGACTTCGGGTCCTTGGCGCCGTACTTGTCGCGCATCAGGCGCGCCCACAGCCGGCGGGCGGCGCGGAACTTGGCGATCTCCTCGAAGAAATCGATATGGGAGTCGAAGAAGAAGGAGAGGCGGGGCGCGAACTCATCGACCTTCAGCCCGGCCTTGACAGAAGCCTCGACGTACGCCATGCCGTCGGCGAGGGTAAAGGCGAGCTCCTGGGTGGCGGTCGATCCGGCTTCGCGGATGTGATAGCCGGAGATGGACACTGCGTTCCAGCGCGGCATCTGTCGAGCTGCGAACACGATGGTGTCGACGACGAGCCGCATCGACGGTTCCGGCGGGAAGATGTACTCCTTCTGCGCGATGTACTCCTTGAGGATGTCGTTCTGCAGGGTGCCGCCCAGCTTCGCCGGCGAGATGCCTTCCTTCTCGCCGACGGCGATGTACATGGCATAGAGGATCGCTGCCGGCGAATTGATGGTCATCGAGGTGGTGATCTCATCGAGCCGGATGTCTTTGAACAGCGTTTCCATGTCCTCGAGGGAATCGATCGCCACGCCGCAATGGCCGACCTCCCCGGCAGCGAGCGCGTCGTCGGAGTCGTAGCCCATCAGGGTGGGCATGTCGAACGCTACCGAGAGGCCTGCCTGGCCCTGAGAGAGGAGGAACTTGTAGCGGCGGTTCGTCTCCTCCGCGGTACCGTAGCCGGCGAACTGCCGAATGGTCCACGGTTGCCCGCGATACATCGAGGGATAGACGCCGCGCGTATAGGGAAACTCGCCGGGATAGCCGAGCTTCTGCTCGTAATTCCACCCCTCCAGGTCCTCCGGGGTGTAGAGCGGCTGCAGCGGCACGCCGGACATAGTCGTCGCGTTTTCCTTCGACGCCAACTTACCGCTGCGGTAGCGGGCGGCCCACTCCTCGTAGGCCGTCTTGCGACGAAGTGCCATCAGCTGCCTCCTTGCGATGCCCGCTGGTCGAGGACTTCCTCGGCCAGCGCGTACGGGTTTAGTTTCCCATTCTGGTTATCGCGCAGTCGCCGGCCGACGGCCGTATCGCCATCCAGCACCCGCCGCGCATCCTCGCGGGCGCGGTCGGCAACGAGCGCCATGACTTCCTGCTTGAGGCGCTGCCGCCGGCGCGTGGCCAGCGTGCCGCTCTCCGTCAGATAGGTCTGGTGCGCGAGCACCGCATCCCAGACCCCCGCGATGCCTTCCTCTTTGGCCGCGGAGGCCATCACGATGGGCGGGCGCCAGGCCTGTTTCGGCCCGAGCCCTATGGCGTCCTGGATGAGGCGGCGCGTCTTCTCCGCGCCACCCAGATCGGCCTTGTTGATGACGAAGACGTCGGCGATTTCCAGGATGCCGGCCTTGATGCTCTGCACCGCATCGCCCGACTCCGGCATCAGCACCAGCACCACGGTGTCGCAGATGGTCGAGATCTCGAGCTCGGACTGGCCGACACCGACGGTTTCGACCAGGATCATGTCGCGCCCGTAGGCGTCCAGCAGGTGGATCGCCTCGCGGGTCGCGGCGGCCAGCCCGCCGAGATGTCCGCGGGCGCCCATGCTGCGGATGAAGACGCCCTTGTCCAGGGTATGACGCGACATGCGGATCCGGTCGCCGAGTACTGCCCCGCCGGTGAAGGGGCTGCTGGGGTCGACCGCGATCACCCCGACGGTCTGTTGCCGGTCCCGAATCACTTTGACCAGCGCGTCGGCCAGCGTGCTCTTGCCGGTTCCGGGTGCCCCGGTCAATCCGACCAGGTAGGCGTTCCCGGTGTGGGGCTGGACTTCGGCCACCAGCTGGCTCGCCTGCGGGTCGCGATCTTCCGCCAGGCTGATGGCCCGCGCTAGCGCCCGGACATCGCCGGAAAGCAAGGCGCCGGCCAAACTCATCTCGATTCGATTATGGCGCGGGGAAGGTTTTGAGGGTGAAGTCGGAGCCGAGGAGGACCGTGACGCTCGGACCGCTCGCGGGCGCCGCCACCGTCCTCACCACCCCGCCGAAGTAGTCCTGAAGCCAGGCGACCGTGGCGGCCGCGCTGCCGCCGGAGCCATCCAGGATCTGGGTCTGGGCGACCCGCTGCGTGGTCTTGGGCCCGAGGCTGGCCTCCCACCCCTGGGCCTGTAGCAGTGAGGTGATGATGCTCGCCGGCGTGCCCATGCCGTAGGGCAGCCAGTAGCGGCCGCTCCCGTCCTGCACCTGGAACGGCACCTGGCTCGCCAGCGTCGAGCGGCCCGGGAGGGCCTTTGCCAGGTAGCGCTGGAGGGCGCCGTAGGTCGGGTCGAGGGGCTGCAGGATGTACTGGCCGTTGCTGCTGGTGCCGCTGCGCAGCAGGTTGGAGGTATCGATCGCCACCCGACGGATGTCCGTGTCCTTGAGCTGCCCGGCGACGCCGGCGAGTTGCTGCATGTCGCCCGGACGCAGGTTCGTCCGGACGTTATCCTGCAGCGCGGACAGCAACGACAGCATGCGCGGGATCGCGTTCAGCGAGAAGACGCGTTGCCGGACCGCCAGCATGACCAGCTGCTGGCGGCGGGAGCGGTCGAAGTCCGAGGTCGTTTCCCGCGAGCGCGCGTACTGCAGCGCCCGCTCGCCGTCGAACTGCTGCCAGCCGGCATTGACATGAATGTGCGTCATCCCGCTCGATTCGCCCGCCGGGAAATAGGGATCGTCCAACGCCATCGGGACGTCGACGCGAACGCCTCCCAGCGCGTCGACGACCTCGCGAAACGCCTTGAAGTCCACGCCGATCCAGTAATCGACCGGCTGCCCGGTCACCTGCGATACCGTGGCTGACGCCAGATCGCCACCACCCGTGTCCGTTTTCCATTGGCTGCGGACGTTGGGGTAGTTTTTGTGATCGGTACCGATGGCGTAGGCGCTGTTGAGCTTGCCCACCATGAACCCGTTCCGGGGGAGGGCAGGGATCTTCACCCAGAGGTCGCGTGGCAACGAAATCATCATCGCCTCGCGTGTCCCGGGACGGATGGACAGGACCATGATGGAATCGGTCAGATAGGGCCCGTCGTGGCCCGGTCCACCGTAGCCGAGCAGAAGGATGTTGATGCGTTCGTCGTGCTTGATCTTCCAGCCGAGGGAACCGGGCTGGTCACTCTTCGCCTGGACCAGCGCGATGAGGTCTTGAGGCTGGGCGTGTGGCGAGACGGCATGAATCGCCGACCAGGCACGAAAGACGGCGAATCCAGAAACCAGTAGAGCGAGCCCGGCGATTGCGGCCACCGCGGTGCGGCCGTATTGCCGCACACGTTCGGGGCCGAGCGCGGCGGATGCGCGCCGCCGGCGCGGTTGCCTTACCAAAGTGCCGCCAGAGAGTCTAGCGAAAGCCGAAGCCGACCGTACAATGTTCGGCGATGCGAGCGAGTCCGGTGGGTCGACGCGCACAGGGCCCGTTCGTGATACCGGCGCGGACGCTGTTACTCATCGCGGGCGTGCTGTCCGTCGCTCTGAGCGCCGTCAATCTGGTACCGGAACTCAGAAGCACCAACGTGGACATCTACTACGTGGTGGTTGCCGGATTGATCTATCTCATCTGGTTGGCCAGCCTTGTTCTCGCGTGGCGGGGTTCCCGCGGCGGCATCCTGCTTGCGGGGCTGATCGCCTTCGTCGAGTTCGGCGTTATCGCCGCGGGTCACTTCACGACATCTCCCTTTGACATCCACGTTTACTCTCTCCGCGAGGGTCTTTGGGTGGCGGCGCTGCTCATGGCGATCCTGCCCGTCTGTGCACTGACGGCGATGGCCGCAATCGTCTCCTGGAGTCATCCCAGCGGTCGCATCCGGAATCCGCGGATGATCCCCCTCCTGGTCGTGTCGGTCATTGGGGCGATCCTGGTGCTCCTCAACGCAACAGACAGCCTCCGCCGCGTGGATTTCGGGACGGCGAATCCGGAAGACGGAACCTTCGCCGCGGTCGCCTCCGTCATCCTCTGGCTGGTCGGCGCCTTCTGGATTGCGCGGGTGCGCCGGGTGGGAAGCATCCTGATCGCACTTGGTACGTTCATCGTGTGGTACTCGTTCATCACGCTCCACGTGGTCTCGGGCACGTCGATCAGCGCCATCGCTTCCAACAGCGGACCGGTCTGGGCCGGCATCGCGCTGGCCATGGCCGCGCTGGCTGCGGCATCATTCATCGCCGCGCTGGCGCTGGTTGTCGAACCTCTGGTGCGGCGTCAGTCGGATACGCGGCTGCCGTCCGGGCCGTAACGATAGAAGCCGCGGCCGCTCTTTCGCCCGAAGTGACCGGCTTCCACCAGCTGGCGGAGCAAGGGCGGCGCGGCGAATCGCGGATCGTGCAGTCCCTCGTAGAGCACGCCGCAGATGTAGAGATGGGTGTCGAGGCCGACAAAATCGGCGAGCTCGAGCGGGCCCATCGGGTGGTGCAGCCCGAGCCTGGCGCCCTGGTCGATGTCCTCCCGCGTGCCCAGCCCTTCCATCAACGCCCGAATCGCCTCATTGATGAAGGGCACGAGCATGCGGTTGACGATGAACCCGGGATAGTCGAGCGAGGTGATCGGGGTCTTGCCCAGTGCCTTCGACAGCTCGAGCGTCGCGGCCAGCGTCCCGTCTGACGTATCGCGGCCGCGCGTGAGCTCCACGAGCGGCATCACCGGGACCGGGTTGAAGAAATGCATGCCGATGAAACGATCGGGCCGCTTGGTGACCGCCGCCATCCGGGTGATGGGGATCGAGGAGGTGTTGCTGGCCAGGATCGCCTCCTCGCGGCAGATGCCGTCGAGCCGTTTGAAGAGGTCGCGTTTCGCTTCGAAGTTCTCGGTGATCGCCTCGATCACGAAGTCCGCCCGGCCCGCCGCCTCCAGGGACGTGGTCGGGTGCAGCCGGGCGAGCGCGGCATCTCGCTGGGCGGCCTCGAGCTTGCCTTTCTGAACGAGGCTGTCGAGCCGACGTTTGATGTTCTCGACCCCGCGGTTGACGAGGTTGTCGTCGACCTCGCGGAGCGTCACGTCCAGACCATGGCTGATCGCCGTCTGCGCGACCCCCGCTCCCATCAGGCCGGCGCCGGCAACGTAGAGCTGCTTGATCGTCACCCCTTCTCCTTTAGCACCTCACGGGCAATCACCAATCGTTGGATCTCGTTCGTCCCCTCATAAATCTGCGTGATCTTCGCATCCCGCATCATCCGCTCGGCCGGGAAGTCGCGCAGATAACCGTAGCCGCCCAGGATCTGGACCGCGTCGGTGGTGACCCGCATCGCCGCATCCGAGGCGAAGACCTTCGCCATTGCCGAGCTGAGGTTGATGTCGGGCAGGTGGCGGTCGAGCGCGTCCGCTGCGGCGTAGGTCAGGGCACGGGCCGCCTCGATCTGGGTGGCCATGTCGGCCAGCATGAACTGGATCCCCTGGAACTCGATGATCGGTTTGCCGAACTGGCGCCGGTCGCGCGCGTAGCGGCGGGCGAGGGCGAAGGCCCCCTCCGCGATGCCGAGTGCCTGCGCCGCGATCCCGGGACGGGAATGATCGAGGACGCGCATCGCCAGCTTGAACCCGTCGCCCTCGTTGCCCAACCGGTTGGCCACCGGTACCGCGAGATCTTCGAAGAAGAGCTGCGCGGTCGGCGAACCGCGGATTCCCATCTTTTTCTCGAGCTTGCCGACTTTGAAACCCGGCATCGTCTTCTCCACGATGAAGGCGGAGATATCGCGCGCCGGCGCGTCACCGTCCTGGTCGGTGCGGGCGAAGACGACGATCGTGTCGGCGACGCTCCCCCCGGTGATGAACGTCTTCGACCCGTTCATCACGTAGGTCTCTCCGCGCCTGATCGCGCGCGTCCGCATGCCCCCAGCATCCGATCCGGAGCCCGGTTCGGTCAGCGCGAAGGCGGCCATCTGCTCGCCGCGCGCCAGTGGCGGTAGGTACTTGCGCTTCTGCTCCTCGCTCCCGGCCAGCCAGATAGGCAGGCTGCCGAGCGACTGGACGCTCAGGATCAAGGACGACGTGACGCAGAACTTGCTGATCTCCTCGACCGCCACGATCAGCGTGAGCGCGCTGCCACTGACGCCGCCGTACTCCGGCGTGAACGGGATGGCGAGGATGTCGTGCTTCGCGAACAGCTCCTTGATGTCCCAGGGGAACTCGCCGGACTCGTCGATCTCCGCCGCCCGCGGCTCGACCCGCTCCAGGCAGATGTCGTGCACCATCTCGCGGATCTCCCGCTGCTCATCGTTCAGCGCAAAGTCCATCAGACGCGCTCCAGCTCGCGGGCGATGACGACCCGCTGCACCTGGTTGGTGCCCTCGTAGATCTGGCACGCCTTGGCGTCGCGAACGCGTCGCGCCATCGGATATTCCTCGAGGTAGCCATAACCGCCGAACACCTGCAGGGCGTCGAGCGTGATCTCCATCGCGGCATCCGTGGCAAAGAGCTTGGCCATCGACGCCTCCCTCGTGAAGGGCAGCCCGGCATCGCAGAGTGCCGCCGCCTTCCAGGTCATCCAGCGGGCCGCCCGGATCTTGACGGCCATGTCGGCGACCTTGTTCTGGATCGTCTGCAGCTCGCCGATCGGTTTCCCGAACTGCTTGCGTTCTCTCGCGTAGGCCACGGCGTCGTCGAGCGCCCCTTGCGCGAGCCCCACCGCCTGGGCACTGATTCCGATGCGACCGCTGTCGAGCGCGCGCATCGCGATGCGGAAGCCCTGCCCCTCGTTACCGAGGCGATCGGCCTCGTCGACTGCGCAGTTTTCCATGTAGACCTCCGCGATCGCTGAGCCATTGAGGCCCATCTTCTTGAACTTCGGCCCGACTTTGAGGCCGGGGTTGTCGCCGTCCACCAGGAATGCGGTGATACCGTCCGCGCCGGATCCCGGCCTCGTCGACGCCATCACGACGTACAGTCCCGCCTCGCCGGCATTGGTGATGAAAATCTTGGTTCCGTTCAGGAGGTAGCCGCGATCGCTTCGGGTCGCTGTCGTCTTGAGATGGGCGGCATCAGAGCCCGCCTCCGGTTCGGTCAGCGCGAAGGCGGCCAGCTTCTTCCCCTGGGCCAGGTCCGGCAGCCAGCGCCCCTTCTGCTCCTCGGAGCCAAAGATGACGACGGGCTCGGTGCCCACCGAGTTGTGGACGTCGAGGATGACCGCGGTGCTGGCGCAGAAGCGGGCGACTTCCTCGACGAAGATCGCGAAGGATACATGGTCGAGGCCGGCACCGCCATAGGCGTCGGGCACCAGGACGCCGAGCAGCCCGAGCCTGGCAGCCTTGTCGACCAGGTCGCGGGGGAACTCGCTGTTGTGGTCGATCGCCTCGGCGCGCGGCTTCACCTCACGCTCGGCGAATTCCCGCACGAGCGTGCGCACCTCCTGTTGTTCGGGGCTGAGGGCAAGATCCATTAATTCACGCGTACGATGGTCGCCTCGCCCTGCGCCATCCCCGAGCAGATGCCGGCGGCGCCGTAGCCGCCGCCCCGACGACGGAGGGCGTAGACGAGGTGCATCAGGATGCGCGCCCCGGACGCGCCGATCGGATGGCCGATCGCGAGCGCCCCGCCGTCGACGTTCACCCGTTGTTCATCGATCCCGAGCAGGTCCATGGCGGTGCAGGCCACCGCGGCAAATGCCTCGTTGATCTCGAAGAGGCTCATATCGTTGACTCGGAGCCCGAGTTTTTTCAGCGCCGCCTGGGTCGAGGACGCCGGCACGGTGGCGAGATAGGGCGTGTCGGCCGCCGATTCGCCGTAGCCGAGCCACTGGGCGAGCACCGGCAGATTCCGACGTTTCGCCTCTGTCGCGCTCATCAGAAGGATGGCGCTGGCGCCGTCGTTGACGCCGGGGGCGTTGCCCGCGGTGATCGTCCCATCTTCCGAGAAGACGGGTTTGAGCCGCGCCAGGCCCTCGAGGGTGGTATCCGGCCGCGGCTGCTCGTCCGCCGCTACCGTCGTGGTGCCTTTCGGACCCGGCACCGCGATGGAGACGAGTTCCTCGGAGAAGGAGCCGGCCTTGAGGGCCGTCGCATACCGCTGCTGGCTGTTGTACGCGTATTCGTCCTGCCGTTCCCGAGAGACCTCGAACTCTTTCGCGACGTTGCTGCCCTCCACCGCCATGTGACACCCGTTGGCGGGGTCGATCAGCCCGTCGCGAACCATGCTGTCGACCAGGGCGCCATCGCCAAGGCGATAGCCGAAGCGCGCCTTCTCGAGCAGGTAGGGCGCCTGGCTCATACTTTCCATCCCACCCGCCACGACCGCCCTGGCATCACCGGTGCGGATCAGGAGAGCGGCCAGGTTGACGGCCTTGAGCGATGACGCGCAGACCTTGTTGACGGTGAGTGCCGGCACGCTGGTGGGAACGCCAGCCGTGATGGCCGCCTGCCGGGCCGGGATCTGGCCTATGCCCGCCGTGATGACGGTGCCCATGATGACCTGGTCGATATCCGCGCCGTCGACGTCCGCACGGTTGAGGACTTCCTTGATCACGGAGGCGCCCAGATCCGGCGCGGTCAGGGTCGAGAGACCACCGCCCAGCTTGCCGAACGGCGTGCGGGCCGCCGCGACCAGGACGACGTCCTCCACGATTGCATTCTAGGAGCGGGTGACGGAGCGCGAAATGACGCGCCATATACTTGAGCCGGTGGAGTTCAAACACCTCCTCTATGGGCGGCGCGATACGGTCGCCACGATCACCATCAATCGCCCGGACAATCGCAACGCGCTCGGCACGGACACGGTCAAGGAGCTTCGCCAAGCGTTTGATCAAGCCAAGCACGACGCGGCGGTTCGCGTCATCATCCTGACCGGCGCCGGTAAGGTGTTCTGCGCCGGAGCTGACCTGCAGGGTTTCCGTCTCGAGCTGACGGAACTGGACCGCTATTTCCAGCGCCGCAATCTCGCCGACCTCTTCCTGGAGATGACGGAGTTGGGCAAGCCCACCATCGCCCGCGTCAATGGCCACGCGCTGGCCGGCGGTTTCGGGCTGGTGGCCGCCTGTGACCTCGCCATCGCCTCGGATGCCGCCCAGTTCGGCATGCCCGAGGTCAACGTGGGCGTGTGGCCGATGATGATCATGGCGATCGTGTTTCGCAACGTGCCGCGCAAGGCCGGCATGGAATTGATGCTGACGGGAAAGCGCATCGATGCGGACGAAGCGGTTCGCATCGGCCTCATCAACCGGCACGTCCCACCGGCGCAGCTCGATAGCGAAGTCGATGCGCTCGCCGCCGAGCTCGCCAAGAAGAGTCCCATCGGGATGCGGCTGGGCCTCGAGGCCTTTTATCGCATGCAGGACATGAGCTTCGCTTCGGCGATCGCCTATCTCCAGGACCAGCTTGCCCTGCTCGGCTTGAGCGACGACCTGAAGGAGGGGGTCACCGCCTTCTTCGAAAAGCGGGAGCCGCGGTTCACGGGCAAATGAGCCAGGACCTGACGGTCGACTGGGTGGAGGTCGGACCCCGCGATGGCTTGCAGAGCTGGCCGAGGACGCTGCCCACGCCGGCGAAGGTTGGCCTGGTGGCGAGCCTCCTCGACTGCGGCTTTCGACGCGTGGAGGCCACCTCGATGGTGCACCCGAAATGGGTGCCGCAGCTCGCCGATGCCGAGGCTGTGCTGGAGGCGCTGCAGGACCGGATCGATCAGTTGCGCGTGCTGGTCCCCAATCGGCGAGGCCTGGACCGCGCTCGCGACGCCGGCGTTCGAAACGTCGCGGTCACGGTGGCCGCGACCGATGGCTACAACGAGCACAATCTGAATCGCTCCGTCCGGGAAACGCTCGAGGAGATCCAGGTGATCGCACAGGAGGCCCGGCGGGACAACATCACGGTCGACGCCAGCCTCAGCGTCGCGTTTGGTTGTCCGTACGAAGGTGCGGTCGCCCCCGCGCGCGTTGCCGAGGTGGCGGCGGCGCTGGCAGACGGCGGCATCGAGGAGATCTCGCTCGCCGACACGATCGGCATCGCCAACCCGGCACAGGTCGAGACGCTCTTCCAGGCGATGAAGGAACGGCTTCCGGCCGTCCGTTGGGGCGCGCACTTCCACGACACG
>Ga0209057_1001458_pt1 | contig 19022 bp, 20 predicted proteins | sample GraSoiAngelo_146_FD_185903 | JGI IMG/M metagenome (GOLD analysis project Ga0209057, IMG submission 185903) | Grasslands soil microbial communities from the Angelo Coastal Reserve, California, USA - 14_1009_05_30cm (SPAdes) (version 2) | ecosystem: Environmental > Terrestrial > Soil > Grasslands ... | reverse complement strand
GCGACGGGACCCGCGGACAACCGTCGCTGCCGGGGTCCCGCCGCAAGTGGCGGGGCCGACGAGACTCGAACTCGCGACCTCCTGCGTGACAGGCAGGCGTTCTAGCCAACTGAACTACGACCCCGTGAATCCCGCAGCTCGGCACCCGGTGCTCCTAGCGTAGCGCCGCGCTTCTTGCAATCGGCAGCGGCGCGCCCCCGCCCGGTCACCGGCTGGCCGCCGCGGGCGCACGTGCGGCGAGCCACCGCTCGACGCTTCCGACGAAGCGCGCGGGCTCTTCGAGCTGCGGGACGTGGCCGACGTCCGCGAAGAGCTCGAAGGACCAGTCGGGGCGCAGCTCCGCGAGCCGGCGCGACGCCGCGGGTGCGACCAGGCGATCCCGGTCGCCCTGGACGAGCAGCGTCGGGGCCGTGATCCGCTGCACCATCTCGTCGAACCAGGACCGCCGCGCGAGGAGGGCGATCAGCGAGCGGGCGGCCTCCATGAACGCCCGGCTTGCCCACGGCATGCGCTCGAGCCGCTCGCGCGCCAGGGCGACGTGCGCCTCGACGACCTCGGGCGCGACGCGCGAGGCATCGGCGCAGCAGAGCGCGAGCGTCGAGCGCACCTGCCCGGCGGGACCGAGGAGGCGCGCGCGGCAGCGCAGGGCGAACTCGCCGAGCACCGGCAGCGCGTAGAGGAAGAGGGCCGCCACCCTGCCGTCCATCCGGGCCTCGGCGGACCGCGGCTGGGCAGGCGCGACCAGGACGAGCCCCGCCACCCGCTCCGGGGCGAGCGCCGCCTCCATCATCGCCACGAGACCGCCCATCGAGTTCCCGACCAGAACGGCCGGTCCCGCGGCCACCCCCTCGAGGAAGCGATCGAGCAGGATCCGGTTCGCGTGCACGTCCGCCGAACGCTCGCCGAGCGGCGTCCGCCCGAAGCCGGCGAGGTCGACGGCGAGCACGCGCGCGTCTCGGGCGAGCGCCGGCGCGACCGCCATCCAGTTCACGTGGGAGCCGCCCAGACCGTGCACGAGCACCAGCGTCGGGCCCGTGCCGCCGAAGTCCGCGTAGTGGACCGGGCCGTCGAGATCGATGGTGCACGAGCGCATCGGCCTCGTCCGTCAGGCCCGCGCGGTGAGCGCGCTGATGCGGTCGACGATCGAGGGCCAGACGGCGCGTGGAAGGTCGTGCCCCATCCCGTCGACGACCAGGAGCTCGGCGCCAGGCACCGCCTCCGCCGTGTCGAGGCCCGCTTCCACCGGAACGAGCGGATCGTCGCGGCCGTGGATCACCAGGGTCGGCACTCTGACCGCAGCGAGCCCCTTCCTGCGGCTTCCCGAGGCCAGGATGGCGACCAGCTGACGCGCCACGCCGGCGGGATGGAAGCAGCGGTCGTAGGAGCGGGCCGCCAGCTCGCGCACGCGCGCCTCGTCGAACGGGAAGCCCGGGCTGCCGATGGTACGGAACACCTGCACCGCCCGCTCGACGTTCGCGGCACGGCCGGCGACCACGGGCAGGAGCAGCACCGCGGCGGCCTCGGGCCGCGCCGGCGGCAGCGAGCGGTCGCCCGTGCTCGACATGATGGAGGTGAGGCTCAGCACGCGCGTCGGGTGGGCGATGACCATGGCCTGCGCGATCATCCCGCCCATCGACGCGCCCACGACGTGCGCTGCCGCGATGCCGAGCGCGTCGAGGAGGCCGACGGCATCGGCGGCCATGTCCGGGAGCGTGTAGGGCGCGTCGACCCGCTCCCCGAGCAGCGCCGCCTGCATGGCCGCGGCCGCGTCGGGCATGCCCGCCCAGTCGCACTTGGTGGACAGGCCGACGTCGCGGTTGTCGAAGCGGATCACCCGGTGGCCGCGGGCCGCGAGCGCCGCGCAGAGGTCGTCGTCCCAGAGGATCATCTGCGCCGCCAGGCCCATGATGAGGAGCAAGGGGCGCCCGTCCGGCGGACCGAAGGTCTCGTACGCGATCTCGATGCCGTTGGCGGGTGCGGTGGGCATGCGACCGTCCCTCGCAGAGCTTGCCGGCGCAGGTCAAGGTCTCGCCGTTTCATCCGCAGCGGGGTGTGAACGTCCTCAGGGGGTTCTGGGGGCGGCTGTCCGCCATTCCTCACTTGACGACCAGATAGGGTCTGGTCACAACGTGTGCGCCACCCACTGGCGTTCGCATGCGACCGAGGAACTGGTTGCGTTCTTTCCGGAAGGCTGTGCGACCACTGCTCCGCCCGGCACGCCGATGGGTCTGGTCGCCGCACGAGATTTGGAAACGCGCTATCCTGCACGAAGTGGCCTGGTGGGACCACTACCTCGCAGCGAAAAGAGACGAGGGTTATGTGTACAGGACGGACCCCGACGCCGTGCTTCGGAGCCCACTCGTAATCCGCGCCTTGGAGCGGATGGGCAAACCCGACGTCGCGATCCTCGACGTCGGCGCAGGCGCGCTCACGAACCTCGGTAAGACCTATCCGGGCTACCGGCTGCGAATCATCGCCGTCGACCCGCTCGCCGACCACTACGATGAGCTCCTCCGAAAGCACAGCGTCTCGCCTCCGGTTCGCACCATCCGCTGTGAGGGCGAGCGGTTGCTCAAGCGGTTCGATCGGGGAACTTTCGACATAGCGCACGCCAACAACGCCCTCGACCACGCCTACAACCCGGTGCGTGTCATCCGCAACATGGTCCGGATGGTGCGGCCGGGCGGCTACATCATTCTGCGGCACCGACGCAACGAGGGCATGGCCGAAGGTTACCGCGGCCTCCATCAGTGGGACTTCGACGTGGTGAACGGCGCCTTCATGATCCGTCACGCGCGGGGCGAGGTGAACGTCAGCCACGCCTTGTTCCGTGAAGCGACCACTGAAGCGGCACTCGTAGGCGACGAAGTCCACTGTTTCATCACGCGGCGATAAGCACCGCACGGCCGGTTGCCGCGGTCCTCTCCCGCCAGATACGGACCTCCGTCGCGAAGGTCGGCGGCAGCAAACGCGAGGCGGGACGCCGCGATGGAACGAGTGGGCGGTGCCGGGATCGAACCGGCGACCCCCGGCTTGTAAGGCCGATGCTCTCCCGCTGAGCTAACCGCCCGACGTAGCAATGACGGGCACTTTTAGCCGCGCGCGAGCCCCGGAGCAACAAACCCTGTGCCCGACCTGTGCCCGAACGTCCCTGCGGGCGCTACCCTTCCCTGCTCTGCCAGCGTGTCAGTGCGTTGCCGTCCGTTGCTCGCGCCGATCGTCGGTCCCTGGACAAGCTATCTTCCCCTTCGTCTAAGGAGTCGTGTGACAGCGCGCGAGCGTAAGCGGCGACGACTGATCCGTGAGGCCGAGGCCCTCGAGCGCAAGGCCGCGGCGATCCGGGCGTCGCTGGTCTCGAAAGGGGAAGCGCGCGAGGCGCTCGAGAACGTCGAGCGGCGCTTCCTGGCCTGGTGGAGCGGCGGCGACGAGCAGACGGGGCTTGACGGTAATTGGCGAGACCCTCGGGATGCCGCCCGCCGCATTGGAGGGGGCGACGGTTGCAGACCTCGTGTCGGCGGCCGGCGTGGCGCTACGGGAGGCGCGGGCGGAGATGCTCGCCATGTTCGCGGCGGACGCGGAGGATTATCCGATCGCCCGGTGCCCCGAAGTGGTCGCCGAGCAGACGGACCGGCTCTGGACGATCCTCCTTAACGTGCTGCGAAGCCGCCCGCCGTCGGCTCGCCGAGGCGTGGGCGGGGCGCGCGATTAGCGTGCGTTCAGAGGACGGCGGCGGAATAGGCGATCACGCCGGGTCGCCAGTAGCTCCCGCGTTTCCTCGCAGAGTTTCCGGCTCTCCGCGATGCTGATTCGGGCGGCCATGACGGCGGCGACCCCCTGCCAAAGGATCCCATGCGTCACGTTGGCGAGGTGGTGGAATTCCTCGGGTGTCCGATTCTCCGTCCGCCCCATGCTGCATCCCACCTTCTGACGATGACAGACTCTCCCTCGGTCGCGGTCGGGAGTGCAAGGCGAACGGGCGGCCTGGCCCAGAGCGGCCGACCTGCCGAGGTTGCTTAGCGCCGCTCCACGAGGCGGCGGAGCCGCGCCGAGTGGATCTGGAGGATGTGCGCGACGATGTCCAAGTCGTCGGCCGTGAGCGGGCTCTGGATGTAGCGGTCGGTCGTGATGTCGGTCACCCGGAGGTAGACCTCCTCGCTCTCCCCGCCCGTGGGCTCGACCAGCATGATCTCGGTGTGGTCGGTCCGCCACGCCCGCGTGCCGGGAAGCAGGTCCTTCCGTCGCTCCTGATGCCGGCCCCGCGCGCGATCAAGTTCACCCTGGTCGCGGACGGGATCGCGCCGATCGGTCGCATCCGGCCGCGCGACGCCGCCGGGCCTGTCGTCGTCGTCGTCGCCGGCGGCCGTCATCGCTGCGACCGCCGGGCCACGAGGCGGCCCGCCGCGGGCTCCTGCGCCGACTTCAGCTGGGGCAAGTCGCCGTAGGTCACTTGGCCCCGGTCGATGCGGAGGTTGTAGCCGCAGGCCGGACTGTCGCATATCCACGCCTTGTAGAGGATGGCGGCGCCGTCCTGCCCGTAGTCCGAGAGCGGCAGCATCGTGCCGATCCCGCACTTCTTGCAGCGCACCAAGCGTAGCGTCTCCGAGAGCATGCCCTCCTCCCTTCCCCCCTTTTGGGCTGGCGGACGACGCTCAGGAGCATAGGCCCGCGGCGCAATTTATCAACTAGGATACCCGGCCCTAATCACGGACCTAGCGGGCTGGGCTCCGTTCCGGTGCATTCGCTGTCCGCTGGATGGTTGGAAGTGCCACGTGAATCACGGGTGGCGGCAGGTTCTCCACAGTCTGTGGAAAAGTGTCTTATCTGGTGAAGCGCCGCTCCAACTCGCCGGCCGCAAGCGCGAATACCGCCGTTGGTGCGGTCCTAAGTCCGAGTGTGCCTCTTGCGGCGCTTCAAAGAAAGGTCTACTTGTTCGCAGCGAAGCCCGTTACAAGCCCCGCAGCGCGGCGTGGGAGATGAGGGGACGGTTGTAGGGTGCTCTCCCTCGCGTGCCCGGCGCGGACTCCGAGAGGTCCCATGGCGGAGGACGGCAAGGGCTACCTGTGGTTCGAGGACGTCCGCGTGGTCGTCGAGAACATGCGGCTCCTGTGTGTCGTCGCGGGGCGCGTCGTCCCGCTCCCGGTCGTCATCCTGCACCCGGACTGCACGCTCGCTTCCGCCGGCGACGTCGGGCGCCTCGGCGTGCCGCGGCGGTGGGCGGAGCAACAGGGGCTCTGCGCGTAAACCGAAACAAACGCGGCCGGGCCGACTACCGACGCGCACGTGGCCGAGGGCTTCAAGCCACCCGCGCCGCCGTCTCCAACCCAATGGCCCTTGTCCCGAAGGACAATAGCCGACCCGACCGCAGCCCCCTCTAACGCGGCGCAGCACACGGCCGCAATCCCCGTCTAGAGGGGGAAGGCCCTTCTCAGGGGACGGGAGTACGCGAGGCGCAACCCGCGACGGCGCGGCGGCACTGCGAGCTGGCCGAGGCGGACGAGCGCCACGAGGAGGCAGGCGTTCGCCGCGCTGGCGGGCAGCCGTGGCTCGCTCTGGCCTGGGGAACCTCGACGCGCTCCGCGCCCGCATCGTCGCCTCGCGCGAGCAGCTCGGAAGGGTGGTGCCGCTCCGGCGGCAGGGTGCCGGCGGCGCCTGACCTGTGCCCGACCTGTGCCCGAACGCGCTCCTAACCTCGGTTTCCGTCGGCTTCCCGACACCGAGCCGAAAGCCGGTGAAACCGTAGGCGTGGCGCGGGCTTCTGCTACGGACTGCTACCGCGCGTGACAGCACGTGGCACGGCCCGAGGGGCTTGTAAGGCCGATGCTCTCCCGCTGAGCTAACCGCCCGCAGTCAAACTAGCACAACGCCCGGTAGCCATTCTCCGCGCGCGGAGCGCGCGGCCGAGCGAAGCGAGCGGGGCGTGGGGGCCCCGGCGGGCTTCGCCCGACGGGGGCGAGGGGCGGAGCCCCTCGCGGAATTCATCCCCCTCGCTGAACTAATTGAGCGAGTCCTTGAGCGTCTTGCCGGCCTTGAACTTCGCCGACTTGGAGGCCGCGATCTGGATCGCCTCGCCCGTCTTGGGGTTGCGGCCGGTGCGCGCCTTGCGCGCCGAAACGGCGAACGTGCCGAAGCCGGAGATGTTCACCTTGTCGCCGTTGCGAAGGGCGGCGACGATGTCGTCGAACATCATGTTGACGGCCCGCTCGGCCTGCCCCTTGGGCAGGTCCAGCTTGCTCGCCATCGACTCGATCAGGTCGGCCTTCGTCATGCCCCCTCCCCTTGCGCGCCGGCCGCTTTAGCAACCGACCTGAGCGGTGTCAATGCGTAACGATGTCGGGCGCATCCGGAGGCACCGGCGCCGCCTGGAAGGCCGGCACCGCCTCGGTGGGCGGCACCGCGGGCTTCTTCGGGTAGTTCTCCGGGTCGGCCAGGACCAGCGCCTTCCGCAGCACCTGGTCCATGTGCTCGACCAGCTCGATCTCGATCGACTTCAGGATGACGGCGGGGATCTCCCGGATGTCCTTCTCGTTCTCCACCGGGATGAGGACCTTCTTGATGCCGCCGCGATGCGCCGCCAGGACCTTTTCCTTCAGGCCTCCGATGGGCAGCACGTTGCCCCGCAGCGTCACCTCGCCGGTCATGGCGAGGTCGTGTCGAACCGGGATGCGCGTGAGCGCCGAGACCAGCGCGCTCGCCATGGTGATGCCGGCCGAGGGGCCGTCCTTGGGGATCGCGCCCTCCGGGATGTGAATGTGAATGTCGATCTTCTGGTAGAAGTCACGCTCGAGCCCGAGCTCCTCGGCGCGTGAGCGCACGTAGCTCATCGCCGCCTGGGCCGACTCCTGCATCACCTCGCCCAAGCGGCCGGTGATGAGGAGCTTCCCCTTGCCGGGCATCACCTGCACCTCGGTCGCGAGCAGCTCGCCGCCGAGATCGGTCCACGCGAGCCCGGTCGCCACGCCGATCTTGTGCTCCACCTCGGCCTTGCCGAAGCGGTAGCGCGGCGGGCCGAGGTACGTGTTCAGGCTCTTCGCCGTCACCCGGATGCGGGCGACGCGGTCCTTCTTCACCACCTCGACCGCCACCTTCCGACACACGCTGGCGATCTCGCGCTCGAGGTTCCGGACGCCCGCCTCCTTCGTAAAGTGACGGATGATCGCCATGAGCGCCGAGTCGGAGAGCACGATGTTCTCGGCCTTCAAGCCGTTCGCCTCGTGCTGCTTCGGGATCAGGTATTTCTTGGCGATGTTCAGCTTCTCGAGCTCCGTGTAGCCCGCGATGCGGATGATCTCCATGCGGTCCTGGAGCGGGCGCGGGATGCGATCGAGGGTGTTCGCGGTGGTGACGAACATGACCTTCGAGAGGTCGTAGTCCACGTCCAGGTAGTGGTCGTTGAAGGTGCTGTTCTGCTCGGGGTCGAGCACCTCCAGCAGCGCCGACGACGGGTCGCCGCGGAAGTCGGTGGACATCTTGTCCACCTCGTCGAGCAGGAAGACCGGGTTGCCCGAGCCGGCGCGCTTCATGCACTGGACGATCTTGCCCGGCAGCGCGCCGATGTAGGTGCGGCGGTGGCCGCGGATCTCGGCCTCGTCGCGCACGCCGCCCAGCGACACGCGCACGAACTTCCGGCCCGTGGCGCGCGCGATCGACTTGCCGAGCGAGGTCTTGCCCACGCCGGGCGGCCCGACCAGGCAGAGGATGGGCCCCTTGGTGTGGCCGACCAGGCTCTGCACCGCGAGGTACTCGAGGATGCGCTGCTTCACCTTCTCGAGGCCGAAGTGGTCGTCCTCGAGGACCTTCTCCGCCTCTTTGATGTCGAGCTTGTCCTCCGTGTACTCGTGCCAGGGGAGCGAGATCAGCCAGTCGATGTAGTTGCGCACGACGGTCGCCTCGGCGGACATGGGCGACATCATCTTGAGCTTCTTCAGCTCTTTCTCGGCCTTCTCGCGGGCCTCCGCCGACATCTTCTTCTGCTTGATCTTCTCTTCCAGCTCCTGGATCTCGTTCTTGAACTCGTCCTTCTCGCCGAGCTCCTTCTGGATCGCGCGCATCTGCTCGTTGAGGTAGTACTCCTTCTGGGTCTTCTCCATCTGCTTCTTGACCCGAGTACGGATGCGCTTCTCGACCTCGAGGATCTCGATCTCGGACCGCATGAAGCCGAGCACCTTCTCGAGGCGCTCGGCCGGGTTGGTCATCTCGAGCAGCGTCTGCTTGTCCTCGAGCTTGATGCCGAGGTGGGCGACGATCGTGTCGGCGAGCCGCGCGGGCTCGTCGATCGAGGACACCGACATGATCATCTCGGGCGGGACCTTCTTGTTGAGCTTGACGTAGTTCTCGAAGGTGGCGTTGACGCTGCGGATGAGGGCCTCGACCTCGGTCGACTTGTTGCACACCTCCTCGACGGCCTCGGCCTCGACCAGGAAGTACTCGGCGTTGCTCAGGTAGCGCGTGACGCGCGCCCGCTTCTTGCCCTCGACCAGGACCTTGACGGTGCCGTCGGGCAGGCGGAGGAGCTGCACGACGGTGCCGAGCGTACCGACGCGGTAGATGTCGTCCTCGGCGGGGTCGTTGGTCTTGGCGTCCTTCTGCGCCGCGAGGAGGATGAACTTCTGCTTGTTCATCGCCTCCTCGAGGGCGCGGATCGACTTCTGGCGCCCGACGAACAGCGGCACCACCATGTGCGGGAAGACGATGATGTCCCGCAGCGGCAAGAGCGGCACGCGGAGCCCGCCCGCCTGCGGCGGCGTCTCGCGCGGATCCCGTTTCTCGTTCCGGAAAAGCATTCGTCCCCCGTTCGCTACGCGGTCTCGGCGGCCTTCTGGAAGAGGATGATGGGCTGCTCCTTGTTGGTGACGACCTCCTCCGAGATCAGGACTTCCTTGATGTTCGGCTGCGACGGGATGTCGTACATCACGTCGAGCATGATGTTCTCCATGATGGCGCGCAGCCCGCGCGCGCCCGACTTCCGCTTGAGCGCCTCGCGCGCGATCGCCGAGAGGGCGCCGTCGGTGAAGCGGAGGTGCACGCCCTCCATCTCGAAGAGCTTCTGGTACTGCCGGGTGAGGGCGTTCTTCGGCTCCTTCAGGATACGGACCAGCGCCGTCTCGTCGAGCTCCTCGAGGGTGGCGATGACCGGGAGCCGGCCCACGAACTCGGGGATCAGCCCGAACTTGAGCAGGTCCTCGGTCTGCACCTCGTGCAGGAGGTCGCTCATGGCGCGCTCGTCCTTGCGGCGTATATCGGCGCCGAAGCCCATTCCCTTGACCCCGATGCGCCGGCGGATGATGTCGTCGAGGCCGACGAAGGCGCCCCCGCAGATGAAGAGGATGTTGGTGGTGTCGACCTGCAGGAACTCCTGCTGGGGGTGCTTGCGGCCGCCCTTGGGCGGGACGCTGGCGGTGGTGCCCTCGATGATCTTGAGCAGCGCCTGCTGCACGCCCTCGCCCGACACGTCGCGTGTGATCGAGGGGTTGTCGCCCTTGCGCGCGATCTTGTCGATCTCGTCGATGTAGACGATGCCGCGCTGGCACTTCTCGACGTCGTAGTCGGCGTTCTGGAGGAGCGAGAGGATGATGTTCTCGACGTCCTCACCGACGTAGCCGGCCTCGGTCAGGCTGGTGGCGTCGGCGATCGCGAACGGCACCTGCAGGAAGCGGGCGAGCGTCTGCGCGAGGAGCGTCTTGCCGCAGCCCGTCGGCCCGACGAGCAGGATGTTCGACTTCTGCAGCTCGACGTCGCCCGTGACCAGCTGCGAGTCGATGCGCTTGTAGTGGTTGTGGACCGCGACCGCCAGGATCTTCTTGGCGCGCTCCTGGCCGATCACGTACTGGTCGAGGACCTTCTTGATCTCGGACGGCTTCGGCACCGCCGAGGTGGACGAGAGAGTCTCCTCCTGGTCGACCTCCTCGGCGATGATGTCGTTGCAGAGGTCGATGCACTCGTCGCAGATGTAGACGGTCGGGCCGGCGATCAGCTTGCGGACCTCGTCCTGGCTCTTGCCACAGAACGAGCAGACGAGGTTGCCGGTGCGGTCGTCACCGTGCTTCGCCATGAGACCAGACGGTCGGGCCGGCGATCAGCTTGCGGACCTCGTCCTGACTCTTGCCGCAGAACGAGCAGACGAGGTTGCCGGTGCGGTCGTCACCGTGCTTCGCCATGGGCCCCTCCTACGTCTTCGTGAGCTTGCCCGGCCGAGTCACGATGACCTCGTCGACGAGCCCGTACTCGACCGCCTGCTTGCCGGTGAGGAAGAGGTCACGGTCGGTGTCCTTCTCGATCTTCTTCAAGCTCTGCCCGGTGTGCTTCACGAGGATGTTGTTCATCTGCTCGCGCAGCCGGATGATCTCGCGCGCCTGGATGTCGATGTCGGTGGCCTGGCCCTGCACGCCGCCGAGCGGCTGGTGGATCATGATGCGGGCGTGCGGGAGCGCGAAGCGCTTGCCCTTGGCCCCCGCCGCGAGCAGCCAGGCGGCCATGCTGGCCGCCTGCCCGACGCACAGGGTCGAGACCTCGGGCTTGATGTACTGCATGGTGTCGTAGATCGCGAGGCCGGCGGTCACCGAGCCCCCCGGAGAGTTGACGTACATGTAGATGTCCTTCTCCGGATCCTCGGACTCGAGGAAGAGGAGCTGGGCGACGACCAGGTTGGCGAGGTCGTCGCCGATCGGGGCGCCCAGGATCACGATCCGGTCGCGCAGCAGGCGCGAGTAGATGTCGTAGGCCCGCTCGCCGCGGCCGGTCTGCTCGATGACGATGGGAACGAGATTGGCGTGCATAGGCGGCGAGGCCTCGTCGCGACTGGAGTGGATTGTACCGGGTTTACTTTTCATGGGCAACGCTTTCCGCCGGTAATGACGGCATGACTCTTGCAGTAGCGAGCAGCCTCGCAAGCGCGCGATCACGCACAAGCTTTGCGCGGAGCGCGCCGCGCGCTTCCGCACGTTCGTAGAGCGCGCGCACGCGCTCGACCACCTGCCCCTCGCGAGCCGCGATCCCATCGATCTCGGCAGCGAGCTCGTCGTCGCTCACCACGAGCGCGTCGCGCGCGGCGAGCGCGTCGAGCAGGAGCTCGGCCCGCACCTGACGCTCCGCGCGCGGCCGGAGCTGCTCGCCGAGCCGCGCGATCGCCTGCGCGCGCGCGGCGCCCTCGGGCAGCCGGAGGTCGAGGCTCTCGAGGAGCGCCTGGGTCCGACGCTCGACGAGCGTCGAGGGGACGTCGAAGGCGTGGCGCGCGAGCAGCTGATCGACGAGCGCCTCGCGGACGGCGGCGTCCGCGCGCGCCACCGCCTCCCGCTCGAGGTCGGCGCGCACACGCGCGCGCAGCTCGGCCAGCGAGTCGCACTTGCCGTGATCGCGCGCGAAGTCGTCGTCCAGCGCCGGCAGCTCCTTCACGCGCAGCTCCTTGATCTCCACCTCGAACTCGGCGGTCTTCCCGGCGAGCCCCGCGTTGGGATAGTCGGCGGGATACGGGACGCGCAGCGCGAGCCGCGCGCCGCGGCTCTGGCCCACCAGCTGGCGCTCGAGGGCGAGCGGGAAGCTGCCGGAGCCCGCCTCGAGGAGGACGCCCTCGCGGTGCACCGGCTCGCCGCCCTCGAGACGGCTGGTCAGGTCGACACGCACCACGTCCCCCGCCTCGACCTGCGCGCGGTCCTCCACCGGGCGGAGCTGGGCGACCGATTCCCTGAGCTCGCCGATGGTGCGCTCGACGTCCTCGTCGCTCACGCGCGTCGTGGGCCGCGCGATCTGGAGGCCGCTCAGGTCGCCGAGCGCGATCGCGGGGCGCACCTCCACCGTGGCCGAGTAGCGCAGCGCCGCGCCCGGCGTGATCGGTTCCGCGTCGATGTCCGGCGTGCCCACCACCGCGAGGCCATGCGTCTCGACCGCACGATGGAAGGACGCCTCCACTGTCCGGCGTGCCCACCACCGCGAGGCCATGCGTCTCGACCGCACGATGGAAGGACGCCTCCACCAGCCGGCCCAGCACCTCGCGCCGCACCTCCTCGCCGAACACGCGCTCGAGCACGGGGCGCGGCGCCTTGCCGGGGCGGAAGCCGCGCAGGCGCGCCCGCTGCCCGACCTCGTGGAAGGTGCGGTCGAGCTCGGCCTGCACCGCGTCCGCAGGCACCTCGACCTGGAGGCGCTTGCGGACCGGCGTCAGGTCCTCGAGCGTCGCCGTGGACGGCTCCATCGCATCACGCGCGCGGGCGGCGCGGCCTCGCATGCGAGAGGGGGGACTCGAACCCCCACGGTTGCCCGCGAGATCCTAAGTCTCGTGCGTCTGCCAGTTCCGCCACTCTCGCGTCCGTGCGCTCACCCATAACAACGGCCCCCCGCCGAGACAAGCCGACCGCACGCCTCATCCGGGCCCGCGGTGGTCGGTGAAGCGGAGCCCCTCCGGCGTGCGCTCGATCTGCTTGCGGATGGGCGGCAGGCGGAGCTCCCGGCGGCGTCCGCTCGGATCGATCACGGTGTCGGTGTGCTCGCGAGCGAGACAGCCACGGCGCTCGCGGTCACCGCGAGCGTCGCCACGAGCCAGCCGCGCTTGTCCACGCCGCGAGGGTAGCGAGCGGCCGCCAGCGCGGCAACGAAGGCGCTACGGCCAGGCCCGTGTCGGCTGCCGTCCCTTCGCTCGCCCTCTTATCTAATGATAGGCGTGATAGGCGTCCCGCGTTCCGGGCCGGGTAGTACCATGGGTTGGGCGAGCCGCTAGAATTGCTCCCGTGGCCGACGTCCCCGAGATCTGCGGCTCGTGCGATGAGCGCTTTTCCGGGGTGCGCAGCGCGCTGGCGGCGAATTTCCGCGACCACGGCGAGGTCGGCGCGGCGGTCGCGATCACGCTCGAAGGCAGACTCGTTGCTCCCGTGGCCGACGTCCCCGAGATCTGCGGCTCGTGCGATGAGCGCTTTTCCGGGGTGCGCAGCGCGCTGGCGGCGAATTTCGGCGACCACGGCGAGGTCGGCGCGGCGGTCGCGATCACGCTCGAAGGCAGACTCGTCGTCGACCTATGGGCCGGGTGGGCGGACCGGGCTCGCACGCGCCCGTGGCAGCGCGATACCCTCGTGGACGTCTTCTCGGTCGGCAAGGCGATGGCTGCGCTCTCCCTCCTGATCCTGGTGGAGCGCCGGCAGGTGGAGGTGGAAGCGCCGGTCGCGCGCTACTGGCCCGAGTTCGCGGCGCGCGGGAAGAGCGAAGTCACCGTGCGCATGCTCCTCTGCCATCGAGCCGGGTTGCCCGCGATCCGCCGCCCGCTTCCCAGCTTTGCCATGTACGACTGGAAGCTCATGACGTCCGCGCTCGCGGAGGAGGAGCCCTGGTGGGAGCCCGGCCGGACCCACGGCTACCACGTCAACACCTTCGGCTTCCTCGTCGGCGAGATCGTGCGTCGCGTGAGCGGGGAGAGCATCGGCGCGTTCTTTCGGCGCGAGGTCGCCGGGCCGCTGGATGCGGACTTTCACTTCGGGATCGGGCCCGAGCACGACGAGCGCATCGCCGACTATCTCTTCGGCGACGAACCGCCCGCGTTCGTCGACGACGACGAAGGGCGACAGCTCTTACTGCGCCGTGTCTACCTGAATCCGCCCGGCCTGTCGGGCATCGGCACCGTCAACACCAGGGCCTGGCGGGCGGCCGAGATGCCCTCGACGAACGGCCACGCGAGCGCGCGCGCCGTGGCCCGCATCTACAGCGCGCTCGCCTGCGGGGGCGCCGTCGATGGCATCCGGCTCCTCGGGATGGAGACCATCGAGCACGCCATCGCAGAGGCGTCCGCGGGGCCCGACCTCGTCCTCGGTCGCCCCTCGCGTTTCGGGCTGGGCTTCCAGCTCACGCAGCCGGAGCGCCCGCTGGGCACGAATCCACGCAGCTTCGGCCACTTCGGCGCGGGCGGCTCGCTCGGATTCGCCGACCCCGATGCGCGGCTGGCCTTCGCCTACACGATGAATCAGGCCGGTCCTCGCTGGCAGAACCCGTGCAACCGCGCCCTGATCGACGCGGTCTACGCCTCGCTCTGACGTTCGGAGGGCCTCACACCGGCGGCGGTACGATGATTGCTTCCTCGGGTGAGACCGGCAAGACGCTCGACGCGGAAGAAGCGCTCGGCTGGGGGCTCGTGCACCGCGTGGTCGACGACGGAGAGCTGCTGCGCGAGACGGAACATGGACGAGGCGCGGGCCTGGGCGCGCGAGATCGCCGACCGGAGCCCGACGGCGATCACGCTGGCGAAGGCGTCGTTCAACGCGGAAAGCGGCGATCACGCTGGCGAAGGCGTCGTTCAACGCGGAAAGCGAGCACATCCGGGGTGTGGGCGCGGTCGCGCTCCGCGGGCTCGCGCTCTACTACGGAACGGATGAGGCCGCCGAAGGCAAGAACGCGTTCCTCGAGAAGCGGAAGCCCGACTTCCGGAAGTTCCGAAGGTGACGCGAGGATGACGGCCTGCTCGAGCGTGCGCGCCTGCTCGTCGTAGTCGGAGACCCCGAAGCGCCGGCCCGACGCGTCGCCCGAGCAAACCCTTGATTTCCTGAGTGGGCCGCCGCGGATTTGAACCGCGGACCCGCTGATTAAGAGTCAGCTGCTCTACCAACTGAGCTAGCGGCCCGATGGGCGAAGGACCGAATCGGCTAGCCGCGGCCCCCCGACCGACACATGGGGTGAGTGAAGGGATTTGAACCCTCGACCCCCGGGGCCACAACCCGGTGCTCTGCCAACTGAGCTACACTCACCATGGTTTCCACCTTCGTGTCCGGTGACAGAGGCGCGCCAGAGAGGATTCGAACCTCCGACCCACGGCTTAGAAGGCCGTTGCTCTATCCACCTGAGCTACTGGCGCGGGCGTCCCATTTGGTCGGGGCGAGCCGATTCGAACGGCCGACCACCTGCGCCCAAGGCAGGTGCGCTTCCAGGCTGCGCTACGCCCCGTCAAAAGTGACCCGACTCCCTAACACGGACTCCCGGCCCCGCGCAACGTTGCAGGCTCAGGACGAGGCGAGTCGGGCGCCGAGCGCCCGCACGGCGCGCGCCCGGTGGCTGACGCGCTGCTTGTCGGCGGGCGCGGCGGCGGCGAAGGAGCAGCCGAGCCCGTCGGCGACGAACACCGGATCGTAGCCGAACCCGCCGCCGCCGCTCGGGGCGATCGCGATCCGGCCGCGGCACGTGCCCTCGGCGGTCACCGCGGCGCCCCCCGGCCAGGCGAGGGCGACGACGCAGCGGAAGCACGCGCGCCGCGCGGCGCGTGGCACCCCTGCGAGTTCGGCCAGGAGACGGGCGACCCGGGCGGCGTCGGTCGGCGCGTAGCGCGCCGAGCGCACCCCGGGCGCCCCACCGAGCCCCTCCGCCTCGAGGCCCGAGTCGTCCGCGAGCGCCGGGAGCGCGGTCGCCGCCGCCACCGTTCTCGCCTTCGCGAGCGCGTTCTCCAGGTAGGAGCCGCCCGTCTCCTCGGGGCAGGTGACGCCCGGGAAGTCGGCGAGCGAGCGGACCTCGGCCGGCCCCCACTCCGCCACCAGCGCGCGCAGCTCCTCGAGCTTGCCACGGTTCGCCGTGGCCAGCACGAGCCTGGGCGGAATCATCCGCGCCGAGCGAGGACGACGCCCGCCTCCCCGAGCGTCGTGCGCTGGAGCGCGGTCAGCTCGCCCACGCCCGCGCGCGCCACGGCCAGCAGCCGCTCGAGCTGGCTCTCCGCGAACGGCTTCCCCTCGGCCGTGCCCTGGACCTCGACGTAGCGGCCGGCGCCGGTCATGACCACGTTCAGGTCGACCTCCGCGCGGCTGTCCTCCGCGTAGGCGAGGTCGAGCAGCACGCGGCCGCCGACGATGCCGGCGCTCACCGCGGCGACGCTGCCGGTGAGCGGCAGCCGCGGCAGCTCACCCGCGGCCCGCAGGCGCTCGAGCGCGAGCACGAGGGCCACGTAGCCGCCGGTGATCGACGCGGTCCGCGTCCCGCCGTCGGCCTGGATCACGTCGCAGTCGATCAGGATCGAGCGCTCGCCGAGGGCGGTCAAATCCATGACGGCGCGCAGGCTCCGTCCGACCAGACGCTGGATCTCGTGCGTGCGCCCGCCCGGGCCGCGGCGCTCGCGCTCGATGCGCTCGCCCGCGCTGCGCGGCAGCATGGCGTACTCCGCCGTGACCCAGCCCCGGCCCTGGCCGCGCAGGAAGGGCGGCACGCTCTCCTGCACGGTCGCCGTGCATACGACCCGCGTCGCGCCCATCTCGATCAGCACCGAGCCCTCGGCGGGCGGGAGGAAGCCGGGCGTGAGCCTGACCGGCCGGATCTCCCCCGCCCGACGGCCGTCCGCACGGCGGCCGCCGCGCCGGCCCTCAACCATTTGGCCCGCTCGGCCGATATAGCAGGCGACGACGCCCTGGCACGGCGGAGGGCATAGCACGCGCCGGCATGGGCCGCCACGTTCTGATTGAGACCCGGGGGAGCAGCTGTTACTTTTTTAGCACAGTGCCGATGAGGACGTCGTGAACGCCGCCAACGGGGCGCCCGAAGGTCATCCTTACTTGATCGGCGAGCACCCGCTCATCCAGAAGATCGGGCTGCTGGTCAGGAAGGTGGCGGTGACCGACGCCACCATCCTCATCATGGGCGAGAGCGGCACCGGCAAGGAGCTGGTCGCGCGCGCCATCCACGCCGCGAGCCCGCGCGCCGATCGCCCCTTCATCCCGGTCAACTGCGGCGCGATCCCCGCCGAGCTGCTCGAGTCCGAGATGTTCGGCCACGAGCGCGGCGCGTTCACGGGCGCGATCGGGCAGCGCGCCGGCATGTTCCAGCTCGCCAACGGCGGCACCATCTTCCTCGACGAGGTGGGCGAGATGAGCCCCACCCTCCAGGTGAAGCTGCTGCGCGTGCTCCAGGACCGCGAGGTTCGCCCGGTCGGCGCCGATCGCGTGCTCAAGGTGGACGTGCGCGTGATCGCCGCCTCCAACAAGGAGCTGGCGGCCGAGGTCGAGACCGGGAACTTCCGCGAGGACCTCTTCTACCGGCTCCAGGTCATCCCCATCGTCATGCCGCCGCTGCGCGAGCGGCGCTCGGACATCCCTCTCCTGGTCCGCCACTTCCTCGAGAAGCACAACCGCAAGCGGCCCGGCCGTCCCGCCGAGCTCGCCGAGGAGGCGATGGCCCACCTCTGGGAGTACGACTGGCCGGGCAACGTGCGCGAGCTCGAGAACCTGCTCGAGCGCCTGGTCATCCTCTCCGAGGACGGCCACATCGCGGTCGAGCACCTGCCGCCCAGCGTCCGCTCCTTCATCTCCGAGAAGAAGATTCCGCGGCCCACGCTCGGCGAGGACGGCCTCGATCTCAACAGCGCGGTCGAGGAGTTCGAGAACCGCCTGATCGAGGAGGCCCTGCGCCGCACCAAGGGCAACAAGCAGGCCGCAGCGCGCCTCCTCGGACTCAAGCGCACCACCCTGGTGGCGAAGCTCCGCCGCCGCCGGGGCGGCGACGTGGACGAGGCCGACGAGGGGCCGGAGGTCTCCGAATGACGACCACGACCGAAGCGGCGACCATCCTGGTCGTCGACGACGACCCCGACTGCCGCGAGATCGCGGCCCGCCTGCTCGAGCGCGCGGGCTACCGGACCCGGCGCGCCGCCTCCGGCGAGGAGTGCATGCGCATCGCGCTCGCCGAGCCGATCGACGTGGTGCTGCTCGACGTGATGATGCCCGGCATGGACGGCTTCGCGGTGTGCGAGGCGCTGCGCCAGGCGGGCCAGCGCATCCCGATCATCCTGCTCACCGCCAGCGACGAGATGGATACCCGCCTCGAGGGCATGCACCTCGGCGTGAGCGAGTTCCTGACCAAGCCGATCAACCGGGTCGAGCTCTTCGCCCGCGTGCGCGCCCAGCTCCACATCCGCGACCTGGCGCGGCAGCTCGAGACCGTCGAGGGGAGCCTCGAGCGGCTGTCCCGCGGCCCGGCGCCGCGCTCCTAGGAGGCAGTCCGTTACTCGGACAGCCTCCTAGCCCGCGCCGGCCGCGCGTTTGCGGCAAGCCCCCTTCTAAGTTAAATAGCTCTTCGTCGCGCCCGAGCGCGCGACCCAGGAGGTCCCGGGGTCAATGGCCAAGGAAGACGACGTGCTCATCCAGCTCGCGACGCGCATCCCCAAGGGTCTGCACCGCGAGATCAAGCTGTTCTGCGTGCAACAGGGCCTCTCGGTGATGGAGTTCGTGGCCGCCGCGCTGGAGGAGAAGCTGCGCAAGAGCACCGTGCGCGCCGGCCGGCGCTCCGCCGGCCGCTAGCGCAGGAACACGGGGCCGAGCCCGCGCGCGACGAGGGCCTCGGCGATCCGCGTCTTCACCGCGATGGTGCGGATCGGCATGTGCGGCACGATCGCCTCGAGCGCGAGGTGCTTGCGCAGCTCCTCGCCTTCGAGCTCGTTCACCAGCAGGCGGCGGGCGCCGTCGATCACGCGCTCGTTGGCGGAGGAGACGAACACGTTGGTCATGGCCAGGCGAAGCTCGTCGTCCTCCGGGGTGCCGTGGCCGAGCAGCAGCCGGGTGCGGTTCACCACGCTGTCCATGGCGTAGCAGTCGATGATCATGTTGGCCAGGATCTCGAGGTGCTGCTGCTTGTCCTTGAGCGAGGCGAGGTCCCGCTCGATGAGCACGCGGGCGGTGTAGGCGATCACCCGCTTGGCCACCTCGGCCGCCCGCAGCTCGCGCTCGAGCGGGCCCTTCACCGCGGGCGGCCAGCTCGCGCGGTCCGCGATCTCGCGATCCACCTGCTGGAAGAAGTCCGCGTACGACAGTCGGCCCTGGCCGATGCGCTTCACCAGCGTCGCCGGGATGATGAGGCGGTTGATCTCGTTCGTGCCCTCGAAGATGCGGTTGATGCGCGAGTCGCGGTAGTGCCGCTCGACCGGGTATTCGGCCGTGAAGCCATAGCCGCCCAGGATCTGGAGCGACTCGTCGGCTACGAAGTCGAGCGTCTCGGTGCCGAAGACCTTCAGGATCGAGGCCTCGATCGTGTACTCCTCGACCGACTCGCGCACCAGGCGCTCGGCGTAGTCGGCCGCCGCCGGGTCC
>Ga0209057_1001456_pt1 | contig 19030 bp, 19 predicted proteins | sample GraSoiAngelo_146_FD_185903 | JGI IMG/M metagenome (GOLD analysis project Ga0209057, IMG submission 185903) | Grasslands soil microbial communities from the Angelo Coastal Reserve, California, USA - 14_1009_05_30cm (SPAdes) (version 2) | ecosystem: Environmental > Terrestrial > Soil > Grasslands ... | reverse complement strand
GGGTGTATGACACGCGGCCGGGAGCCATCCGCGTCTTCCGCATGTACTACTCGTGGCTGCTTTGATGACGACCGCTGCGTCGCCCGCCTCGGTGGTCACGTCGTCGAGCCTGCCGCGCTGGTATTCGCATCGGTTCAATCGCGTCGCGGTCTACCGCGCGGCCGCCGCGGTTGCGTCGACCTTGCCCCGGTGGGCGCGGTTGAGGCTGGCCGCTGAGCTGGGCAGCCTCGCGGCGCTCGCCTTGCCGCGGGAGCGGACGCGGGTCGAGGCGAATCTGGCCCGCGTGCGACCCGACCTCACCCCGCCGGCGCGCGCCGTGCTGGCCCGTGACGTGTTCCGCCACTTCGCCATCTGCTTCGCCGATCTGGTCGTCGCCAATCGGCAGCGCCAGCTTCCCGAGCGATTGCTGGCCGCGATCCGCGGCAGCGAGTACCTCGACGAAGCGGGCGCGGCCCGCCGCGGCCTCGTCGTGCTCACGGCCCATCTCGGCAACTGGGAATTCGCGGGCCGACTGCTCGCGCACCGCGCGCCGCGCCCGACCCACGTCGTCGTCGCGCCCGAGGCCGACGCCGCGGTGGAGCGATTCCTGCGGGGAGCGCCCGGCGCCGTGAACTTCGTCACGCGCCGTGAGCCACGGTCCGTGCTTCCACTGATGGGCGCGCTCCGCCGGGGGGAGATGGTCGCCATGCAGGGCGATCGCGGCCTGGGCAATCGTGGGGACGTGGCGATGCCGTTCTTCGGAGCGCCGGCGCCGTTCCCGCTGGGACCATTCGTGCTCGCGCGCGCGGCCGGCGTGCCGGTCGTGCCGAGCTTCTGCGTCTTCGAGCCGGATCGTCGGTACACGATCGTCGTCGGAGAGCCCATCACGGTGAAAGAGGGCGCCGAGGTCGAGGCGCTCGGCGCCTGGGTCACGGCGCTGGAGGCGGCGGTCCGCGCACATCCCGAGCAGTGGTTCAACTTCTTCGATGCCTGGAGTGTTCCCGGTGCGTCCTGAGCCGGTCGCCATCCTCGCCGCCGGCGTGGTCACGCCGATCGGGGGCGACCTCGATGCCTTCTGGACCGGGTTGCTCACGGGCGCGAGCGGGATCTCGACGATCGAGCGGTTCCCGGTCGGTGATCTTCGCGTCCAGCGAGGCGGCGAGATCAAGAAGCTGCCGTCGGGCGGCGAGAGCGCCCGCGGGTGCCGCGCGTCGCGCTTGCTGTGCGCGGCCGCCGATGATCTTCGCGCCCGTGCGCCGCTGGCCGCCGACCGCGCGCGGATCGGCGTCGTGGTGGGCACGGCGCTGGGGGGCGTCGAGGCGCTCGAGGACGCGGTCGGTGGTGAGCGGTCACTGCGCGCGGCGGCGGCCGGGCTCTACGACAGTCCCGCGCACACGCTGGCCGGCCGTCTCGGCGCTCGCGGCCCCGTGCTCACCGTGTCCACGGCGTGCGCATCGGGAGCGAGCGCGCTCGGTCTCGCCGCCGACCTCTTGCGCGCCGATCGCGCCGATCTCATCGTGGCCGGCGGCTACGACGGCCTCTGCCGCTTCGTCATGCGAGGGTTCGATGCGTTGCGCTCGCTCACGCGCGAGCGGATCCGTCCGTTCGACCGTCGCCGGAGCGGCCTGTTGCTCGGCGAGGGGGCAGCGCTCGTGCTCATGGCGCGCGACGCCGACGTGGCGGGGCCGCGGCTCGGACGACTGCTCGGCCACGCCTCCACGAGCGACGCCACCCACGTGGCGGCGCCCGATCCGAGCGGCCGCGGGCTCCAGCACGCGATCGAGCTCGCGCTCGCGCAGGCCGGCCTCGACGCCGACGCGGTGGAGTTCGTGAGCGCGCACGGTACGGGAACCCCCCTCAACGATCGCATCGAGACCGCGGTGCTCAAGCGCGTCCTCGGCCGGCGGGCCGCCGGCGTTCCGGTGAACTCGATCAAGGCCGGCATGGGCCACACCATGGGCGCGGCCGCGACGCTGGAAGCGATCATGTGCCTGCTCGCCGCGCGCCACGGGGCGATCCCCCACACCCTCGGCTTCGAGAGCGGCGACGCCGAGTGCGATCTCGACTACGTGCCGCTGCGTCCGCGTTCCGCGCGTCCGCGCGTGAGCCTCAGCACGTCGCTCGGCTTCGGCGGCTGCAACGCCGCGCTCGTCCTCGAAGGGGTGGTGGCGTGACCGGCGTGAGCCTGGCCGGCGTGGGTGTGATCACGGGCTGGGGCCGCGGCGTCGACGCGTGGCCCGACGATGCGCGGCGGGCCGCCGGCGATCGCGCGGTGGTGACCGCGGCCACGCCGCCGCTCGACGGCGAGCGCTTCCGGCGCGCCACGCGTGAATGCCTGCTCGGCGTGGCGGCGGTGCAGGCGACCCTCGACGACGCGGGAATCAGCCGCGAGGCGATCGCGGGGACGCACACGGCGCTGCTGTACGTCACCGCGGCGGCCTACGGATCGTCGAACCGAGCCTTCATCGCGGCGGGCGAGCCGGGCAGCGCGGGCGCGCTCCATTTTCCCTACACGGCGCCGAGCGCGGTGCCGGCCGAGGTGACGATCGAGTACGGACTGCGCGGCACCTACGTGACGCTCATCGGTGGCGCCACCGTGACGCTCGAGGCACTCGCGTGGGCGGGACGGCTGCTCGCCGAGGGCGCGTGCGAGCGCGCACTCGTTCTCGCCGTCGAGACCTTCGCCGAGTGCGCCGATCTGTTCGCGCGCGATCGGCGCCTCCTCTCGCGTCCGCTGACCGAGGCGGCGGCCTGCGCGCTGCTGGTGCTCGGCGCTCGCCCGATCGAGATTCGAGCCGGCGACCACGTGTCGGACATGACGGCGCGCGTTGATCGCCGGGTCGGCGAGACGCTCGCCTGTGGCCCGCTCCTCGCGCTCGCGCTGGCGCGCGCGAGCGGCGATGATCCGTGGACGGTGACCGGACGGTGGCGCGGGCGCACGGCGGCGCTGGCGGAGGCCTGAGGAGGGCATGGAACCCAAAGAGGTCCTGGACGAGCTGAGAACGATCTTCGTGACGCGGCTCCGCTTCGAGCCGCACCGTGTGTCGGACGTCACCCTGGACACGCCACTCCCGAAGGGCGTGGACGGGTCCGTCGGGCTCGACTCGCTCGACTTCATCGAGCTCTCGCTCGCCATCGAGGACCGCTTCGGGCTCGTGATGGACGACGCCCAGGATCTCGCGCCGCACTTCACGTCCTTCCGGACGCTGTGCGCCTTCATCGCCGAGCGCGCGACGCGGACATGAGGCGCGTCGTCGTCACGGGCCTCGGCGTGGTGAGCCCGTTCGGGCTCGGCGCGAAAGCGTACTGGGAAGGCGTGCGGTCCGGGACGTGCGCCATCCGTCCGGTCACGCTCATCGAGACCGAAGGCTTTCGCTGCCGGATCGCCGCCGAGGTGCCCGATCCCGTGCCCGGGTCGCTCCGCCGCTCTCGGGCCGATCGCTTCGCACTGGCGGCGGCCCGGGAAGCCATCGACGACGCCGGGCTCGGCGCGACCGAGCGCCGGCGCACCGCGCTCGTCGTCGGCGCGGTCGGCGGCGGGATGCTGGAAGCCGAGGCCTGGTACTGGCGGGCCAAGCGCAGCGGCGCGCCGCTGCGCGCGACGCCGGAGCTCCGCTCGATCCTGCCGTACTCGCACGCCGATGTCGTCGGCTCGCGCCTCGGGCTGGGCGGGCCGCGCGAGACACTGGTCACGGCGTGTAGCTCGGGCGCCGTCTCGCTGGCCGTCGCCGCCGACCTCGTGGCCGATGGCGTGGCGCCGGTGGCGGTCGCCGGCGGCACCGACGCGCTCACGCGGATCTGCTTCATGGGATTCAACGCGCTTCGCCTGCTCGATCCCGAGCCGTGCCGGCCGTTCGACGCCGCGCGTCGTGGCATGTCCATCGGCGAGGGCGCCGGGTTCGTCGTGCTCGAGGACGCTGTCCACGCGGGCGCGCGGGGAGCGCGAATCTACGCCGAGCTCGCCGGGTCGGGGATGACGACCGATGCCTTTCACGTCACGTCGCCGCAGCCCGATGGCGAAGGAATGGCGCGCGCGATGGTGGCGGCGCTGGCCCGCGGGCGCGTGCGCCCGAAGGCCGTCGGCTACGTCAACGCCCACGGGACGGCCACGCTCCAGAACGACCGGATCGAGGCGCGCGCGCTCCGGTCCGTGTTCGGCGCCGCCGGCGTCCTGGTCAGCTCGACCAAGTCGATGATCGGCCACACGATGGCGGCGGCCGGGAGCCTCGAGGCCATCGCCACGATTCTGGCGCTCGTGCACGAGACCGTGCCGCCCACGGCGAATCTCGCGACGACGGACGCCGAGGTCGCGTTCGACTGCGTGCCCGGCGTGGCCCGCGAGGCGTCCGTCGAGTGTGCGATCTCCAACTCGTTCGGCTTCGGTGGTCAAAACGTGACGCTGCTCTTCCGCCGGCCGTGACGACGGGCGTCGTCATCACCGGGGTGGGCGCCGTCACGGCGCGATTCACCGGCGGCGCCGCGGCGGTCAGCGCGTTTCTCGCCGAACCCTCGCCCGTGCACGGTGCGATCGCCGACGCGCAGCTGACGTCGCTGCTCGGTGACGGGGACGCGCGGCGCCTCTCGCGCGTCTGTCAGTTCGCCGTCGCGGCCGGCCGCCTCGCGCTCGACGACGCCCGGTTCTCGGCGGACGACGAGGTCGGGCTCGTACTCGGGACGGAGTTCGGCGACCTGCGTTCGACGGTCGAGTTCGCCGACGGCTATCTGACGTCGGGGCCCTCCGGGCTCTCGGCCTTGATCTTCCCGAACACGGTGATGAACACGATGGCGGCGGCGACAACCATCGCCACCGGCGCCAGGGCGCTGTCCCTCACGCTCAACGCGCCGACCGTCGCCGGTGAGCTGGCCATCGCGCGGGGAGCGGCGGCGATCGCGAGTGGGCGGGCGCGCGCCGTCCTGGCCGGTGGCGTCGATCAGATCGATCCATTTCTCGGCTCGATGCTGACCGACCTGGGCGCCGGTGAGGAGCGCCGTGGCGAAGGCGCCGTCGTGCTCGTGCTCGAGCGCGCGTCGTCGGCGCGCGAGCGCGGCGCCTGCGTGCTGGGCGAGATCCTGGGCGCGGCGTCGGGCGCGCTGGCGGTACGGCCTCACGGTGTGGGACGGAGCACGCGGTCGTCGGTCGTGGCCGGCGCGCTCGCCGCTGCGCGCGTGGAGACGGGCGACCTCGGGGCCGTGTACACCTCGACCAACGGGGACCGCCATCGTGATGAGTGGGAGCGCCGGTTGCTCGATGCCGCGCTCGGCGCCGGCCACCATCCACGCTCGGCGCTTCGCGAGTTGCTGGGAGCGCACGCCGGCGCGGGTGCGCTCGGTGTCGTGGCGGCGGCGAGCGCCGCGCGGGCCAGCGGTCGGCCGAGCCTCGTCCACGGCGTGGGCCGCGGCGGCAGCCAGGTCGCGCTGATCATCGGGCGATGACACCGTTCATCGTCATCCCGGTGTTCGACGAGGAGGCGACCGTGGCGGGCATCGCCGCGGGCGCGAAGCGGCACGCGCCCGTGCTCGTCATCGACGACGGCTCGCGCGATGCGAGCGGCGCCCGAGCGGCCGACGCCGGCGCCGAGGTCATCCGGCATCCGCGCCGGCTCGGCAAGGGGCAGGCGCTGCGAACGGGCCTGGCCGCTGCCCGGCGGCGCGGTGCCACGCACGGGATCACGCTCGACGGCGACGGCCAGCATGGCCCCGACGACGTGGCCACGCTGCTGGCGGTGGCTCGACGGAACCCGGACGCGATCATCATCGGCAGCCGGGTTGCCGCGGACCGGGAGGTGGTCGGCGTCTCCCGCGGCCGACTCAACGCGATCCGCGTCGCCGGGTTCTTCATCAACTGGGTGAGTGGCCTGCGCCTGCGCGACACGCAGTCCGGGTTTCGCGTCTACCCGCTCGCGCTGCTGGACGGCCTCGTCACCCGGCGCGGCGGCTTCGTCTTCGAGACCGAGATCCTCGTGGCGGCCGCGGCCGCCGGCGCTGCCGTGATCGAGGTGCCGATCGACGTCGCACCGCGCGCGGTTCGGCGAAGCCGCTTCCGTCCGATCGCCGACGGGGTGGCGATCGGCTCGTACCTGGCCGCTGGAACGGCGCGGCGCTGGCGCATCGAGGGGTGGGCGGCGGCCCGTGAGATCGCGACCGTCGTCAGCGGCGAGCGGTTGCGGGTGCGTCATGCCGCGATGCTCGAGGCGGGTGCCGCCCACGGCGACACGTTCGCCGGCTGGGGTGCCGCCGTCTCCGCGGTGGCCGCTCATCGCGCGTCGTCACGGCTCGCTGAATGGTGGCACCATCCTCGCGCGCGGCGCGCCGTCGTGGTGGCGCAGGCGATGGCGGCGGCACCATTGTTGCTGGGCGCTCTGATGATCGAGGCGGTCGCCGGACGCCGTGCGCCCGATCTCGTATCACCGCTCGTCCGGCGCTTCTACAGTCAGGCTCGGCTTTCGGCGGCACCGGTGACAGTTCCACCGAAGCTCCGGTCGAGGGCGCTCGAGGAGCCATCACGGTGAGCGACGAACGTTACGACGTGGTCGTCGTGGGTGGGGGCCCTGGCGGTTCGTCGGCGGCCACGTTTCTCTGCCGGGGTGGTTTGAAGGTGGCGCTCTTCGAGCGCGACGCGTTTCCGCGGTTTCACGTCGGCGAGTCCCTCATGCCAGCCGCCATGCTGCTGCTCGAACAGATGGGCGTGCGCCGCGAGATCGAGGCACGTGGATTCCAGATCAAGTACGGCGCCATGTTCTTCGACGAAGAGCAGGGCCTCGAGCGCACCTTCTATTTCCTGCCCGGACAGGCGTGGCCCAACTACTCGTACGAAGTTCCGCGCGCCGAGTTCGACACCGTCCTGCTGGAACACGCGCGCCGCTCGGGTGCGGCCGTCTTCCAGCCCGCCAGCGTCGAGTCGGCCGACTTCGATCATGACGGCGTGACGGTGCGGGTGAGCGGCGCGGGGATGCCGCCGGTGGTGCGAGCCAGGATGCTCGTCGACGCCAGCGGGCGCAGCAGCTTCATCGCCACCCGGCTCGGCGAGCGCCGCCGGCGCCCGAATCTCGGCAAGGTCTCGCTCTTCGCCCACTTCCGTGGCGCCGACCGACTCTCGGGCAAGGACGAGGGCAACATCCGCATCTACGTCGTGCGCGACGGCTGGTTCTGGTGGATCCCGCTGGCCAACGACCTCACCAGCGTGGGCGCCGTCATGCACGCGCGGACGGTCCGGGCGTGGACGGGCGCGGCCGACGACCTCTACGCGTCGATGATCGCCCGCTGCGCGCCGATCGCAGCGGGTCTCGCGCACGCCGAGCGCGTCGGCGCGATCCATCGGGAGGCGAACTTCGCCTACGTCAACACGCCGGTCGTCGGCGATCGCTTCGTGGCCGTCGGTGATGCCATCACCTTCGTGGACCCGATCTTCTCGGGCGGTGTGTACATCGCGCTGCGTACGGGCCAGCTCGCCGCGCAGGCGATCTTGCGTGTGTTCGCCGACGGCCGCTTCGAGGCGCGGCGCTTTCACGCCTATCAGCGCCAGGCCGAGCGCGGCGTCGCGCCGCTCTTCAAGTTCATCCACAAGTACTACGAGCCCGTCTTCTTCGACCTCTTCATGCACCCTCGGAGGTTGTTCGGAATGTACGAGGCCGTCCTGAACGTGCTCTCGGGCGGCAGCTTCATCCGGTTTGGTGTGCGCACACGGCTGAGCCTGGCGGTCCTCTTCGTGATCGCGCGGATCAGTACCTGGCTCAGTCGCCGCGCCGGCCGCCCCGTCGAATCACGGCTGGAGTGGTAGTACGAGCCGAGCCGCCGTCGCGGCGACGAGGCGAGCCTGAAATGATCGGAGATGGTCGTGCGAGCCGAAGCGCCGCCTCGGCGATGAGGCGAGCGGTGACATGGCTCGGAGATGGTCGTACGAGCCGAGCCGCCACCTCGGCGACGAGGCGCGCCTGAGATGCTCGAAATCGTGCGAGCCGCAGGCCGAGGCGAGCCCGAGATGGCGCGGAGGTGCTAGGACCGCGGCTGCTGCGCGGCTACGGGTTCACCGTGGCCGGTATCGCCATCGGCGTGGCCGGCCTCACCGCGCTCGGCGGGATGAGCGAGCGCATCGTGCGGTTCATCGAGGGTGGTGATCGCTTCGTCCTCGGCCAGATCTCGGTGGCTGGCCGGGGCCTCGGGATGGGAACGGGTTTCACGGCCGGTGGCCTGCTGCCCGCGTCCGCCATCCGCGCCATCGCCGGCGTTCCCGGCGTCGCCGGCGTGCAGCCTCAGGTGATGTTGCCGCTCAACCCCACGACGTCCCAGTTCATGACGCTCACGCAGGAGCTGGTCCTCGGCCTGGACCTTTCGGTGCCGATCCCGAACCGCCACTACCCGACGCTTCCGGTACGCACGGGCCGCTTCCTGTCCGGCGGTGACCGGCACGTCGCCGTCGTCGGCGCGGCGTTCGCGTCGTCGCGCGGCCTCGACGTCGGCGCGCGACTCACGCTCGAGGGCGAGACGTACGAGATCGTGGGTGTGCTCGACCGGACGCTCACGGCGCCCGATCGCTTCGTCATCGTCTCCATCGCCGACGCCCGGACCCAGTGGGTGGCAAAGGACCCGATGCTCAGGACCGTGCTCGCCTCCGGCGCCGTGCCGGTGCGTGCCGAGGATCTCAACACGGGAGCGGCCGTCGGCTGGCGGACCGGCGAAGACCCTGATGTCGTTGCCCGCCGCATCGCCGAGCGCGTGGCCGGCGTGAACGTCCAGATCCCCAGCGAGCTGTCCCGGCAGCTCCGCGCGTCGACCGTGTTCTTTTCGGCGCTGCTGACGGGGATCGCGGCTCTCGGCCTCGTCATCGGCGGCCTGTCGGTGGCGAACACGATCGCGGCCGCGGTCTTCGAGCGGATCCGGGACTTCGGAGTCAAGCGCGCGCTGGGAGCCACCGACGCTCAGCTCGGCCGCGAGGTCCTCACCGAGTCGCTCGCCGTCACGCTGTCGGGCGGCGTCACCGGCATCGTGATCGCCATCGCGCTGGGCCGGGGCATCGATCTCTGGATCAGCCGCGGCCAGCAGCTCTTCCTGTTCTCCGCCCGTCTCCTCGCGGGAGCGTTGATCTTCGCCGGCCTGCTCGGCGCCGTCGCGGCGCTCTACGCCACGCTCCGGGTCGTGCGCCTGTCGCCGGCGGAGGCGATTCGCCGGGGCGCGTGATGCTGCGCGCCCGCGGCCTCGTGAAGACGTATCGGGCTCCCGCCGGTCCCCGCATCCCGGTGCTGGACGGCGTGGACGTGGACGTCAAGGCCGGGGAGCTCGTCGTCGTCGCGGGCGCCTCCGGCTCCGGCAAGAGCACGCTGCTGAACCTGCTCGGCTTGCTCGAGGACGCCGACGCGGGCGACGTCTGGTTCGCCGACGAGCACGTGAGCGCGCTGGGGCGCTCGGCGCGGAGCGGTGCGCGCGGCCGCTTCGTCGGCTTCGTCTTCCAGTCGTTCCTGCTGCTGCCCTCGCTGACCGCGCTCGACAACGTCGTGCTCGCCGCCCGTTACGTGGGCCGAAGCGGCCCGGAAACCCGGCGGCGCGCGCGGGAGCTGCTGGAAGAGCTCGGCGTCGCCGAGCGGCACGAGCATTACCCGCCGCAGCTCTCGGGCGGTGAGCAGCAGCGGGTGGCCTTCTGTCGCGCCGTGCTCAACGACCCTCCGCTGCTGCTGGCCGACGAGCCGACCGGCAACCTCGACGATGCCAACGCCCACGTCATCGCCGAAGCCCTGCGCCGGCGCGCGGCGGCCGGGGGCGCCGTCGTGGTCGTGACGCACCGTCCCGAAGCCTTTGTTCCGGCAACAGCGGTGTTCAGGATCGAGAATGGTAGGCTCGAAGGATACCCATTGAAGAAGGAGGTCGCGCCATGAAGGCTGTCGTCTTGCTTTTGGCTGTGATTGTGGCAATGCCAGCCGCGGCCGCAGAGCCTCTGACGCGTACGTACGTCGCGCCGGTCGACCGCGTGTGGACCGCGACCGAAGCGGCGCTCAAGCAGCTCGGCTGGGAGATCGACAGTGAGGACTGGAAGATCGGCTACATCACGACGGACTCCCGTGATCTCGCCGCCGCCGGGAGCAAAGACTATGGCGTCTACGCGAAGGGCACTCGTCATCGTCTGCAGCTCCAGGTCAAGGCCGCCGGCTCCGGCCGCACGATGGTCTCGGTCGAGCGCACGGTGTTCCGCCGCGAGCGCATCTTCTGGCACGACAAGGACGAGCCAGTGGTGGTGAGCGACCGGGTGGTCGAGAAGTCGCTGCTCGACGCCATCGGTAAGGCCCTGTGAGGCGCGGCCTCGCCGGCCTGGCGCTCGCCGTCGCTCTCGTGACGCCGGCGCTTGCCGGTGATCCCGTCGAGCTGACGTATCCCGCCGACTTCGATCGCGTGTCGACCGCCGCCGAGAGAGCGCTGAAGGCCGAAGGCTGGGGTATCGACGATGCGGCGCGGCCACTGGGGGTGTTCGTCACCAAGACCCAGCGCGTGCCCGGGAGCGACGATGCGATGTGGGCCATCACCCAGCGCGTGCGGCTGCGGGTGACGCTGACCACGGCCGGGGTGAGTCAGACCCGCGTCCAGGTTCAGCGCGAGATGATCCGGCGCGAGCGAATCTTGTGGGGCGAGCGCGACTCGGGCGGCGCCAGCGCCGATGCGCTCGCTCAGCGGACGCTCGAGGAGCGCGTGCTCGCCGCGATCGCTCGAGAGCTCTGATGCTCAAGACGTTCACGCTCGTCCTCGTCGCGACGATCCTCGGGGGGACCGGGCACGTCCTGCTCGCCAAGGGCATGCGGTCGGTCGGCGACCTCACCGAAGCCGGCGGCGACCGGGTGGTCGCCATGATCGGGCGCGCAATCGGGAGCCCGTGGCTGCTGATCGGGGTCGCCCTGCAGGCGGCGTTCTTCCTGATGTACCTGACGCTGCTGTCACGGGCCGACGTGAGCCTCGTCTTGCCGATGACCGCGATCGATTACGTCACCGTCGTCGTCCTCGCCGGCGTCCTGCTCGGCGAGCCCGTCACCGCCGCGCGCTGGGCCGGCATCGCGTTGATCGTCGGCGGCGTGTTCCTCGTCTCGCGAAGCTGATCATTCCCGCCCGCGCGCCGCGCGGGCATCGCCGAGCAGCTCGGCCACGGTCGTCAACCGGTAGCCCGCGTCGCGCAGGCCGTCGAGCATTGTCCCAAGCGCCGCGACCAGGCGGGCCGGAGCTCCCGCCACGCCCTCGGCGTCGTGGAGATCGACGATCGCGCCCGGGCTCACGCGCGTCACGACGTACTCCGCCTGCGCCTCGGCGCTTCGCGGCCTCAGTCCCTCCGGCTGCAGCGACCAGAAGACGCAGCGCTCTCCCGTGCGTGTGAGCGCCCGTCCCATGGCCGCGTTCACCATGCCCCATGGCGGCCTGAAGTGACGAGGCGCCACACCGGTCAGCTCAGCGAGGGTGACGTGGCCGCGCGCGATCTCATGCTCGGTGCGACGAGGGCTGCACAGCCAGAGACTCGGATGTGACCACGTGTGATTGGCAACCTCGTGGCCGGCGTCGGCGATCGCGCGCACCACGTCGGGCGCTGCCGCCGCCCGCCGGCCGATGAGGAAGAACGTCGCCCGCGCGCCGTGAGCGGCCAGGAGGTCGAGGACGCGCGGCGTCCATCGCGGATCCGGGCCATCGTCGAAGGTGAGGGCGACGGCGCGATTCCGGACAGGGCCGCGCCAGGTCGCGGTGCCCGTGAAGAGGTGGGGCAGCCACGCGTAGCCGATGAAGGCGCCGGCGACGCCGAGGCCGATCCGCGCTGCCCGGCCCGCCAGGCTCATCGCTGCTAGACTTGCTGCGTGAAAGGCCAAACGCTGATTCGCATCGCCATCTGGCTCGCCACCGTGATCTGTGTGGCGATGCTGTTCGCGCCCCTCACGGGCGATCTCATCGGCCGGCTGGGCGCGCTGAAGGATTCGTTCGGGGTGCAGTGAGCGCTCCGGCGCCGCCGGTACGCCAGCCCAGGAACGCGACGCCCCCGCCGAGGCCCACGACCACGAGCGCGGTCGCGACGGTCGACAGGCTCGACAGCGCGGCCAGCGTCGTGCTGGACAGGCCGACGAAGACCAGACCGACCACGGGGAGGACGGGCGCCCCGCACCCCATGACGCTGCAGGGACCAGTCGATAATCCCACGACGCTGACCAGCGCTCCCAGCGCACCGCCGCGCCGGCTCAAACGCGCGCCGGTTCCCAAGATTCCGAGGGCGCGGGCTCGCGCCCACAGCGCGAAGTACGCGCCGACAAGCAGCGACGTGCCGATCATCCGGGCCACGTCGCGCACGTCGACGGCGAAGCCCCACTCGGTTCCTCCCATCGGGCTGTCCGACGAGAACCAGAAGAGGGCCAGGTCGGGAAGCTTCTCGAGCTTCTGGCGCCAGGGCACCGAAGACGCGAGATACTCGGGCAGCCGCCGGAGCCAGGGATTGACCGTGACGTAGTCGACGGGTGTGCGGGCCACCGAGAGCACCAGCGGCGGCAGCACGACGCTGAGCACGAGCGTGGCAGCGGCCGCGCCCGTGAAGATCGCCGGGCGCTCGCCGATGGCGCTGCTCACGCCCCGGACCGCGCGCCTGACGCTCCCTCGCCATGAACTCGCCATCGTCTCGCGTCGATCATGGCCGCAAAGCCGCAATGCCGCAAGGCTCGTCCGCGCCGCCCGGCTTGACTTTGCTGGGCCGGCGCGATATCCAACGGTATCCACTGGCGCCGTCACCCGATACCGCACGGAACCGCCCACCGAAGGGGGACCTATGACTGAAGAGGTGAGTCGTCGCGATTTCCTGAATCGGCTCGGCGTGACGATCGGGGCGGTCGGCGCATCGGCCGGCTCCCTGATCGCGCCCGAGCCTGCGCACGCCCAGGCGCCGATGCAGCCCAAGGGCACCATTCCCGACAAGCCGTACAAGACCGGCCACATGACCTTCTTCACGGGGCCAGCGGCCGTGCTCGGTGAGCAGTCCTACAAGGGCCACATCCTCGCCGCCGACGAGATCAACGCGCAGGGCGGACTGCTCGGCAAGCGCAAGATCGAGACGGTGAAGGCGGACGAGGCCGCGGGCACCGACGCCAACGTCAAGGAATTGCGCCGCATGAAGCTGTCGGAGAGCATCGACTGCTTCACCGGCGTCATCTCGAGCGGCAACACGCCGGCGCTCGGCCCCGTCGCCGAGGAGCTGAAGTGCCTGACGGTCTTCACGGATGGCTGCACGGATTTCCTGTTCGAGAAGGCCGTGCCCAACCCTCACTACGTCTTCCGGCTGACGAACATCCAGTCGGCCGACGGCGTGATGGCGGCCATCGCGGCCACCCAGGCCTGGCCGAAGATCACCAAGATCGCCCACATCCATCCCGATTACTCCTACGGACGCAATGCCTTCGACCACTTCAACATCGCGATGAAGAAGCTCTCGGGCAACATCCAGGTGGTGTCGGAGGCGTGGCCCAAGCTGGGCACGACGGAGTTCACCGCGCACATCACGAAGACGATCTCGGCGAAGCCGGATCTCCTGTTCTGCTCGGTGTGGGGCGGTGATTACGTCGCGTTCTACAAGCAGGCGCTCCGCTATGACCTGTTCAAGAAGATGAAGATGGCGACGACGCTGGCCTTCGGCGTGGCGCCGCACGCGCTCGGCAAGGACCACCCGGAGGGCGTCGTCGCCGGCGTCCACGCCAACTATCACTTCATGTACCCGGGCGGCAACAAGTGGCCGCTCAACACGCAGTTCGTCAAGAAGTTCCACGACCGCTGGAAGGAATATCCGAACTTCGAGGCGGAGGGCGCCTACACCGCGCTCTACATGTTGAAGCTGGCCATCGAGAAGGCCAATTACCTCACGGGTGGCTGGCCGGACGACGATGCGATCATCGCCATGCTCGAAGGCCTGATGTACGCCGGTCCGTCGGGCTACAACTACATTCGGCCCGACAACCATCAAGGCTACAAGGACGCCATCACGGGCTTCGCCATGCAGTCGCCCGAGTATCCGTTCCCCGTGCACGATCCCAAGCGCGTCATCACGGTGCCGATCCGCAGCATCACGGCGCCGCCCGGCTATCCCAAAGGTGAGCCGACGACGACGTACAAGTGGATCGACGAGACCTGGCCGCGGGTCGTGTAGCGGCACGACGTGCCTGACGGGAAGAGGGGCAGGCACCCGGCCTGCGATACAGCACTTGTCCGGGCGCCCGCCCCTCTTCCCGTCGCCTCCTCAGCCACGACACGATCCGCGGCCGGTCTCGTGAGGCGCTCGTTCGTCGTCATTCTCCTCGTAACCGCGATCGTCGGGGTGGGGCCGGTGCGGGCGGGTCACGAGATGCCGTTCTATCCGTCGTACTACCCGCAAGAGATCACCGTCGAGGCGATGCCGGCGACCGTCGCCGCCGCGCGGCTCGAGAAGAACACCGTGCACGCCTTCGTCGGCAGCGATCCGTTCGCCGGCCGAGCGTTGCCACCTACGCTGGCCGGCGTGGAGTCGCTCGGTTCCTACATCGTCGTGACGCTGAACGCGAAGACGGCGGTGCTCGCCACCGCGGAGGCTCGCTGTGCGGCGGCGCGCGCGATCATCGCCGGCCTCAACGGCGCAGGCTGGCGGCCGCATCCATATCCCGTGACTCCCTACCATCCGGATCATCTGGCGCACGTCGATCTCATCGATGCCGCCGTGAAGGCTCAACCACGCACGCCAGGCGCGCGAGCGATGTCGCCACTACGCGTTCGTCCGGTGGGCGCGCTCGCCGAGCGTCTGCTCGGTGGTCGTAGCAGCACCGGCGTCTGGGATGCGCTGGTGGAAGAAGTCAGCGTTCGCGCTCTCGTCCGCGCGCATACCGCCACGCTCAATGGCGGCAGCGCGCCGCCCTGGATCAGAGACGGATGGTTTCACGCCTGGCTCCTCCATCCCACGCCGAGCTCGCAGGATCTCGCGCACCGCTTGATGGGAGGCGGCGGTGAAGACACCGTGGAGCGGCTGAACCTCGAGCGGGCGCTGGTCAGCCGCATCCGTGGCGGTTGCGAGCGCGTCGTGGCGGGCTACACCGTGCGGCGCGAGGTGCTGAACGCGGACTACTCGGCCGGTGTCGAGAACGTCGCGGGCGATTCGCTCACGGGCCTCGATGCCACGGTCTTCCTCCGGACGGTGAAGCTCAAGGACTTCCCCTGGAACGGCTGGCTCACGATCGGCGTGCCCGAGCGGCCGACCGCGGCCTGGAACCCGATCGCCGGCTTCACGGATGCGACCGGGCGTTTGCTCTGGTCTGGCCTCAGCGACGGCGCGCTCTTTCCCCAGCCCTACGGCGGCGGCTTCGCCGAGAATCGCGTCAGGCTCGCGACGACTGAAACGCAGACGGGGAATCTCGCCGTCCCGGTCGACGCGATCGTGCCCGAGGCGGGAACCGGCACGCTCCGCGAGGTGGGCCCGGGCAAGACGGCGCGGGCGAAGCTGACGTATCGCGTCCTCGGCTCGGCGTATCACGACGGGAGCCGGATGACGGCCACGGACGCGCTCTACGGCCTGGCCTTCGCCTTCCGCTGGGGAGGCGGGCGGGGGCGCGAGGAGGACGCCGAGATCCGCCGGGCCACGGCGCTCATGCGCGAATGGCTCGTCGGCGCGCGGGTGCTTCGCGTCGAGACCGACGTGCTTCGCTTCGGCGACGTGACGATGACGTACGACGTTCCGATCGTGGAGATCTACCTGGCGCACACGCTCCCCGACGCGTCGAGCCTGGCCGTCGTCAGTCCGCCCTGGACGCCGCTGCCGTGGCCGGTGGTGGCGCTGCTCGAGGAAGCGGTCACGCGGGGCGTCGGCGCGTTCTCGGCGGAGGCAGCGAAGCGTCGCGGCGTGCCGTGGCTCGACGTCGTCCGCGACGTGAAGACGCGCGATCGTCTGCTCGCCCTGCTGGCTGAGCTCGAGCGCCAGGCGTTCGTCCCCGCCGCGCTGGCCGGGCGGGTGACGCCGGCCGACGCTCGAGAGCGCTGGGCGCGGCTTCAGCAGTTCGCCGCCGATCACCACCACGTGCTCGTCACCAGCGGCCCGTACGTGCTGCACGCGTGGTCGCCGAGCGGCGCCGTGCTGCGCGTGTTCCGCGACTTCAGCTATCCGCTCGGCGTCGGCTCCTTCGATCGCTACGCGGTTCCGCTTCACGGCGCCGTCGTGCGCGCCGACGTGAAGGCCGACCGCATCGAGATCCAGGCCGAGGCCGAGCGCGTGGAGCGATTCGGCCGCGAGCACCGGCTGGTGCGGGAGCCGGTGGGCAGTCCCTCCGTGCAGAAAGACCGCGGCGCGGTGGCCGTGTGCCGCTATGTGATCGTCGGGCCCGACGGCGCCGTGGTGCGAGCGGGCGCGACGGGCGCGACGTCGAGCGGCCTGTTCGTGATCGGGCGCGAGGGCGTGCCGCCGGGCTCGACCGCGCTCCTGCTGATCGCCGTCGACGGCACGGAGGCGACGGCGGCGACTCGGGCCGTGTCGCTGCCGTGATAAGGTAGCGCCCTCGTGGATACGCTCATCACGCAGATCCTCAACTCACTCTTCTACGCGTCGATCCTCTTCCTCATCGCCTCCGGGCTCTCGCTCGTCTACGGCGTGATGCGGATCGTGAACATGGCCCACGGCAACCTCTACGCCATCGGCGCGTACGTGGCGGCGTGGGCGATCGGCCTGGCCGGCGCCGAGCTCCACGTGAGCCTGCTCTTCGTGCTGCTGATCACCGGCGCGCTGGCGGCCGCGCTCGCCGGCGCCATCATCGAGCCGGCGTTCCTGCGCCCGCTCTACCGCCGTGCCGAGGAGTACCAGCTCCTCATGACCTTCGGGCTGCTCCTCGTCCTCGAGGACGTCATGCGCCTGCTCTGGGGGCCGCACCCGCTGACGGCCAGCGCGCTGTCGGACGCGCTCGGCAGCATCTCCGTCCTGGGGGCGACCTACCCGACGTACAACATCTTCGTCATCGTGGTCGGCGCGCTTGCCGCCGTGGGGCTGGGCGCGTTCGTCTACCGCACGCGCTTCGGCGTGATGCTGCGCGCGACGTCGCAGGACATGCGTATGGCCTCGGCGCTCGGGATCAACGTCAAGCGCGTGTATGTGCAGGCCTTCACCCTGGGCTGCCTCATGGCCGGGCTGGGTGGCGCCGTCGTCATGCCGATCTCGGGCGCCGTGCTGGGCATGGGCGTCGACGCGCTCATCCTCGCGTTCGTCGTCGTCGTGATCGGAGGGCTGGGAAGCCTGGAGGGCGCGCTCGTCGGCGCCCTGATCGTCGGCTTCGTGCGGACGATCGGGATCACGTACTTCGCCGAGGTCGAGCTCGCCGTCCTCTACCTCATCGCGGCGGTGGTCCTGTTCGTGCGGCCGGCCGGCCTCTTCGGTCGCGCGTGACGGCTGACCCCCAGCCGTGACCGAGCTCGCGCTGGCGACGCCCCGCGTGTGGAGCGGCCGCCGAGTCGTGATCGGCGCGCTCGTCGTGGTCACGCTCGCCGCCATCCCCGTCGTCGCCTCGCCGTTCCAGACCATCACCATCTGCTACGGGCTCGTCTTCGCCATCGCCGCGCTCGGCTTCAACCTGCTGCTCGGCTACACGGGCCTGCTCTCGTTCGGCCACTCGGCCTACTTCGGCACCGGCGCCTACGTGGTGGCCCTGCTCGTGAAGTACCTCGGCGTGGCCTCGATGGAGCTCTTCGTGCTGGCGGGCATCCTCGGCTCGATCGCGGTGGCCGCGCTCTTCGGCGTGGTGTGCGTGCGGTACACGCGGATCTTCTTCGGCATCCTCACGCTGGCGCTCTCGCAGGTGCTGTGGAGTCTCGCCCTCAAGCTGTTCTGGGTGACCGGAGGCAGCGACGGCCTTCGCGTGCCCACGCCGACGCTGCTGGGCGGGCTGGGCGGCCCCGGCGCCGACAAGGTCGAGTTCATCGCCCACCGCTACTACTACTACGTGCTCATCCTCTTCCTGGTCGCGACGGCCGCCATGTGGGTGATCGTGAGCTCGCCCTTCGGCAAGGCGCTGCAAGCCATCCGCGACAACGAGACCCGCGCCGAGTTCGTCGGCGTGCAGGTGTGGAAGTATCGGTGGATCGCCTTCGTCATCTCGGGGGCGTTCACCGGGCTGGCCGGCGCGCTGTGGGTGCCGCTCAACGGCCTCACCACGCCCGACATTCTCTACTGGCCGTTCTCGGGCCGCATCGTGTTCTTCACGGTCCTCGGCGGCTTTCGCACCTTCGTGGGGCCCATCGTGGGCGCGATCGCCTACAACTATCTCGAGACGTACGCCGTCGGCTTCACCGTGTACTGGCAGCTCGTGCTCGGCATCGTGCTCGTCCTGCTCGTGCTCACCATGCCCACCGGACTCGTCGGCACCGCCATCCAGATCTTCGAGCGCGTCCGGCGAGCGCGCTGACCGTGAGCCTGCTCGAGACGACGGCGATCACCAAGACGTTCGGTGCGAACCGGGCCGTCGACGCGGTCGATTTCACCGTGCGCGCCGGCGAGCTGCTGGCGCTGATCGGCTCCAACGGCGCGGGCAAGACGACGCTCGTCAACCTCATCAGCGGGCTCCTGCGGGCCGACGAGGGCACCATCCGCTTCTCCGGAAAGGACATCACCCGGCAGACGGTCAACCAGCGCATCCGGGCCGGGATCGCGCGGAGCTTCCAGCTCGTCAACCTGTTCGATCATCTGAGCGCCTTCGACAACGTCGCGCTCACGATCTTCGCCCGCCAGGGCAAGACGCGGAGCCTGACCACGCTGGCCGGCCGCGATCAGGCGGTGGCCGACGAGTCGATGAGCATCTTGAAGGAATTCGGCCTGGCTCCGAAGGCGCCCACGCTGGCCGGTGGGCTCTCCCAGGGGGAGCGGAAGCTGCTGGACGTTGCCATCGCCTATGCGCTGCGGCCCACGCTGCTGTTTCTCGACGAGCCGACGAGCGGTGTCTCCACGCGCGAGAAGGCGCCCATCATGGACGTGGTCACCTCGATCGTGCGCTCGGGCAACATCACGGCCGTGGTCATCGAGCACGACATGGACATCGTCTTCCGCTACTCCGACCGCATCGTCGCC